>Ga0335081_10013804_pt1 | contig 13055 bp, 10 predicted proteins | sample Lox_Sample_35_FD_206713 | JGI IMG/M metagenome (GOLD analysis project Ga0335081, IMG submission 206713) | Soil microbial communities from Loxahatchee National Wildlife Refuge, Florida, United States - Lox_Sample_3.5 | ecosystem: Environmental > Terrestrial > Soil > Wetlands | place: USA...
CTCGGCGCCGGAGCGGGCGAGGCCGTGATGCTGTCGTTCGGCGCGGCATCGGCAGGCATGTCGCCGCCGACCACGTCCGCCGGCGCCTCGGCCAACATGGGCGCCTCGGGTGTCGTCTCGGCCGCCTTGTGCGCCTCGGGCCCTGCCGCTGCCTTCGATGTCATCGGCTGGGGCGCCGCGTCCGGCGCATCGAGCGCCGCACTCTTGACCGGCTCGCGCGGTGCGGGCGCGATCTTCGCTACGTCCTCGGCGCCGCCATGCAGACCGGGATGGTCGGCGACCGTCACCTGCCCCATGAGCTGGCCGCCCATGATCGCGTTGGCGCGCGCCTTGTCGTCCATGCCGCGCAGCATGGCGTAGTAAGCGAGATTGCTCTCGACCGCCTTCTCGTCAAGCGTGGTCCGCGCGATCGAGGCGGCCTTCTTGTCGTCGCCGGCGAGACCATAGACGAGGGCGAGGTTGAGCCGATGGCGCGGCGACGAATTGACGTCGAGCGTGAGCTCGGTCAGGGTTGCGATAGCGCCGGGATAGTCGCCGGAGAGCGCGAGCGATAGGCCGTAATTGTTGCGCAGACCGGTGTTTTTCGGCATGAGCCGCATGCCGTTCTGGTAGTCCTGCTGCGCGAGATCGTGTTTCCCCATGAGATCGTGGGTCACGCCCATCGCGTTGTAGATGCGTCCGTCCTGCGGGTTCTTGGCGAGCGCTTGCCGCAGCGTGTCGAGCGCCGCATCGGGTTGGTTGAGCTGCAGCAGCACCACCGCGAGCCCGCGATAGAGGTCGCCCTGGATCGGGTTGGGATTGATGCCAATCGCGACGCGATAGGTCTCCGCCGCCTCGGTGTAGGCATGGAGATCCGTCAAGGTCGCGGCAAGGCTGCCCAAGGGCCGTGGATCGGTCGGGTTGAGCTCATGGACGCGGCGATAAAGCGTCACCGCGGTGGCGAGATCGCCATGCGCGCGCGTCTCGTCGGCCACGCGCATCATCGCGTCGGCGCTCTGATTGGGCGAGCGCGCGTCGGGCGAGCTTGGGCCCTGACAAGCGGCCAGCAGCAGGGCCATAACGAAGGCAACCGGGGCCCCCTTGAGCATTCGGCTGCGGCGCGGGTCGTGCGTTGTCTTGGTCACATTACTTCCCCAGCTTGGCGATTACTGGGGAGAATGACGGTGAATGATTGATGAAAAATGAATGCTGGTGCTTAATGCGTAAAATTACCGAGGGCGGGTTCTTGCCCTTGTCGCTAGAGGGAGCTCGCCAACAGGCTGACCGCGAGCGCGAGGATGGCCTGTTGAAAAAGAAGGGCGAGCACGCCTTGCAGCAGCGTGAGGCGGCGCATTGCTCGCGACGTAACCTGGACGTCCGACACTTGGCACGTCATGCCGACGACAAGCGAGAAATAGAGGAAGTCGAGAAAATCCGGCGGCTCGCTGCCAGGCCGCAGCGGTCGGCGGCGCTGCCGGGGCGCGGCCCATCGCGATAGGCGGCGCGCTTGCGCCAGCGCCGTCTCGTCCGGCGGCTTCTGCAGCGTGACGCCGAGCGCGAAGAGACTGACGGCGGCGGTGATGATGAGCGCCAGGATCACCCAGCGCCGCGGATCGACCTGGCGTACCGTTGATGCAAACGCTGCGGCGGCAATGCGACTACCGCAAGCGCGGTGAGCGTCAAGAAAATCGCGGCGCCGAGAATCCAAGCGAGCGTCAGCCGCTCGACCGGGCGCAGACCCGTCGGCAACAGAGGAAAGATGAGGCCGCTCGCGGCGATGGCGATGGCGAGCCAGCCTCCGGCATAAGCACCTCGGCCGGCCGCATGCGCGACGATCAGCCGCTGCGCTCGATGCGCTCCGCCTGTCGCCAGCCGGCCTCTGCCAGCGCGCGGGCGCGAGCGCCGGATTCGCGTGCCTTGAGATTGGCGGCGGTGCCTTCGACGACGCGGCCCATGATCCCCTGGAGAATCGCGGCGAGCCGGAACATGTTGTACGCCATGTAGAAGTCCCAATGCGGAATGCCGCTCCTCCCGGTGCGCCGGCAATAGCGGTCGCGATACTCGTCCTTGGTCGGGATGCCGAGCGCCTTCAAGTCCTTGCCGCCGAGCCCGCGATAGGCCTCGGGGCCGAGCTCCCAGGTCATCATGTGGTAAGAGAAATCGCCGAGCGGATTGCCCAGCGTCGAGAGCTCCCAATCGAGCACGGCAAGGACGCGTGGCTCGGTCGGATGGAAGATCATGTTGTCGAGCCGATAATCGCCGTGAACGATCGAGGTCTCGTCGTCGGGCGGCAGGTTGCGCGGCAGCCATTGGATGAGCCGGTCCATCGCCTCGATCGTCTCCGTCTCGGAGGCGCGATATTGCTTCGTCCAGCGGTCGATTTGCCGCGCGAAATAATTCCCGGGCTTGCCGAAATCGGCGAGCCCTATCTTGGCATAGTCGACCTTGTGGAGGCGGGCGATGACGTCGTTCATCGCGTCGTAGACGTCGCCCCGCTGCGCCGGCGTCAATTCGGGGAGCGTCGGGTCCCAGAAGACGCGGCCCTCGACGTAGTCCATGATGTAGAAGGCGGTGCCGATGACGGCTTCGTCGAGACAGAGCGCGTGGCTACACGCCACCGGCACGTCGGTCTGGCCGAGCGCGGTGATGACGCGGTATTCGCGGTCGACGGCATGCGCCGAAGGCAGCAGCTTCCCGGGCGGCTTGCGCCGCAGCACGTAACGCTTGCCGCCGGCGGTGAGTCGGAAGGTGGGGTTCGATTGGCCGCCGCGGAACTGCTCGACCTCGAGCGGGCCGCGGAACCCATCCACATGCTGCGCCATCCATGCGACCAGCCGGTCGGTGGCGAAGCGGTGCTGCTCGGTGACCGGCATCGTGCCGGTGAAATCCTGGCTCTCGCTCATGCGTCTTCGCCCTGCTCTTCTGTCGCCGGCTCATTGAAGTCGCCCGCGCGCGGCTTGGCAAAGCCATTCTGCCTTGCGATGCTGCCGGCGCTCGCGCTGCGGAGGTTTCGCCGATGTCCCCGCCCCCTGGCAAGCTCCTCGATGTCGGCGTCGGCGGCCTTGGCGCCATCGGCTTCCCGGTCGCGGCGCGGCTCGCGGACGGCATCGCCGGTCTGCGACTGGTCGCGGTCGCGGCGCGTGATCGCGACCGCGCCGCAGCCCGGCTCGCCGCCGCCGGCGCCGTGGTCCCGGTGGTCGCGCCGGAGGCGTTGGCCGAGCGCGCCGACATCGTCGTCGAATGCCTGCCGGCAGCGCAGTTCCGCGTCATCGCCGAGCCGGTGATCGCCGCCGGACGCATTCTCATGCCGCTCAGCGTCGGCGCGTTGCTCGACCATCTCGACCTCGTCGCCCGCGCCGAGGCGAGCGGAGCCCGCATCATCGTGCCGACCGGAGCGCTGCTCGGCCTCGATGCCGTGCGTGCCGCCGCCCGCGGCGAGATCCGCTCGGTCCGCCTCATCACGCGAAAACCACCGCAAGCACTCGAGGGCGCGCCCCATCTCGTCGGGCGCGGCCTCTCGCTCGCCGGCCTCGATCGGCCGCTCAAGGTCTTCGAGGGCACGGCCAGAGAAGGAGCACGAGGCTTTCCCGCCAATCTCAATGTCGCTGCCGCACTGGCGCTGGCCGGCATCGGGCCCGACTGCACCATGCTCGAGATCTGGGCGGATCCGGCGCTCGACCGCAACACGCACCGCATCGAGCTCGAGGCCGATAGCGCCCGCATCAGCATGAGCATCGAGAACGTCCCCTCGCCGGAGAACCCTCGCACCGGTCAGCTCACACCCCTCAGTGTAATTGCCTGCCTCGCCGGACTCACCGATACAGTGCGGGTCGGCAGCTAGCCGCGCATAGATCACGATTTCGTGATCATCCCGACGCTGCGGTCGGCTAGGCGTCGACCGTCCACTCCTCGGCGCTCGCGCCGGCCATGGCGCGGACGCGCTCTTCGTCTTGGGCGAGCTCGGCGGCGGCGCCGCTATAGACCACCGCTCCGTCGTCCAGCACATAGGCGCGATCGGCGATCGCGAGGCTGACGCGCACATTCTGCTCGACGAGCAGAACCGAGATGCCGTCGGCGCGCATCGATTCGACGATGTGGAAGACTTCCTTGACGATGAGCGGCGCCAAGCCTTGGCTTGGCTCGTCGAGCAGAAGAAGCTTCGGGTTGAGCAGCAGGGCGCGGGCGATCGACAACATCTCCTGCTCGCCGCCGGAAAGCTGTCGGCCGCGATTGTTGCGCCGCTCGGCAAGCCGGGGAAAGGTCTTGAAGACCCGCTCGATCGACCAGGAGCCGGGGCGCACGAGCGGCACCCGCAGATTCTCCTCGACCGAGAGGTTGGCGAAGATCTTGCGGCCCTCGGGCACATAGCCGACGCCGAGTTCGGCGATCTGGAAGGTCGGCATCCGGCTCGCCTCTTGGCCGAAGATCTTGACGCTGCCTTCGCGCGGCGGCGTGAGGCCCATGATGCTGCGGAGCGTGGTGGTCTTGCCGGCGCCGTTGCGACCGAGCAGAGCGACGATCTCGCCCTCTTTCACCTCGAGCCCGACGCCGTGCAAGATATGGCTCTTGCCATAGAAAGTGTGCAGGCCCGCGGCCTCGAGCGGCTTCACGCGGCTTCTCCGAGATAGGCCGCCTGCACCGCTTCCGACGCAGCGATTTCCTTGGGCGTCCCTTCCGCCAGCAAACGGCCCTGGTCGAGCACGCTGATGCGATCGGCGAGATTGAAGACGACGCGCATGTCGTGCTCGATGAGGACGATGGTGAATTTGCTGTCGCGATGGAGCCGCCGTATCAGTCCGGTGATCTCGTAGGTCTCCTGATCGCCCATGCCGGCGGTCGGCTCGTCGAGCAGCAGCAGCCGCGGCCCCAGCGCCAGCGCCATGGCGATCTCGGTCGCGCGCTGATCGCCATGCGACAGCTCGCCGACGAGGCGGCCGGCCTTGGCGGAGAGACCGACGAGCGCCAGCATCTCGGCGACCACCCGCTCGGCGCGTCCCACATCGGCGCGCGCCGTCCACATGTGGAGACGCTGGCCCGCCGCCACCTCGGCTGCGCTCAACACATTCTCATGCACGGTGAGCTCGGGAAAGATTTCGGTGATCTGAAACGTGCGCGCCATGCCGAGGCCGACACGGGCATGGGCCGGCACGCGCGTTACGTCCTTGCCGTCGAACACGATCGAGCCGGTCGTCGGCGCGAAATAGCCGCTGATCATGTTGAAGAAGGTCGTCTTGCCGGCGCCGTTGGGGCCGATGATGGCGCGGAGCTCGCCCGGCCGAACGAGGAGCGACACGTTCTGGACGGCGACCAGGCTGCCGAAAGTCTTGGTGACGTTGCGGACCTCGAGCATGGGTCAGCCCGCGCTCCGCCGGCGCAGCATCCCGAGGAGGCCGCGCGGGAAGAACAGCACGACCAGCATGAAGATCAGCCCGATGAAGGACATCCAGTTCACCGTCATGGAGGAGATGTAATCCTGGAGGACGACAAAGACGGCTGCGCCCAAGAGCGGCCCCCAGAAGGCACGCATGCCGCCCATCACCACCATGATCACGAAATAACCCGAGAGCGAATAGTGCAGGGTCAGCGGATCGGCGAAGTTGTTGAGAAGGGCGTAAAGCGTGCCGGCCAACGCGGTGAAGAAGCAGGAGATCGAGAAGGAGAGCCAGATATGCCGCTCCACGGGAATCCCGAGAAAGCGCGCGCGCCGCTCGTTCTCGCGGATCGCGCGCAGCGTACGCCCGAAGGGCGACTTCAGGATGAGGCCTATCAGTCCGACCGCGATGGCAAAGACGACCAAAGCGAAGTAGTAGAATTTGGTTCCGTCTGCGATGTCGAAGGTGAGCGGCCCAAAGCCAATGGGCTCGCGATGGAAGCCGCGCAACCCGTCAAATCCGCCGGTGAAATCGTTCCAGCTATAGGCGATGTAGTAGAAGATCTGTCCGAACGCGATGGTGCACATCGCGAAGTAGACGCCGCGGCGTCGCACGATGAGCAAGCCGAACAGCATGCCGGCGAAGCCGCCGAGCAAGGTCCCCGCGAGCACGCCCAACAGCGTGCTGTCGGTCACGTATTTGAGCATAAGACCGGCGCCATAGGCACCGAGTCCGAAATAGGCGGCATGACCGAAACTCAGCACGCCGGTGAATCCCAGCAACAGATTGAGCCCCATGGCCGCCAAGCCGAACACCAGCACCTTGCCGGCGAGGGCGGTATAGCCGCCCAGCAGCGGTAGCCAGAACGGTGCCGCGATCAGCGCCAACCAGATCGCGGCCAGCGGTAGCCAGCGCCGCTGCGCCGGCCTTTGTGTTGCAGCGAGAATTGTCGCCGTCACGACAGCATCCCTTCCTCGCCCATCAGGCCGCGGGGCCGGATCAGCATCACCAGGAGCAGGATCACGAAGATCACCACCTCGCTGCCGGCCGGATAGACCGCAGCGGTGACTGCCGCGGCGACGCCGATCAGCAGGCCGCCAAACAAAGTGCCGGCCAGGCTGCCGACCCCGCCGACGATGATGGCGATGAAGCTGGGCATCAGCAGGTCATCGCCCATATTGGGATTGAGGCCGAGCTGGCCGGTGGCGAGCACGCCGCTGAGGCCCGCCAGCAAGCAGCCCAGGCCGAAATTGAAGGTGCGCAGCAGCTTGACGTTGACGCCGAGCGCCGCAACCGTCTCGAGGTCGAGGGTGCCCGCGCGGATGCGGAGGCCGACGCGCGTATAGCGCAAGAAGGCGAACAGGCCCACGACGGTAGCGACGACGATCGCCACCATGAAGACGCGATACCAGGTGATGAAGAAGAGGGACGAGCTCAGGGATGCCTTGAGAACGTCGGGCATGTCGATCTGCAGGGGATTGGGACCCCAATACCAGCGCGCCGCGTCCTGCATCACGAAGGCAAGCCCGAAGGTGAGCAGCAGGCTGTAGACGGGATCGCGGCCGTAGACGCGATGGATCATCAGCCGCTCGAGCACCACGCCGATCGCCGCCGCGAGCAGCGGCGAGATCAGCAGAGCGCCCCAATAGCCCGTGACGGGCGCGAGCATGAACGCCAGGTAACCGCCGAGCGCCAGGAAATTCCCGTGCGCGAAGTTGATGACGTTGCTGAGATTGAGAATCAGCGAGAGGCCCAGCGCCATGAGCACGTAAAAGGCGCCAATGATTAGCCCGTTGGTCAGGTTGAAGAGGATGAGTTCGATCATCGGGGGACTTCGCTCCGAGGGCTCGTCAGCGGCAACCCGTCGCCTCCGGCGCTCGCGCGCGGCAGCAGCGCCCGAGGGATGGGTTCGGGGAGCGACTCAGCTGGGGCGGACCATCTTGCAGCCAGTCTCGGCAACCGACCCGGCGGCCTGCTCGCCAGGGATCATCACCTCGACCGAGAACACATTGTCGGGATTGCCTTTCGGAGGATGGCACTGCCCCACGAAGATGTTCGGCATCAATTCGTGATCGCCGGCGCGATAGCGGACCTTCCCCGGTTGCAGCGCGACCTCAGGCGGCAGCTCCATGTCTTCCATCGCCGAGGCCAATTTCGGCCCCTCCAGCGACTTCGCCTTTTCCGCGGCAAGTCGGACGGAGTGCATCGCGACGTAACCGAACCAGTCGCGCGCCGAGGGCGTCTTTTTGGTCGCCGCGCGGTATTCGCCGACGAACTTTACGACTTCCGGCACCTTCGGCTGGTCCCACCACCATTCCATGTCCCACCATCCGGCTTGCGCCTCCGGCTGCACCGCTTTGACGGTTTCCAACTCGTAGAGGGCACCGCCCAGCGCCATGTCCTTTTGCATCCCGAACTGGATGAACTGCTTCATGCAGTTGATCTGGGTGAGACCGCCCATGTTGTTGAGGAGGACGTTCGGGGCGTAAGCCTTGGCCTTGATGAGAGTGGCGGAGAAATCCTGATTGTTGATCGGCAGATAGTCGCCCTCATAAGTGCCGCCGAGCTTGGTCAGGGCCTTGATGAAGCCGTCCTGCAGCGAATGGCCATAGGCGTAGTCGGGGGTAATGAAGAACCACTTCTTGCCGAAGCGCTTCACCAGCTCGGGCGTGATCGCCGCCGTATCCATCGACGTCGTATTGCAGACGCGGAACACGTTCCATTTGCAATCGGTGCCGGTGATCGGATCGGTGTGGCCGCCCGGGACGATGTGGAAGACCTTTTTCTCGTTGGTGACCTGCGACATCGCATAGGCGATGCCCGAATTGACGTCGCCCAGGATGACGCTCACGTTGTCGCGGTCGATGAGCTTCCGCGTCTTCTGCACGCCCGTGCCGACGTCATTGGCCGAGTCCTCGACGAGGAGTTCGACTTGGCGCCCGAGAATGCCGCCCTTCTTGTTGATCTCCGCCTCGGCGTATTTAGCTCCGTCGACCTCGCTCTGCGCCAGCGCCGAGAGCACGCCGGTCAGCGGATCGACCAGCCCGATCTTGACCGATTCTTCGCCACGCGCGCCGATGATGAAGGGCGCGGTGACCACCTGGCTCGCGCCAAGCGCAACACCGGCCTTGATCAGTGTGCGTCGGCCGATCGAAGCGTTGAATTTTGCCATCCCAAGAGCCTCCCTATCTCGTTCTTGTTACCAAGACGGTCGCGGCGATTATCGTCCACGCGCAACGGGCTTGCAAGCCGCCACCCAGCCGGTACCCGGCGGTTGATCGAGCGCTCGGCCGTCGCACCGATCCGCCCGCGGTCGACCCGCTTGCTGGCATCGACTCGTCGCGGCCGCGCCTGCCGATGCACGCCGCACGCTTCGTAGGCCACCCCGCGCGGCCGGTCTGCGATGGGTGCGACATTTTGGCACCCTCGCAAAACCGCGCAATTGCCGATCCCACCCCCACGTTTCGTCATTGGAAGCCTTAACTTTGCCGCCCTTTTGGGCGAACCTTGGGTGTTGTTATGCCTCGCCTCGTCCTCATGACGGGTGGGTTTTTCGAGGAGCAGGCCACAAGCGGATGCGCTTCGGCGGCCCGAGCACGCGCGGCACGCATCGGCCCCTTCCCCTCGGGGCAGGGCACGCTCGGCATCAACTTTGCATATCCCTGGTGGGTAAGCGCCCTGATGGCGCCAAGCGGCGGAAGGAACCGTGAACGAAACGCCGATGTTACTTTTGGGCGCACAGAGCTCGGGATGCAAAATATCCCCGCGCTTGTTAATGGTTAATTAATCGAGAATGTGTGAGAATTTGTATCAACCTCGCATAGCGTTTTTGGAAATGCCGCTGTCCTCAGGGTGAGGTGGAGAATGATTTCTCAGGATAATCTGTTCGGTCTCTTCTCGAAGCTGTACGACAGCCAAAAAGAGACTGAGATGAGCCTCGAGGATTATCTCAAGTCTTGCGCCCGTGAGCCGATGGCTTACGCGAGCGCCGCCGAGCGAATGCTTGCCGCGATCGGCGAGCCGGAGATCGTCGATACGAGCCATGACCCGCGGCTCGGCCGGATCTTCATGAACCGCTCGATCCGGGTCTATCCCTCCTTTGCCGATTTCTACGGTATGGAAGAGACGATCGAGCGCATCGTGGGATATTTCCGCCACGCGGCGCAGGGCCTCGAGGAGCGCAAGCAGGTGCTCTATCTGCTGGGCCCGGTCGGCGGCGGCAAGTCCTCGCTGGCCGAGCGGCTGAAGCTCCTGATGGAAAAACTGCCGATCTATACTCTGAAGGCGGGCAAGGAAATGAGCCCGGTCTTCGAAAGTCCGCTTGGCCTCTTCGACCCGCTGCGGATGGGCGACGCGATCGAGCGGAATTACCGCATCCCGAAGCGCCGCCTCACCGGGCTCGCCTCGCCTTGGGCGCTGAAGCGCCTCGACGAGTTCGGCGGCGACATCAGCAGGTTCACCGTGGTGCGCGTCCACCCCTCGCGGCTGCGCCAGGTCTGCGTTGCGAAGACGGAGCCCGGCGACGAGAACAACCAGGACATTTCCAGCCTGGTCGGCAAGGTCGACATCCGGAAGCTCGAATTCTTCAGCCAAGCCGATGCCGACGCCTATGCCTTCTCCGGCGGTCTCAATCGCACGACCCAGGGCATCCTCGAATTCGTCGAGATGTTCAAGGCGCCGATCAAGATGCTGCATCCGCTCCTGACGGCGACGCAGGAGTCGAACTACATCGGCTCGGAGAATATCGGCGCCATCCCCTTCCAGGGCATCATCCTGGCGCACTCCAACGAGGCGGAATGGCAGACCTTCAAGAACAACCGCAACAATGAGGCCTTCATCGACCGCATCTGCGTCATCAAGGTGCCCTACTGCCTCAGGGCGCTGGAGGAGCGCAAGATCTACGAGAAGCTCGTCACCAACAGCGAGCTCGCGGCGGCGCCCTGCGCCCCGGGGACGCTCGACATGCTGGCCCGCTTCTGCGTCCTCTCGCGCTTGAAGCAGCACGAGAATTCCAACCTCTATTCCAAGATGCGGGCCTATGACGGCGAGAGCCTGAAGGACAGCGATCCCCGCGCCAAGACGGTGCAGGAGTACCACGACGCGGCCGGCGTCGACGAAGGCATGGAGGGGCTCTCGACCCGGTTTGCCTTCAAGGTGCTCTCCAGCACCTTCAACTACGACACGCAGGAAGTCTCGGCCGATCCCGTGCACCTCATGTACGTGCTGGAGCAGGCGATCCGCCGCGAGCAGTTCCCGGAAGACAACGAGAAGCGGCTCTTGACCTTCATCAAAGCCGAGCTCGCGCCGCGCTACGCCGAGTTCATCGGCAACGAAATCCAGAAGGCCTATCTCGAGTCCTACGGCGATTACGGCCAGAACCTGTTCGACCGCTACGTCGCCTATGCCGACGCCTGGATCGAGGATCAGGACTATAAGGACGCCGATACGGGTCAATTGATGGACCGCGAGCTCTTGAACCAAGAGCTCAGCAAGATCGAGAAGCCGGCGGGCATCGCCAATCCCAAGGACTTCCGCAACGAGGTGGTGAAGTTCGCTTTGCGCGCGCGTGCCTCCCATGGCGGTCGCAACCCGTCCTGGACCTCCTACGAGAAGCTGCGCGAGGTGATCGAGAAACGCATGTTCTCTCAGGTCGAGGACCTTCTGCCGGTGATCAGCTTCGGCTCGAAGAAGGACAGCGACACCGAGAAGAAGCATCACGACTTCCTGGAACGCATGGTTTCCCGCGGCTATACGCAGCGCCAGGTCCGCCGCCTGGTCGAGTGGTACATGCGCGTCAACAAGGCCGGCTAGCCCGCCCCAGGAGACATCCTGCCCGATGAACATCATCGATCGACGGCCAAATCCCAAAGGCAAGAGCCTCGCCAACCGGCAGCGCTTCATCGATCGGGCCAGGGGCGAGGTGAAGAAAGCGCTGGTCGAGGCGCTGAAGCGGCGCAAAGTCGGCGAGTCCGAGGGCAGCGAGAAGATCTCGATCCCGACGCGCGGCATCTCGGAGCCTTTCTTCCGGCGAGGATCGCAAGGCGGCCGGCGCGATTACGTCGTTCCCGGCAACAAGAAATACGTGGTCGGCGACCGCATCGAGCGCCCGCAGGGCGGCGAAGGTGGCGGCCGCGGCGCCGCCAGCAACGAGGATGGCGGCGAGCAGGACGCCTTCGAGTTCGTGCTCTCCAAAGAGGAGTTCCTGAACCTCTTCTTCGAGGATCTGGAGCTCCCCGACCTCATCAAGACGCGGATGAAGGAGACCGAGGCGACGCAACTCGCGCGCGCCGGTTTCTCCATCGCCGGCACGCCCGCGAGCCTCAACCTGGTGCGCACCATGCGCAACAGCCTGGCGCGGCGCATCTCGCTGCACCGCCCGAAGCCGGCGGAGATCGCCGCCTTGGAGCGCCAGATGGAGACGGCCGCCTTGGCCGACGATGCCGAGAGCGCCGAGCAGAACAAACTCGACCTCGAGCATTTGCAGCGCCGCGCCCGGCGCGTCGGATTCATCGATCCGGTCGATGTCCGCTACAACCGCTTCGAGCGCATCCCGCGCCCCAACACCCAGGCGGTCATGTTCTGCCTGATGGACGTCTCGGGCTCGATGACCGAGGCGATGAAGGATCTCGCCAAGCGCTTCTTCCTGCTGCTGCACGTCTTCCTGACGCGGCGCTACAAGCATGTCGACATCGTCTTCATTCGCCACACCAGCAATGCGCAGGAAGTCGACGAGGAGACCTTCTTCCATTCGCGCGAGACCGGCGGCACCATCGTCTCAACCGCGCTCGAGGAGATGCTGAAGGTGGTGCGCGCCCGCTACAGCCCCGACAATTGGAACATATACGCGGCGCAGGCGTCCGACGGCGACAACTACACCGAGGACAGCGACCGCTGCAGCCAGCTGCTGGGCGGCGAGATCCTGCCGATCACGCAGTACTTCGCCTATATCGAGGTGGGCGCCGAGGCGACGCTCCGCCATGGCTTCCCCTCGCCGCCCACCGACCTCTGGCGGACCTATAGCCAGATCGCCGAGCAGCATGAGAACTTCGCCATGCGCAAGGTCGCCGACGCGACGCAGATCTTCCCGGTGTTCCACGAGCTCTTCTCCAAGCAACGGGAGCGCGCCTGATGGCCGCCGACGGCAGCACGCCTGCACCGAGCCGGCTGCTCTTCGAAGGGCCGGAATGGGATTTCGAGAAGCTCCGCCGCGTCTATGACGCGATCGAGGAGATCGCGCTGGGCGAGATGGGGCTCGACATCTATCCCAATCAGATCGAGGTGATCACCTCGGAGCAGATGCTCGACGCCTACGCCTCGGTCGGGCTGCCGCTTATGTACCGGCATTGGAGCTTCGGCAAGCGCTTCGCCCGCGAGGAGGCGCTCTACCGCCACGGCCTCCAGGGCTTGGCCTACGAGATCGTCATCAATTCGAGTCCCTGCATCAGCTACATCATGGAGGAGAACTCCATGACCATGCAGTCGCTCGTGGTGGCCCATGCCGCTTTCGGCCACAATCACTTCTTCAAGAACAATTACCTCTTCCGCCAGTGGACGGACGCAACCGGCATCCTAGACTATCTCACTTTCGCGCGCGACTTCGTGGCGCATGCCGAGGAAAGCCACGGCGTCGAGGCGGTGGAGCGCGTGCTCGACGCGGCACATGCGCTGATGAATCACGGCGTCCACCGCTACGCGCGCCCGCCC
>Ga0335081_10013806_pt1 | contig 13054 bp, 9 predicted proteins | sample Lox_Sample_35_FD_206713 | JGI IMG/M metagenome (GOLD analysis project Ga0335081, IMG submission 206713) | Soil microbial communities from Loxahatchee National Wildlife Refuge, Florida, United States - Lox_Sample_3.5 | ecosystem: Environmental > Terrestrial > Soil > Wetlands | place: USA: Florida...
CCGTCTGGCGCGATCCGATTGCTTGCAGCGCATGCTCCAGATCGGCAATCAGATCGTCCGCGTTCTCGATTCCCACCGACAGCCGCACCATCTGCTCGTTGACGCCCATCTCTGCCCGCTGCTCTGCGGAAATCATGGCGTGCGAGGTAAGCACCGGGATCGACACCAGCGACTCCACGCCGCCCAGGCTCGTAGCCAGCGTGAACAGGCGCATGGTCTCGCTCACCCGCCGGGCGTCATCGCCCGTGCCTTCGACCTCGAACGTGACCATGCCGCCGCCCCCGGACATCTGCTCACGCGCAACCGCATACTGCGGATGGCTCTTGAGAAAGGGATAGTGCACCCTCCTTACTTTCGCATGCTGCTCGAGAAACCCTGCCACGCGCAGCGCGTTCTCATTCTGCCGCGCCACCCGCACCGCCAGCGTTTTTAGCCCGCGGATCAGCAGCCACGCCGCATGCGGGTCCATTACGTTGCCCAGCGTCTTGCGCGTGTCGTCGATGGGCTCGATCAGGGCGCGGCGCCCGGCGACCACCCCGCAAGTCAGGTCGGCGTGTCCGCTCAGGTATTTGGTGCCCGAGTGCATGACCAGATCAATACCGTACTCGGCGGGATGCTGGTTGATCGGCGTCCCGAAAGTGCTGTCGAGCATCGTAATCAGCCCATGCTGTTTGGCCAGCGCCACGCTTCTTTTGAAGTCGATCACGCGCAGTGTGGGATTCGTGGGCGATTCCAGATAGAGCAGCTTCGTGTTGGGGCGAATTGCGCGCGCGTGCTGGTCGTAGTCGGTCGAATCGACGAACGTGGTCTCGATCCCCAACTTCGGCAGCCACTCGGAGAAAAACTTGGTCACGCCGCCATAGATTTCGCGCTGTGCGACGATGTGGTCTCCCGCCTTCAGCAAAGCCAGGATCGTAGTCGTAATCGCCCCCATGCCGGAAGCAAACGTCCGCGCCGCTTCCACGCCCTCGAGCGCAGCGACCGTCTCTTCGGCCACGGTGTTGGTCGGATTCCCCCAACGCGTGTAGTAGCGGTCGGTCGTGGTCACCCGCTGCTGCTCATAGTTGTCGGTGACCTCAAACGTGGAGGTCTGGTAGATCGGCGTGGATACCGGGCCGGTTTTCTTATCGGGATCGCCGGCGCCGTGCACCGCGGCCGTCTCGAGACGTCGGTTGTGCCGTTTCATAGCCGCCCCTATTCGATCAAGACTAACATGTGGGGACAGCCGCCCTCGTAAGCCTGTCCTGAGCGCGGCGAAGGGGAGTCGAACGGGTCCGGTCGAGCGAAGCTCGACGGCTGGACCCCTGCGCATAGCGCACCATTTATAATTCCGCCTTCAAAGCAAGCTATGGACCTGGGACTGAAAAACCGCGTGGCCCTGGTGGCCGCATCCAGCCAGGGCCTGGGACTCGCTACCGCGGACGCGTTCGCAGTTGAAGGCTGCCGCGTCGCCATGTGCTCGCGCAATGCTAAGACTCTTGAGGCGGCTGCGGAAGAAGTAAAAAAGCAGCACAACGTTGACGTCTTCGCCCAAGCCGTTGATGTGACCGATGCGGCCGCGGTCGGCCGGTTTGTTTCCGCCGTGGTGGAGAAGTTCGGCAGCGTGGATATCTGCATCACCAACGCAGGAGGCCCGCCGGCAAAAGGATTTTTGGCGGCGAGCCTTGACGACTGGCAGCATGCGATCGAGGCAAACTTTCTGAGCGCTGTTTACTTCGCGCGCGAGGTGATCCCTCACATGCAGCGCAAGCGCTGGGGCCGCATCATCACGATTACGTCGATCACGACCAAGCAGCCGGTTGCTGATCTGGTTCTTTCAAATGCGGTCCGCGCCGCAGTCGTGGGGCTGGTGAAGAGCCTGGCCAACGAGTTCGGAAAAGACGGAATTCTCGTGAATAATGTTGGTCCGGGATTTACGGCTACTGAACGTCTGAAGGAATTGGCTCGAGCGCGTTCTGCCGCCTCGGGGAAACCTGAGAAAGAAATCTTTGAAGCCTGGGCGGCCGAGGCTCCACTCAAGCGTCTGGGTGAGCCGCGCGAATTGGCCGAGACGATCGTGTGGCTGGCGTCGGAGCGCGCCTCCTATATCACCGGACAAACCGTGCTGGTGGACGGCGGAATGTACAAAGGGTTGTGAAGACCATGCGAACAGAAAACGTAGTGCGCGGAGTAATCCTCAGTCTGGGACTTGGAGTGCCGCTAATCGCAGTCGCCCAGGCTCGTCCGTTTCCCGGCCCCGACGTGCCGCAGATCTATCAGCGCCTGCTGTCCGAGATCGACGAAATTCCGGCGTTCGATCACCATGCGCATCCTGGTTTCGCTGATGATCCCGATGTTGACGCCATGGCCGCTCCGCCCAATGCGAGCGAGGCCGTCCGCACGCGCGACGACAATCCGGAATTGATCGCCGCGGCGAAGGCCCTGTTCGGCTATCCGTACAACGATTTCTCGCACGATCACGCGAAATGGCTGATTGACAAAAAGGCAGAGCTAAAGAAGCAGATGCCTGGCCCCGCCTATTTCAATTCGATCCTCGACAAAATCAACACCGAGAGTTCAGTCGCGAATCGCGCGATGATGGCCGATTATCTCGATCCCAAGCGATTTCCGTGGGTGTTTTTCGCGGACTCGTTCATGTGGCCGTTCGACAATCTGCGGGAGAGCGAGCGGAATCCAGACGAAGGCGTTTTCATTCCACTACAGGAGAAGATGCTGCACCGCTGGATGCAGCAGGAAAACGTCAGCAAACTGCCGTCGAATCTGGATGATTACCTGAAGTTCATCACGCAGGTGCTCGAAGACAATTCGAAGCGCGGCGGCATTGCGATGAAGTTCGAAGTCGCCTATTTTCGGCCGATGTCTTTCAGCGATCCTATACGCGAACAGGCGGAGGAAATCTATCGGCACTATGTTGCCGGAGGAGTCCCAAGTGAAAAGGAATACCGCACCTTTCAGGATTTCGTTTTTCGGTATTTGATCGAGGAAGGCGGCCTGTTGCATCTGCCGGTACATATTCATACCGCGATCGGCATCGGCGACTATTTCAATTTCTCGCAGAGCAACGTCATGACCCTGGAGAGCGTGCTGCGCGACCCGCGCTATGCCTCGACCACCTTCGTATTGATCCACGGCGGCTATCCGCTGGAGCGCGAGGCCATCTGGCTTGCCGCCATGAAGAACGTCTATCTGGATTCGTCGTTTGGCGAGCTGGCGCAGTATCCCGCAGCGTTCAAGGACACGCTGAAGATGTGGCTCGAAACTTTTCCCGACAAGATCACCTTCGGCACCGACTGTTTCCCTTACAATCAGGTGTTGGGAGCGGAAGAGAGTTACTGGCTGGGCGCGCATTCGGCGCGCGTGGCACTGGCGGCGGCTTTGGCCGAGATGATTTCTGAAGGCGAAATCACCGAAGTCCGGGCGCTGGAATTGGCTCATGCTTACCTGCATGACACCGCCGTGAAGTTGTACGAAGGAAGAGTGCACTGAAACTATGAAGAAGACATCGAGAGCGAACTCTCCGGCAGGACGAGTCAAAAAGTCGACTTCACGCGCACGCCGCGCCACGAGCGTGCCTGCCGAGGTGAAGGCCTCGCTGCAACATATTCCCTGGGACACGGTTCCGCTCGAGGACCTTAACCCGTTACTTCAGCGGCAGATGGTCTGGGGCCAGCAGATCATGCTGGCGCGCGTGCTGCTGAAGAAGGGCTGCATCGTGCCCGAGCACAGCCATCACAACGAACAGCTGACTTACATTCTCGAAGGTGCGCTGAAGTTCTGGATTGATGGGAAAGAAATCGTAATTCGCGCCGGCGAGACGCTGTGCATCCCGTCGAACATGCCGCACAAGGCCGAGGCGCTGGCCGACACGGTAGACCTCGACGTCTTCTGTCCACCCCGCGCTGACTGGATCGCCAAGACGGACCAATATCTGCGGGGAAACAAATAGACCGAGTCCATGCCTCATCTCTCAAGTCCTCCCGGCGTGCATCCGCTAAGTTTTCGGTTTCGCTGTATCGCATGCGGCGATCTCCGCGATACGGCTGGGCAGGATTTTCGTTGCGCGCTCTGCGGTGATCTGCTCGAAATCACCTATCCAAAATGGAGAGAAGATCCGCCCAGGGCCGAGAACCTCAAATCTACATGGTGCCAGCGTCGCATGTCGTCGAGTCCGGTGGACGCGAGTGGCGTCTGGCGCTTCCGCGAACTGCTGCCTGCGCTCGACGGGCCGCCTGACAGTGTCATCACGCTGCGCGAGGGCAACACGCCTTTATACGAGCTTCCGCGCTGCGCGCGCATCGCGGGAGTGCCACGCCTGCTGGCGAAGCATCAGGGAATGAATCCGACCGGCTCCTTCAAAGACTGCGGAATGACGGTGGCCGCGACTTTTGCGCGACAGGCAGGATTTCGCTGGGTGGCGTGCGCCTCCACGGGCAACACGTCCGCCTCCATGGCTGCCTACGCTGCGCGTGGCGGCCTGCACAGCCTGGTGCTCGTTCCGGAGGGAAAAATCTCGTGGAGCAAACTCTCGCAGGCGCTGGACTACGGAGCCGTCACCTGCCAGCTGCGCACTGATTTCGACGGCTGCCTGACGTTGCTGCAAGAGTTGGTGCGGCGCGCGCCGGTCTACCAGCTCAACTCGATCAACCCCTTTCGCCTGGAGGGCCAGAAGACAATCGCGCTCGAACTGCTGGAGCAACTCGACTGGCAAGCGCCCGATCACATTATCGTTCCCGGAGGAAACCTGGGAAACAGCTCGGCCATCGGCAAGGCGCTCCTTGAAATGCGCGATTTGGGGCTGATTTCACGGCTTTCCAAGCTGTCGGTCATTCAGGCAGAAGGCGCGAACGCTCTGGTGCGCACGCTGCGGGAAACCGGAGGCAAGCAGCTCGTCAGCGTGCAGGCCGAGACTCGCGCTACCGCCATCCGTATCGGCAATCCTGCATCGTGGAAGAAAGCGGCGCACGTACTCGAAACGACCGGCGGCGCGTGCGAGCAGGTGAGCGAAATTGAGATCGCTCAAGCCAAGGCCGAGATCGGCGCCGAGGGAATCGGATGCGAACCGGCATCGGCGGTGACGCTGGCTGGGCTGAAGAAACTGGTGGAACAGAAGTTCGTCAGCCCAGAAGAGACCGTAGTACTGGTGCTAACCGGAAATCTGTTGAAGGATCCCGATTTCACGATCGAATTCCATCGTGGAGAGCTGTTCCAGAGGTCGCCAGACGAAACTGCCAGTGCCGCGCTCGCTCCCCTGCGGCGGGCGCCAATCGTTTTGGACGCCACGCTGGATGCAGTCATGCAAACCCTGGAGCAGGCGGAGAAATCCTGACCGCGATCATGCCATCGAAAAGAAACAAGTCGGCAAAGCCTTTCTGTCTTGCGCTCCCCGCGACGTCGGCGAATCTTGGCCCGGCCTTCGACGCCGCAGCCCTCGCGATGGATTTCTACATCAGGATTCAGGCCCGCGCGGCCGGAGAATTTTCAATCGCTGCTAGCGGGCGCGATCGAGAAATCTGCGGAAGGGTTGAGAATCACCTGATCCTGAATACGTATCGCGAAGTCCTCGAGGCCGAAGGCCGGCAATCTCAGCCTCTGGCGCTCCGCATCGCCAATGACATCCCCATTGGAAAGGGCTGCGGCTCCTCGGCGGCGGCGCGACTTGCAGGCATCGCGATGGCCGTGCACTTCGGCCGGCTGCGCTGGACGGGCACACGCATTATTGATGAGGCTTCCCGCCGCGAACATCATCCCGACAATGCCTCCGCTTGCTGGTTGGGTGGACTCACGGTGGCGCGCATGTGGGGAGAATCAGAAGTGCAAGTCATCAACTTGCGGCCCAAAGGGAAATGGCCGCTGCTCCTGGCCGTGGCGGACCACAGCCTCTCGACCGAACAGGCCCGGCGAGTTCTGCCCGCGCAATATTCCCGCGCCGATGCGGTCACGAACGTGCAGCATTCCATGCTGCTGCTCGCGGCTTTTACCGAAGGACGTCCAGACCTGCTTTCTCCCGCGCTCGAGGACCGTCTTCATCAGCCCTATCGGGCGGAGCTTTGTCCTTTGCTTCCGTGTTTGCAGGAGTTGCGAGGAAAGGACGGGATCCTGGGGGCGGTGCTGAGCGGCGCAGGGCCGTCGGTGCTTGTCTTTATCGACCCGCGCGCCTCAACGAGGAACGTTCGCGAAAACATCGCGGCCCACCTGTCGCGAAATCAACTCAGTGCGGAGTTGCTGCCAACCTCGATTACGTTGCGAGGGGCAGGTTCGTCACGGCGCGGCTGATGCCAGCCTTACCGGCTCGCCGGCGGGACTATCCCGTTCATGCGCAGGTACTCGACCATCTGCCCGTAATGGTCGAATCCATGCGAAGTCACCATCGTAGCCAAGCCCAGCCTTGACACGCTGCCCTCGCCCCACGGGCTCTTCACGGTTCCGGCAACGTTCTTGTCATTGATGGTAGCGATCGCTTTGTGGACGTAGGCGAATGAGTCCTTCAGGTATTTCAGAACGTCGGCCTTCCTCGTCACGCTTGCGGGACCAGCTTCGTCGCTTACTTCGGCCGGAGGTTTCTCTTCGAGAAGCGCCGCTCCCAGTTCGTAATTCACCGCCGCGACGTGTTTGATCTGGTCGCCGAACGTCCGCACGCCTTTGAATTCGCCATTGGTGGGAGCGAATCCGTATTTATCTTCCGGCATGGCTTCGGCCGCAGGCACGAACTCGTGCTCAAAATTGCTCACGGATTTGTCGAGAATCTCCGTCACCGTGCGCGGGTGCTCTTTTAGCTTGGCGGTCTGTGCTGCTCCCGCACACGCGAATAACACCATCAATGCACCGGCTGCAGAATTCACCGATCTTCTCATGGAGTCCCCCTCTCATTGTCTGGCATGGGAGTCTCGGGCGGCCAGTGCAGCACGGAACGGCCAGTCACGGTTTTTCCAGGCACGTATCAAATAGATCACCACACCAGTCACCAGAATTACGGTCGCATATCTGACTTCTTTTTGCCAGTTCTCACGATTGAACAGGATAAACAGAAATCCGGCGCTGGCCGCGAGTGCCGGCAGCGGATAGAGCCACATGCGGAAGGGCCGGCGCAGATCCGGTCGCCAGATCCGCAACAGAATCACGCCAACCGCCTGCAGCAGGAACTGCAGAACCAGACGAATCACAACCAGAGCCGCGATGGCGTCCTTGAGCCGCAGGAAGCAAAAAGCGGCCGCCACCACTCCCAGAGCAAGTAACGAAACGTGGGGGAAGCGGTGCACGGGATGCACCTTGGCAAAGGCCTTGAAATAATTGCCATCCCTGGCCGCGGCGTAGGGAACGCGTGAATAGCCAAGCATCAGGGAGAAAACAGATGCAAACGCGGTCACGATAACAAGTCCGGTCACGAGCCGCGCTGCCCAGGGCCCATAAACACTCTGCATAAACAGCGACACCACATACAAGCCGCTGTTGCTTTGCCCTGCCTGGAGCATCTCCCGCCAAGGCACCACGGCCAGAATACAGATGTTCATCATTAGATATAGACAGGCGACCAGCAGAATGGAAAGCAGAAGCGCGCGCGGAATATTCTTTTCCGGGTCTTTAATCTCGTCGCCGAGGAAGCAGACATTGTAATAGCCCCAGTAATCGTAGGTGGCGATGAGCATCGCTCCGCCCAGCCCGGTCAGGAAATGGCGCGAGATCGTGAAGGCACCCGGCGGGAAATCGAACGCCCGCGCGGCATTGAAGTGAGTGAGCCCGGCGAAGATGATCCAGCCGATGGTCGCCATCACTCCGAACCATAAGATTTTCGAAAGTCGTCCGATTACCGTGATCCGGCGGTAAAGCAGCAGCACAGTGAAGAAACAGATTACTACCGCAAGCGCAGTTCCCGGTGTGACAGTCCAGCTTACTTGCAGTGGCCCCGCCCACGGAATGTGCAGCGCGGCCTCGTGATGCGCGTAAACGACGTCGAGTTCCCGCCAGTAATACGCCGCGTAGCCCGCCAATCCGATGCAGCCGCTGGCGATCGATAATGGAGCGCTGAACGAGACTTGCCAGATGAATAGAAACGAAATCAGGCGTCCCCATTTCTGTGGGCCGTAGATTTCGCGAAGGTAGCGGTACGATCCGCCCGATGTGGGCAGCGCAGCGCCCAGTTCCGCCGACACTAGACCGTCACATACGGCGAGCAGCGCACCGACAATCCATCCCAACAGGGCCTGGGGGCCGCCCATTGCGCTCACCACCAGCGGCATAGTGATGAACGGACCCACGCCGATCATGTCAATCATGTTGAGGGAGGTCGCGCTCCACAGGCCCATGCCGCGGATGAGGCTGGGATTTGTAGGTGAACTGTCCGTGGGCGTCGGCATCGGTTAGTGTGAAATAGTGATTAGTGGTCGGTGATCAGTGGGCCGCTTTCCGCCGAATGAAGCTCGAACTCAACGGCCGAAACGAGGCCGGAATGCTCCCATCATCTACGTCTAAACCTACATGCACGTACTTGTCGGTGTTTTCGAGTAGCTGCACTTCAACCGTGTATCTCAACTTGGTAGGCTTGGACTTCGCCGAGTTCGGTCACCAGTTCGTCGCACGACTTGGCGCACCAGCGCTTCATTTCTGCATCCAGAATGGGGAGCCACTGCTCTCGCCGCTTCATGCTCATCCGCCTTGAATTTACTGACCCCCTGACCACTGGCCACTGGTTACTGCTTTTCATGTCCTGCGCTGAGAAGATTGACGTAGAGCCGAACGGCTCCCGGCACGCCCGCGGGCAATTGCCGGAAGAAGGCGTATCCAGTGTAGATGTAGACACCCGTGCCGTAGTGCGCCAGCAGCAATCCGCCCTTCTGCGCATCCTCTTCGGGATCGTGACAGGCGAGTAGCGCCTGGAAATGTTCATCCCACCTGTCCATGAAATACAAGCCGCGTTCCTGCACCCAGCCGTCGAAATCGCGCGAGGTGATGTTGTTGGGGTAATGGAACACCGGGTCGTCCGGTGCGAGAATTTCCACCGGAGCTTCCTCCACGGAAACCCGCGCCCGGCTCAACTCCGCCGAATAAGGAGTGAACTTGCCGCTGTTGAACTCCCCTACGCCCGTGTTGTACTGCACCACCAGCGTTCCTCCTGCGGAGACGAAATCCAACAGCTTCTGGTTGTATTTCGCGACGTCTTTCTGGGTGTCGTAGGCTCGAATGCCGAGCACGATGGTCGCGTACTTGCTTAAGTCTTCATTCGCCAGGCTCTCGGCCGTGATCAGCGTGACGTCCATTCCCACCTGCTTCAGAGTGGTCGGAATGTCATCGCCCGCGCCCATAATGTATCCGACTTTCACATCATGCGGGGCGCGCACATCCACGATGCTGACGCGCTGCCGTGCGGGCTGATAGTAGTAGAAGCTGCCCAGATCTTCGCGCGTGACGAGCGTGTACCCTTCGTGGTAGGGTTCGCCGTCGGAATCAAGCACCGCGTGGACAGAAGTGCGTCCTTCCTGGAGACGCGCAGGGAAGACCTTGAATTGAAAGTCCTGCTTTTCGCCCCGCCGCGTGAATTTCACTTCCGATTGCGCTGGCTCCGACCGCCAACCCGGAGGGAGTTCGAGGCGCAGAACGCCCTGGGTGGAGCGCGTCAGGTTGCTGCTCACACCCACGGTGACGGTTGTGGTTGAACCGTTGTGAGTGGAAATCACCTGCGTGCCCGGCTCCAGTTCCACCGAAAATGACGGCACGATAGCGAGAGGCCGGGCTCTGGTTTTGCCCTCCTCGTCCACGAAGGGAGTGACTACGACCGCGTTAATGCCGTTCCGAGTTCCGCCAGCCTGGCCGACCGAATACTCCACGCGCGCTCGCAGCGGCGGAGGCGGGAAGGGAAGTGTCGCATATTTCTCGTTGTCAACGTGATTCAGACCTTCGCGATCCGGATCATCCCGATGCCAGTATGGCATGGTAAATGCGGCGTCCTTTGGCACTCGCAGCCGAAAGTCTGCGTGCAAGTCGCCCCCCGGCTGCACTGTCTCCGGCCTGGTCTTCCCGCTGAGCGTGTTCCATCCCGCCGGGACTTCAAGCTTGAGGTGGTCAATGACCAGCGGCCGTTTCGAGCCGTTGTGGAAGGTTACCGCGACCAGGAATTCCTCACCGCGAGAAACCGTGGTCAGAGCATCCGACTCTTTCGGCGACATGCCCGAAGGGGTGCCATCCGACGACACATGTGCTGTGAGGCTCACGCCGAGAGCGAGATTCAGTGCGGTCTCGGCCTGCTGCTGCTTGTTCGCGACCCGCGTGAGCAAATCGAGCTTCGTTGCAGTGCTCAGCCCGCTCTGCTGGATCTCAGTGCTGACGCGATTCAGCCCGGCCACGATTTTCAGCAGAGGCGCGGCCACGGCGGGCGCATCACCTGCTTTTGCAATTTCTGCCGCCGCGGCAACTTGCTTCGCAATCTCGGTCAGTTCCGCGCGCAGGCCGGGAAGTTGTTTCTCGGCTCCTCCCAGCGCGGCCAGCCCGGGCAATGTCGTGTCGAGGCCGTCGAAGAAATTCTTCTCGTGACCATCCTTGCCCGCTAGCGATGGCCCAGCCGAATCCACCATCTTGTAGAACGTGAACCGATCTCCGGCATCTACGGTCCAGTTGGCCGCGCCCTGCGATTTCTGATGACGCAATCCTTCCATGGCAAACTGCACGTACGACATGCCGAGTTCCGGATTGCGCTCGCCGGTGTTGAACTTCACGGTCCAGTCAGCATCAGGACACGTCCTCGCACCCCAGGGGCAGACATTGCCGATGTAAAGCTTCTTCGGCTGCCAGGGCTCGAGTCCCGCGGCAATCTGTTCAGGAAAGCGTTTGGGATCGGCCGCTGCCCGGAACGCCTCGCGCGTCAGAATGCTGGATGCCTGATGGTTGCCGTGGCCATCGCGCTCCGTTCCCGAGAACCGGGCCACCAGCACGTCCGGGCGAAAGGTGCGAACCACGCGCACCATGTCGCCGAGCGCGATGTCGTGCCCGCCCCATTTTTCAAACGTTTCCTGCGCGCTCTTCGAAAATCCAAAGTCGGCGAGGCGCGAGAACCGGTCCTGAATGCCGTAATACTGGTCCGAGGCCAGCAGCTCCAGCGACCGCAGCACGCCCAGCACATCCGACAAATTGCTGCCGATTTTGTTCTGCCCGCCCTCGCCGCGATTCAAGGTCATCAGCAGTGTGCTCACGCCGTGGCCGCGCGCTTCGAGCGTCAGCATGCCTCCATCTTCGTCATCGGGATGCGCCACCACCTGCATCAGGCGGGCCGTCGTGCTCAGCCGCAGCAGTTGCAGTCGCAACCCGACCATGCCCTGATCCTCGGGAATGTCGGCCGGGAGTCCCTGGTACAGCAGGCCGGGAGGGTCAGCGAGAATTTCCATCTGTGATGCCGATTTCGCAGCTGGCGAGGCGTTCGCGACAGGTGGATGGGATGGATTCGTGGCTTGAGGCTGTGCCGACGCGAGGAGAGCGGAAATCACCAGAACATAGACGCACTTCAGCCCAAAGGGATGCAGTCGCTGAAAGTATAGGTTGAAGCCGCGGCGGACAGGCCGCGGCGAACTGGCAGTTCCGGAATTTCTCACCCTACAAGGATGGGGCCTGAGGCGGGTTTGACGCAAATTGTTTCGAGCCCTGTGCCGGAAGGCCAGACGTTACCAAGCCAGGCGGTGCCTTACACATCGCACAACTCCACCGCCTTCCGCAGCGATACAAGCGGATCGCCGGCAGGCACGAATTCATGCGCCACGAAGCCGCGGAATCCGGCGTCGGCGATTGCCCGCATGACGCCTGCCCACTCGACTTCCTGCGTCCCGTCGAGTTCATGGCGTCCCGGCACGCCGCCAGTGTGGAAATGGCCGATCCACTGGATGTTGTGCCGGATGGTCTCGATCAAATCGCCCTCCATGATCTGCATATGGTAGATGTCGTAGAGCAGCCTGACATTGGGCGAGTTCACTTCCTCGGTCACGCGCGCGCCCCAGGCTGTGTGGTCGCACATGTAGTCGGGATGATCGCGCTTGCTGTTCAACAGCTCCATGCAGATGGTCACGCCGTTGTCTTCCGCAATCTTTTTGACGCGATTCAGGCCGGCGATCGTGTTGCGGGCCCCTTCTTCATCAGACAAGCCGCCGCGGTTTCCGGAAAATGTAATCACGTTCGGCACGCCTGCCTTCGCCGCCCGCGGGATATTGGCGCGAAACGCCTGCTCGATCGCGGCGTGGTTCTCGATGCGATTCAGGGCCCTGGCGATCTCTCCGCCGCCGGCGTATCCCATGGTGCAAACCAGGCCGTAGCGGCGGGGAATCTCGTATTGCTCCGGCTGCAGCAGATCAATCCCACGCAATCCGATCTTCGCCGCATATGCGGCCAGTTGATCGAGAGGAATGTGAGGGTAGCACCACTGACACACGGATTGGCGAATGCGTCCCTTGCGGGCTGCGGCGTCCAAGGTCGGAGCCAGCGGCGGAATTCCGACCGACGCCGCGGCACCGACAAGCGATGATTTCAGCAGTTCCCGCCGTGTGAATCTTGTCATGAATGGAAGTAGATCGCTCCGAGAAAAGCAACGGACCTCGGTCGCCGGCTCGCGCTTTACTGCCTTCCTTCTTTCAGCGTCGCCTGGCAATTTTCGGCCATCGTCAGCACGTCGTTGAACGCAGCTTCCTTCCGCAGATCCTTCAGGAGAGGATCGTCCAACAAGGCGCCGTAGGCGCAATAATTCTGATTCTGCACGGCGGCTTTCAACAGCCGGATTGCCGGTTCATGTTGCCCGCAGGCCGCCATCAGTTCGCCGACGTGAAACCAGGCCTCGGCGTCGAGTTCGGTCATTACCGACGCCTCGGTTTCTTTCACAATCCTGGGGAGGTCGGCGGGGCGCTGCAATGCGGTGCACGCTTCCATCAGATCGCGATGATAGGTGGGGGCGCTCCCCATGTTCCTGGCGGCGTTTCGCGCCTCGGCGACGTTCCCCTCCGCCAGGTAAATGTAAGGTGTCACCCATGCGGCCCATTCCGAACCGGCATCGAGATGAACAAAATCCATGGCTTGGTCGGTCTTGCCCATC
>Ga0335081_10013808_pt1 | contig 13053 bp, 11 predicted proteins | sample Lox_Sample_35_FD_206713 | JGI IMG/M metagenome (GOLD analysis project Ga0335081, IMG submission 206713) | Soil microbial communities from Loxahatchee National Wildlife Refuge, Florida, United States - Lox_Sample_3.5 | ecosystem: Environmental > Terrestrial > Soil > Wetlands | place: USA...
GACCAGACGGCGCAGGTTGCGACCGCCATGCAAGAAATGTCCTCGACCGTCCTGCAGGTGTCGGAGAACTCCAACAAAGCCGCGGAAGCCTCGCGTCAGGCGGCAGAAACTGCCCGCCACGGCGGCTCGATCGTCGATGAGACGCTCACCAAGATGCGCGGCATCGCGGAGTCGGTCAGCGGTACCGCCAGAAAGATGGAAGAGCTGGGCAAAAGCTCCGACCAGATTGGACGCATCATCGGCGTGATCGACGACATCGCTGACCAGACGAACCTGCTGGCGCTGAACGCCGCGATTGAAGCCGCGCGCGCTGGAGAGCAAGGGCGCGGCTTTGCAGTTGTGGCCGATGAAGTCCGCAAGCTGGCCGAGCGCACCACCACTGCGACCAAGGAAATCGCGCAGATGATCAAGAACATTCAGGATGAAACCAAGGTTGCGGTCACCGCCATGGAAGAAGGCACCAAGCAGGTGGAGGACGGAGTCAGCTCAACGGCTCAGGCAGGCGACTCGCTGAAAGAGATCATCCACATGTCGGAGCAAGTGGGCGAAATGATTACCCACATCGCTACGGCGGCGACGGAGCAATCGAGCGCCAGCACCGAGATCAACAACAACATGGACCAGATTGCCAAGCTGGTGAAGGAATCGGCGGTGGGTGCGCAGCAGTCGGCCAAGGCATGCCAGGACCTGTCCGGCCTGGCGCTGGATTTGCAGAAGATGGTGGCCAATTTCAAATTGGAAAGCGAGACCGGCTACGGCGGCGGCAATCGCGATTACGCCAAGCCGCCGGAATCCGAGCGGGCGCGTCCCAAGGCAATGGCCGCGTCGGCGCACTGAGCTTGCGGAAGGCGAGTGAAGAATCCCAACGAGGAGAAGCTCCATGGAAGCACAGACGAAAGCAAGCGAAGGCGCGAGCGCGATCAGCCTGCATGACGCCGGCGCCGGGCACGGCGACCTGCTGCAGTTAGTGAGTTTTCACATCGGTGGGGAAGAGTTCGGCCTCGACATCCTGCGGGTGCAGGAGATCATTCGCATCCAGGCGCTGACCCGCGTGCCCAACTCCCCGGATTTCGTCGACGGGGTCATCAACCTGCGCGGCAAAGTCATTCCAGTGATTGCTCTGCGCAAGCGTTTTGGCCTGGAGGAACTGGCGCACGACAAGCAGACGCGCATCGTGGTGATCGAAGTCAAAGGCACGGTGCTGGGTTTTATCGTCGACTCGGTTTCCGAGGTGCTGCGCATTCCGGCTGACACGGTGGAACCGCCCCCGCGGTTAGGCAAAGTCGAGCGTGAGTACGTCTCCGGAGTCGGCAAGCTGGACAACCGTCTGCTCATTCTGCTCGACGTGGACCGCCTCATGAGCGAGTCCGAAGAACTGCTTTCGGCGCAGCCAGCGCGGGCCTGAGCGGTCGACCCAGCGCTTTCACTCTAGGATGCCGCGTGGAGAACGAATTCCTACAAGATCCGGCGATGATTCAGGAGTTCCTGGTGGAATCGGAGGAACTTCTCCAGGGCATGGACCAGGACATGGTCACGCTGGAATCCGCGCCCAAGGACGCGGAACTCCTCAACCGTATTTTCCGCGCCCTGCACACCATCAAAGGCACCTCGGGATTTCTCAACTTTGATCCGGTCGTCCGCCTCAGCCACCGCGCGGAAGACGTTCTGAATTCGCTTCGCCGCGGAGAAGTTCAACTGAGCAAGCGCATGATGGATGCGCTGCTGGCGGCGCGCGATCAGCTTGGGGCGATGCTGCGTGACATCCGCGCGGGAGGATTGAAAGAGTATGCGATCGACTCCTTGCTGACAGAGCTTGAAGCGGTGCAGAAGCCCGGCGAAATCCCTGAACGACTGGGAGAAATGCTGGTCGCGGACAAGACCATCGAGCCCGCCGCACTGCAAACTGCGTTGCAAGCGCAGGCGGCAACCGCCGAGACGCCGAAGCTCGGCCAAATTCTGGTGGACAAAGGTCTCGCTTCCCCCACGGAAGTGGGCAATGCGCTCGTCCAGCAGAAGCAGGTTGCAGACGCCAACGGCAGCGCCGGCGCGCAAACCATGCGTGTTGACGTCAAGAAGTTGGACGAACTGATCAACCTGATCGGCGAACTGGTGCTGGAGAGAAACCGGCTGCTGCAGCTCAGCCGCGATGTAAGCGCCGGGCGCGCCGCGGGGGAAGCCCTGGATGCGGCTTTTACTCAATCCACCGCGCGTCTCAGCTTTATCACGGAGGAATTGCAGGCTGCGGGATTGAGGACCCGCATGGTTCCCATTGACGCGGTCTTCCGCAAGTTTCCCCGTTTGGTGCGCGACGTTGCGCACAGCCTGGAAAAGGAAGTCGAGCTGCAGGTTCGAGGGCAGGACACCGAGATCGATAAAACCATGGTGGAGCTGATCGGCGACCCGCTCGTCCACCTCGTCCGAAACTCCCTCGACCACGGTCTCGAAATGCCGCAAGAGCGCGTTAAGAACGGCAAGTCAGCCCAAGGTACGATCCGGCTCGAGGCACGGCAAGAGGGCGATCAGATCGTCATCAGCGTGGGCGACGACGGAGCAGGAATCGATTCCGAGCGGGTGCTGCGAAAGGCCATTGAAAAGGGTTTAGTCACGGCCGAAAGGGCGCGCCAGCTCACGCAGCGCGAGATCCTTGACTTCATTTTTCTTCCTGGTTTCAGCACGGCGGAAAAAGTCAATAATTTGTCGGGCCGTGGCGTCGGTATGGACGTGGTGCGCTCCAACTTAAAAAAGATGAACGGGACCATTCAGCTTGAAAGCACGCGTGGAAAGGGTACGACCGTATTGCTGCGGCTGCCGCTCACCCTGGCCATTCTTCCGGTGCTCTTGGTGCAGGTTTGTGACGAGGTGTACGCGCTGCCGTTGCGTTCTGTATTGGAAACTTCGCGCATTGAACGCGATGAGGTGCATGCCGTGGAAGGCAGCGAAGTACTGCGCTTGCGCGGACAGACTTTGCCCCTGTTGCGATTGCGGAAGATGTTTGCCTCGCCCTCGAGCGGGGAAGAACGAACCATGGAGAACGTGGTCATTATGACCGTGGCGGACAAGCGCATCGCGCTCATGGTTGACCGCCTGATCGGACAGGAGTCAACCGTGGTGAAGCCCCTTGGGTCGTACTTGCATCACTGTTCGACGATTGCCGGAGCCACGCTTGGCGGCGATGGGCGGGTTCGCCTGGTGCTGGATCCTGCGGGCTTGCTGGCTTCCGTCCAAGGAGCAGTGCAATGAGCGCCGCTTCGGCAGTTGCCTCCCGGGAAGTCCCAGGACGCCCGGATCCCCAGCTGATTCAAATTCGCGACTTGATTTATCAGGTCGCGGGAATTTTCCAGCCCGACAACAAACTGCGCCACCTTGAAGATCGCTGCCAACGCCGCATGCAGGCGCTGGCCGTAAAAACATTGAAAGACTATTACGACTGCCTCACGGTCAAGCCCATCCGGCAAACCGAATTGGTAAGTCTGCTGAATGAAATCACGATTGGTGAAACATTTTTCTTCCGCAATCAGCCACAACTGGACGCGATTAAGAACGTCGTGATTCCGCGCATTCTCGAGGCGCGAAGCAAGATGGCACTGCCGCACCTGCGCATCTGGAGTGCGGGCTGCTCCACCGGGGAAGAACCGTACACGCTCAGCATTATGCTGATGGAAGAATTAAACGGGCGGCTCAAGGGCTGGACTTTCGAGATCATCGCCACCGATCTGAATGAGCGCTCAGTGGCTCACGCCAAGGCGGGGATTTATGGCAATTACGCCACCCGATACCTTACCCCCTTCATCAAGCAGAAGTACTTCGCGCCCAATGGCGACAACTTGCAAGTCAATGCCGCGGTCAAGACGCACGTTGCAATCAGCCGCGTGAACCTGCTGGACGATGTTCGCATGGCTTTCCTTAAAGGCTTTGACCTGATTATGTGCTGTAACGTCCTGATCTATTTCGACGTGCTTTCCAAGCGTCGGGTCATTCAGCACTTCTACAACAACCTTCTGCCTCACGGGTACCTTTTACTCGGACACTCCGAATCACTGTATGGCATAAGTGACGACTTCCGTCTCGTGCATCTGCCTTCAGCGACAGCCTACGTCAAAACGGAAAAACGGCAGGTGTCCGGTTAGGGAAACGATCATGACTGATCTGCGAACGCAAGAATTCCGTCAGCGGCTGGAGACTCTGGAGAAAATGCCAACTATTCCGGTGGTTCTGGCGCCGCTGCTGCGCTATCTGAACCAGCCCCTGGATACGTTAGAGGTAGGCGAGGTTGTCGATCTGATCTCGCAAGACAAATCGCTCACCGCGCAATGCCTGCAGATGGCGAATTCTCCACTTTACGGGCGCTGGCAAGTCGTGGAAAGCATACGCAATGCGGTGGTCGCTCTGGGGATGCAGCGCATGCGCGACATCGCGGTTTCCTGCTCTCTGCTCAAACTCATGCCCACGGGAAAGAGCTGCATCGACCCGGCAGTTTTTTGGGAACACTCTCTGGGATGTGCGCTGGTCTGCCGGCAATTCGCACGGCGCATTGGTTTCTCCGATCCCGGCAAGGCCTATCTCGGAGGCCTGTTGCATGACATCGGAATTGTTGCCTTACTAGCCTCGATTCCCGTCGAATTTGAAAAGTCAGTCGAACTGGGACGTACGGCGGGCATTCCGCTGCACGAAGCCGAAATGAAAAGCCTCGGTCTGACACACTGCGATGCCGGAACCATAGTCTCCGAGCGCTGGCACTTCACTCCTGACCTGGTTGCAGTGATCAGTCATCACCACGATCCGATGAACGCCACGACCAACCGCGACCTCGTCGCCGTCGTCTCGCTCAGCGATTTGCTTTGCCGCATGAGCGGTCTGGGCCATGGATATCTGGAAGAACGCCAAGTGAGCTTAACCGATGAACCGGGCTTCGCTCTTCTGCTCGAGGAGTGTCCTTCTCTTCAGAGCTTCGACTGGGCGCGATTTACATTTGAACTCGAAGGCTACATGGAAGAGGTGCATCGCCTGGTCAGCATTCTTTACGGCACGGCCCAATGACCATTGCGCATGACAATTCGCGCCCCATTCGCGTGCTGCTCGCCGACGACAGTGCGTTCATGCGCACCGCTCTCAGCCGGATGATCCAGTCCGATCCGTTGCTCAATGTCTGCGGCACGGCGCAAACCGGGTCCGAAGCGCTGGAAAAGGTCGCCTCGCTCGAGCCCGATGTCGTAACCCTCGATGTCGAAATGCCCGGGCTGAATGGCCTGGAGACGCTGAAACGCATCATGGCGAGCCATCCCCGGCCGGTCATCATGGTCAGTTCGCTGACGCAAGAAGGGGCGGAAACCACGCTCGAGGCACTCGATATCGGTGCGTTCGACTACGTTCCAAAGCAGCAGTCCTTCGTATCGCTCGACATTATTCGCATCCGCGATGACTTGGTGGCCAAGATCAAGGCGGCTGCGGAAAGCCGGCGCCCAGTGGTACGAGCCGCATCCGCACCGGTCGTCTTGAGTCGTGGACAATCGACAGCTATCAGACCGCCACGAATTATCGCGTTGGGCACATCGACTGGCGGCCCGAAGGCGTTGCAACAGATTTTGCCCATGCTGCCCAAGGATCTTCCGGTCGGCGTGGTCGTCGTTCAGCACATGCCGGTGGGTTTTACCAAGCCGTTTGCCTCGCGGCTGAACAATCTGTGTCAGATTTCTGTGAAAGAGGCCGAGCAGGCGGAGCCAGTCCGACCCGGAACTGTATACATCGCTCCTGCAGGTAAGCACATGACCGTGGCAGCGCGCACCCCTTCCGACGCGACTATCCAACTGTCGCTGGTACCGGAAAACACGCTTCACCGCCCATCGGTAGATGTGATGATGCTCTCGGTCGCCGAATCATTTCAATCGCTCTGCATGGGCGTAATCATGACGGGGATGGGAGCCGATGGTGTGCAAGGCATGAAAGCCATCGCGAATGCCGGTGGGTTCACCCTCGGACAAGACGAGCCCAGTTGCACGGTATATGGAATGCCCAGGTCTTGTGCCGAAGCCGGCATATTGCGGCGCGTAGTTGCTCTTACCCAGATTCCCGAACAGATTCTCCAAGCTACTCGCTACCGCAAACATTCTTAGCTACTGTTGCCGCCTGCCGCTGCGCCAATACATGGCCTACTTTCTGCAGCAGCGCTTCCGCGGAGAAAGGTTTTGGCAAGTACCACATTTCGTTCTCGGTCATGCCATCGATGAGATCAAGATCACAAGGATAGCCCGAGATCAGAATCGTTTGAATGGTGGGTTGCAGCCCCTTCAGCTCGGCCGCCAGTTCACACCCATTCTGCCCAGGCAAGACCACATCCGTGATGAGGACGTCCGTCTGTCCCTCAGACTGGTTAAAAATATTTTTTGCGTCCGCGGCGTTGCGCGCGGTCAAGGCATGGTAGCCTGCGCTGTTTAGAATTTCACAAGCCGCATTACGCACGAACCTCTCGTCCTCGACCACAAGTATTCGCGCCGGGCTGGCCGATGATTCACTGCAATTGATCGGCGGAAAGATCAAAGTGTCGGGCTGCAGAACTGACTGACTGTCGCGCACCTGCTTCTCCATTCGCCGGATACCAGGTGCATTCTTCCGGCCAAACGAAGCGAATAAATGGCTGCGGATCAAACCTGAGATTTCAAATGAGTTCCGCCGAGCCGTGGACTGAAAGCTATTTTGATTGCCCACGAAAGCGTTGCATTTCCGGAAATTCTCGATCAAATCACGGGAATTCGGTTCCGCATTGGGCGGTGCAAGCTACTTGGCCCGCGTCAACAGCGTTTGATTCGGATCAACTACGACCTTTCGTGTGCCCAGAGGTGCTCGTAGATGGATCGCGGTTTCCGGACCGTCGGCAAAAACCCGCCCGAGCATCATCAATTTGCTTTCACGAACAGTGTACAAAGGCACTGGAGTCACCAGATCGTCAGGAGCGTCTTTCTGCAGAAGAACCCCAGTGACCGTCGTCGATCCTTCGCCATCCACGAACTTCATACCCTTCAGCTCATAGTGAGGAATGGCTGTCCCTTCGACCCAGCCTTGATAGAACCAATCCAAAGATCGATGACCTTCAAACCATAAAGGTTTGGGCAACTCATCTTCCATGGTGCGCAAGAACAATCGGGTAGTGATTGCCTTTCCCGCGTATTGACTCGCAACCCGGCGCAAGGCGCGCACAAACGGCTCATCGTTCTGCTGTTCCTCTGCAGGCTCCGAATCCTTCATCATGTAGCGAAGCATATGCAGCAACCATGTGCCGCGGCCATAACTGATGGCCTCGTAGCCATTGGGAAATTGTGAACAGGACAGGCGTGTCCCAAGACTTACCGGGCCATCCTCCATCAGCGCCGCTCCGCTGGAGTTTTTTTCCAGCAGATCGTCACGGTATTGCTCCAGCAGTTTATGGAATTGCTGCGGCTGCTGTTCCTCCATCAGCATCAACGAGCTGTAGTTGGCCAGCGCTTCCGACAGCCATTGATCGCGATAGTCATTCCACAGGACCGAATCGCCCCACCACTGGTGCGCGGTCTCATGACCGATGATAAGCTGGATCTCGCTTTGCGCCACGGAGCTGATGCGGAGCGCAGATTCCTCATTCGCAGTCAGAAACGAGAGGCTGGAGAGAAAAATCAATCCTGGCCAGCCTTGGCTCAAGTTACCCGGCATCTGGGTCAAATCAAGATGAGTGAACGGGTAAGGTCCGAATCGCTGCGAAAAGAAATCGATGGCGCTTGCCGAGGCTTGCGCTACCTCCTGCGCATTTCGGGCGGGAGATGGCGGCGGCGGAGCCGGAATCACTGAAGGCAACTCGGATTTGTCCGGGCTCTGAATGACGCTTGCGTGACCCTTCGGGAAAGTCCGCTCCACGGCCTTGGTCGCGTAGGCTCCTACGATCACGTTGCCGGCTCGAGCTTCTTCTCTTTGATATTTTCCAAGGTTGAATCCGGCTACCGGGATAGGCCGCTCCGAGACCCAGCGGCTCATCTCCTGCCCTGAAGTTGTGAGGGATTCGTCAACCCGCTTGCCCGTGGCCACCAGCGTCCAGTCTGGTGGGTAGTGGAATTCGAGTTCGAAGCTCGACATGGCAAGTCCACGATTGGGGTACCAGGTTCCCCGTTCCCCGACGTACAGTAGACCAGGACCCGCCACGGCCAGCACATCGCCCCCATAGATAAAATGCAGCTGTATTTGCTCGCCCGCCATCACCGCTTGGGGAAAGACCACGGCGACCAAGTCGTTCCCCCGGCGCGCCAGTTGAGTTCCTTCGAGCGCCGGGTTGTGAATGAACTGCACAGGTTGGCCGTCGGCGTCGACTTCTTTTACAACCAGTGATCTCGCCAGCTCGAAGAGAAACGTCCGCTGCCCTCCCTTGCGCACGTGCAACTGAAGCGTCGCTTCGGCTTCGATCGAAGTAGGCGGCTTGATCTCGGCCCTGATTTTGAAAGCGTTGATGTCGATCGCGCTCGACCGGCCTTCTTCGCTCGCGATTGCGTTGGCAGTACTGGAGGAATCGCTCTTTTTCAGCAGAGAGTATGAGGTCCAGACGTTGTAAAAGGTCCCGGCGTCTGCGGTCTTCAGCTGCCCGGCCATGACCTGCTCCGGCGCATTGGAATCGAAATAGACATCGAACGTTCCTTTGCTCGTGCCTTGCATGCGGGCATGCAGAAAGCGGTCATCCAGTTGCGTCGGCTTGCTTGCAGGATCTCCGTGGCCCTGGCCTGATGGGAGCTCTTCACTGAAGGTCACGAACAGGCGAAGGGCATCGGCTTCGGAGAGATTTAATGCGACCGGGTTCCACTGCGTGACAAAATTCTGGCCATCGGACAAAGCATTGAGAGATGGCTGCAGTTCCGCGAATGTCTTGTCGTTGAAGCGAAAGTATGCGCTGCTGAATCGCTCTTCAAGAATGGCGGCGCCGGTCTGCAGCATCATAGAGGCGCGTTCAGCCTGGTTCGGGGGCGTCAGCAGGATTTCGCCTTCGCCCTGAAAGAAGGCCCCGGTGACGTGGCCGTCAACATCCGCAGTAAAGCCAATTTCGCCGTCATCGAGTGAAATGTGGAAACCGGCACGATCAATCGAAACGTCCCGTGCATGAAAGACGCGGGAAGGGTCGAGAGAGACTCTGCCGAGCGCCAGAAAGAGCTTCTCCGCCGGATTGGCTGGGACCGCAGTATTTCCGGGCACGGCTGGATTCTGCCCGGTCGCGCAAGTGGCCACTAAAACAAGCAAACAGAGCAATAACTGCCAAATCTGCGTCTTCGGTCCAGGGACGTTGGTCACCTACGCTCGCCACTCTCCGTCAACTAGAATGCGCCTCAGTGCGGGCACCTGTCATTATCCTATTGTTTTTCTGTGCCTTGGCTTCGCCGGTACGGGCATCGGCGGAAGCCATTCACCTCAAGAACGGCCGCACCATCTGGGCCGACCACGTTCGAGAAGCCGGTTCCCGCATCGAGTACGATCTCGGCGACAACACTTACGGAATCCCCAAGTCTCTGGTGGATCACATTGATAACGGCGTCGCGCCACCTTCCTCCGCCAGCCCGAACACGGCGGACCTGCCTGTCATCGAACCGGTTGCCAGCCTTAAGAATAGCGCGGCCCTCTCGGACACAGTTATCCGCGATGGTCACGTCGACGACGAGGCCCTTTCCTCTTTTGACCGGGCCAACAACGCCGAAACTGCTGCCGCTGCATACTTCATCGCCGGCAAACACGAGTTTGACCACGGAAATCTCCCCAAAGCACGTAGTTACTTAGACACCGCGCTGCGCTACAACGGACAAGACCCGACCATTCTGAATTACTATGCGGCTCTGTTAATAAAGACCGGAAATGCGGCGGAAGCGATTCCTTACGCTGAGCGTGCGGTCCGCGAAGCTCCCGATTCGCCGGACGCCCTTACCGTTCTGGGCTACGCGCAGTTCGCCGCCGACCGCACTCAGGGCGCCATCCGCACCTGGAAGCATTCTCTCCAGCTTCGTCCTGACACGACTGTTCAGCAGTATCTGGCCAAGGCTGAGCGCGAAACCAGCACCGAAGCCAGATTTTCCGAACACGAGACCAATCACTTTACGTTGCACTACGAGGGCGAGCAAACTTCAGACGGGCTGCGTGAGCAGTTGGTCGAGACGCTCGACTCGGACTACAACGATCTGGTGCGCGAGCTTGGCATCTCTCCCCATGACAGCATTCCAGTCGTCCTCTACACTCAACAGGCGTTTTTCGATGTGACCCAGGCGCCCTCCTGGAGCGGCGCAGTATTCGACGGCAAGCTGCGCATCCCGATTCAGGGATTAACGTCGGTTACGCCGGAACTGGCTCGTGTGCTCAAACACGAGCTGGCTCACGCCTTCATCAACCAGCTTTCCGCCGGACGCTGTCCGCAATGGCTGAACGAGGGAATTGCCCAGGCAGTCGAGCCTAAGATGCTCTCCAACGGTAGCCGCCTGGCGGAGCTCTACCATTCACAACGCGAGATCCCGCTCAACCAGCTGGAAGGCGGCTTCATGCGGTTTTCCGGCCTCGAAGCCAATCTCGCCTACGAAGAATCGCTGGCCGCGGTGCAGTACATTGTCGATTCGTACGGAATGTCGGATGTGCAGCGCATCCTCGAACAGCTCGGACACGGCGCTTCTACCGAAGTCGCTCTGCGGAGCGTCATTCACTCTGATTACGGCCAATTGGAAGGCGAAGTGGCCCGCTATCTGAACAGCAAGTACGGAAGCTAGGCGCGTCTGCTGACGTTCCTCCGAAGCCAATTCTTGCCTAGTCGAGCTATCAATGCTATCATTGATAGCATGGCCTCTCTGATTATCCGCCGACTGGATGAGAAGACCAAGTCGCGTCTGCGCATCCGCGCCGCCCACAACGGCCGCTCGATGGAGGAAGAAGCACGCGAGATTCTGCGGTCCGCCGTGACCGCTGCGTCGCCGGCGTCCGCAAACCTGGCCCAGTCTATTCATCGGCGATTTGCAGCTTTGGGTGGTTTTGACCTGCGCCTGCCGGCACGCGACGCCATTCGTCCTACTCCGTCGTTTGAAAAATGATCATTCTCGACACCAATGTGCTTTCCGAACTCATGAAGCGGCAGCCTTCTGCCGAGGTGACAGCGTGGATGACGCAGCAGCCAGCGGAGGAACTGTTCACCACTTCCATCACACAGGCGGAGGTTTTCTACGGCATCGAACTCTTAAGCCGGGGAAAGCGCCGCGCAAGCCTCCTGGCCGCTGCGGAAGCCATGTTCGCTCAAGACCTGGGAGGCCGCGTACTGGGTTTCGAGAGCCAGGCGGCCCGGGCCTTTTCGCGCATCTCGGCTCATCGCCGTCAGATGGGCAAGCCCATCAGCCACGCCGGCGCGCAAATTGCCGCTATCGCGCAAGTGCAGGGCGCAAAACTGGCAACCCGGAATGTCACAGATTTTGCGGACTGTGGAGTTGAGGTGGTCGATCCGTGGAGCGGCGGTTAGGTGCTCTTACCCGAAGATTGGCGGCAGCAAGGGAATTGGGTTGGTTAAGGGAGCGCTTAGGGAGTGATTTGGAAAACTACACCCAAATTGTCTTTCCCGCCGCGCAGCGTGGTGCCGTAAAGATTGCCGTCGCTACCGACCGTGACGCCCAAGGGACCATAACCGTCTGTGCCGCTGAACTTGTGCAGCACCGTGTATTTCCACTTGTTGCCCCCCTCCGGTGATAGTTCGTAGACGAGGCCACAGTAGTTGTTTCCGGCACACAACGTGTTACCGCCGCCGGCTGCACCATACAGATTGCCGGATTTATCCATGGCTAAGCCATTAACCGGTGAGCACCCCTTCAAGCAATCAGCAAAGGTGTAGAGGATTGCCTCTTTCCATCCTTGGCCCACGGAGGACGGGATCAGCCGGTAAACCGTGCCACCGCCAGTAGGTCCACCGAGATTTGTGGCTCCGTATAGGCTGCCCGTGCCATCGATCGCCAGCGCCCCCGTCGGCACTTCTCCGTCGCTTAAGTCGGTAGCAAAGGCATGCAGTAGGTGGTACGTCCAGGTTCCGTCGCGGTTGGGCTTCAACTGAAAGGCAACTCCGCAGCCGTAGGTGTCGGCGACGCAATATATTTCGTTGCCGCCGTAAAGCGTGGTGCCGTACAGCTTACCCGAGGTATCAAACACCAAGGGATCATTCGGCGCCTCCCCGTCTTGACATTGCGGCGGTTCGGCGCAAAAACTGTATAGATCGTTGTAGGTCCAGGCATCCGGACCGAGAGAAAGCTCCCCGATAGCACCTTCTCCGTACTTACCAGCGCCAAGTGCGGAATAGAGATTGCCTTTTCCATCAAGCAACAGGCCACGGGACCCCAACTCGTAAAGTACAGTGACCGCCCACTGGCCTTGGCTCGGTGTCAACTCAAAAACTGTTCCTTGATCGCTGCCGCCGCCGACAATGGTGGTCCCATAAAGGTCGCCTTTTTCGTCGAGAGCCACCCCGAAGGCTGGCCCGTCTCCCTCGTTGTTGAAATCGAAGCTGTGGATGATCGTTTCCGACCAGGTTCCGTAGCCAAGCTCGTAGACGACTCCGCCCTGTGTTTGACCTCCGCCAAATGTCGTGCCGAAAAGGTTACCGGCGGTGTCTTGCGTGACAGTCCAGTTCGGCAACTCGCCGTCTTGGATGCCAACAAAGCTGTGCAAGACCGTGTAGGTAGCCGCATGGGTGAGCGGCGGGAAAAGAAATGCCAAGGCAAATGCGGTGAGGATCAACGATAGCTTCGTCCGAGGGTCCATAAAACAAGCCAATCCACTGGCCTGCGTCTGCCGGGGCCCGTGGAGTATAACACTGTTCTAACCACCCTGGACCATGGGGGGACGGCACATTCGCGGGTGGCCCGGCCTTTTGCGCTCTTTGCGAAGGCCGGGGAGGATGTTCGTGGGCCACCGGACTCCCTCCAAAAGTGCGTTGCCGACCCGCCGGTTCTGTGCTAACGTCTCCGGCGTGTCAGTTCGCGCCATTTTCAATCTCGGACGGTCGAAGCCGCAGCCCCGCCGCGACCCGATCCAGGCGTCTGTCCC
>Ga0335081_10013810_pt1 | contig 13052 bp, 11 predicted proteins | sample Lox_Sample_35_FD_206713 | JGI IMG/M metagenome (GOLD analysis project Ga0335081, IMG submission 206713) | Soil microbial communities from Loxahatchee National Wildlife Refuge, Florida, United States - Lox_Sample_3.5 | ecosystem: Environmental > Terrestrial > Soil > Wetlands | place: USA...
CGCCGGCTGAGCCCGTAGCGCAGGGCGAACAGGCTGCCGGCCACCAGGACCAGCGCACCGAGCACGTAGAGCGATCGCGGCATGGTGTAGGGAACGGCCCGCCGCAGGTCTACCGATTCGGAAACCCAGTTGGCCCGTTGCAGTTGGAACTGCTGAATCTCCGGCGAGCTGTGGACCGGCGCCGCGTTCTGGCTGAAATAGAGCGCCGTGGAGATCGTGTCCGCCAGAGCCATGCGGCGGTCGACAATCTGGGCTGCGGCATATCGCGATGGGAGGCGTTTGCGGGCGCGGTACAGGCCCCCGCCGGCAGCCAGGACCGTGACCAGCAATAGCCAGCGCCAATCCAGAATCTGCGTGCCAAGGAGGAGTAAGAAGATCAGCGCCAGCACGGCGGCGCTCGCGGCGTTGGCCCCTTGCGACAACAGTTCGTTGCCAAACAACCGTCGCCTTGCCCGGCCAACCAGGGTTAACACAGTCCTCCCTCGCGCGGTGCTGCACTGATTCTCGGAACTCTGGCTAGCCCCGGGCACCGAGTTGCCTTAATATTAGCATTTCCGCAAAGCGCGTTGAGTCCGTGGCCAAATCGTTCTGACAGCTTAGACGCCGGCGGCGTAAAATAGGTGTGAAATTCCCTCAGGGAAGGACCGCAACCAGTGCGAGTTTTGATTGTAGAAGATGAAGCCAGCCAGCGGAGCGCTCTCGCCAGCCTGGTTTCGGCCTGGGGCATGACCCCGGAAACAGCCGCCGATGGCAATGAAGCCCTCGAGAAGTTGGGCTCCTTTGCCCCCGATGTCATCCTGACGGACTTGAACATGCCCGGCCTGGACGGCTTCGGCTTTCTCAGGCGGCTGCGCGATGCGGAGGACATGACCCCGACGATCGTCCTCACGGCCTTCGGAAATATCGAGAAGGCGGTCCAGACGGTGCACGAGTTGGGCGCCTATTGGTTCCTGGACAAACCCTACCAGAGCGGTGTCTTGGAGGTCTTGATACGCCGTGCGGGCAGCCACGCCGGCCTGCTGGCGGATAAACGCAACCTGGAGCGGCAACTGAGCTACAAGGGCTCGCTGGGCGAACTCGTCGGCACGACCCCGAAGATGCAGGAGATCTTCGCCCTGCTGCAACAAGCCGGGCCAAGCAAAGCCTGCGTGCTGATCACGGGCGAGAGCGGGACCGGCAAGGAGTTGGTGGCGCGGACCGTGCATGCCCTGAGCCCGCGGCGGCAGGGGCCGTTCATCGCCATCAATTGCGCGGCGCTGCCGGAAACGCTGATTGAAAGCGAGCTGTTCGGGCACGAAAAGGGCTCGTTCACCGGGGCGTCGGAACGGCGGGCCGGCTGTTTCGAAGTGGCGCAGCACGGCACGCTGCTGCTCGATGAAATCGGCGAAATGCCCATTCCCACGCAGGCCAAGCTGCTGCGCATCCTGGAGGATTCCAAGGTGCGGCGGCTGGGCGGAAAGGCCGAGTTCGAAGTGGACGTGCGCGTGGTGGCGGCTACCAACAAGGTGCCCGAAGAGGCCGTGCGCGGCGGTCACTTGCGCGAGGACCTGTACTACCGTCTCAACGTTTTTCAGATCCATCTTCCGCCGCTGCGGGAACGAAAAGACGATATGCCGGACATCGCGGAAGCGCTCCTCCACGAACTCAACCGCAAACACGAGTGCCGCGTGGCGGAGATCTCACCGGCCGTGCTGGAGGCCTTCCACCGCCATAGCTGGCCCGGCAATGTCCGCGAGCTGCGGAACGTGTTAGAGCGGGCGGTGATTCTGGCTGGTGAGGGCGCCATCGAACTGAAGCATCTGCCCGCTTTCCTGGTGGACGGTTCCGTGGCCCCGGCTCCGGGCGCCGCGCCCGCGGTTCCGGAAGATGGCGACAGCGTGCGGTTTGCGGTGGGCACCACCGTGGATGAGGCCGAAAAAGGCCTGATCCTGCGGACCCTCGAACACACGCGGAACAACAAGACCCGCGCCGCGGAGATCCTGGGGATCAGCCTGAAGACGCTGCACAACAAGCTGAAAGAGTACGGCGGCGCGAAGGAAGAAGAAGCGGGAGCAGCCGGCGGCTGAGGGCCTGCAAGTAGGCACAAGCTTGAGCGTGTGCCCCGTTTCGCCGCTCAACGCCCCGTGTGCAGGTTATTGTGGATGGCGTAGAGCGCCAGTTCCAGACGGTCGGAGACGCCCAGCTTGTCGAAGATGTTGTGCAGGTGGTTCTTCACCGTCTGCTCGCTGATGAACATCTTCTCCGCCATTTCCTTGTTCTTGAATCCTTGGGCGACTAATGCCACGATCTCGCGTTCGCGCTGGCTCAGCGGCGACCGCTCCCGATCGCGCGGCGCTGTCTGCGGCGCGGGCGCGGGAGTATCGTCCGCGGCCACAAACTGCCGGATGACGGCCGCCGTGGTATGCGAGTCCAGCCAGATCTCACCGGCGTGGACTTTGCGGATGCTTTTGATCAGCAATTCCGTGGCAGTTTGCTTCAGGACGATCCCGGATGTGCCGAGTTTCATCGCCTGGACGAATTCGTTCTTGTCGTCCGACGCGGTCAATACGATGACGCGTGTCTTGTTCTTTGAGGCCTGCAATCGCTGCAGGGTGGCCAAACCATCCAGCCCCGGCATCTTCAAGTCGAGCAGAAGGATATCCGGCTCATATTGCTGGAGTACATCCAGCACCTGCCGTCCATCCTGAGCTTGCGCGACAACCTCGAAGTCTTCCTCGAGAGCCAACAGCTTGCAGAGTCCGTCCCGAAAGATCGGGTGATCGTCGGCTACCACGATCCGGATCCTGGATTTCGCCGGTGCCCCGACACCGGACGATGGCCCGTTACTTGCGGCATTGTTCTCCGACATACACTTTCCGCTAGCGTTAATTGTAGAGTTCTAATAGTACCAAGTCAAATTGCCATTTTGGCTTCCTGCGGGAACACCTGTGTACCGGAGTCGAACGAGTGGATCCTTAAGCAACCGGAAACCGAGGTGGAACGGGTGTTTCGAGATGTGCCCTTTTTCGTCAGCCTCCCCCAGTGTACCTGAACTTTTGATCGTTGGCTCTGCTAAGGTGAAGAGAATATGAGCGAAGAACTAGCCGAAGTTGACTTTCAACGGTTCTGGCGACGGCTGCAACAACTTGGGCTCAACGCTTATGAATCGCGGTCTTATCTGGTCCTTTTAGGACATCACAAGTTCAAGGCCCTGGAACTGGCGGCACGGGCGCACGTGCCGCGGCAGAAGATCTACGAGGTTCTCGACAGCCTCGTGGAAAAGGGATTTGCGCAAGTAGTGCAGGAGAAAACCAAGCTCTTCTCGGCGGTAGAGCCGGGGCTGGCGATTCCAGGTTACCTGGGACGCAAACGGCAGATCCTGGAGCAGGAACTGACCGACAACGGGCGGGCAGGCGGAGCATTGATCGAGGACCTGAAAGCCCTGTATTCGGAAGGCCAGGGTGGCCGTGGCACGCTGGATTTCTTGCGTATCGTGTCGGAGCCCGCGCAGACGGCGGCTGAGTACCGCCGCATGCTGGCCGAGGTCAGGCAGGAATACATGGAGTTCTCCCGTCCACCCTACGCCGTGGACCCGCTGGACGAGAAACTAGTGAAGCAGGCCGCTTCCAACGGCGTGGCTTGCCGGCTTCTGTTGGAATCGGCCTCGCTCGACGAAGAACACCGGCAGCGGCTGAGCGAGTACGCTTCCACCGGCGTGCAGGTCCGGCTGGCCGAATCGCTTCCCATGAAGCTGGCGTTGTTCGACGGGGAACGCGGCATGATCGCGCTGCTGGATCCGGTGATTACGCGGCCCACCTGGACCGCCGTGGTCTTCCACCATGAAGGCATGGGTGAGGCCATGAAGGGGTTGTTCGAGGACCGCTGGCGAAGAGGGCGCAATTTGTAAATTCGCGCCCTGGGGCAGAAGCCAGCTCTTGACCCTGGAACGATTCCAGGGTCGATACTGCGGTCAGGAATGTGACTGCCACTTCGATTCCAAAGTTGCTGCGAGCCGGAGAACTGGCGCGCTTGTGCGGCGTCAGCACCGATACGCTGCGCCACTACGAGCGCGTCGGCGTCCTTGCCCCTCCGCGCCGCTCCGCCGCCGGTTACCGGCAATATCCGCCCGAAGCCGCCGGCCAGGTGCGCATGGTGCGCCGCGCCCTGGCGTTGGGCTTCAGCCTCAGCGAGCTGGCGCGTGTGTTCCGGGTGCGCGCCAAAGGCGGCGCGCCATGCTGTGAAGTGCGGGCGATGGCCTCCGCCAAGCTGGAGCAGTTGGAACAACAGCTAGCCGATCTGGCTGCGCTGCACGACCATCTGCGAGAGCTGCTGGCCGAATGGGATGAGCGGCTCGGACGGACTCCGCATGGGGCACGGGCCGGTCTCCTGGAAGCATTACGGGAAGTCCCTTCCGGAAAGAGACGATTCTCATGAAACTGACGATACTGTCCTCCGTACTGGCCCTCGCTTGCATCGTATATGGACAACAGGATTCCGCTCATCACGACGCGGTGAACAAGAACGGCGACCGTGTAATGGGCTTTTCCCACGAGAAGACCACCCATCACTTCCGGCTCTACGGCGACGGCGGCGCCATCGAGGTCCGCGCCAACGATCCGAGAGATACCGAAAGCCGCGATCAGATTCGGACGCACCTCGCGCACATCGCGGAAATGTTCGCGGCCGGCGACTTCAACGCGCCCATGCTGATTCATGACCAGGTACCGCCCGGCGTGCCGGTTCTCCAGCGTCTCAAAAGCGAGATCACCTACCGCTATGAGAGGACCGCGCAAGGTGGGCGCGTGCGCATCAGCACCAGGAACAGCGAGGCGCTGAACGCGGTTCACGACTTTTTGCGGTTCCAGATTGCAGATCACCAGACGGGAGATCCGACGACGGTGGGCGGGAAGTGAACCTCACTGAGGCTCTCCTGCATCCAGCAGGCTTTCCAACTCCGGTAACAGGCGGAGATCTTTTTCGCGGCCGGCGGCGCGCTTAGATTCAATCAAGCTGGACAGGTCGAGGGTCCGGACTATGCGGTCGAAGGCCTGTACCTGGATCGATCTCGCCTGGACTTCCTCAAAGCCGCCCAGCCCGGTGACTTCGGCTAGCAGGTCAATAAAACCCAAGTCCGTCGAAAACGTAAGCATCGTGCTGCTCCCAAGTGTGGCCTCGTCCCAAACAAATGGCAAATCCGGCGGCAAGTCGCGCAGCCGCGGATGGTAAGGCGCGAGAGCCTTCGTGAGGCGCTGCAGATTGTCGGCGCGCCGCGAGAAGCACAGGTCGAGATGATTGGTGAGATAAGCACTGCCGTGCAAAACAGCCGACCAACCTCCGATGATGACGAAATCTACGCCGTGGTCCACCAGCGCCTGGACTGCGGTGATGAAGTTCATGTCCGGCGGCGTCTGGCCGCGCCGCGTACCTGTTCGGCTGCTTGTGCGGCTTCGTGCATCTTGCGCACCCGCTCGGCTGGCGTGAGACGCAACTGCTCGATCAGCAACGTCAGGTCGACGCCGTAGTTCCTGGCGGCTTCGATGCGGCTTCCTGGAGCGGGATGCCGCAGCCGGGATTCAGCACGAGCCAACTGCTCCGGCGTCAGCGCGCGCAACTCCTTCACACCCCGATTCTACCGCGCGCCCCCGGGGACGCCGCGCTGCTTGCGGGTGAGAATTTCGCGCACGGCGTAAATGCGGCGGTCCTGGCTCTCAAAATACGTCCGCATCATCATCTCGCCGATCAGGCCGGTCGAGAACATCATCAAGCCCGCCATGAGCATCAGGCCGCCGGCCAGCATCAATGGGCCGTGCTCCAAAATGATGTCTTCGCGGAGGATCAGCTTGTCGACGGCCATCCACAGCATGATGCCGCCGCCGGAGAGCGTCCCGGCAAGGCCCAGCAACCCGAAGAAATGCATCGGGCGTGTGAAGTACTTCAACAGGAACTTGATCGTCAGGATGTCGAACATCACGCGAAAGGTCCGGCCGATGCCGTAGTGCGATCCGCCGTTTGCGCGCGGCGTGTTCCGGATGGGCACTTCGGCAATGCGCGCGCCGTAGAAACTGGCCAGCGCCGGAATAAACCGGTGCAGCTCGCCGTACAGGTTGACGTCCTTGAGCACTTCCGCCCGGTAGGCTTTGAAAGTGGTGCCGAAATCCCGCAGGTGCACGCCCGATGCCTTGGCCATAAGCCAGTTGGCGACGCGCGAGGGCAGCTTGCGCATAATCGCGTTATCCACGCGGCGCTGGCGCCACCCGCTGGCGATGTCGAAGCCCTCGTCCACTTTCTGTAACAAGGCCGGGATATCCTCCGGAGCATGCTGCAGATCGCCGTCCATGGCCACGATGATGTCGCCCTTGGCTTCGTGGAATCCGGCCGACAACGCGGCGGTCTGCCCGAAGTTCCGCCGCAACCGGATCACCTTCAGGTGGCCGTCAGTCTCCACCAGGTTGGCCAGCAGTTCGAAGCTGCGGTCGGTGGAGGCGTCGTCCACGAACAGGATCTCGTAAGGCCTTTGCAATGGCTCCAGGACCGTCGTGAGGCGGTCATACAAAGGGAGGATGGAATGTTCTTCGTTGTGAATCGGGATGACGATCGACAACATGGCCGCGAACCGTACTAGTTTAACATCATGGACCGCATTCCCTTCCAGGTTACCAGCGCTGGCGAGCCCTATGAGCGTATCGCGCGCCTTCCGGTCGCGGTGCTGCTCGACAACGTCCGCAGCCTGTACAACGTCGGTGCGTTCTTCCGCACCGCCGATGCCGCCGCTATCGAGAAGCTTTATCTGTGCGGGATCACGGGGCGGCCGCCCAAACGCGCCATCGCGAAAACCGCATTGGGAGCGGAGGAGTCCGTCGCCTGGGAACACACCTGGGAGCCGGCGGCCTTGCTGGAAAATATCCGCCGGAGCGGGTACGAGATCGCCGCCGTGGAAACCACGCTCCACTCCGTGGACCTGTTCGATTGGGCGCCGCGGTTCCCGGTCTGCGTCGTTTTCGGCCACGAAGTCGAAGGCATCCGCGAGGAGATTTCGGCGCGATGCGACACTCATGTACGAATTCCCATGCTCGGCGCCAAGCATTCGCTCAACGTGGCCACCGCCGGCGGCGTTGTGATTTACGAGTTGCTGCGCAAGTACCGCGAGTGGGGCAGATAGCTGCGGTACCATGAAACTTGTCCCAACTCCTTCCCAGGTTGCGCCCCACTCTCGACTTCATGCCGTCGCCCTCGCCCGACAATCCCGGGCTCTTCATCCGCGATCCGTATCGCTTCACCGACACCATGCTGATCGTTCCGCCGGTGCTAGTCGAGTGCCTTCGCTGCTTCGACGGCCGCCAGACAGAGCTCGACCTGCGAGCCACGCTGGTCCGCCTCACAGGCAATCTCGAAGTCGAAGAAATCTCTAACCACCTGCGCCAAACTCTCTCAAACGCCGGTTACCTGGAAGACGAAACTTTCGACCGCATGCAGTCCGAGAAGCGCAGCCGTTTCGCCGGGCAGCAAGTCCGCGAGCCGGCACATGCTGGCTCGGCCTATCCCGAGGATCCCGCACAGCTGCGCGCAACCATGACCGGGTTCATGGCGGATGGCGCAGGCCACACCGCATCGCCCGAAGCTGATCCCGGGTTCTTCGCCATCGCTGCGCCGCACGTCAGCCCCCAGGGCGGATGGCAATCGTACCAGTCGGCCTACAGCCTGCTGCGGCCCGAGCACCGCGACCGAACCTTCGTCATCCTGGCCACTTCGCACTACGGCGAACCGGAACGCTTCGGCTTGACGCGGAAGAAATTCCGCACGCCGCTGGGAGACGCCGAAACCGATACGCGCCTGGTGGACTGGCTCGCCGAGCGCGGTGGCGGCGCCGTGGGCATGGAAGACTACTGCCACTCCTTTGAGCACACCGTCGAATTGCAGGTCGTCTTTCTGCAGCACGTGTTGGGACCCGACGTGCGGATCCTCCCCATTCTGTGCGGCTCTTACGCCGGCACCTTCTACCGCGGCGGAATGCCCGAAGACAACGATGGCGTAAAACGTTTCATCGAGACCCTCGGCGAACTGCGCGATCGCGAAGGCGGCCGCCTGTTCTGGATTCTGGGTGTGGACATGGCCCACATGGGCGCGCGCTACCAGGATCCGTTTGAAGCCGTCGCGGGCAAGGGCGTGATGAGTGAAGTGGGCGCTCGCGATGAAGGGCGCATCCAGCGCATCGCCGCCGCCGATGCCGCCGGTTTCTGGGACCTGGTGCGCGAGAACCATGACGATCTGAAGTGGTGTGGTTCGTCGCCCTTCTACACGTTCCTGAAGACCGCGCCGGATGCGCGCGGCAGGCTGTTGCGCTACCAGCAGTGGAACATCGACGACCGCAGCGTGGTCAGCTTCGCGGGCATGTCATTCTCGAAGGCCTGAAACGGAAATAGGCGACCGGCGCGCGCCAGCCGTTTTGCCGTTCCTCAACTTTCAAAATATTTTTTTTCATTTAACCCCAACCGCTTACGGCGAAAGTGCCGCCGCCGACCACCGGCCTCTCACCCACCTCCCTGCTATCGTGAAGTCGAAGTGAGAGGCTTGCGGGGCCCTGGGTCCGCAAACCCGCAACGAGCTTTTCTTCGCGCGAGCGAAGCACTGCAATTAAGCGGGCCCGGAACGTTCGGGAAGGCAGATTGGAGGTTTTGCAACTAAAGTTGCAAAAAACGAGAAGGATTTGTTGAGGAGAAAGGGGTTGGCGGTTGGATTTTGCAACTTTAGCTGCAAACGGCCACGGTGATGACTCGGACAGTTTCATGGTTCCCGAACCGGCGCGCAGCGACTTGCTGCGATACCATTGAGTTGCACCTTGGGACCGGCTCGCTGTTCCTCTCGAGGAGGTTCTTATGTCGCACAAGCTCAAGCTCCATCCCACCGCCATCGTCCGTGCCGCGGCCGTGGCTGTTTCCTGTTTGGTACTCGCGCCCGGCATCGCGTCCCCGCAGAACCAGCCTCCGCCGTTGCCGCCGCCGGACCAGACGTGGTCGTCGAACCAGCTCGACAACCTGGTTGCGCCCATCGCGCTCTATCCCGACCCCCTGCTCAGCCAGGTCCTGGTGGCAGCCACCTACCCGCTCGAAGTCGTGCAGGCCTACCAGTGGCTGCAGCGGAATCCCGGGCTTCAGGGTCCGGCCCTCACGCAGGCGGCTCAGCAGCAGAACTGGGACGCCAGCATTCAGGCGCTCGTGATGTTCCCCGACGTGCTCAAGCGCCTGAACGACGATGTCACCTGGACCACCAACCTGGGAAATGCCTTCCTCGCCCAACAGCAGGACGTCATGGACGCCGTCCAGAGAATGCGGGCAGAGGCGCAGCAGGCCGGCAGGCTCGCTTCCACTCCTCAGGAAAACGTCGTTCCTGGAACCCAAAACGGTCAACCCGTGATCGAGATTATGCCCGTCGATCCCAACATCATCTATGTGCCGGTTTACGATCCCGTATGGATCTGGGGACCGGCTGTCTGGTATCCCTATCCACGCTGGTGGTGGCCGCCGCGCACCGTGGTCGTCGGCGGTTTGGGCTTCGGCTTCCTGGGCGGCATCAACGTCGGCTTCTACTTCGGCGCCGGCTGGCACGGATGGGGCGGGTGGGGATGGCATCCCGGATGGGGCAATCACACCGTGATCGTGAACAACACGTTCATCCATCAGAACAACTTCAGCACCGTCCATATTGACAATGTGCACGGCAGCTCCACATGGGTCCACGATCCGGCCCACCGGCAAGGCGTGCCGTATGCGCGGCCGGAATTGAATCAGCAGTACCGCGCACCGATCCGGCAGAATATAGCGCCGCGGCCCAGCATGACGCAGATGCCCAGCGCTTACCGGGGGCAGAGCGAACGGGTCGGCAATCGCCAGGTTCCTCAAACCACTCCGCCCGCGCAATCCCACAACGTATTCGGAGGCCAGGAGAATGGCCGCGCCGCACAAACGCACGCCGAGCACGGGTATTCGAGCATGGGCGCCATGCGTAGCGCACCCGTGCGGACCGCGCCCCCGCCCAGACCGGCAGCCCCGGCGCCGCGCGGCGGAAGGCGCTAGTATGGCCCCGAGTCAGCGAAACAGGCACAGGCCGAAACGTTCCGGAGGAGGAACCATGAACAAGCTCCCGCTAGTCGCGCTCCTGTTGTCCGCGCTCGGCGCCATCGCAGCCGCTCCGCAAACGGCGCCCCAGACCACCTTCGCTACCCCGCAGGAAGCCGCTCAAGCGCTGGTCGACGCGGCAGCGCACAACGACACCGCCGCCATGCTGAAACTGTTCGGCCCTTCGGGCAAAGACATCGTGGAATCCGGCGACGCCGCTGAAGACAAACGCCTGCGCGAAGATTTTGTGACGCGCGCTCGCGCCAGGATGCAGATCCAGCCCGAGCCTGGCAACCCCGATCGCGCGACGCTCATTGTGGGCGATAACGACTGGCCGCTGCCGGTTCCGCTCGTTCGCCAGGACGGCCACTGGCACTTCGACGCGGAGCAGGGCCGGACCGAGATTCTCGCGCGCCGCATCGGCCGCAACGAGTTGGCCGCCATCGATGTGTGCCGCGGATACGTGGAAGCGCAAATGGATTACGCCGCGCACGACCGCGAAGCCCACGGAATCCTGGAATACGCTCAGAAGATCGTCAGCTCACCGGGCAAAAAAGATGGCCTGTACTGGGAGGGTGAGCCGGACAACCTCGTTCCGAAATCCTTCGCCGATGCTGCCGCGGCTCTGCTGGCCGAGGGCAAGAAGCCGCTGCCGTATCATGGCTACTATTTCCACATTCTGAAAGCGCAGGGGCCCGATGCGCCCAGCGGTGCCATGGATTACGTCGTAAAAGGAGAAATGATCGGCGGTTTCGCCATGGTAGCCTGGCCGGCCGAGTACGGCGTCTCGGGAATCAAGACCCTGATCGTAAGCCACCACGGCACGGTCTACGAGAAGGACCTCGGCCCTACTACCGCAACGCTGGCGCGCGCCATGACCCGTTTCAATCCGGACAAGAGCTGGAAGCCTATAGAAGGCGAATAGTGGGACGGGCGATCGTTTTGTGTCGCCCGTCACGCCACGGGAGCGAGCGACTGGGCAGTTCTTAAAACATGATCTTGAGGGAGAACTGGATCTGACGGGAGTTCGTGGCCGTTCGGCTGATCATGCCGAAGCCCGAACCGGTAAGGATATTCGACGGCAACCCGAAATTCACAATATTGAGCAGATTGAAAAACTCAGCCCGAAATTGCAAGTTCACGGATTTCTGGGATCGGCCGGTTTCCAACGCGGTGTCCTTAATGAGCGCGAAGTCGAAACTGTACAGAGCCGGACCTCGGAAAGTATTACGCCCCAGCGTGCCGAAGACGCCATTATTCGGGCCGGTTCCTCCACGTACGTTGATCGGAATCGAGAAATAGGAACTGTTGGCGGCGCCCAAACCAAAGTAGTCTTCGCGCAACGTGCGGCCGGTCGATAGATCCGGCGTGCCGGTCTGATCCGGTCTGTCGGCGCCCGTCGACCCGGCACCGGTCTGCTGCACTCCGGAATAAACCGTGAACGGCAGACCGCTGGTGAGCGTGGAAATGCTCAGGAGTTGCCAGCCTCGCGTCAGCTTCGGGCCAAGCAGGCGGAGCCCCGGGGCGCGATCCGCATGCAAGTCCTGCATCAGGGTTGCGGCAAAAACTCTGGCCACATCGAAACTGGACGGCCCTTTATCCGCCCGCGTATCGAAAGGATTTTGCGGAAACGCCAGGGAAGTCGCGCCGGACGTGCTTCCGATGCCCGGCCCTATTGTGCTGCTGGTGTCGTCCAGAGACTTTGCCCAGGTGAAACTGAGTTGAACCTGAGGTCCGCGGCCCCCTATGGCGCCTTGCAGGGAGGACTGCAAGGCGTGGTAAGTGGAGTGCGAGCGGTTGGTCAGGAGCGCGTCCGTTCCAAACCCGCAGGTGATCTGACCGGCGGAGTCGAATTGCGTGTATGGCGCAAAGGCCGCCGTCGCGCCGGGGAAGGCGTTGGGAAAGTCGATGGCCGGCAGGCCGAGGCCCGCGGTACCAGTGTAGCCCGCGCTGAGACTGAGTCCGTGCACCGTGCGTTCCACGCTGAGCGACCAGGTTCCGAGATACGAATTGCGGAAATCGCGTGAGATGGAAGCCGTGTTCAGCGGGCTGATGAGGTGGCTCGGCGAAAGCGCCGCCAGCGCCTTCTCGAACCGGTTGATATCCCAGACGGTGTTATCGGGTACGGACTTCGAGTCGCCGGACGCCAGTATGTTGACGCCGGAGGGCGTGTAGGCGGGCGGCAGATCGCCCGGCAGGATCGTCGTCCCGATTGGCAGCGGCGCGCCGGGAGCTGCGGTGATTCGCGGGTAGTCCACATAAGGCGCCGCGCCCGTGAGCAGGTTGTCCTGCCAGATGTTGGGCGGAATCGTGGTGAGTGCGCCGCCGGCGTGAATCAGCAGGCCCGCTGATGGCTGCCACGTCAACCGGATTCGTGGGCCCCAGTTGTTGCCGCGCCACCGGTACGGTGGTTCCGGGTTGATGATGTAAAGCTGCGCGGGCCCGGACGGCCCGCTGATGAGATCAATGCCCGCGGAACGCCTCGCCCGCTCGGTAATGGGCGAGTACAGTTCGTACCGGACACCATAGTCCAGCACGAACTTGCCGGAGACCTTCCAGGTATCTTCGGCGTACAGGTTCAGGTCGTAACGCGAGATTGCGGCCACGCCGATCTGGCTGCCTTGCGGAAATTGCGGCGGCGCCACCGCCACCGTGTAGGAGAACGCGCTTCCCAGAAGAAAAGCGCTCAGAGCGTCGGGTAACTGCTGCCCGGCCTGGATGTCGTGCGCTCCGTTCGCGGAGCGAATTGCGCTCGTGGCGAAGGCCGCCCCGCCGCCGAACACGTACTGCCCGTTCGGAGCGATGCCGAAATACGTTGTGTCGCGATTCGCCCGGAATTCCCCGCCAAACTGGAACGCGTGTTTCGATGTGGTCCATGCGAAGCTCTGGCGGCCAAGAAAGAGATTGCCTAGGGACGCTGTAACAGAACCGCCCGCTGCGTCGAACGCTTCGTATAGCCCA
>Ga0335081_10013811_pt1 | contig 13052 bp, 13 predicted proteins | sample Lox_Sample_35_FD_206713 | JGI IMG/M metagenome (GOLD analysis project Ga0335081, IMG submission 206713) | Soil microbial communities from Loxahatchee National Wildlife Refuge, Florida, United States - Lox_Sample_3.5 | ecosystem: Environmental > Terrestrial > Soil > Wetlands | place: USA...
AAAGCCAGCGTTCGAAACTCATCGACCGCTGGCTTTCTGGATCCTCATCAACCGTCGAAACTGTAAAGGATGTGTAGGGACACTCTGTAAAGTATGTCCCAGGGACTCGACAAAGAACGCAGGAGTGGGGCAACCACGGTTTCAGGGTGGCCCAGCCCTCCACTGGAACTCGCAAATCTCTTCAAGACGTTTTTGCTACTTTGAAATCTCTCACAGCGTTTAACGGCAGTTTCTCAAATGTCAATCCTAAGTTTTGCACAATTGAACCTTATAAGTCATTGGCTGTAACCTGCCGGTGCCCTGCTTTTAAGATACGGGACTTTATTAGGCAACCTCGTCCAGATGCCGCGAGTTCAATTGCGAATTACGAATATTTGACAATACTGTGACGAATAGCCTGGCGTCAGCAGGTAGGATCACCCTGCGGATTCAGACGTGGTCCACTTGAATGGTCGACGTTGCCTGTCCAGCTGCGTCGCGTTGCGGTGGCGCAATCGATCTGAACAAGAGAGTTAGCAGTGAAGCGGCCTCTGAAAGAAGAGATTGTAGATTACTTGCACCTTGTCGATCTGCCTTCGACCAAAGTGCATCACCTGGCCGGCTTTGGGACGATGGACTGGGAGCGCACCATTGATTGGCTGCGTGATGCGGGCATCGCCCTATACTTCCTGCAAAGGCTTAAAGATACCAATTCGACAGAAATACTCCCGCCGGAGGTCTTAGCTCGCCTGGAACGAAATCTTGCTTCCAACCGGAAGCGCGTCGTCTGTATGGAGAATGCCTTCGCTTTGCTTAATCAGAGATTCAACGAGGCTGGTGTGAGGTACGCTGCGGTGAAAGGCCTTTCCCTGGTTCCAGAGTTTATCCACGACGAATGCCTTCGCACCTATAGCGACCTGGATTACCTGGTGGAGGACGGATCGCTCACGAAGGCGCAGTCCGTGGTTGAGAAAGCCGGATATGATCTGATTCATCGTGGGGAACAGGTATTAGTATTTGCTCCACGTTTACTCCGGCACCCTCGAAGTGCTGAGGATCAGTATGAGGCGAGAGTCTTGCATACGGTCGAGGTGCACCTCGACATTGTTGATAGCGAGCTCGACATACCTTTAGGAGAACGACAATTCTCAGCGCGAAACCTGATTGCGCGCACATGGAATGGGTCGACCTTTTATGCGTTGCCAGAGGAAGAGGTATTTTTGCTTCAAGTGCGGCATGCATTTAGTCATGTCGTGAACTGTTGGCCGCGTCTGTCGTGGCTTTTAGAGATCGGATATTTTCTTAAACAAAAGGTCGACGATGCAGAGTTTTGGGGGCGGGTCGAAAGAGAAGTCGGCAACAATCGGGTACTACGCGATGTTGTTGTAGTGATGGCCGAGTTGAGTGCGCGAATGTTCGGGGCGCCGCTTTCAACGATGCTCAATCATTGGTCCGGGAGTCTCCGCCCTGGCGCGCGTCTTTGGATTGAAATCTATGCGCGCAAATGGGTCCTCGCCGCAGCTCCGGGAACAGCTTCTGGATTGCTTCCTCCGTCCAAGCTGGTGCTATTCCTGCATCAGCAGTTCATGACGGATCAGAAATCGCAGCAGCGTCCTGGTCGCGTCTGGCTGTTACATCCGCCGCGGTTGCGAAGAGTCCTGCGCTCAATGCGGGAACGGCCGTTGTCACTTCTGCAGCCACACTTTTGGCATCGCGCTTTTTTTCACGCGAACGCCGGGCTGAGATATCTTTTAGAAGTCCCGCGCTGGCGCTATTTGAACAGGAAAGCAACACGCTGGAATAGGGAATCAGCAGCAGTCGTCAGAAGCTAATATTTACGCTTGGCAAATGAGGGTCGGCATGGCGACGGCGGTTTCAAGAGCCTGGTTTCGGAGTTTCCTCAACTCAAATGTTCAGCGGCATGGCAACCATGGCAGAGCGTAACTAGGTTTGGCTCCAAATCGTCGCCGCAATGGCTCCTAAACTCTTTGTGGTGAACCTCAAGATTGGACATGGTTCCACATGCTTGGCATCGCCAGCCGTCCCGGCGTAACACTTGTCGACGAAGTTGCTCATACGATTCGGGATCAAGGCGCAGGCGACCACGTTTTGGCACACCGTAGTTCACGATGCCTGCCCGGAGATGTGATGTAGAAAGAATTTGCGTTCTTCTCCCGGCAAGAACTTGAAGAAACGCAGTGCAGACTGCAGTAAGAGTTGCGAATCTCCGTTCTCCAGGTTTGCTCCCGCCAAAAAGTCCGCACAAATCATCTCCAGGCAGTAACCCCGCGACTTATCACTCCCGAGCATCAGAGCCGCGGTCTCGATCGCCTGTTCCACGACCGGGATCTGGCTTTTATACAGTTTGAAGTAAACGATCTCCGACGGTTCCAACTCCTTCCCGGTCAGTTCTTTTTCCACTTCCTGTTTAAACTTCTCTTTCGGTAGCTCGCGAGCTTTGTGCAACCAGGTTGCACAATCGAAGTGCTGCCGGTCCCTCCGCGCCACTTTTGCCAGCTCCACTCCCTTCGTCCACCCAACTTCTTTCAGATCCTTCCTCGCCTGCGGCGGCAGGTTCTCGTGGATGGACATCAGGTAGTACGCCTTCCTTCTCGATTCCGGGAAACGCTGCTCCAGGAACTCATCGAACGACTTCAGCCTTTCCACCCGCCAGTACTGTCCTGCACGAACTTCGCACAGATAGCGCCCCAGCTCCACAAAGCGAGTGTCTCGTTCCGCTTCTTTGCGTTGTTCCCAGGCGATGATCTCGTCGATCTTGGTGATCACGAACAGAGCTCTCCGGCGATCGAGTTTGGGCAACATAGGGCGGTCTCTAGTAAGTAAGCTCGTCAAGCCAACCAAGGTTTTGTGCTCCGGGCCGCCGTACTAGTGCGATTTCGACCATCTTCGGTTTCCCTAGACATAGCCCGACGTACGGGCACGTGCTGCACGGGTTTTGCGGGAAGCGAATGCCGCTATGCGGCAGGAACTCGGCAGACTCGATGCGACGAATCGTGTCTTCAACCAGGCGGCCAAACTCCTGACGCTGCTCTTCAGTGATCGTGGTCCGAAGATACTGGACTTCCACCAACCGTTTACGTACGAACACGACCTGTGCGACTTCGGAAATTCCTGTCATCCATGAGTAGCAGACCAGTTGCGGATCGAGAGCTAACAATCCGTTCGGCTCTTCCGGGTACCGGCTGGAAGTGGTTTTCCATTCGATCAGGCAGCGGGTTCCGTCGACGGTGCCGATGGCATCGATGTAGGCGACAAAGTTGTTGGCTGTCGAGAGTTGGCGCTCGAATTTAATCTGCAGACTGCGCTTAGGCTGGCGGATGCGGATGCGGTCGTCCTGGCAGAAGCGGTCAAGCAGCATGATGCCTTGCTGCAGCATGCGGTCCCAGGAGTCGCCTTTCGAGAAGTGCAGTCCCTGGTTCTGACAAGCCGACCACTCGGTGAACAATGCCCCTGCCGAGTCTTCATGGCGGAAGTACGCGGCGAGCGCCTGCTCAAATGCTTTTCCAAAGAGCATGACCGCGCGAGTGTCTTTCTCTTGCCAGCCGTCGAGATAGCGGTGTCGGTAACGGCGCGGACAGGTCAGGTATTGGCTGATCTGGGTGTAGCTGTAGTGCATCACGCCACCTCCGAGCTTGGGGCGGGTGAGGGTAGGGAAGAGGAAAGTTCATCCCACTGGCTTGCAGGCGCGAAGGCGTCGAGGTTCAGCAGGGAAGTGCCGTTGACAACGACGTGGCTGATCTTGATGACCCCACGTAAGCCGATCAGGCCCTTGTCGTCGATTTCATCGCGGCCAAGCAGTTCGGTGTCATAGCCGAAGTCGCGCAAGAACCAGTTCAGCTTCCACAGCGCTTTTGGAGTGCAGTACAGGCGACCAGTAACCGATTGTCCGGCGAGATTCTTCGGCTCGACGACAGAGAAGCGCAAAAGGTAAAACGGTTTCCGCGCATCCCAACGATGTTGAGCGCGCTCGACACGAACCAGGAACAGGCCGTCCCGGACTTGATTTGAAGCCGACTGATCGGCTTCGTGCAAACCCTGGATGCGGCGCTTCATGCCACACCTTCCTTCTGTCCGAGATAGCTGTTGAGCTGGCAAGAGAGGGCATTGCGGTCGGTCTCGGCCCAGTCGGCCAGATGGGCGACGAAGGCTTCGACCTGCTCGCGGGTGGCTTCGCGGAGGTTCTTTACGCCACAGTAATCGGTGGCATAAGCCTTGACCAGGGTGGCATCGAGCTGGTGCTGGCGGATGAGTTGGCAGAGGCGGTCGCGAACTTTCGGTCCGCCGTAGCCGTTGCCATTCGCTGGCTGCGGTGACTTCCTGGATTCGCCATTCCCGCCGTTGTGTCCCGCGAAGGAGCCGATTTCTTCAACCGAGCAGATGCCGATTCCGTAGGCCTTCCGCAGAGCTCGATTGACGGCGCGAGTCTCAGCGACACGCATCTCGGCGCCGTGAACCAGAGGAGAAACATTGGAAGGATCGGCATCGCCGAAGCCAACGAATCCGCGACAAGTGCGCGACTTGTAGACTGTCGCTTCAAATGCCCAACGCTGCGCCACCGGATCACAAAAGCCGGCGACCGGGCGCACATTGATGCCGCTGCAGCGGTTGCGCCGAGCCAGTCCCAACAAGCCGGTGTGCGTCACGTACCAGCCGTTGTCGAGATAGGTCAAGTCGCCGGCAGTGAGCGAGAAGCTGTGTTGTTCTACGATGTCCTTCAGCCTACTTAGCGCTTCCCGCGAGAGATTGGCCCAAATCCGTCGCGCCATGCGCATCGAAGCAGCAGTCCTCTTAGTTGATTTCATGGCCCGCTCCTTTGCCGCTCCGGTTATTCAGTCGCTTGCATTTCCTAAGCGCAAAGCTCAGGCTCTTGTGGAGGGAGACGGTTTGATCGGTAGCTAAGGCTGCGATGCGCCAGTGATACTCCGCTTCGTCCGTTGGAAACACACGGAAATGAGGTCGCAATTTCGGGCGGCTCGTTAGCGCGAACGACCGTGTTGCGAACAACTGATGAGGATTGAGGGGATTTGCTAGAGTGGGTGTAGCCACGTCGGCCTCCTTAGTAGGCTTACGGGTTAGGCTCGAGTGAGTGCGTCCAACACTTGCTCGGGCCGTTCGTTCTTACAAGTTCATCGTATGCGCACCGCTGCGCATAGTCAAGAGTTTTATTTGGCGCACTTCCAGAAACTTACGCACCGCTGTGCATCCCTGGACAAGTTTCAGTGGTAAAAATGACGTGATGACTCCGAAAAACCCAGCTGCTGTCGAGCTCGGCCGTGAAGGCGGGAAAGCGACGGCGCGGAAATTAACGGCGGAGCAACGCAAAGAATCTGCACGCCGTGCCGCCCAGGCTAGATGGGCAAAATCTAAGAAGAAGAACACAAACCCTGCGCAGTAAGAAGACTCAGAAGTCCGTGCTGCTTCCTAGGCGGTTCCCGCCCGCGGGTGAAGACCAATAAGACCGGGGTTGAAGGTTTAAAGCACTTCGACATTCGCGCGCATGTCGAAGTGCATGAACAGCCCTCCCCCGAGGAACTGTTCGTAAGAACCCTAATAAATGCTCGCGCACTAGCAAATGGCGCGAACAGGGTACTTAGAGCAGTTGTTCCACCGTGACCATGAAGTCAAAGGTGGGAGAACCGGTGATGGGCCCTGCCGAGAATTCAATCGGCTTACCGCCTTGGTTACGGACGACGAAGGTGCCCCAGGCGGGATCATCGAGACAAGAAATGATGTTGTCAAAGTTATTATCCCTAAGGCTGAGTTGCTGGGTTACTGGTTGCGTAGGCTCTGTATAGTAGACACCAGCCTCGAGCTCTCCCGGAACCGAGGTACAGATGAGATACACCGAAACACGAAACAGTCCCGTGCTTGCCGGTGTAAACAGGGGCAGAATGAAACTTCCAGTTGCGCCAGTCTGATTTACAGAAGCCACAATGGACGGAACACCGTTGCCGACGGTGGGAATTCCGTTGTAAGCGGTAATCTTCTTCGAGATATTGATATTGCCCGCGGTATCGATCAGCATGCGTTTTACGTTTGCGGTGATGAAGCCGATGGGTTGGTTGGTATAGGTGCCGAAGTATCCGCTGGGTGTTCCCAACGGACCGGTACCGAGTCCGTCGCTGGCTATTTCTGTGGTAACTCCGGCGGCGCTGGCCGCAGCAACGACGGCAAACGAGTTGCCCGACGTCGACGCATTTGTAGTCACATTCTGAATACCGGTTCCGCCGTTCTCTTTTCCGTAAATCTGCTCGGTGACTGGAACAGTGCCGAGGCCTACAGACAAGTTGCCCTGAACAATCTGACTCTGGGTGAAGGTGTTGATGCCGCTAAATGTATTGTTCGCGCTCAACAGTGGCACTTTGGTTGTATCCACATTCAACGTGGGAGTGCCTCCAACACCGCCTCCGGCCAGGCCAGTTCCTGCTGTGATTCCAGTGACCACCTTAGTTGTATCCACATTTAACACTACGTTGCTTGCGCTTCCGGTATTGGTGAGATCGGTGCCGGCGACGACTGAACTAACAGTATTCGGGAATGTCTGACCGGCACTGAAAGTCACAGGGCCGGTGAAGTTGCCGGTTCCCTGTACATCCAGGGTGTACAAAGGCACCGGCGTACCGATGCCGACATTGACGGCGTTTGGTGGCGTTCCGCCCAGAACGATGGCGTTGCTCTCGCTGACCACGGCATTTGCGCCAATGGCAGTCGCGTTGATCAGGCCTTGAGATTTGTTGTCCGGCCCCGCATTGTAACCAATTGCGGTGTTGTAACTGCCAGTGACATTGTTCGAGAGCGCGTTTCCACCAACAGCCGTGTTATTGGTGCCGGAATTGCTGATCAGAAGCGCATTCACGCCAATGGCCGTGTTATTGTCGGCAGTGTTTACGGAAAGTGCTCCTCCTCCCACGCCTGTGTTGTTGTTGCCAGTGATGTTACTTTGCAGGACATAGGCGCCGACGGCGGTATTGCCGTTGCCTTCCGTGTTCAGTCCGAGCGTGTTGAATCCGGTTCCAGTATTGAAGTTTCCCTTGGTGTTGCTGAACAAGGTGTAGGCACCATCGGCAGTGTTGAAACCGCCTGAGGTGTCGACTGACAGATTTCCGAAGCCGTTCGCGGTGTTGCCGAGTCCAGTGCTGCCCGCGTTGCCGGAAAAGCCGATGTAAGAATTAAAGTTGGTGGTTGATCCAAAGGCAAACAAACTGCCCGCGAGATTAAAACTCGTGCCAGCATTGACGATTCCCGCCGAGGCTGTACCAGTCGCACTGATATTTCCAGTCACACTCTGATTACCGTTGAAGCTGTTCGCAGAGTTGAGCTGGGGAACTTTCGTGGTATCAAGATTCAACGTGATGCTGCCACTGTTTCCTCCGCCGGTGAGATCGGTTCCAGCATTGACCTGGGTGATGGTGCCGGTTCCGGCTGACGAGCAGACCCATGAGGTGCCGTTCCACTGCAATACCTGGTTCGCGGAGCATAGGTTGGTTAAAGAGAGGGTGACATTTCCAGTGTTTGCTCCGCCCATCAGCCCGCTGCCGCTGGCAGTTGTGATTCCGGTGATGGTCCCAGTACCAGGAAAGGTCTGCCCTGACGCGAAGGTAAGCAATCCCGTGCTGCTCAGCTTGAGTCCAGTTTCTGCAGGCGGGTTCGTGTCCTGCCCAAAGAGCAAATTGAGCGTAGCGCTTGGGTTGCTTGTATTGTTTGCCGCCGGTTCCGCCTGCCACTCAAAGTGCTGCATGACGGGTTTTTGGGTGTTGCTGTTGAATGAGGAAGCTTCGAGATCCAGTGGATTCGAGTTATAACCCTTGTTGGCTGTGGCATACCCCTTGGTAATGGGTTCCAAGACGCCCCGAATGTAGGTATTGCCTTTGACGTCGAGGGCGGCTAATGGATTCGTCAGTCCAATGCCGACTTTGGCGCTGGATCCGGTCCCGGTCTGATAGAGGGCTGAGTTGCCCAAGTTTCCGTTATTATCCACCCAGATCGGAATGTAGTTCTGGCCGCCGGATCCGCCAATGTTGAGACCGGATCCTGCAACCTGATTTGGAGCCGAAGGTGGTGATTTGCTATCGGGCGGCGGGACCAGAGCAGTCGCCAGGACAAACGCGGACGCAGGCAAGCCACCGACGGTTTCGGCGTCGGCAGCTTTCAATGCGTAAGGGACGCTGAGCAGTAGAACGCGTGATTGCTCTGCAGCTCCATTGATGCTGACTCCCAGCCAACGCGCCTCGCCGTTTATAAACAGCTCCGCCGGCAAGCCGCTCGTTTTCGTAGCGCCAAGTTGCACGATATAATGTCCGCTGCTGTCTGCCTGAATGTTTTGAGTTTCGAGCCAGAGAGGCACCCCACCTTGTTCCTCCTTATATAAAGCGAATGTGGCACCAGCGATTCCTTGAATTGGGAACCCGTTGGAATCCCGCGCCACACCATTGAACCTGATTAAGTGGGGAACGGCTTGATTTTGGCTCTGTGCCTGGACGGGATGGATAGTGATTGAACTGACGAACATACCGAGAATGCACAATGCAATGGCGCTGCGTGACATAGATATCGCTCCTGAGAGTTCGGCCCGTTGGAAACTGCTGAACGCGAGGGCAAGCTAGATTGCGGCTGTGCTCACAGGCAATGGATGCGGGCTGAATTTCACATGAAGATTTAATGAACCGCCAACTTACTGATAATGAAGGATGTCCGCCTTGGATTGAGAGAATCCGGTTATACTAGCCAACCTGATTTTTATGCCTACCGCAGTTCACGACGGCAGACCCCGAATTGACATAAGCCGCTTCGAACTAAGTGTCGGGGGACGACCTGTAAAGCTGGAAAGACAGCCGATGGAACTGCTGATCCTGTTGGCGCAGAGAAAGGGTCAACTGGTTTCGCGCGAAGACATCGTTGCTAAGCTTTGGGGCAAAGATGTTTTCGTGGACGTGGACCAGAGTGTGAATGCGGCGGTACGAAAGATTCGCATCGCCTTAAAGGATGATCCCGCAACTCCGAGGTTTCTCGAAACCGTTGTGGGGAAGGGGTACCGGTTTATCGGCGAAGTCGAAGTGGCAACTACCAGCCCAGACGTTCCTGGTGCGACCGACCCCGAACCTGGTCGTGCTCCGGATGTGAAGTCGAATCGTTTTCGTCGGCTACTTCTCGTCGGCATCGCCGTGGTGACGCTAATGCTTATCAGCCTTGCCGTGCAGTATTGGCGAGAACCATATGGAGCCGGTCAAACCATTCGATCGATTGCTGTCTTGCCGCTGGCGAATCTGTCCGGAGATTCTGCACAGGACTATTTCGCCGACGGGATAAGCGACGAGCTCACGACTGATCTAGCCAAAATCGGGTCCTTGAGGGTCATTTCGCGGACTTCGACGCTCCGCTACAAGGGGACAAATAAGGCTCTACAGGAGATCGCGCGGGAGCTGACGGTCGACGCGGTGGTGGAAGGTTCAGTGGTACGGTCGGGCAGCCGAGTGAGGATTACCGCCCAACTGATCGATGCCAGGAACGACCGGCACTTATGGGCCGAAAGTTATGAACGCGAGTTGGAGGATATCCTCGCTGTGCAGAGTTCGGTCGCGCTTGAGATCGCGCGGCAGGTCAGGACCAAGGTCAGCTCTGAGGAGCTGGAGCGTTTGCAGCGCCATCGCTCGGTGAACGCTGGGGCGTACGATGCCTATCTCAAGGGTCGTTATGCATTGACCACTCAATCTCCGAATGCGATCGAGGAGGGGCTGGCTGCGTTTCAGCAAGCAATCGATCTTGACCCTGGTTTCGCGCCCGCTTACGCAGGACTGGCCGACACATACAGCTTGCTCGCCAATTACGGGGTACTTTCCCCTGGCGATGCATTTCCTAAGGCGGAAGCGGCTGCCCGCAAGGCGCTGGACCTGGATCCGACTTCTCCTGAGGCACACACAGCCGCAGGTTACCCTGCGCATCACTATCGATGGAAGTGGGCGGAGGCCGAGCAGGATTACGGGAAGGCAATTTCTCTGAGCCCCAGCTATGCCACCGCTCATTTACGCTATGCGGAACTGCTCTCCACCGAGGGCCGGCATGACGAGGCCATTGCCGAAATGCATACTGCTCTTGATCTTGACCCGTTGTCGCTGGTCTATCGATCGAATCTAGGCCGCTTCCTTTATTATGCGCGCCGCTATGACGAGGCGATTCAGGAGCTGAATCGCACACTCGAACTGGACCCGATGCGGCTGTATGCGCGATTGCATCTCGGTATGTCCTACGAGGCCGAAGGTCGTTTTGCCGAAGCAGGTCAAGCTCTGGAAAAGTTCGCAGCCGATGAGGGCGGTGGGCCTGGTCCCAGCTTGGCTCATTTTTTTGCCGTCAGTGGCCAACCGGACAAAGCACGGCAAATTGCGGAAAGCTTGAGGAACCAATCCAACGATTCCCAGTGGTTCTTTACGGCCGGGGTCTACGCAGGCTTGAACGACAGGAACCAGGCGTTCCTCTGTCTTGAGAAGGCCTACCAGAAACGTGATTTCTTCCTGGTTTTTCTGAAAGTAAGCCCCTACATCGACCCGCTGCGATCCGATCCACGCTACTCCGGCCTCGCGCGGCGCATTGATCTTCCTTGAAGGTCCTACAGGGCGATACGCAACGCGGACAAATAGCGTGATCGTGTGTGGTGGGCTTGTTTGTAAAAGCACTTCGACACTCGCGCGATGTCGAAGTGCATGAACAGCCCTCCCCCGAGGAACTGTTCGTAACAACCTTAATACATGTTCGCGCACCAGCAAATGGCCCAAAAAGGGTAATGGTGTGGCACCCGGGTATAGGCGTTCTCTCCGTCAGCGATCAGGAATCAGAGATCGGCCGAATCGGGGGAAGACATCGTCGCGCAGGCATCTTGGGAGGCCCTGTTCCGCTGCCGCTCACCGATACCGCGACCTCGGTGCGGGACAGTGTAGCGCAACTCACCGCCGAAGTTCGTTCCGGGAAAACTGAATCCGACTATGGTCACGGCCCTGGCATCGCTGTATCATTTCCAGTTGCGCACGATCGAGGCGGTCAAAGGCGAGGAGTTGGAGCGCCGTCTCGCGGCGGTCGAAAACAGGCTGAAAATGGGAGATAAGCCAGCGAACGAAAATCTTGATTCGCCCCAGATCGCGGAGGTCGTCAAGCAGTGACCAAGCGTCAAGGCATACTGCTTCATGGCATGGCTTATCGCACGAAAAACACCGCTATGGATGGCTTAAGCCGTAGACTCGCGAGAGCCATCTCGGGGATCGCTTGCCTCAAGGCCCGGTTCGCGGGGTACAAGTATCTTTCCGATTCGATTTCAGGCCGCCGTCGATCACATTCCAGGAGTTGCGTGAAAATCATATCGCGATTGCTTCGCTGTCTTCTTGTCGTCCTCGTAGGTTCCTTTACTTACGCGCAGGATAGCCAAACAGATCCAATTCTTGCCAGCCTGCAGCAAGAACTGGCCCGTTCTTTCGAGAATCTGAAGAAGCAGCCCGTGCCAGTTTACTTTCTGGGCTACCAACTCACCGACAACCATGCGATTGAGGTCAACACGTCGTTCGGTGCCTTGCTCAGCAGCCGCGACCATCACTCGCGAGTGCTGGATGTCGATCTTCGCGTCGGCGACTACGCGCTGGACAATACGCACGCCACGGACAGTGCATCGGCCATGAGCGGCCTGACTGAGCGGCTGGAAAAAACTCCCATGCCGCTCGACGACACCGCGGACGTGCTCGCGCATGCCATTTGGGCCGAGACCGACCGCAGATACAAGGTTGCCGTCGCACATTGGCAGGACGTGAACACCGATACCAGAATCAAAGCCGAGCGGGAGGACAAGTCGGACGACTTTTCCCGCGAGCCTCAACGGCAGTACATGGAACCAGAGGCGAGGCTCAACTTCGATGGCAAAGCCGCGGAAGAGCGCGCGCGACGTTTCAGCGCGGAGTTTAATAAGTATCCGGGGATCGTGGAGGGCAGGGTAGATATCTCGGCTGAACTGGAAACTCGCAGGTTTGTGAACAGCGAGGGCAGTGTCGTTCGGATGTCGACGCCGTTTTACCGGATTCTAGTGAATGCCTCGACCAAGGCTGCCGATGGCATGCTGTTGCCGCTTCAGATTACGTACCTGGCATTCAGTTCGGAAGCGTTACCGAGCGATGAAGCTGTTCTGGCCGCGATCGATCAGATGGGAAAGAAACTGGTCGCCTTGCGCGATGCGCCAATTGCGGAGCCCTATACCGGGCCGGCAATTCTTTCAGGGCGTGCCAGCGCAGTTTTCTTCCACGAAATCTTTGGACACCGCGTCGAGGGTCTGCGGCAGAAGAGCGAAGAAGATGCGCAAACCTTCAAGAAACAGGTGAACCAGCAGGTTCTCCCGGAGTTTCTCTCGGTATATGCGGACCCAACCCAGCAACGCGTTGGCAAGGAAGATCTGGTCGGTTACTACAGGTTCGATGATGAGGGAGTGCAAGCCGCTAGGGTCACTGTTGTGGAGAAGGGAATTCTCAGGAATTTTCTCATGTCACGTTCTCCGATTGGCGGATTCCCTCACTCTAATGGACACGGACGGCGCCAGCAGGGCTACGACGTTGCGGCGAGACAATCGAACCTGATCGTTGAGGCTTCCCAGCATGTCTCGCGTGACGAACTGAAGAAGAAGCTCATCGAAATGGTCAAAGCGGCGAATAAGCCATATGGCTTGTACTTCGAAGACGTCGAGGGCGGGTTCACCTTTACCCAGCGATCGATTCCCAACGCGTTCACTGTTCTTCCTACTTTGGTGTACCGCATCTATCCGGACGGGCACGAAGAACTGGTGCGCGGGTTGGACATGATCGGGACGCCGCTCATCGCCTTCAGCAAAATCGTAGCCGCGGATGACGAAGTTGGAGTGTTCAATGGAGTCTGCGGCGCCGAATCAGGCTGGGTGCCGGTTTCGGCCGTCTCTCCCGGGTTATTGATCTCCCAGATGGAAGTGCAGTTGAAAGCGAAGTCGCAGGAGCGGGGCCCAATATTGCCGCCGCCTTCGTTGAACCCATAATTTATGCGCAAACCAGTTTTCCGGA
>Ga0335081_10013812_pt1 | contig 13052 bp, 9 predicted proteins | sample Lox_Sample_35_FD_206713 | JGI IMG/M metagenome (GOLD analysis project Ga0335081, IMG submission 206713) | Soil microbial communities from Loxahatchee National Wildlife Refuge, Florida, United States - Lox_Sample_3.5 | ecosystem: Environmental > Terrestrial > Soil > Wetlands | place: USA: Florida...
CAAGGGCGGGCACGCGGCGAGCATCGGGTGACACCTGCTGTTATGGGCGTCAATTGCTTACGCGAGGAGCCGTGAAGATCCTGGCGCAGAAATGGCGCAGGAAGCCAGACGAGGCGACGCGAAAGCCTCTCGATCCATTGGGAGATGGGTTCACGGTGCGGTTGGAACACGGAGAGCTCGGGGATCTGTACTACACCGAACTCGATGAGCTGGTCACCCGAGGCATGGTGTTCGCGTCCGCGGTTGCCGGCTCGCGTTGCAACTTCATCCTCTACCCGTTCGACGAAGCACATTCACTGCCGGATGCCGAGCTGTTTCTCAATGACATGAAACACATAGGCGCTGCCCGCGTCTCGCGGTGATGCGAGAGAGGGGATCGCCAAGGGCTCGACCCGTTTCGAGCACGTTGGAGCGCAACGCGCGTGAATGCTGTCGAGAGACAACTCTCGCGTTGACTCGGTGGTGCGGGGTACCGAACATGTTGACGGAGGACAAAGCGATCCCACCCTTAGAAACCAAAGGGTCTGGCACCCGGAATTCCCCCTTGTACATATTTGGTTGAGATACAGAACACCGCGATAAGTCATACAGCGATTGTGGATGACCGTCACCATAATATATCTGTTGGTTGACTCTGACATTTGACAGGCGTATAAAACCTCCGAAAGGTGGCTAAGTCCGAGATCAACTCAATAGAAGAAGGACCCTGCCCATGGCTGGAAGAATTCTGGACTTCAAAGGCTGGCGCTTAAGCCCGTAGGAAAGTTTAGGTTTCTAACAGAAAGCTCATCGAAACCTATGGGGCAAGGAGTTCGAGGATGAAGAGGGCCATTTGGCTAATCCTGCTCTTAGGAGTGAGCGCTTGCTCCCGGAGCAGCGCACAAGTGCCGGGGCGCAACCTGACGATTCAAAGTAACGATGGCGGGTCGGCGGTAACCGAATTGGCTTACGGAATCGCAGTCAACAAGGGATCGACACTTCATCGCCGCTGGTATGTGATTAATGACTCTTCATGTCCTGTAAATCTCGGTGTGGTTGGCATCAAACCCGTCTTCAAGTCTCAGCAGTACGGCGGCAGCTATAGTTTCACTCCTGTGGGCGAACTGACGCCGAAAATAGCGCTCTCGGCAGTGCAGGTAATCTTTGCACAGTTCGACGTCTGGGGTAATCGTGAGCGGAATCTTTCTGCCACCGAAATCAGGGATTTACAGGCTGGCCAAGGATTCGGGATCGAAGGCAGTTGGTACGCGACAGAAAATGATGTTTCGGAGCAACTGACTTCAGCTGCCTTTGTCCGAAACGCGATGACTGCGGACGGCAAAATCTGGCGTGCTGATCTTGATAAGATCGCTGCTTTGCTTCAGACAGTAGCCCTCAAGGTAAGCGCCTCGGGTCTTGAATCTGAGCCGCGCAAAGAGCCAGAAAAGAGGTAGCGATCCCTCTGCTCCCGAAGCACGAGGCGCTCTTTCACTTTCCCTCATTCACGCGGGTTATCCTCCGCGCGCGTTGACTCGCTGCGGTGCGCTCCCTAACATGCTCACGCAGGGCATTTGCACATGGCGGAAATCATCGGAGAGACGATCGGGAATTACCGGATTGTGGCGCGCCTGGGCGGAGGCGGGCTGGGCGTGGTGTATTCGGCGGTGAAATTCCTGTCGGAGGAGATGGCGCGGCATCCGCAGGCGCTGGAACGGTTCGAGCGGGAGGCGCGGGCGGCCTCGGCGCTGAATCATCCGAACATCGCCACGGTGTACGACGTGGGGACGCACGAGGGCCGGCCGTACCTGGTGATGGAGCTGGTGGAAGGAGAGTCGCTGGACCAGAAAGTTCGGGGGCGCGCGCTGGAGACGGCGACGCTGGTGGACTGGGGGATCCAGATCGCGGACGCGCTGGATGCGGCGCACGCGAAGGGAATCGTGCATCGGGACGTGAAGCCGGCGAACATCCTGGTGAACGCGCGCGGGCAGGTGAAGGTGCTGGACTTCGGGCTGGCGAAACTGGCTGAGGCGCTTCCGGCGGGCGCGGAACTATCCGCGGGGCCGACGATGGACGACATGCTGACGAGCCCGGGAATGGCCGTGGGCACGGTGTCGTACATGTCGCCGGAGCAGGCGCGCGGGGAGGAGCTGGACGCGCGTTCGGATCTGTTCAGCCTGGGATGCGTGCTGTACGAGATGGCCACGGGCGGGCGCGCGTTCACGGGAAAAACGCCGGCGGTGGTGTTCCACGCGATCCTGGAGCTGGAGCCTGCGCCGGCGCGCGAGGCGAACCCGGCGCTACCGGCGAAGCTGGAAGAAATCATCGCGAAGGCGCTGGAAAAAGAACGCGAGCTGCGCTACCAGACGGCGGCGGAGATGCGGGGCGACCTGAGGCGGCTGAGGCGCGACCTGCGACAATTGTGGCGCGACGCGGAGGGAGGAGAGAGCGCGGGGGCGAGTACGACGGCGGGCACAGCGGCGAGCGGAGCGCGTGCAGCGAGAACGCCGTCGACGTTCAATCCGCCGAGTTCCACGACGACATCGAGCGAGGTTTCCACGCGTTCGGCGCCAACGCAGCCGCCGGCAGAATCGCCGTTGGACCAATGGAAGCGAATGCTGACGCCGCGAGGGGTGATGCGGTTGATCATACTGGCGGTGGCGGCGACGTTTGCGATACGCGGGCTGCTGACGAACCACAAACCGGGGACGCCGGCCACGGCGGAAACGAACGAAGCGGGGCCGAGCGCAGCGCCGTTCACGTCGCTGAGCGCGACGCGGCTGACGACGTCGCAGCACGTTTTCGACGCGGCAATTTCCGGGGACGGGAAGTACGTGGCGTACGTGACGTTCGACGGTTCGTTGAATGCAGGGCTTTCGGTGCTGCAAGTGGCGACGCGCAGCACGGTGCAACTGGTGGCGCCGCAATCGTCGGTATTGAGCTCGCTCAGCTTTTCGCCGGACGGTTCGTTCGTCTACTACGTGCAGAACGGGGCAGGGAGAGGGGGGAGCTATTACCAGATCCCGTCGCTCGGGGGAGTGCCGCGGCTGGTGGCCACGGGGATTCTCTCCGATGTGGGGCTCTCGCACGACGGGAAGAGCATGGCTTACGTGGGAAGGCGGCCGGGGGAGACGAAGCCGGCACTGCTGGCAGCGGGAATGGGAGAGACGAGCGCGGCGCCGCGAGTGCTGATAGCCGGAGTAGAGCCGCCGGGGCTGGATCATCCGTCGTGGTCTCCGGACGGGAAACGGCTGGCACTGGTGGAAACGCGGCACGATCCGACGGGGATGTACGCGCGGGTGGTGACGGTGAACCTAGCGGACGGCTCGCTGGCGCCGCTGGGGACGATGCGCTGGAGCGATGCCACCGGCGGGCTGGACTGGCTGCCGGACGGAAGCGGCCTGCTGCTGAACGCGCGGGAGCGGAAAGCCGGGTCCGCGGAAGTGTGGTACGTGTCCTATCCCGGGGGCGAGGCGCGGGCTGTGACCAGCGACCTTTCGGCGCACGGCTACAGCCTGGGCATCACGGGGGATGGAAAATCATTCGTGGACATCGCTACGGATAACATCTCGAATCTGTGGGTGGCGCCGAAAGGAGAAGACAAACAGGCGCGAGAGATCACAAGCGGGCGCGCGGACTACGGGATGGCCTGGACGACCGACGGCGGGCTGGTGTATGCCTCGGGCGCTTCGGGCGGGTCGCAGATCTGGATGACGGACGCGGCCGGACATGCGCCGCATGCGCTGACCACGGACGCGGCCGACCATTCGGCGCCCACGGCGTGCGCGGGCACGGGGCGCGTCTTCTATTCGTCCGACGGATCGGGAGCGTTCCAAGTGTGGAGCACGGGGCTGGGGGACGGACAGTCGAAGCAGGAATCGAACCTCGAGGTACAGTTCATGGACCCGGACTGCTCAGCGGACGGCGCGTGGTTCGCGGGCGTGACCGCGCCGAAGAGCTCCTCGGCGGACCAGACATCCGCCGGAAACGTGGCGCGGCTGGAACGAGCGAGCGGACAGATGCGGACGCTGTTCGAGGGCGAAGCGTACTTCCCGAAAATCTCGCCGGATGGAAAGCGGATTGCGTTCTTTTACACGAGGCCGAATGCGGCGGGCGAAGGTCCGGCGGCGTACCGGATCGGAGTGATTTCCGCGACGGGCGGGCCGCTGGAAAAATCCTTCGAGCTGACGGGATCGGCATGGCGGTTCCCAAAGGTGGTCTGGGCGCCGAACGGAAAGGCACTGCAATACCTGGAGCTTCGCTCCGGCGCCATGAATGTGTGGCAGCAGCCGGTGGACGGCGGGAAGCCGAAACAGGTGACGCACTTCAGCGACGGGATCATCATTGATTTCGCGTGGTCGCGGGACGGAAAGACGCTGGCGCTGGCGCGCGGCTTTGTGTCGAGCGATGCAGTGCTGTTTACGAGCGGGAAGTAGACGGGCCGCAGGGCGATGCGCACAGTGCGGCGGGCAGCCGGTGGAGCGATGCGCCGCCGCGGATGTCGCGGCGAGGAGAGAAAGGCCGCGGGGCCGGCGCGCCGCGCTACAGGGGATCAGATGGGGCGGTCGGTGAGCTTCTTCTTCTTTTTCTGTTCTTCGATCTCTTTTTCGTACTCGGCCAGCTCTTCCTCGGTGTAGTAGTACTCGTCGCGGGAGGCGAACATGGAGTTGGCCGCCGTGCCTTTTTTTCCTTTTTTAGTGCCGGCCGACTGGGCGCGTTTTTCGAAGGCGAAACCGCGCTCGCGTGCCGTCTTGGTGAGGAACTGGGCCTGAAGGAGAAGCTCGTTGACCTTCTCCATGAACTCGTTCAACTGATAGGGCTTGCTCACGTAGGGGAGGCGGGCACCGTCCAGGACGGGGGCGAACGCGGGCGCGTCGCCGGGGGTGACGGCGAAGAGGACACGGACGCGGGATTTGCCGTCTTCGACTGGGGAGGCCTGGGCGAGTTCCTTGAGAATCTGGAAGAGCGGAGAGGCGAGATCGACGAGGGAGAGGCTGGCCACGACCAGCGCCCAGGAACCCTGGGCCAGCTCCTGCATGGCGGCGTCCGGGTCGGCCAGCATTTTCAGGCGCCAGCCTTCGCCGTCCATCATGAGCTGGAGGGCGCTCTGGGAGCCGGGATCGTCTTCCAGGACGAGGATATTGATCTCTTTTGCCACGGCTGAGCCTCGGGGGCGGAGACAGTATACGCCACGCGGGAGCCGGGAAGAGACGCAGAATGGCGGGGAGGCGGGGGCGGGGCGCCGCAGGAAAACAAAAAGCGAAAGATAGTGATTGACATGGCGAATGAAAAGCGAATAAAATGCGGGAATCGCGAGGCGGGCTTTGGCCATTCAACCCACTCTTCGTTCCGGGCCCCCGGCGTTTGGTTCTTCGTTCGAAGGGCGCACAGCCCAGAGCGGCTGTGCTCCCAAGAGCGGGAGCCGACGCCGCCGGACGAGGGCGGTCAACCCCTCACTCTTCCCTGACCCCAGGGACGGCCAGCCCGCAGCAACGGAGGGCGTTCCCACGCCCCCTCGGGGCCTGAGCCCGAGCGGGAACGCCACGACCCCGGTCAGCGGGATCGCTCGCCTCGCAGCCTCCTCCCCGCTGTTGGAGGAAAAACGGCAGACGGAATACTACCTGCTGCCGGTGAAATCGCTGCTGAACCGGTGCACGTCGGAACGGGTGCCGTTTCCGTGGACGGTGAATCCGTACCGGGGGTGCGAATTCGGATGCCGGTACTGCTACGCGCGGTATACGCACGAATTCATGGAGCTGGAGGCGGAGGATTTCGAGCGGAAAATCTACGTGAAGGAGAATCCGGGCGCGCTGGCGGCGCGCGAGGTGGCCGCGCCGGGAATGAAAGGGCAACACATTGCCATCGGCACGGCCACGGATCCGTATCAGCCGGCGGAGGAAGAATTTGGCGCGACGCGGGCGACACTGGAAGCGATGGCGAGGGAGGAGGGGCTGAGCGTTTCGATCACGACGAAATCGAACCGGGTGGTGCGGGATATCGAATTGATCCGGCGGGTGGGAGAACGATCGTCGATTTCGGTGAATCTTTCGATCACGACTTTGAACCCGCGGCTGGCGCGGGGGCTGGAGCCGCGGGCGCCGCGGCCGGACCTGCGGCTGGCGGCGGTGACGCGGCTGCGCGAAGCGGGAATCGCGGCGGGAGTGTTTGCCATGCCGGTGCTGCCGGGGATCACGGACGGGGAGCAGGACCTGGACGGGCTGGCGCGTGCGGCGCGGGATGCCGGGGCGATGTGGATCGCGGCGAACGTGCTGTTCCTGATGCCGGCGTCGCTGAAAGTGTTTCTGCCGTTCCTGGAGAAGGAATTTCCGCGGCTGGCGAGGCGGTACCGGGAGTGGTACACGCGGAACGCGTATGCGCCGGAGGAATACCGGAAGAAGATTTCGGCGCAGTTCTACGAGCTGCGGGCGAAATACGGGCTGGGCTCGCGGCCGGAGGCGATGAAGAGCGGAGGGAATGCGGCGCCGGCGCAGATGGATTTGAACTGGGCGGCCGCGTAGAGGGAAAAAGGCGAAATTCGAACTCCGAAGTTCCAGGACGAAAATCGGAAACGAGCGGGGATGCGGCTGCGGAGTCGAACAACCGATGGGATGGTGTGCGCCTGAGCAATGAAAGGCGAGAGGCGCTTGAACATCAGCGCCTCTCGCACTCAAAGGCCTTCGGGCTGACGTTGGAGCGATCCAGCGGCGGAAGAATCGGGCGGTGTACGGGCACGGGCTTCGAGCCGCGGCTCGTCAGGGGACGATGATGCGGGGCGCGTCGCGCTCCGCGGGGGCGGCCTGGGGGAACTGGGCGCGGAGAAAATCGAGGAAGGCGCGGCAGCGCGGGCGACCGTTGGAGCGGGCGCGGAGGACGCGCGCGAGGAAGACGGTGATGTAGAGGACGTCGCTGTCTTTGGCGACGGGGAGTGCGGCGCGTGCGAGTTGTTCCTTCTTCAACTCCTGCACGGCGTCGCGCAGCTTGGCGTAGAGCTCGCGCGCGGGGCCTCCCTGGGGAGGCTTTTCGTAGATGAGGCCGGAAGTGAGCGTGCGGTAAGTTTCCGCGAGTGCGTGGAGGGAGGCGGCGACGTCTGCGTCGTTGAGGCGAGGCGCCTCCGCGAGAAAGCCGAGAATGGTGGTGCCGAGGGCGGCGACGAGGGCGCGGTTCAGGTCCAGGACGCCGGTGGGCAGCACGACACCCGGGAAGGGCAGCTCGCCGGGAGGGACGGACTGGCGGTGCGCCTCCTCCTGTTCGCGGGCGCGGAGGAGGTAAATGCAATCGTGTGGGCAATCGAGCGAGAGTTCGCGCTCCTGCCCGCAACAGATGGTGCAGATGGCGTCGCCGCGCGCGGGACACTGGCGCGCCGGCTTGCGACGGTCGCAGATGGGACAGTTCATGTTTCCCCGGAAACCGCAAAGTGCCGCGGCCGCCCCGCTGGGGGCAACCGCCATGCCCACCCCGCCCGCCGGAAGCGGGCAGGTTCAGGACGAATGCTTTGGCGATGCCTTAGTGAGCAGCGAGAGCAGGAGCTCCGCGCCGGAGGTCGGCCTGACCTTGCCGCGCTTGACGATGTCCATGGCGGTAAATCCGCGGCCGTAGATGGCCTTGTTGGCGTCGAGATCCTCTTCGAGGTTGGCGCCTTCGAGCGAAACGCCGGCAAAGACGCCGCGGGCCCGGGAATAGGACAGCACCTCAGCCTGCATCATGCCGTTGGTTTGGGCGTCCGCGGTGCGGCCCATGGGACCAACGGCCGCAGAGGCGTCCGCGCCCAGCTTTACTTTGCCCTTCAGGATGGCTTTGACGCCGCCGTCGTTCATCACCAGCAGCACGTAGTCGGTCTCCTGGCCGCCGATCTGAAAGCCGATGTTGCCGCCGAGCAGGCGGAACATGGAGGGGGCGGACCAGGGACCGTTATAGTCGTTGCCGCCGCGGCAGGTGATGGCGCCGCGACCGTAGCTGGCGCCGACCCCGAGGGCCAGTTTTTTTACCGCTGGGATCACCATCACGCACACCGCTTTGTTCAGGATGTCGCCGGAAATCGTGTCGGGCATGGCCAGGATTTCCTTCATGGCCGTGCCGCAATCTTCCAGGCGCTCTTCGATCTTGGAGCGCTCGCTGGCCAGGGCGGGCAGAGCCACGAGCCAGAAGGACAGCAGAAGGGCCAGAAATTTTTTCACGGATTCCTCCTCGCGATGATTCCAGAGCAATGGGGGACTATTGGCCGGGAATGATTTTCTCATAGTCGGCGTGGAAACGCAGAGAGGGAGGAAAGCGAAGGAGCGGAGTCCCGAGGCGGGCGGGATTCGCGTACCATGCTGGTGCCCATGACGGTCCATCGCGCACGCGTGATCAGTGTGTTCGGCAGCTCGCGCCCGGCGGAAGGAGATGCCGGGTACGGAGAGGCGCGAGCGCTGGGGGGAGCGCTGGCGGGCGCGGGATTCGTGGTGTGTTCGGGAGGGTACGGAGGAGTGATGGAAGCGGTGAGCCGAGGGGCGAAGGAGGCCGGGGGCCGCACGATGGCGGTGACGGCGTCCGTTTTCCGTACGCGGGCGAACCGCTGGGTGGATGAAGAGATCCGCGTGGGGACGTGGGAGGAGCGGTTGTTCGAGCTGGTGCGGCGCGGCGAGGGATATGTGGCGTGCCGAGGCGGGACGGGAACGCTGGTGGAGCTGGCGGTGGTGTGGGAAATGCTGAACAAGCGGGTGATGGCGAGGAAACCGTTTGCGGTGCTGGGGGATTTCTGGCGGCCGGTGGTGGAGCGAGTGCGCGAGGTGGAAGGTGCGGGGCCGCGGTGGAGCGAGGGGGACGGGGAGCTGATCCGGGCGTGCGCGGAGCCCGCGGATGCGGCGCGATTTCTGGGCGAGGCGCTGGGTACGGGGATCTAGGAGGCTGCGCGTCAGCCGCAGGCGCGTCCGGTTGCGCAGGCGGTGGCGGCCGTGACATCTTCAACCGGGGAGAAGGGCGTGTCGCGGCCGGTTGAAGAGACTCTCGAATTCTCCAGCCTGCGGGAAATCCTGGCGGGACTGGCGACGTGCGCGCCGGGGCGCCGGGCGATTGAAGGGCTGGAATTTACGACGGACCGGGTGTCGCTGGAAGGGGCGTTCGCGTCGATTGCGGAAGCGGCGGCGTGGCTGCGGACGGGGCGCGAGATGGGATTCGGGGCGCTGGCGGATCCGGAGGAGTGGCTGGCGCGCGCGGCGGTGCCGGTGAACGTGCTGGCGCCGGGGGAACTGCTGGACGCGGCGTCGCTGGCGGACGCCACGGGGGACGTGAAATCGACGCTGCGGCACGAGGCGGAGAAATATCCGCGGCTGGCGGGGCGCGCGGCGACGCTGCCGGACCTGGGCTGGCTGTCCGCAGCGGTGCGGCAGGCGATCCTGCCGAACGGAGAGGTGAGCGACAGCGCGTCGGCGGAGCTGCGGCGGATCCGCGGGGCGATCGTCAAATCGCGGGAAAAAATCCAGGAACAGCTACGGCGCATCCTGCGGGCGCGGGGGGAGCCTCCGGGCGAGGACTACATCACGGTGCGGAACGACCGGTACGTGATTCCGGTGCGGGCGACGGAGCGGCGGAGCGTGCCGGGGGTGATGCACGGGGCGAGCGGAACGGGGCAGACGGCGTTCATCGAGCCGCTGGAAACGCTGGAAGCGAATAACCAGCTCGTACAACTGGCGGAGGACGAGGCGGCGGAAATCGCGCGAATCCTGGGGGAGCTGACGGAACGGGTGCGTGCGGCGCTGGCGCAACTGGAGGCGGCGGCCGGGGCCATCGCGCAGTTCGATGCGGTGTTCGCGCGGGCGCGGTATTCGCGCGAGTTTGCGTGCACGCTGCCGGTGTTTGCGGAGGAGGCGCGGCTGGTGCTGGAGGCGGCGCGGCATCCGGTGCTGGAGGCGCGGCTGCGGCGAGCGGAGCAGGGACAGGCGATTGTGCCCATGTCGCTGGAGCTGGGTGGCGCGGCGACGGTGCTGGTGATCAGCGGGCCGAACACGGGCGGAAAAACGGTGGCGCTGAAAACGGTGGGGCTGGCGGCGCTATCGGCGCAGTGCGGGATTCCGGTGGCGGCGGAACGGGCGGAGCTGCCGCTGGTGGACCGGGTGCTGGCGGACATCGGGGACGAACAGTCCATCGCCGCGGACCTCTCCACGTTTTCGGCGCACATGCTGAACCTGCGGGGGATGCTGGAGGCGGCGACGGAGCGGTCGCTGGTGCTGGTGGACGAAATCGGGACGGGCACGGCGCCGGAAGAGGGATCGGCGCTGGCCATCGCGCTGCTGGAGGAATTCCGCGGGCGGGGATGCCTGACGCTGGCGACGACGCATCACGACCGGCTGAAGGCGTACGCGTCGACGACGGCGGGAGTGGCGAATGCGGCGGTGGAATTCGACGGGAAAAATCTGCGGCCGACGTACCGGCTGCTGCTGGGAGTGCCGGGGGTTTCGAGCGGGATCGCGATTGCGCGGCGGCTGGGAATGCCGGCGGCGGCGCTGGAACGCGCGGAGCGGGAGATGTCGCCGGAAGCGCGCGAGGCGGGAGCGCTGATCGCTTATCTGCACCGCAGCCGGGACGAGCTGGAGGCCATCCGGCGGGCGGCGGGAGCAGAGCTCGAGCGGCTGGAGGCGGAACGGAAAGCGCTGCGGACGGAATGGGCGGAACGGCAGCGGCGGCGGATCGCGGAGCTCGAAGGGCATCTGGCGGAGACGGTGAAGCGGTACGAGACGCAGATGGGGCGGGTGCTGGAAGGGATTCGGGACCGCGAACTGCGCGCGCAGGCGGAAAAAGCGGCGCGGCGGCAGAGCCACAAGGCCGGGGCGGAGGCGCGGGAAGAGGCGGACAGCACGGTGGTGGCGCATCTGGCGGAATCGCAGCAGGACCTGGGCACGGGGGCGGCGGGCGAGCAGCCGGTGGCGGCGGAGCTGCTGGTGGCGGGTGCGCGCGTGCGGGTGCGGGGGCTGCCGCAGCCGGTGATTCTGCGGCAGATCGATGAACGAACGGCGCAGGTGGAGGCCGGGCCGCTGCGGATGAAGGTGAAACGCGATGATATTCTCGCGGTGGTGGACGCCGGAGCGGCTGCGAAGACGGCGAAGGCGAGTGCGGCGCGGCCGGGGATTCGCGTGCACACGCAAACAACAGCGGCGGATGCCGCGGAGGAAATCAACGTGATCGGGTGCACGGTGGAGGAGGCGAGCGCGCGGGTGGACAAATTTCTGGACGAAGCGGCGCTGGCGGGGAAACCGCGGGTGCGGATCATTCACGGACACGGGACGGGGGCGCTGCGGCGCGGGCTGGCGGAGTTTCTGGGGGCGCATGCGCTGGTGGAACGGATTCATGACGAAGAACCGGAGCGCGGAGGCAGCGCAGTGACGGTGGCGGAATTGAAGTAGAAAATGGCGGAAGCGGGATCCATTGCGGATCGAGTGAAGCAGCAGGCGGACATCGTCCGCGTGATCGGCGAATACGTGCGGCTGAAGAAGGCGGGGCAGAGCTTCGTGGGGCTGTGCCCGTTCCACAACGAAAAGACGCCGTCGTTCAACGTGCATCCGGTGCGGCAGATTTACCACTGCTTCGGGTGCGGAGTGGGCGGGGACGTCTTCAAATTCGTGATGGAGATGGAGAAGGTGGGGTTTCTGGACGCGGTGCGGCTGGTGGCGGAGAAATGCGGGATTGCGGTGCCGCAGAGGAGGCCGCGGACTCCGGCGGAGCGGCGGGAGACGAGCGAGAGGAAACTGCTGCTGGAGCTGCATCGGGAGGCGGCGGAGTTTTATCAGCGGCAACTGAAGGGGAGCGCGGAGGGGGGCGTGGCGCTGGGGTATCTGGAGGATCGCGGGCTGGACCGGGCGGCGATCGAAGCGTTCGGGCTGGGGTACGCGCCGTCGGGAGGCGACCTGCTGCTGCGGCACGTGCGGGGAAAATACGCGGAGAAAATCGTGGAGGCGTCGGGGCTCGCGCTGCGGGACCAGAGCGGGCGGCTGTACGACCGCTTCCGGCGGCGGATCATTTTCCCGATTGCGAACGAGGCGGGGCGGGTGGTGGCGTTCGGGGCGCGGGCGCTGGGCGACGAGATGCCGAAATACATGAATTCGCCGGAGACGCCGATTTATTCGAAGAGCGGCGTGCTGTATCACTTCGACCGGGCGAAGGAGGCGATCCGGCGGCGGGAATTTGCGGTGATGGTGGAAGGGTACATGGACGCGATTGCAGTGGCGCGCGCGGGGGTGGCGAACGTGGTGGCGAGCTGCGGGACGAGCCTGACGGAGATGCAACTGCGGCTGCTGGCGCGGTTCACGCGGCGCGTGGTGATGAATTACGACCCGGACGCGGCGGGACAGACGGCCACGGAGCGTTCGCTCACGCTGCTGCTGGAGCAGGGATTCGATGCGCGGGTGCTGCGGCTGCCCGGAGGAGCGGACCCGGACAAATTCATCCGGGAGCGCGGAGTGGAGGAATACCAGAAACTGCTGGGCGAAGCGCCCCCGTTCCTCGATCACCTGATCGAGCGGGCGCTGGCGGGAGCGGGCGGGGCGCCGGCGACGGCGGAAGCGAAACTGCGGGCGGTGAATTTTCTGCTGCCGTATCTGCAGAGGCTGCCGGACCGGCTGCTGCGGTCGGAATGGGCGTCGCGTGTGGCGGAGCGGCTGAAGATAGACGAGCCGGTGCTGCGCGACACGCTGCGGAAAGCGGCGGCGGAGCGGCGGAGCGAGGCGAAGGTGCGGCCGGAACTCGCGCCGCCGGCGGCGAAGCGCGCGGAAAGAAGGCTGATCCAGTTGCTGGCGGAGGGGGAGGGATTCCGGCAGCGGCTGGCGGGAGAATTGCGCGAGACGGGGGTGCACCGCGGGCTGTCGACGGAACGACTCTTTGAGGTGATGATCGAAGCGTGCGCCACGGGCAAACGCCCGGAGCTAGATGCGGTGATGGAGAAGCTCGATGCCAGCGATCGCGAAGTCCTTTACGAGATCCTCTTTAGAGATGCGACAGAGCCAAGCTGGAAGGAGGCAGAAAGCTGCTTGACGGCTCTGCGACGGCTGCGGCTGGAAAGCGAACTGGCGGAGTTGCAGCGGCAAATCTGCGCAGCTAACGACCCG
>Ga0335081_10013813_pt1 | contig 13052 bp, 12 predicted proteins | sample Lox_Sample_35_FD_206713 | JGI IMG/M metagenome (GOLD analysis project Ga0335081, IMG submission 206713) | Soil microbial communities from Loxahatchee National Wildlife Refuge, Florida, United States - Lox_Sample_3.5 | ecosystem: Environmental > Terrestrial > Soil > Wetlands | place: USA...
TGATCGGCCGCATAACCCGCAGATAAGGGAGCGCGGGGCCTGGATCCGGGAGGATCACCCGGCGCCGCGGCGAAGTCCTACGCCGATGCGCTGGGTGCTTCTCGCTGCAAGCCTGCTGGCATGTGCCGCGGCGGTGTCCGCCTGCGGCTCGTCGAACTCGAGCTCCGAAGGCGGCTCCGGAAGCCTGTCCACCGCCCAGACGAGGGCGGCGATCGAAGAAAGCATCCTGCGCGAGCGCCACATCCACGCGACGGTCACGTGCCCCGCCGAAGTCGTCAAGGAAAAGGGCGCTACCTTCCAGTGCGTGGCGGTGTCCTCCAACGGCGCCCGGACGACCTTCCACGTGATCGAGGTCAACGCTCGCGGCGGCGTGAGGTACTCCTCGCCGCCCGCGCCGCCGCCCACTGTCGAATAGCGCCCGACTCCCCCGGCCCCGCCCTCAGCGGCGCCGGCGCAGCACGATCACTTGGTGCAGGGCGAGCACCCGCCGCGCGGGATGCAGCGCGCGCTCCAGCGCCTTCAGGGCCCCGGCGCTGCGGCGCGGGACGAGCTGGCGGAAGTTGAGGCCTCCCGACAGCAGGTAGCGCACCCAGTTGGCCAGCGGATCGGTTCCCACCAACTCGAGCCCCGGAAGCTCCTTTTCGAAGATCGCCCGATCGCGCACGAAGACGATGTAGGAGAGCGCCTGGTTGGCGCCGTGCATGCTGCCCGTGGCGGCGGTGCGCCAGCCGGGCATGTCCTTGTCGAAGCCCTCCGTGGCGAACAGGCGCCTGTACACGAGCGAGGCGGCCGGACCGTAGTAGGGCTCGATCAGCACGAGCCCGCCACCGGGGGCCAGCACACGTTCGGCCTCCCTGAGGAACCTGAGCGGGTCCGGAAAGTGGTGGAAGCAGTTCTGGCCGAACAGGACCCGCACCGAGGCGTCGGGGAGCTCCATGTCCTGCGCGTCGAGCACCCGGTCGAGCCCCGGACCGGCGACCACGTCGGTGGCGAGCACCTCCGGGAAGCTCATCGAGACCGGCGCGACGCCCGCACCCAGCTCCACCCGCAGCCCCGCGGTGGATCCGAACGTGCGCCGGTCGAGGTCCATCAGCAACTCGTGGTCCTCGCGGAACACGTCGCGCAGCAGCGGCTTGCGCTCCAGCACGCGTTTGTGGACGACCAGCCGCTCGGCGTCCTCGACGTCCAGCCCGACAGTCCCGGGCGCGGCCAGCAGGCGCCGGAGCACGGCTTCCTAGGCCGTCCGGCGCACGATCTCGACCCAGTCCAGCTCGCGGCCGCACAGCCGCCGGGCCTGGGCCGGAGCGACCGCGATCAGCGCGCGCGGAGGCCGCACGGTCGGTTCGAGCGCGATCGCCTCGAGGTAGGTGAACTGGCCCCACGCGCTGCCGGGGCGCATGCTCGAGTGGGGATAGGTGAGCTGGATCGTATGGACGCCGGATTCCAGGAACAGGGTCGCGATGTACACGTAGCCGGCGAAGGGCTGCAGCTGGTTGCGTACGGTCCCGAGGTGGCGCCCGTCGACGCTGACCTCGAAACCGCGCGCGAAGCTCCCGCCGAGCCACAGTTCATACGGTTCTGAGCTCGCCACCGCGATGTGGCTCGTGGCCGTGCCCGGGAAGGTGGGGACGAGGGTGTGTTCTTCTGTTTCGTGCAGCCACCCGGCGGGCCACAACATCTGGTCGCCCCGCGCCACGATCGGCGCGGGCCGCTGATAGGCCACGAGCTGGCCGTGCACGCTCGCGGCCCGGCGCCCGAGGGCTTCGATGCGGCTGCACGGCGGGATCGCGACGGGATTGATCGAGCACAGCGGCTGGTAGGGCCCGTCCTGGGCGCGGCCGCAGTAGGGAAGCATCAGCGATTCGCCGAGCGGGACGTGCGCCACGATCGTGGTTTCGGGCTGTGCCGGGCGGCGCCAGAGCTGGTAGTAGGTGCCCTGCCACGCCAACCGGTAGGTCGACGGGGGTCGCGATTCGACGGGGGAGCGGCGGGTGACGACCGAGCGGTACGGCTCGAGGGTCGAGAGGGGGAACGAGTCGAGGTCGGCCCAGGCGGCGTCGGTGAGCGCGATGCCGTTGCGCAGGGGGAGCGTCACGCTGCGGTACTCGGCCGGCTCGACCGGTGCTCCTTCGCGCAGGAAGTGCCGGTCGGCATAGACTTCGTACTGGTTGATGAAGGTCGGCCCCCTGCCGGCCACCAGCTTGCCGAGTTGCTGCAGCTCCGCGAGCGAGGCCCGGGGGGCGAGCGTCACGTTGTGGTAGGCCAGCGCGTCGGACCACAGCACCCCGCCCGCCAGCGCGGCGATCACCAGCGCGCCGGGGAGGTGCCGCCGTACGAACAGGACCCCGCCGCCCGCCAACGCGGCGGCCAGCAGCGCCGGCGAGGAGAGCGCCATCGCCTTCGCCGTCACCCACGGCGTGCCGCCCGACAGGTACACGACCGCGCATCCGACGAGCGCCACGCCCACGTAGAAGGGGATACCGAAGCGCCGCCGGCGGATGCTCACGAACAGCGCGCCGGCGGCGGCCAGCAGCGTCAGCCCGATCCACAGCGCGCTCGGGATCGTCGGGGCGGTGAGGCGGAAGTCGCCGACCGGCCAGATGCCGGCGAGCTGGAAGATCTTGAGCGGGGCGTAGAGGTTGCCGAGCTTGGTATGTGTCGACTGGCCGCTGGAGAACAGCTGGTCGATGAGGTTCCCCTGGTTGGACAGGAAGTCGGAGAGCACCACCCACAGGGGGATCACGGCCACGGCGGTCAGCGCCGCCGCCCAGCCGAGCGAGACCAGCCCGGCGCGCCGTTCGCGGGCGCCGCGCCGGCGCACCAGCCAGCCGGCCGCGAGCGCCAACAGGGCCGCCGCGATCCACCCGGCGGCCCCCACCCCGAGGGTCTGGATCAGCGCTCCGGCGGCCAGCGCCAGCGGGATCAGCGCTCGCCAGCTCGGGGGGCGCTCTCGCAGCAGGGCCGCCGCCAGGGTCGCGCCCAGCGCCAGCAGGAAGGCCGCGGTCAGCTCCTTGATGCCTCCCCACAGGGAGTAGCCGTACAGCAGCGAGGCCTGCGCACCGAGGAACGCGAGCACCGCCCGTAGGCGCGCAGAGGCGATCAGCGGCGCCATCAGCGCGTGCAGGCACATCGCCAGGGCGGCGGCGCAGCACGCCAGATATGGCTGGAACACCCAGGCGATGTCGATCCCGGTGAGCGCGCGGCCGACGCCCGGGAGCATGAACGCGCCCAGGGGATAGGCGGGGTTCGCCGTTTCGAAGTTCAGCCGGTAGGTGGACGGCGGCAGCTGCGCCACCGAGCGACCGTGGCCCATCACGTTGTCGATCACGTTGAACCAGGTCGCGGTGTCGTCGAGCTTGATGTAGCCGGTGAACGTCGCGTGGCCGGAGGCCAGGACGGGGGCGCCGTAGACGAGGAGCACGCCCAGCGCCGCCAGCAGGGGCCAGCCCCCGGGCCAGCGCCGCCCGCGCCAGGCGAGCACCAGCCCGACGACGCCTCCCGCAGCCACGACGGTGACCGCAGCCGGCGCGATCGTGCTGGACGCCGTGACGGTGCCGGCGACCACGAGCGCCGTGGCCAGCCCCAGCGGGATCAGCAACGCTCCGTCGAGCGCCGTGGAGCTTGCGCGCTCGGTGAGCGCTCCCCAGCCGAGACCGACGGCTCCGAGCACCAGCGGGAACAGTCCCCAGGCGAGGATCAGCGACACGGCGCGTCCACCGAGTGCCCTACGGTGAAGCCGCTCACCCGTCGATACCTTACTGGCATATGCCCGGGAAACTCGCGATAGTGCCCGCGCACAACGAGGCGGGGGCGGTCGGTCCGACGGTTGCGGAGATCCGCCGGTGGGCTCCCGGGTTCGACGTACTGGTCGTGGACGACGGCTCCACCGACGCCACCGCGGTGCGGGCGCGCGAGGCCGGGGCGACGGTCCTGACCCTGCCCTTCAACCTCGGCATCGGCGGGGCGATGCAGGCCGGCTACCTGTACGCGCGAGAGCGCGGCTACGAGGTGGCCGTCCAGGTGGACGGCGACGGTCAGCACGACCCGCGCTTCATCAAGGACCTGCTGGCGCGGCTGGATGCCGATGCGACGCTGAACATGGTCACGGGCTCCCGCTTCCTGGACACGGAGGGCGACGGCTACCGCTCCTCGGCGGTCCGGCGGGTGGGGATCCGGGTGTTCTCACGCGTGGTCTCGCTGATCACGCGCCGGCGGGTGACCGACCCGACGTCGGGCTTTCGCATGACCGACCGGCACGGGATCGAGCTGTTCGCACGGGACTACCCGCACGACTATCCCGAGATCGAGGCGATCCTGCTGATGCACGCGCACCGCCTCAGCAGCTGTGAGATACCCGTGGCGATGCGGGCCCGCACCACCGGCTCCTCCGCGATCTCGTCGAGCCAGTCGATCTACTATATGGTCAAGGTGCTGCTCGCTGTGTTCGTCGGCCTGTTTCGAGAGCAGCCCGCGGCGTCCGCGGCCGGTGACGGCGAGGTGTCGCCGCCCGGCGAGGACCGGGCGGCAATGGTGGCGGAGCGCACCACATGATGCTGCTCGCCGCGCACACGAGCGGAGGCAACTCGTTCGAGCAGCGGGTGGAGATCGTCGTGGTCTCGCTGGTCATCTGCGGCCTCATCTTCGAGCTGATCAGGCGCAAGCGGCTGATGGAGCGCTACGCGATCCTGTGGCTGTTCGCCGGCGTCACCGTGGTCGTCCTCTCGGTGGGTCAGGACTTGCTGGTGAAACTCACACATGCCGCCGGGATCTCCTACGCGCCATCGGCCGTGTTCGCGATCGCGTTCCTGTTCGTGCTCGCGATGCTCGTGCAGTTCTCGATGACGATCTCCCGTCTCTCCGACCAGAACACCGCTCTGGCGCAGAGGATCGCGCTGTTGCAGGAGCGCCTCGACCGGGGCGAGGGGGGCGATGCTCCCCGGTCGCATGCCTCGCAGCGGCTCAGCGCTCCCACAGATCCCGACTGAGCGGGGGAAACGTCAGGGGCGGCCGATCCAGCGCCGCCAGCTCGTCCAGCGGCGCGGGGTTGATCAGCGAGAGCAGGCTGTCGCTGCGGTAGGGGACCGGCAGCCCGGCCGTCTCGGCCAGCCTCAACGCCGCGAGCACGGCTCGCGGGGGGATCGGGACGAGTCGCACGCGCCCGCCTCGGGCGGCGGCTATCAGTTCGACGATCGAGCGCAGCGTCGTGGGCCGCTCGTGAGCCGCGAAGATCGTGCGCTGACGGGCGGAGCCGGCGCCGGCGAGCTCGGCGAACAGCTTCCCGAGGTGCTCGTCGTGCGTCACGAACAGCCGCTCGGAGCCGCCCACGATCGGCATCACGGATCCCCGGGAGGACGTGTTCACCAAGCTCCCGAACAGGCCCCCGGCTGCCGCGCCGAATACCAGCCCGGGCCGGACGGCGAGCCCGCCGCGGCGCTGCACGGCCTGCTCGAGCGCGTACTTGGCGCGACCGTAGCGAGAGCGGGCCGCGGGGAAGGCGGACAGCGTGGAGACCAGCAGCAGACGCCCGCCTCGGTCGGCGACGCCGTCGAGCAGCGGGAGGCTTCCCTCGGTATTCACGGCAGCGACCTCGTCGCCCCTCACGGACGCGTCCCATGCCGCGTGGATCACCGTGTCCACGCCCTCGAGCGTGTCCGCCGCGAGGGGCTCGCCGAGCACGAAGCGGCGTGACGGCCCGGAGCACTCGTCGGGTCTGCGCACCAGCGCCACCGTCTCCATTCCGCCGGCACGCAGGTGGGCGATGATCCGGCCCCCGACGTACCCGTTGGCGCCGGTGACCGCGATCACGACTGCTCGCCGCTCGCCGCTGCGCTCGCGATGCGGTGGGCGTTGGCCATCGCCGTGAGCGTGATCGCCCCGCCGGGGACCGACGGGAAGCACGAGGAGTCGACCACGTGGATCCTGCCGCAGCCGGCCGGCCGCCCGAGGGTGTCGGTCTGTCCCAAGCCTGCGTGGCCGTGCATGGGAGCAGACCCGCCGTAGTGGTAGCCGCCCCCCACCGGGGCCTGCTCCGCGAAGGGGGCCAGCGGCACGATGCCGAGCGGAGCCAGCGAGCGCGCCAGCGCGCGCGTGAAGCGCCGGATGACCTGTGCCCTGCCCGGGTTCGACACCGGGTCGAGACGCACGGAGCCGCTGGAGGCGTCCCACAGGCTGACGACGCTGTCGGAGTCGTCGCTGTGGAAGAAGCAGATCGCCACGAGCAGCCGCCGCGTGAGTCCCTCCAGGGCCGGACCGAGCACGCGGCTGATCAGCGGGTGTGCGCTTCGCGCGCGCTCCGCCACGCCTCCGCTGTAGGTGTAGAACGTGAGGTGGACGGGGTTGCCGGCGACCCCCGGATCGTCGAGCACCATCGTGACCTGGGCTAGGGTGTGTCCCGCTTCACGGCCGGTCTGCCCGACCCTGCCGATCCACGCGAACGGCAGGTACAGCGCCTGGCTGTCCAGGATCTCGCACCGCTGCGGGAGCAGCCCCGAGCGCTGCAGGATGATGGTGCTCGAGATCGCGCCGGCGGCGAGGAAGGCACGCTCGGCCTGGAGGTGCACGCCGGTGCCATCGGCGACCGAGGTGGCCTCGATGGACACGCCGCCGTCCGTCTCGCGGAGGCGATCGACGTGGAGGCCGGGGCGGTACTCGATCGCCCCGCCGCGGTTGAGCTCGGACACGGTCTGGGCGGCGTTGTAGATGTGCCCGTAGGGGCAGCCGTCGAGGCAGTGCCCGCAGTACACGCATCCGTTCGCGGGGGCCGGGTGCCCCACGCGCACCGCCAGGCGGGGCGCGCCGAACACGTACCCAGAACCGCCGAGCACGGTCGCGTGGCGGCGCAGGCGGCCGAGCAGCTCCTCGCCCGCCCGCGTGCGAAGCAGCGGTCCGTCGGGCGGGATGAACAGCGGGTATCGACGCGCAAGCTCGTCGTCCTCCCCGGCGAACGGCAGCAGCTCCAGCACGGCTCGGTAGCCGGCGGCGAGGTCGGCTGCCGACAGCGGCCAGCCGAGGAGGTCCTCCTCCGTATAGGGCAGCAGTCCGGAGCCCCACACGTTGGAGAGTCCGCCCGACGCGTAGGACGGCCGGGCACCGACGTCCTCCGAGAGCTCCAGCGGGAGCACGCCGTCGTCTCTGAAGGCGACGTCGGAGCCGAACAGCTGCTTGTAGTTGGACGCGCGTTCGTCGCCCGCCGAGAAGGACGTGAGCGCGAGGTCCTCCGGGCGCCACTCCGGCGGCGAGGTGCTCGCCATCCGCTGCCTCGCCGCCTCGCGTGCGGGCTCGAGCGTGAGCCCGGGATCGATCACGACCACGCGTCTGCCGGCACCGGCCAGTGCGCTGGCCGTGGCCGCCCCGGCGGGACCTGAGCCGACCACGATCCACGGTCCTCCGCCGCCCGTGCCCACCGGATCGCCAGCGAGTCCAGTCAGGGGATCAGGAACGGGTCACCGCGGGACGTGGAAGATCCACCAGCGCACCACCGAGAACCCGACCAGGGAGAGGACCAGCGCGGTGACCACGAACACGAGCTGCTGCGATACCCCGAGCGCCTGTGGAACGGTGGTCACGATCAGGCTGGTCAGCGCGTAGTTGCACGCCGTAGCGAAGATGTAACGCCGCAGCTGCGTCCCCGCCGTGAGCGCGAAGGTCTCGTGGTCGAGGAACACGAAGTGGCGCTGCATCGTGAAGTTCACCGCCAGCGCGAGACACAGCGCAATTCCGATCGCGAGCACGATCGGTAGGCCCAGTGGCCCCGACAACAGCAGCGTGCCGCCCGTGTAGATGCCGAACACGAACGCGCCCGTTAGGCCGAAGCGCATCAGCTGCAGGGTCACCTGCCGGTACGGGGCCGCCCGTAAACGGGCACGTGGACGTCCTTGTCCTGGAACCCCCACCTGCTCGGTCATCGCTCAATGGTATGACGACACCGGATGGGCCCCCAAATCCAGACAGCGCCGGTGCCGGAGCCTTCAGCGTGCCGCTGACGGTGACGTTCGACCTCGAGGACAACCGCAGCTCCCCCGCGCAGGAGCCGCGGTACGTCGCGATGAGCCACCGCTTCCTCGACTTCCTGCAGGAGCGCGGGATCAGGGCCACGGTGTTCGTCGTCGGCGAGCTGGCAAGGGCCAGTCCCGACCTGGTTCGGCGAGCGGCGGCGGACGGGCACGAGGTCGGCCTCCACGGTTTGCGCCACGTCCCGCTCTCGAGCGTCGGGCCGGGCCGGCTGCGGGACGAGCTCGAGGAGGGGCGCGGGCTCCTCGAGGACGTGGCAGGTGCGGCGGTGCGAGGGTTTCGGGCGCCGATCTTCTCGCTCACCCCCGCCAGCGCGTGGGCCATCGAGGAGATCGCAGCCGCCGGATTCGGCTATTCCTCGAGCGTGCTGCCCGCCAGGAACCCCCTGCACGGCTGGCCGGGCGCTCCCCGCCGGCCCTACCGCTGGCACAATGGCCTGCTCGAGCTCCCGTGTCCGGTGGCCGGCGCGGGAAAGCTCCAGGTGCCGTTCCTCGGCGGGATCTACCTGCGCTACTTCCCGCTCGTGCTGTCACGGCGGTTTCTGCGCCGCCTCGAGGACGCTTCGACGCTGTGGAGCTACGTGCATCCCTACGACATCGACACGGACGAGCCGTTCTGGGTGATGCCCCACGCCGGCTGGCTGGTCAGCCGCGTCGTCCATACGCGCCGGGGCGTCACGCTGGGGCGGCTCGATGCGGTGCTGGATGTCTGCGGAGGGCCCGGCAGGCCGCTGGGTGAGATCGCCGCGGAGCTTGAGCCGGGCGACCTGCCGAGCATTGGTCCGGGGATGGAAGGGGTGAACGGGTGACCGAGCTTGCGCCGACCGCGGCGTTGCTGTCGGAGGTGTTTCCCGGCAGCCACGTCTCCAGCCCCGAGTATCTGCGCTGGCTATACCGGGAATCGCCGTTCGGGCCGGTCATCGAGTCCAACCTGGACGACGACGACGGTCGTGCCGCCCACTACGCGCTGGTCCCCGTCACGATCGCCCGCGACCGAGACGACTACCCCGCGGCGCTGTCACTCAACACCGCGGTCCACGAACGAGCCCGCGGCGGGGGAGTGTTCGTGAAGCTCGGGGAGCAGACGGTGAACAAGGCAGCCGCGCTCGGGGTGCAGAGCGTGGTCGGCGTCGCCAATGCGAACTCGACCCCCGGGTTCATCAAGCGGCTGGGCTTTCAGCTGCTGACGCCGCTGCCGGCCAACGTGATGCTGCCGGTGCCCGGACTCTCGGCGGGAATCCGCAGCGAGCAGCTCCGCGACGGCGTGTCCGGTCGCGGGCTGGACGCCGACGCCGAGTCGCTGCTCGGCGTGCCGCGTCGCGGTGAAGCGCGCCGCTGGACCGCCGAGACGCTGGGCTGGCGACTGCGGCGCCCGGGGGCGAGCTACGCGATCCATCGCGGCCGCACCCTCCTCGCCGTCACCTGTCACGAGCGCAGGGCGGGCTTGCGCGTCGCGATCATCCTGAAGGTGTTCGCCGCGGACCCGCTGTCGGCGAGCGAGACCCGCGCCCTCGTGCGCGCAGCGTGCCGTCATCATCGGGCTGCGGTCGCGCTGCACGTGGGGGTGAACGATCTGGTCGACTTTCACGGCATCGCATTGCCCGAACGGCTGCGCGCCTCACCCCTCAACCTGATCTACCGCAGCCTGCTCACCCCGCCGCGCGATCCGTCGATCGCGCGTTTCGAATTTCTCGACTTCGACGCGTACTGACGGGCATGGCGGCGAGGTGTCCCCGCGTGCGGCGAGCGGGTATCGTGGCGAGGGATGCGTGGGCAGGGAGCAGTCTCGACAGGCGGCCGGGGGAGCTGAGATGGCCGCCTGGACCATGAGCGAGAAGGTCATCCTGATCACCGGCGGCGCCCGCGGCATCGGAGCGGGGACGGCCGTCGAGCTCGCGCGACGGGGAGCGAAGGTCGTGCTCGCCGACCTCGACGCGGAGGCGATGGCCGACACCGCGCGGGGGATCTCGCCAACGCCGATCACGATCGAGCTGGACGTCACCGACGGTCCGGCCTGCGAGGCGGCGGTCCAGCGGGTGCTGTCCGAGCACGGCCGGCTGGACCTCGCGTGGGCGAACGCGGGCATCGCCTCGTTCGGGCCGCTGGCGCTGACGGCGCCCAGCGCCTTCCGGCGGACGGTCGAAGTGAACCTCCTCGGCGCCTACAACACCCTCAGGGCGGCGCTCCCCGCGGTGTGCGAGCGGCGCGGATACCTCGCGGTGACGGCATCGCTTGCGTCCTTCGCCCACGCGCCCGGCCTGTCGGCGTACGCCGCCACGAAGGCCGGCGTGGAGGCGATGTGCAACTCGCTGCGCAACGAGGTGGCCCACCTCGGCGTCGACGTGGGGACGATCCACCCCAGCTGGATAGACACCGACATGGTCCGCGAGGGCGACGACACCCAGCGCTCCTTCCTGCGGCTGCGGGAATCGATGAAAGAACCCTTCAGGCGCACCCATCCGCTCGAGCGGGCGGTGGCGGACATCGTCGCCGGCTTCGAAGCACGCAAGCGCCGCATCTGCAGCCCACGCTTCGTGGTGCTGGCGCACTGGCTGCGTCCGCTGCTGACGACCTCGATGTTCGAGCGCGACCAGCGCAAGGCGGCTCCGGAGATCACCCGGCTGTTCGAAGCCGAGCTCGCCGAACGCGGCGCCGAGGGAGCCTCCACCAGCGAGCGCGTGGCCGAGCAGCTCAGGGCGCACCAGCCGAGCGGCATCTCCTGAGCGGCGCCGCGCCGATACAGGGCAGCTGCGACGCGCGCTTCGCGGCGGTCCGGGAGGCGCTGCTGGAGAACCTACGCGAGCGGCACGAGCTGGGTGCCGCCGTCGCGGTCGTGCTCGACGGGCACCTGGTCGTGGATCTGTGGTGCGGCTTCACCGACGCCGGACGCTCGCGTCCCTGGCGGCGGGAGACGGTCGTCAGCGCCTTCTCGGTGGGCAAGGCCTTCGCGGCGCTGTGCCTGCTGATGCTCGTATCCAGGGGGGCCGCGGACCTCGACGACCCGGTTGCACGACACTGGCCGGAGTTCTCCGCAGCCGGCAAGGACGGGGTGACGGTGAGGCAGCTGCTCAGCCACCGCGCGGGCCTGGCGGCGATCAGCGAGCCGCTCCCGGTCGAGGCGCTGTACGAGTGGGAGCGGATGACGACGGCGCTCGCCGCGCAGGAGCCGTGGTGGGCGCCCGGGACCGCCCACGGCTACCACGTGCACACGTTCGGCTTCCTGGTCGGGGAGCTCGTCCGGCGCCTCGGCGGTGAGCCGATCGGGGTCTACCTCGAGCGCGAGATCGCCCAGAGGCTGGGCGTTCGAGTGAGCTTCGGGCTGCCCGAGCGTGAGCGTTCCTGGCGAGCTGACTTCGTGTTCGACGCGGACCTTTCCGAGCGCAGGCAGGCGCAGTTCAAGCCGTTCGCAGGCGAGGGCCTGCGAGCCCAGGCCTACCTCAACCCACCCGGCGCGACAGGTTTGGGGACCGTCAACACGCTCGCGTGGCAGCAGGCCGAGATTCCGTCAGCGAACCTGCACGCGGACGCGCGTGGGGTGGCGTGGGTGTATGCGGCGCTCGCCCGAGAGGATCCATCCCTGCTATCGAGAGACGTGCTGGCAGAAGCGACGCGAGAGCACTCCGTTGGCACCGACCTGGTGCTCGAACGTCCTTCTCGGTTCGGGCTGGGGTTTCAGCTGACCCAGCCGGAGCGTCCCTTCGGTCCTCACCAGGGCGGGTTCGGCCACTTCGGCGCCGGCGGTTCGGTCGGCTTCGCGGATCCCCGTGAGCGGCTCGGCTTCGCGTACCTCATGAACCGGGGTGGGCCACAGTGGCAGGACCCGCGCAACCGAGCCCTGATCGAGGCGACGTACGCGTCACTGTGAGGGCCACCGAGACGTGCTGGTCGCGGTAGAGGTGAACGGCCAAGGGCTGTCACAAATATGCCCTGCCGCCCTCGGCATAGGCGGTAATCACTGACAAAAGGTACGCAAAGTGCGCTTGACAGCACCGAGGGGCGTTGGTACCTTCCCGCGAAATTCACGTCGGAAGCTGCCTGGAGGGAGCTGTCCGAGTGACTCTGGCAACGCATGGATGCGACGCCAGCTTGATGGCTACCACGGAGGGAGAATCGAACATGGAAGTTCGGCCTGGGACTGGTTCGCGCAATCGCGTCAGCGCGAGTACGTATTCCCCCCTCCGCGCCATCGCCAATTGCGGGCGGCTGGGCAAGTGGGTGGCACGGGTGACCGCGGTCCTGGCCGTGCTGGCTGTACCCGTTTTCGCGGGTGTCACAACCGCGGCTGCCTACGAAGGGACCTCTCGTAGCGAACCGACGAGCCTGAACAAGGCCGAAGGATGTCCCGGGGACCAGATCGAACTCAAAGGATTCTTCGAAAACAACGGCGGCAAGAACCGCGAAGGCGAACAGGTTCTATGGCACGCGTTGCCGCGTCCGGGCAGTGAACACTGGCTCGAATTCTTCAACCTCGCGAGTAGCCCGATCGAATTTCCTGCCACCGCCAAAGGCAAGACCAGCTCGAGCGCCTTCGTCTATGTTCCCCTGTTCCTGATCCTCGAAAGCGCCGCCAAGGGCGAAGTCAGGGGTCCGCACAACTTCAACTCGCCGTTCACCTTCAAGACCATCACGGAATGCATGGCCAGGGAAGGCAAAGAAGGCAAGCAGGGGCCGGCCGGCCCCGCGGGTGCCACGGGCCCCGCCGGGCCTGAAGGCAAAGCTGGGTCGAACGGCCCGACGGGCGCCGCCGGAGCAATCGGTGCAACCGGCCCTCAAGGCGAACGCGGCGGAGCGGGGCCGACGGGTCCCACCGGCGAAAAGGGCGCCAGTGGTGCCGCGGGTGAAAAGGGCGACCGCGGGAACGACGGAGCCACGGGCGCAACCGGCGTGAAAGGTGAACGCGGCGAAGCGGGCGCGACCGGTGCCACAGGCGAAACGGGCGCGACGGGTGCCGCGGGCGAAAAGGGCGACCGCGGGAACGACGGAGCCACCGGCGCGACGGGCGAAACCGGCGAACGGGGCGAAACCGGCGAACGGGGCGAAACC
>Ga0335081_10013814_pt1 | contig 13052 bp, 13 predicted proteins | sample Lox_Sample_35_FD_206713 | JGI IMG/M metagenome (GOLD analysis project Ga0335081, IMG submission 206713) | Soil microbial communities from Loxahatchee National Wildlife Refuge, Florida, United States - Lox_Sample_3.5 | ecosystem: Environmental > Terrestrial > Soil > Wetlands | place: USA...
CCTGCTGGGATTCTTTACCACTTTCCCTCCTATTTGGCGTTTCTTCCAATGTCTTCGTCGTTTTCGGGATACAAAGCATTACTTTCCGCACTTGGTAAATGCAGGAAAGTATTCGGCAACGATCTTGATGTATACGATGTTGAGTCTCTGGCGAATTACGGATCTCGCGGAGTACAAAGGTCTCTTCGTCCTCTTTGCTACAACGAATACCTTGTATTGCTGTATCTCTCCATCTTAATCTCAAGACTTATCATTAGCATGGTGGGATTTGTTTATGGATTGGTCCCTTATGCATCCTCATGCCCCGCACGCCTATCTCCGCCACGATCTCGGTTACGACACAGCATACGTACGCCCTGCTCCCTCCATTCCACAACTGACTCTAAGTTCTATTATACAGCGATGATCCTTGATCCCATCATGCGATCATCCTGGCTCTTTTACGTCGTTTTCCCCGGTCAAAAACAACACAGCGCAGCAACCTCCTTCTTCATTGGTCTAGGGGAAGTCTTCCGCCGCTTCATGTGGAACTTTTTCAGAGTTGAAAACGAACATATGACGAACGTAGGTCACTTCATGGCGACCCGAGACGTCCCACTCCCCTTCAATTTGCGCCCCGAGACTGGTGTACTCGAAGCACAACCGCCACCGGCACAACCCAAGACGTTGAAGATGCAGGCTATGGGCACGATGAAGCGTGCAATGGTACGCATGACGAATTCGTTGCGGGTGAAACACGCGGAGGACTTCGCAAGGCGGCCTGGGCAGGAGAAGGGTCCGCAGAAGGGAAAGATGCCGGATGAGACAGACTTTTCTAGTGATCTGGAGCAGTTGGAGGAGCAACATGAGGATTCTAGTAGGGGGCAAAGGATGTTGAATATGAGCCGTGATCTTCATGATTGAGTTGCAATATCTCGTGTGTAGCATATCAACTGTTTAACTTGGAATTTAGTCATTTGGTGCGCTTTGGGCTCCCAAATAAACTTTCCACGTGTTAAGAGCAGCGAAACCCAGTTGTCCTGGACACAACAAATCGCTTTTCCCCGTGTCGCCCTTCTCGTAGCGTCATGGCGCCGTCCAAGCCCCTGCATGTACTGTATGCCCAAGAGTTTCAGAATGAATCACTTGGGTATGGTTTGCTTCATCCTTGCTCCTCTGACCGTCTCCACCCCGGCGTCTGTGGATACTTCGATGAAGAGGGTGACTTCCGAACAATAGTCGACATCCTCCAAATCGAACCAGGAAAACCTTCGGCGCTGGGGGACCTTCAGCTAAGCCCTCTTGAATCGACTCCCAGCCTTCCACCTCCAGAAGTCCTTCATTGGGAACCCAAGTCCTCTTCCGATGTGTCAAGCTCCAAAAATTCCGGTTCTGGTAGTGTCGGGTAACCCCCACAGCATCATCCACTTTCTGAAATGATAGACCTGCCGAGACGGAGAAGATATCTGATAGCTTCACGTTTTCCAACTCCAGCAATTTTGGAGCTGTTTTGGTATCGGAAGCCCCTGTCAAACTGAATTATTTTTCGGAAGACACGCCGTTTCGTCGTTGGCTGAAGGTCAACTTCCAGGGCCTTCTAAGAAGCTTCCCACATGTATTCGAACGTGCCGGACCGGTATGGATCATCACAAAAACCTACAGCACCTCCAAATGCTCCGTTGCATGTTGGTCTGGATCGCAGAAAGACGTTTCTCTCGAATTTGGAGTCAAGATAGCCGTCGAAGGGGAGGGAGTTAGTGCGGCACCCCAAGGTTCCAAAGTCAGGGTCAAGACCACCGGGGCAGGATGGGCGCATTATGGGGCGACTGAAGTTGTCGGTTGTCCATTGGTGAGACTTGTACGAGAATGTCGACGCTGATCGAAGGCTATACACGCGCCGCCGTCTCCTGAAACGGATTTTGTTTTGTTCGTTGGAGGCATTCGATTTATGGCAAATCGAGGGGCTTTTGGCACCATTCTTTCGGTATTTCTGAATGTCCCTAGCACATTAATTCAATTGTAGACCGGAGACTTTACCATCCTCGACCAGTGAAGCATGATGCTGTGGCTCTTACGGGGTCTTTTCTGTGAGCCCACTGGATTCTAATACGGGAAAATATAGTATAGGATGATTTCTAGATCCCAAGACCTTATTCAGATACAATACATTTAAGTTCCAAGTGAGATCGCGACCCTAACCCCACGCCAGTTCACCCAAAATTTGGTTGTCACAACGTCACATTCACTTGACCTCGCATGTCTTCTCTCGATCCCGATAACGATTTTTCTCCCTATAATCCTCGCGGGAAGCTCTCTGAGCCTATAGAGGACGGAATGGTCCTTGCTCTGGTGTTCACTTGTGTTGTAACCGGGCCAGGTGCAAAATAAATGGGGACATTAGCTGCTCACGGCATTCCTTGCATTTATGCCTGTGCTCTGACGACAGTATTTTCGATGAGCTTATTTCGGGATACAAATCTCAATATCCGGGTACTGAGGTCGTTACCTTAATTAACATTTGGTAACGTCAGGCGATCCATCGGATATCAGTACGACACGATGAGGGAAGAAAATATTTCGATGTTGATTGAAGATTAAATGAGACGGAATTCTAAGTTGGCCAGCCACAGGTGGATTGCCTTGACGTACACAGGGAGTAATGTGGCAATGCCTTCATCGTCCTCTGATTGTTTTTCTAGGTTCAAGCCGAATCCGATGGTCATCCTCCTACCCCAGCCATCCAGAATGACACCCCGTTTTGCACGAAACTAAAACGTACCTTCAATCTGATCCAGACTTGTACAGAGGTGTCGAGACTAAAATATTTGGCTTCGGCATCCTGCAAGAATCTGTCACGGTTTTCATTTATTACGGCGCATTAGAATACAACGGTCGGGAAGTGAGATTGGGTGTTTGGTTGATATTTAAGTCGTGTCGCGATGGAGGAGGGAGATTGGGCGGGATATATGAGATATCGCCTTGTTTCGTATGACCGACCGCGTAACAGATCGCTAAATTCAGCAGTCATTAAAGAAAAATAATACATGTAGAACGCAACGCATCTAATGCATTCGCCATCCATGCGGTCAACCCACCGATCCCTCTTGGACGTTCCATAAGAACAGTTCGGTGATCGATGAGTCCCCACGCCGTTGCTTCAAGCCAAATTCTTCAGTGATTTACAGAAATTGTTTATCCGTATGAATGTGTTGCTTAAAATATTCCAAATCTTCTTCGGTGATGCCATTGTTGGACTACCTTTGGACAATAGTGCTGAAATCCTTACGAAATTTTTCGGCAATAGGGACTTTTCCAGCATTATTGCGGAAGGCCGACTTGTAACAGTGGTGGTATCGTTCATCATACTGCGCATTGCTGAAGAGGGAGAAATAGAGCGCCAGCAGCACTACAATAGAGATGATGGAGACGACGCACGGCTCCCTACATCGAATTGAATGCAAAATTCCCGCCACGTGTCCTTGGTGATCGTCACCCAACAATGCACGCGCCGAAATATCGTTGATTCTCTTACCGTCATGCTCACTGCGGACCAGCTCAACTCTTTGAGGCAAAAGTCACTAGACGGTTTGTATGCTTTGCCAAGGTCTCGCTGATTTCCAAGCTCGTAATGTGTCGTATTGTCCATACTCAAACTTTCGAGTTGGCTGCGCTATTTTGACGGCCACGGGCGAAGTCATCACTGGCAACTTCACTCTCCAAAAATGGACTAACCTCCAGGCGCCAATGTTGAGAATGCATCTTATGGTCTGTATCCGGCGATATAATGCTCACTAAAGGCGGAACGATATGTGCTGAACGGACCGCGATTGTAAAAGCTGTTGTAAGCATTCCCTTCCTCGCTGCTGATTGATGTCAAGACCGACGGTTATAAGAATTTCACTGCGATCGGAGTCGCAACGTAATGTCTTGTTTGAAATCGCTAATAGCAGGGACGTATTTCCTGCTGCTGCGCCGTGTGGAATCTGCCGCCAAGTGTATTAGCACGCTATCTCTGTCTCTGACCATCAGAATTCGTGAATTTAGCCCAGACGTCCCAATTTACATGTTCACGCCGGATGGGAAGTATGAAATGATGACGTTACAAGAATTGATGCCAAATTCCTTTGGGCCTGAACATATTCTTTCACCTGAAGAGTTATCGAAGCGGAAGTTGTAAACAAATTTACTATGCAGAACGTGGGGAATATAGGAGTCATAGCCCGGTCTCACGATACTGTTAATGGTTATTTTTGAAGTGTGCCTGAATGAACACGCGAAGCTGGATTGCGCTAACAGCAATAGTGATCATCCCGCAATGCAAAGCACCCCGGTAGGAGAAGGAGAGGTATTCTCTACCCTAGAAGCAAATCCAGCACTTTCATGACTAACCGCTCATCTCATTTTGCTCATATCAAGATAGACCTCACCTCTGACATCATCGACACCCTCGTAAGTTTCCAACCATTCCAGTCATTCTTCCCAGCCCTGCCGTATTTCGGCCACAACATCCGGATATTCCCTCCAAAACTCATCAAGAGTAGAATCTGGAACGCGAGGTAACCTTTGTGCCAGGTTGTAGAAAATATCGTGTATGTCGGGCTCCAGCAAATAAGCATTCCGGGTTCCGATCCATTCGAGTTTTTTTTTTTTTGGGATTGGGAAGAGCCCATAGAGATAACAGTTTGTCGTTCTCGCCGCATTACCCCAAAGTCACTCACTCAAGAGTTGCCCACCCCAGGGCGAGCTCCGTCAATTCTTCATCACTCGGTTTCCAAGGAATGGCAACATTGCCGGAGATGAGTGCAATCCGGGGCCATTAATTCCAAAAGGTTGTCTGGTCCGTGCGTCTCCGAATGGAACTTCTTGAGCTTTTGTCCACATTCGACAGGGTTGCGGTATACTGATTCGGGTCCATTTCAACGTCGTGAAGAACTCTTGGATTGACAGGCCGTTCGAGGATGCATCTTTGTAACTTCGGATATATGTTGAGAATGATCCATGGATGAAGGGCGAACGAATTGGACACCGGTGACCTTGAGATAATTAGATTGGTCAAAGTGTTTGAAAGGGCTGATGCGACATCGACAGGACCTGACGATCTTCGATGCCTGCAATACAATTGCGAAGGATAAGGGATTGGATCATACCGTTCTCAGTTTCCATCCAGAAGGCCGTCCTACGTCTCGCTGAAAGGGTAGCTTCGTTTCATGCATTGTCTGCCTCGAGAGGATCGTAGCAAACATCGAAGGAAATAAACTTTTCGAACATTTGAAGGTCAAGCCAGGTAGGTAGGCGAAAAATATCCTCTAATCTGATCGATGCGGAGATGAGCAATACCGAAATTCACCAACCGAATAGCAGAGATAATAAACTCCTGTGCTCACTGAACACGATGTAACAATTTGTGCGGACCCGCCTGCCTGTAGTGCCAACGATCTCTCCACGGATCTCATGATCGAATTTCGTGACAAACTCAGGACCAAGGTGATTCAAGTTTCGGCGGTGGAGATCTTGTGAAAGAGCATCCACACGGCAATCAGGTGTTCAGATGGCGTATGTTCGATATCCAATGAAATGATAACTTCCTGAAGATTTTTCCACCCGAACATGAGGGAAGCAGCTCGCTCAAGAAAGTTGCCCATGAGATTTGAGTCCAGAAGTCGAAGAGAATGGGCTGAAACCGGTACAACCGGGCGGAACTGTTGCATAGGGATCTATATCTGCATAGGAGTCGTATAAACGCACTCGGGAAGGCATTTGAATACGAACTTCAGTCGGACGCTGCATCTCAGACCCTCCGCTCTCCAATTCTTTGCGGGACGTAAGATCGTTGTTGCGCTATTGATCCTTTTCTATTTGAAATTTCGATGTTTCCGTGGATCCGCGATATGGTCCAATGGTTTCCAGAAGAGTCTTGTAGCGAGATGATACCAAGTCTTGTTGATAGGGGCACGCGTCAAGCAAAGCTTGGATGGCGGACTTTGGGCTCGCGCCAGGCGAGTGGGGGAACATAACGGGTCCGGACTTATGTTTGTCGACAGATCCTCTCTAATTTGGCTCAATACCCATGAATTTGCCCTTTTGCTTGTCTTGAGCGGTCAGTTTGACGGAGGAGATTCTATATAAGGCAGAAGTCTGCTTGGGCCTGAAGTTCTTGAAAAACGACGCAGAGAATGTCGTACGGCAACACATCGATTGGAGCCCTTTGCCGCGTCCTTCCAAAGAATGCAATGGGCCGGACTTGCAGTGACCACAGAAGGCGGGGCTGGTTGACATACGGAACTTTGAAAATCTGTACTGATATTGTCGGGAAAGCAGTTCGCATGTTGCAACGCGGTGACCACATTGCTTCTTGGAATTCTCGTCTCATATCAATAGTACGCAGCAATTTTATGCTGAAGGGATGCATGCGTTTGGGACTACCCATTTATATGTACATATCCAATTTTAGTACTTGAACGGGTATGACAGCCATATCTACAGCTTCGGATTGGCACTTGTGTTCAGCTTAATTACATCAAGGGACAAACCTTTCAAACAGTGCTTGATACGCGTTACCAACTTCGTGGACCATGTCGCTTGCCTGCATGGCTCTTTTATGCTTCGCAAATGCTTGACGCGAACAATATCTCGTAGTGCAACAAGCTCCAAACGCAGCCAATGCGGTCATCTCTTCATCCTTAAGCGAGTTATCGTGTCTTCAAAAGAAAAATCAGCCCAGATTTTACGGATAGACAACGTGCCTCCATACGCCATCGGAATAAAGTTTCTTCCACGCAAGTAATGTCCCCAGAATACCCGTCAAAACATCCCCTTGTCCGCCGCAACGCTTCAAACCGCCTTCAATATCGCAAATCATTGTTTCTTTCCCATTGGATATTATATCTTGTTTGCCCTTTTGAATGATAGTGACGCCACCGAATCGTTTCGCTAATTCTGCGCAGACTTTATCCCTCCCGCCATCAATTTTCTCAGGGTCCAGACCCATTTTATCACACAATCGTTTGAATTCCATGACATTGGGCGTCAAAACAGCGGAAGCGTAGCCATGCACAATATCTGGTTTATTCTGCACGAGAAAGAGTCCATCTGCGTCCACGACAAGCGGCATTTTGCGTTTTCGCACCTCCTTGATTATTTGTGCTGCGGTCTCTTGCATCAAGGAGTCTCTTCCTAGCCCGGGGCCTAATACGACAACGTGCAGTCTATCCAACATTGAGGCAACTTCTGACGCAATTTTCGAGGCTGACAAATTATTCGAAGTATGAGTGCTTTGTCGCAGAAGAGGATGAACAATCAAATCAGGTGAACTTGTTGTTAAGGGCGGTCCGCACCAGGGGATGGAATACTAGGATTTGATTACTACTGCCGCTCCTGGCTCGCAAATGACGTGGCCCATATCCGCACCAAATAACATGCACGACATGCATGAATAGTATGGCGCTCCGGTATACCTTGCCAATCAGTTCCCTGCGGACGGGTGTCATGTTACTCTTCTGATCCGCCGACGACGCCGACCCGTCCGGCTTGGCCCTTGTGCATTTCCCCGCTGAGAGGAGGGATAAATTGTTTTACTCTTTGCAGAACTCTGACAGCCGACATTTCGATATTGACGATAATGAATCCGCGGAGAAGCGTGCCGTGAGCTGCGTGCGAGGTCCGCCAACGGGCGCGATGACGTCCGGATGCTTGATCTGCTGTCCGAACAGCTCTGATTGGCTGCGAAATTTTCTCCGAAGTCCAACGACCGAACCGCAATGAAGCCAACAGGGGAACCCGCCCAGCCCGCCGTCCAGGCCACAGGAATACGGAAATCAGGTATGTCCACTCATCGGCAGTGGTTGACGTTAGGGAAACAATGGAAGGCAAAAGCCACGCCGAACAAGAATCCTTCACTCAGAACACCGTTTGCAAAACGGATCGTGAAGGACAAGCAAGCCGAAGCGACAAAGGCTCTGGAACGACAGCTAAAAGAGGAGAGAAAAGCTGCCGAAGAAGTTGAATTTCCATTCAACAGCATTTTGGCTAATATTTAGGAGCGAATTGGGAAGATAAAGGCCAAGAAAGCTGCCAAAGAGGAGAAGGAACGAATTGAACAATTGAAAGCGAAAGTATGACATATTTCATTACTAATATTGACTGTAGATGCATGCCAAGTTGGTTGAAAGACGCACGAAACGGGAGAAAAAGAATCGACCAAAATAGCCGGCGTGTGAGAGGGAAACACCAAGCATGGCGAGGGGGTTCGATTTCCGTAGCATATCGATTCGAAATGTGAGAAGGTCCACGTTGGTGTAACCCACCCTTGCGCTTTGACTTTCGCAGCAGTACTTACCCCGTATTCATTCCCGAAAAGATAGTTGGGCGCTTGAACCTCTCATTACGTTTCCCATTTAAGTTGGTAAGCCCAAACGCTGAATTCGTGGGGGGAGGGGGGGTTTCGTTCAAGTTGCGTCTCTCACTACCGTTGCTTAAATTGCTTTTAAGGTGCCTTCGACGTTCGTTTCCGTCTCCGTACATGCGTGGTCCAGCGTGTCATGGCTCCTTATCGTACGATGGTACCTGCCTGACCCCTTTCTCATACCAAGATCCCGGACAAAGTGGTATTTTAGATAGTCTTGAGACATTCCAAAATTGAAACAGGCGGCGGCTCGTGCGTCCAACACTCCTTCAGGCACGCTCCGCAACGGCACCCGTGCGACATTTTGACGTATGGAAAACGCAAAGTGATTATCTTTGATATTATGAGCGCAGTGTTCACCGTCCTATCGTAAGTTATGTTGGGGTCGATTGCGAAAATGAAGGCTACCGATGTTGTACCGATTCCGCCAGAGCAATTGAGTTGTTGGAATTCTGATCTTATTGATTTCGCAATTGGGCTTTGTCACCGAGGAGACGATCGACATGGAAAAATCTTCTTTCATTCGGCATTGGCTTTTTGACGAAATTTCCTTTCTCTTACCCCGTCGAAAGGATCAAAGTTCTTCGCATGTGATATTTACGACTGACCCTTACTACCAATTCTTGGGGACATTAGGCCGAGTGAAGGACTGCATACAAGTTAGAACCCGAGACGCGCGTGGGGTGGCCAGTGCATTTCTGCATCCTCCGTGACCTTGTTCAGCCCGGCAAGTTTATCCGGTGCACGCTAATTTCGGTTGCATGAAACAATTTCCACAAATTTTATTCTCGACGTGGACTAGCCGTCTTTAAAATTGAAATGACGTAGACTCCGTTTCATCTCCATCCCCAAAATTAATCTCTCAAAAACGGACCAAAAGCCTACGTGGCCAATTTCCGAGAATTATTCCTTATTCCTTTCGTCCCGACAAGTTGCTAGTTTCGGTCATACCGCTGCGTTTGGCGGATTTTACGCACCGCCGATCCCCAGCTCGAAAATTAATTCAAAAAGTTATGAAATTACGTAAAGGGTTTTCTTTGCCACCGAGCGCGAGTTTCGCGATCTGCCCTTGTTACCGAAAAGTCCGCTAGAAGATGTCGGACTAGGTTTCGCCATCGTCGACGGACCGTCAAGTCAACATGAGAAGAAGATCGAATAGTAGACTGATGGAATTCACTGGGAAAAGCTAGATTATATTCTCATAATAAGAAATTTCCTGGTCTTCGGGGCCCGTGGGGGATTGACTAGCCTTAGTATAGAAGCTTTCCGAGTCGGTTCGGGGTATTTCGGTGTACAAAGCTAATTTGGCGAAATCACCACTTATCCGTTTTTGTGATACCAAGGGGGGGCGACAAACCTAATTTGCTCGGATCCCATCTCAACCGCACACGGCCTAACTGAGCAACTGAAGAAAGTGTGGGAAAGCGACCAGACTAGGAGAGACGAGAAATACGCGCTATCACACCCACGCAAGGAAGACTGAATTTGCCCTTTGATCCGACCAATTTGTAGGCGCAACCCCATTAACCCCACCCGCACCGAGGCTCAACAGGCACCAACACACGGTTTGATATTCTTCCACACCTTCGGTTCTAGCCATTCCGCCCCCCATATTTTGGCCCTCTCGCTGGCCGATTTGTACCAATTCAATTCCCGTAAAAATAAATTAGGTAACGCTGACGAATAAAAACGAAAAAAGTGAAAATTGCAGGCCCCGGTAATTTGCCACTACCGACCAAACGGGTGCCGTTCGTCCAGCTTCGATCCACTCCACCACTCCTTCGAGCTGCACAATTCCCACAAAACTCAATTCGAATCGTTCCCTGAACAGGACATCGTCACCCCTTTCATTCATTCCTATTCCAATTCCCTGGTGTGTTTAACCGCAACACCTTCCATTTTTATAAACGGCAGCTCCTCTAGCCTATCTATTTCATTTCTGCATCCCGTCCCGGTTATATCTTTTAAACTTCGGTTTTAGATTGGGTCTACGGTCCGCCCTGAATTTCGCAAGGGCCTAAATTTTTTATTTTTGCTGGGGCCTGCATACTCTCCTCACATTCGACTCTGCGTTCACACAGCACGACGCACAATTTCCGGGCAAAGACCGTGCGCAGATTTCGGGAGATTGTTGAAGCTGGGTTTCGACTGACGGCCTATTTCGTTCCTGAATATCGCCCATTGTCGCACAGAGCCCCTCGTCCTCAGTGACCCGGCTTCCCCTCCTTCAGACCGACCGAAACGCTGTGCTGTGTCAAACAATGAGTCTGAGGAACTTGTTCGACAGGTCATTTACACCGCTCCGAGGATTACCCCACAACGCCGGATTTTACCCTTGCTTTCAATAGCTTTTGTAGTTCTAAGTGGACATTTAGAGCTGATGTCGGGATTTTAGCATTGCCGCACGGTCTTCAGAGGCTCAAACATGTTATGACACGGGGATGTACGCTGAGGCCCTGCAGTTTTGTTCTCTTATGCAGGAGGAGACTCGAACATGCATGCAATTGCTCCAGCAGGCCATAGATGCTCAGAATCCAGAGGTTAGTCGCCAGATGCGAAGGCACCAACTAACGTGCCAGAATCAAACAGTTTCAGGTGAGAGCTCTATTGAAGGTTCTATAACCATGGAAACCACTCCACCTCAGGCATCTATGGGAATATCTCCTGCATCCTTAAAGGTATTTCATTCGGGCATCCTTATCTCGACTTCCATGCTAACCCTGTCCAGCGGAAACCAAGCGCAGGCAGACCTCAGGGGAATCGTAAGTCATCAAGGCCATCTTCGCCTCCTCTCCGAGGGCAACTCGCTCCGTTAACGATGGAGCCCAGGACCCCACCGTCATCGGATTACCAAACTGATTTCCCTACACCCCAGCATCATCCAGGCGGACCTTTGGCTCGGCCACAAGCTGTTCTAGCGTCCCAGAGTCTTCCGCATGATTTGAATCTCCTGCCTTCGGCAACTAATATTAACTTTATGGGACCGCAAGTTCCACACTCCCCGCATGGCGTATACCCCAGTCCTTCCTACCCCCAATTCCGCAGTCAACCGGGCACGCCTTACTTCCCGCCAAACCCATTACGGATAACCCCTTATCCATATCAACCAGCCAGCATGGATTACGCCAGACACGGTCAAATACACTCTGCAAACCCTTTGAATATGGCGGACCCGAGATACTCTGGGGGCCTCCAGTTCCGACGGCCTTCAGAACCGACCATCCCAACGCATAGTCAGTTGAGCCAAACGCCGGGATCAATTGCTCCTCCCGCTCCGACCGTCAATCTCCCTGGTCAAGTAATGAGCTTCCCCGCCCCGCCACCTCCCACTCAAACGGGTGGTGAATCACCCTTCCCACAAAATCTCCTTCCTCATCTCGATGCCTTATTCCTTGCCTTTCTGCAAAAGGTCGTCTCCGATGAGTCCATCACGGATGGTCGCGGCGAAGCGCTTCACCACCCTTTGCCACCTCGCAAACAACAAAAGGTACACCAACTACCACCCACAAGTTGGCGACCCATCAAGCTCCGCATCCAAGCATTTACATCTGCATTTCAAGAAGAACTTGGTCGGACAGTGGCCGTCAGTTTGAACCTTCCTCGACACGAAGTGTCCGTCAAGCGGGTTCGAGAGTATCTGTGGACCAAGGATCTAATTGCACGGTATAATCCGTCAGGACGGAAAGCAAAGTCACGCGGAAGTCACGTTTGGTGTGTCGAGGCTCGTCGACAGACAGACGATCCTAATTCTGAATGGGAATTTAGTCAGTGGCAACGGAAGATCCAGCTCGTGCGCGAGAGCCTTGTCGCTCAGTGGGGACAAGTGTTGCGGCTCTCGCTCAAAGTTTGGGACCCTCAGGTTCAATATGAAGGTTAGCGCCATTGTCGGCGATGCCCAAGTTCATTCTAATTTTAGATCTCGAGGTGAAATATTCCGTTCGAGGACAATTACCATCATGGCTTAGTTGGGAAACCGATGCTAGTCTCGTAGGAACGCCGCCCGCCGCGGATGGGGATGAGGGATACATTGTGCCGATTACAGTGACGGCAAGCTATACGGCCTTTGGCATGAGCCACATTATTGAAAGTCGCCTTGATCTGGACGTTCGTCCACCGGGATCTGGACTAAGTGATCTCGCATCGTCCCTGCGGCAAATCTCGGGAACGCAGCAGACTTCCATGGAGTCAACGGGGATGGAAGGCAGTATGGAAGCATACCTTGACGATGACGACGATGACATGGCCTACGTTAGTCAACATCATCTCTCCTCCGAAAGGAATACCCCTCCCTCGGGCGCCACACCGACGACGGCAAACCCGACGCAACTCCTCTACGTTCCCAGCCGATGTCTGCAAAATTCGCCATTGAAGCATACGCCAATAGGACAGACCCCTCCACCCACCGCCTCTGCCGGAACTATGAACCCCCTTACACCCTCCCTATCGCCAGTGTCCCTCCAATACAGCCAACATGTCGTTAGCTCGACTCCTCGTCAACCCACCTCCCCACAGACTCCCGTCGGAGGGCCGCCATCCCATCTCTCCGTCCAAATCCCTTCCCAAGCACCGCCCGGAAGTGTGCGATTCACAAACGAACCGCCCTCAAGCCAGATGATGTACAGCCTCCAAAATCATTTGCATCTCAATAGTCCGCCTGCCAGCGCCGAGTCAA
>Ga0335081_10013816_pt1 | contig 13050 bp, 11 predicted proteins | sample Lox_Sample_35_FD_206713 | JGI IMG/M metagenome (GOLD analysis project Ga0335081, IMG submission 206713) | Soil microbial communities from Loxahatchee National Wildlife Refuge, Florida, United States - Lox_Sample_3.5 | ecosystem: Environmental > Terrestrial > Soil > Wetlands | place: USA...
GGACTAACCGCGCAGTCGCTCACGTTCTCCTGGCCGCCTCCAGGTTGTCGCGCACCGTCCTGGTCAGCGGGTGGTCCGGACCGAGATAGCGCTCGCTGTCGGCCAGCGTCCGCTGCAGCAGCGGGATGGCCTCCGCCCGCCGCCCGTCCGCGAAATGCGCCGCGGCCAGGGTGGCCCTGGTGGTCAGGGTCTCCACGTCACCGGGGCCGAGCATCCGCTCGCTGTCGGCCAGAGCCTGCTCGTAGTAATAGACAGCGTCGCCGGGCCGCCCCGCCTGCTGGTACGCCGCGGCCAGGTTGGCCCGGGCGGCCCTGGTATCCGCGTGGTCGGGTCCTTGCGCCCGCTCCCGGTCGGCCAGCGTGCGCTCGTAGGCCGGGAGAGCCTCCCGTAGCTGCCCGGCGCTGCGGTAGGCGAAGGCCAGGTTGGCCCGGGCCGTGATCGTGTCCGGGTGGCCGGGGCCGGCGATCCGCTCCCGGTCGGCCAGCACCCGCTGATAGAGAGCGATTGCGTCCTTCGGCTTGCCGCCGCGGCGGTAGGCCGAGGCGAGGCTGGCCCGTGCCGCGATCGCGTCGGGATGATCGCGGCCGGCCCCCGCCTCGGTGTCCGCGGCCAGCCGCCTGTAGTGCTCGATGGCGTCCCGGGGCCGTCCGCTGGCCAGCAAGGCGGCCGCCAGGTTCTCCCTGGTGGCCAGCGTGTCCTGGTGTCGTTCGCCGAGCAGCCGTTCGTCGTCGGCCAGCAGCAGCTCGTACGCGGTCAGCGCCTCCGTGCCCCGCCCGGCCGCCTGGTAGGCGCCCGCCAGGTGAGACCGCGCGGCCAGCGCGACCGGATGGGTCGGGCCGAGGTGCCGGCCGGCGTCTGCCGCCACCTGCTCGTAGAGCGCGACCGCCTCGGCCGGCTTCCCCGCGCTCGCGTACGCGTGGGCGAGGTTCCCCCGCGCGGCCAACGTGGCCGGGTGCCCGGTTCCCTGGGTACGCTCGCGGTCGGCCAGCGCGGTGGAGAACGCCGCGACCGCGTCGCCGAACCGCCCGGCCGACTCGTAGGCGGCGGCCAGCCGGTCCTGGGCCATCACCGCGCTGGCGTGCTCGCCGCCCAGCAGCCCGGTGCTGGTGACGAGCATCGCCTGCCAGTAGGTGATGGCGGATTCGGCCAGGCCGTCGGCCTCCAGGCTCAGCCCGTTGCGGAGCAGCACCGGATGGGCTTCCGCTTTCCACAGCACGCTCTGCGGGGCCTGCGCACCCTGATACGGCCCGCCCGGCTCCGGCCGGGCATGCTGACCCGCGGCCGGGTGCGGCGCCGCGCCGTCGGCCGCCCACAGCGCGGCCGTGCTGTCCCGCAGGGCCTGCCTGAGCTGTGCCAGCTCAAGGTGGGCCTGCCCGGGCCGGGCCTGCTGGCGCGGGTGCTGGCTCCGGTCCGCCAGCGGCCAGGCCTGTAGCAGGGCCTCCGCGGCGGCCAGCACCGCCTGTTCGTAATCCGCGGCAGGCAGGTAGGCACGCACCGCGGCCTGGACGCTCGGGTGCATCCGCACCGTCCGGATCGCGTTGGCCGGGTCGATGCTGACCAGGCCGGCCCGGGCCAGGTTGGTTATGGCCGCGCGGACCAGGGTCTGGTCCGCTGTTTCTGCGCTGCTCGGCCGGCCGGTCACGTAGCCGCACCCGGCCGGGCTGGTCAGCACCGCGCCGGGGATGCCGTGCGGGTCGAGCATGGCGGCCAGCGCGAGGGCGGGCCAGGCCGCGCCCGCGGGCGGCAGCGCGTGCGCGCACTCCGCCGCCAGCGACCAGGTGGCCAGCACGGCGGGGGAGACGCCATCCACCCGGACCGTGGCCATATGCTTGCGCCGCTCGCCGAACCGGCCCCGGTACTCCCGGCAGCTCAGCCGGTTCAACGTCATCACCGCGGCGGCCTGGGCCAGCGCGAGCGGCAGCCCGTCCAGGTCCTCGCCTAGGTCGAGGGCTTCGGCCCGCTGGTCGGGAAAGGCCGTGAGCCGGGCACTCAGGTAGCCCAGCACCTCGCGGCGGCTGAACCCGCCGACCGGCGCGATCCGCGGCCCGGCCCGGAAGGCAGCCTCCGGCAGCCTCGTGGTGATGACGACCTGCCCGGCCTGACCCGCGGGCCAGAGGTCTTGCAGGTCGGCCACGCTGACCAGGTCGTCGAGGATCAGCGCCCACGGGCGCCTGGTGTCCGCCAGCCACCTGACGAAGCGGCCCGCGGCGGCATCGGCGGGCAGCGCGTGGTCGGCTGCGCCGACCGTCCTGGCCGCCTGCGCGAAGCCGGCGACGATCGCCTCCCGGCTGGTCGCCGGGACCCAGACCAGCGCGTCGACCGCGCGGGCACCCCACAGCGCGTGGCTGAACGCCACCGCGATCTGCGTCTTGCCCGTCCCGCCCTGACCCGCGGGTGCGCTGGCGGTCTCCTCACCGTGGGTCAGTACCACGGTGTCCCCCGGGTACAGGCCTACCCTGAGGTCCAGCCCGGTCTCCGGACGCTGGTGGAATGATTCGGCGAGCGGCGGCATGGACCCGGACAGCGTGACGGGAGAATGCGGACCGGTCCGCTCCGCAACCACGTCGACAGCCTCTCCCGCGTTGCCCTGGCGCTCAGGATCAGGCTCCCTGAGGCGGCCGCATCTTGAAGTACTGGGCAGGCCGCCACTGCCCGCAGTCATGGCCACCGTGACGGACGCGCTCCGTAACGGGACGCGCTCAGTGACGGACGCGCTCCGTTCGCCGGCGCCGGCCGGACTCGCCCAGTGCCCGGAGCTGGCGACGGGCACCGTTCTGCACGTGCACCACGGTCCGGTATAAAGGAATGCTAGTGGTGAACCCGGGTCATGACCATATATTGGGAAAAGTTCGGAAAAAAGCCGTTATGCGGTTCCCATATGGGATCGTCGTGGCTCGTCATGCCCCGGCGCCGGCCTGTTCCATCGTGGCCTACGCGCTGCCCCGGCACCTTCCCGTTTGAACGGTCCCGGCACCTTCCCGTTATGAACCCGAGATAGCCTCGTCGCGTCCCTTCGCCATCCGAACGTCCCTGCGCCATCCGAACGTCCCTGCGCCATCCGAACGTCCCTGCGCCATCCGAACCACGCTTCGGCATCCGCACAACATTCCGCCGGGCCTGCCGAAGCCAGGGCCGACCGGCCGTAAGAGCATGCCGCGGCGCTTCCGATGTGGCCATGACGATATTCCGAACATTAATTCTTCGGCACCGGCAATAGCCATGCCAGCCCCGTGGGACCGCTATATCGTCGCACGATTTACATCAGCCTGGCGATACGACGTGGATGCCTCGTTCATGCAGTGAGGGCTCGTAGAGGAATGACCCGTGTGGTTCTGGGCGAGGGTGCCCGCATCAGGTGGCCCAGCTTTCACAGCGCCGTGATCGTGGATCGCTGTGGCCGTGACAGGGGACGCAGCGATCCACGATCACGTGATCATGAGCCACGCCCTTCCGCAGATCAAGCCGATGCGTTAACGACCGACGCTTCCTGACGACATGAGCGCGGCAACCATGCGGTAAGGCCCGCCACCGAAGGTGCCACAGTGGGTGAAGCGCTTCCTGCGTCCCGGTGCGTCGCGCTACGGCGCCAGACCACTCAGGACACTCAGGACACGCAGAACTCGTTGCCCTCGGGGTCGTGCATCACGATCGAGTGGCCTCGCACGTCCTCGTTCACCCAGGCGATGCTGGCGCCCGCGTGCACCAGTTGCTCAACCTTCTCGCTGACCAGCTGCTTGCGCTCCTCGCCGCCGATCTCGCGCCCGGCCACCCGGACGTCGAGGTGAACCCGGTTCTTGACGGTCTTGTGCCCGGGCACGCGCTGGAAGTAGATCCGGGGACCCTCGTCCGCCGGGTCGATCACGGCCGCCTGGTCGCCGAACTCCTCTTCCGGCATGCCGATGGACCGGCCGAAGTCCTCCCAGGTCTCGAAGCCGTGCGGCGGCGGCTCGAGCACGTAGTCGAGCGCGAAGGCCCAGAAGTCGGCGAGCTTGGCCGGGTCGGCGGCGTCGATGACCACCTGGATCTTGAAGTACATGGTCAGGCTCCCTTGCCATCAAAGCCCCACCGGTACAGGTCGCGCAGCAGCGCGATCTCGGCCCCGTGGTGCAGTGTCTCCCGGTTGATGTGCAGGACCAGCTCGGCCATGGAATGGTCGGCCCACGGGCCTTCGGCCGGGCCGATCGCCTGGGCCAGCCTGTCCGGGTCGAGGCCGCGTACGCCGTCGATCCAGCCGGCGTAGGCCGCGTCGAGCTGGGCCAGCGCCGTCGCGGCGTCACCGGGGTAGCGGTGCGTGGCGTAGTCGCATGGCGGGCCGCCGAAGTGCGAGGCCACCCGCATGCCGAGGACCCCGACAATGATGTGCCCGAGCCGCCAGGCGATCGTGGTCACCGGCGACGGGTCGGGCTCCGGCATGGCGAAGTCGATGGTGAACTCGCCCGCGCCCACCGCGATCGGCGCTGTCCCCGTTCCGCGCGGCCGCACGTTCCACGCACCGGGCACGGGTTCCCAGCGGTACTCCTCGTCGGTCAGCCCGTTCAGTCGCGGCCGCAGCTGCGCGCGCCAGTGCCAGTCCAGCTGCTCGGCCAGCTGAAAGGTCCAGTCAACATCCGTCATGTGCCCGCCTGCTTTCTCCCCCGAGCCCACCCTAGAAGGCAACCAGGACAGATCCGGTCCGCAAAAGCACGGCATGATGGGCAGGTGAGCCGAGGAGAGCTAGCCCATGATTGACCTGGAGATCACCGAAGGCGTCGCGTTCATCACCGTGAATGCGCCCGCGACCAGGAACGCCCTGAACAACGAGCTGGCCGCCCAGTTCGTCGCGGCCTGCGATCAGGCCGACCGCGACCGTCACGTCGGCGCCGCCGTCATCAAAGGGGCCGGTGGCACGTTCTGCTCCGGGGCCGAGCGCGGCCACCTGGACGAGGTCGGCCACGACCCGGCGGAGGAGAACCGGTACGCGGCCCTCGGCGGCATCTACCGGGCCTTCACCCGGGCCGGGCAGCTGGAGATGCCGACCATAGCCGCGGTCCGCGGTGCCGCAGTCGGAGCCGGGATCAACCTGATGCTCGCGACCGACCTGCGCATCGTGGCCGAGGACGCCCGGCTGATCAGCGGCTTCCTGCGGATCGGGCTGCACCCGGGCGGCGGCCACTTCGGGCTGCTGGCCGGGCGCGCGGGCGCCGAGGCCGCCGCCGCGGCCGGGATCTTCGGCGAGGAGATTTCCGGCCTGCGGGCGGTACAGCTCGGCCTGGCCTGGGAGGCCCTACCGTCGGACCGGGTCGAGGAGCGGGCCGCCGAACTCGCCCGCCGGGCTGCCCGCGACCCGCAACTGGCCAGGAAGGCCGTGGCCAGCCTGCGTACCGAGCTCGGGCCGCCCCGGCTGCCGTGGGCCGCCGCGCTCGAGGTCGAGCGGGGGGCGCAGCTCTGGTCATTGCGCCGCCGGGTCTCGCAATAGCCAATCCCGGCCGTATGCTCCCGCCCGCCATTACCCGTGTCACATTGAGCGGGTCAATTCTCTTAAATTCCGGTGGCACTTCACGGGGTTATGCCGCCGGCCGGCGGGGCGGGGCATACACTCCCAGCAGCCGGCGGCAATCGAATCCAGCGGGATCGGCTGACTATAATATATTCACAGCTCAAGGGGGAGGTGCAGGTGCCCGTGCCGTTCTCTCACGAGCGCCGTCAGGATCAGCCCGAGGCCCTGCTGCCCTACATCGAGAATCGGATCAAGCAAGCGGTTGTTTCCGGTGAGCTAAAACCCGGAGCCAAGCTCTCACCGAGCGCGGTCGCGGTTGACCTCGGAGTATCGCATATCCCGGTGCGGGAGGCGCTCACCTCGCTGGCCGCCTCCGGATATCTCGAGCACAAGCCGCGGGTCGGCTTCTTCGTCCGCGTCCTGTCGTCCGAAGACCTGGCCGACATTTACCACTGGCGCGAGATACTCGAGCGCGAGGCACTCACGATGGCCATCCCCGGGCTCACCAGCGACGATATCGAGGAAATGCGCTGGCTGTGCGGCCAGATGCGGAAGCTGGCCGAGCCCGGCCAGCGGCGTGAATACCTGAACCTTAATCGCCAGTTCCATTTCATCACCTTCCGCCGGGCCGGAAGCGACCGGCTGCTGCGCTTCCTCACCTATCTGTGGGATGCCGCCGCACCTTATACCTATGCCGGTCTGGTGGATACCGAGGAAGCGCGGCATGATCACGAGCGGATGATGGACCTGTTCGAGGCGCATGACTTGGACGGCATCATCGAGATGATGACCCGGCACCGCGGCCTGGCCGTCGAGGCCGTCGCCCGGTGGGAGGCCCGTTCACGCCCCTGAGGGTACGTGGTTTTCCGGCTATTCTCGGCACCTGGAGTCCACATGGCCGCGGGGTTCTCCACAGCCCCCGTTTCCATCCTGCTAAGGCGAGTCTTTGAACGTGTCCACAGCACGTAGATCGTTTTCCCCGCCCCGTCCACAGGTTGGCCGGGCTTGTGCACATGGCGATCCACAGACCCGCGGAGGTACCGTGCTAATTCCTGGGCAGTGCGTATGAACCCGATATGCGCAGGGCAGGGGCTCAGGTTGGGGTTGGGGTGCGCGGCGAGGCGGTCATTATGAGCAGAGCCGGCGACACCGCGATCGCTGCGGAGGTCCAGCATCGCCGCAGGGTCGTCGTGGACGTCATTCTCTTGCTGATGAGGAACGGACGGATCCTGTTGCGGGAGCGGGTTAATACGGGCTACGGCGACGGTGCGTACGAACCGCCTACCGGCCAGCTGGCCGACCAGGAGACGATCGTCGAAACGGCGATCCGGGTCGCCTCGGCCGAAGCGGGCATCGCCATCGGGGCCGAGAACGTATCGCTCGCGCACGTCATGCACGACGTCTCCGGCAGCGGGCGGATCGCCTTCTTCCTCACCGTGTCCGGCTGGCAGAGCGAGTGCACCTCGGCCGGCGCGCGCTGGTTCCCGGCCGGGAACCTGCCCACCAACATGCTCGACCGGTCCCGGGTGGCGCTGCGGAACTACGCCGAGGGAATGCGCTTTTCCACCTACCCGGCCTTCGACCCGGCCGGTCCCGTACTGGTCAGCACCAGCGGATGGCAGGACGCCTTCAGCGCCTGACGTCCCGGTTAGGCTGGCCCGGATAGGCTGGCCTCTGGATAGGCTGGCAGCGTGGCCGAGATCCTGAACGCGCACGGCTCGAAGAACGACATCTTCGTGGCCGCGATGACGCCGCGCGACTTCGCCTCCGCCGATGGCCTGCGCGCCTTCGTCCGGCGGCTGTGCGACCGGGCCGGGCCGTTCGGCGGGGACGGAATCTACTTCTACGACGAGGGTCCCCGGGTCCCGCAGGCCTGGTTCTTCAACCCGGACGGGTCGTCCGCCGAGTTCTGCGGGAACGGCATGCGCTGCCTGGGCCGGGTCGTCCTGGACCAGCGCGGGGCCGACGCCGCGGTGATCCGCAGCGGCCAGGCCGAGTACACCGTCCGCCGCGGCGCCGCCACCCCGGAGGGTGTCCGCCAGATCAGCCTCGAGCAGCCGGCGGTCGACTTCATGCCGCGGACCCCCGTGGTGGTCGGCCGCAACCCGCTGACCGGGGCCCGGCTGCCCGAACTGGACCCGGCGCTGGAGTTCACCGCGGTCACCATCCCGAACCCCCACCTGATCGCCCTCGTCGACAAGTACGTCGAGTCCGACCTGATCGCGATGGGGGAGCGGGTGGCGGCCCGGCCGGACGTGTTCCCGGCCGGGGCCAACCTGTCCGTGCTGCTCCCGCTGGAGCCCGCCGAGGTCTTCGTCAGGACGTTCGAGCGAGGCGCCGGCCTGACCGCCTCGTGCGGCTCCGGCATGGCTGCCGCCCGCGCGGTCTACTCCCGCGTCACCCCGGTGGACCCAGGGCGCCAGGTGACCGTGCGCAACGCCGGCGGCATGGCCACCGTGTCGCTCACGGTCCGCGGGCAGTCCTGGCACCCGGTCCTCGAGGGCAACGCCACGTTCGTCTACCGGGCCGAGGTCGACCCGGCCAAGCTCGCCGCGGATGCCGTCGAGCCCTGCGACGACGAGGTGCGCGCCTACGCCGCCCTCGACGAACGGAACGCCGCCCGGCTGCGCGAGGCTGGCGTTACCGGCTAGCACTCAGATGATGTACGCCTCGCGGGTCTCCGGCGCGAACAGCTCGGCCGGCTCACACGGTCGGCAGATCAGGCCCGGCCAGGCTCAGCGGCACGCGCATAGGCACAGGTTCCACTATCTCGGCAGCCGAACGACCAGGGCCTGGGGGCACACCGAGACACTCAGCGTCCGGCCGGGCGGGATGATCTCGCCGTCGACCTGCCGCGGCAGGATGCCATCCGCGCTGATCCGGACGCGCCGGGCCTGCAGCCGCTGCAGCGCGCGGTCCTGCCGCCGATCCCTGGTCAGCAGCCGCCCGGCCAGCCGGATCCAGTCCCAGGCGCCAGACGGCGCGAGGATGCCCACGTCCAGCAGGCCGTCGTCGAGCCTGGCCCCTGGCAGCAGGGTAAACCCGCCGGGCAGCAGCCCGGCGTTGGCCACTACCACGCTCCGCGCCGGGCGGCGCAGCGGCTCGGCGTCTCCCAGGCGCACGGTGAACTCATGGACCGGCGTCGTCAGCTTCCTCATCCCGGCCGCCGCGTAGGCGGCCCAGCCGAACCGCCGCTTGAGCTGCTCGCCCGCCGCCGCCACCACGGCGGCGTCCAGGCCGATGCCGGCCATGGCGCCGAACCAGGTCCCGCCCCCGCCCTCCACCCGGCCCAGGTCGATCGTGCGGTCCCGCCCGCCGAAGCCTGCCTCCACCGCCCGATCGGGCCGGGCCGGCACGCCCAGCGCCCGCGCGGTCAGGTTCGCGGTGCCCAGCGGCACGACCGCCATCGGCACGCCGCTGCCCGCCAGCGCTTCGGCGCAGGCCCGGACGGTGCCGTCACCACCCGCCGCGAACACCAGGCTCGCCCCGGCGGACACCGCGCAGCGGGCCAGCGCCAGGCTGTCCTGCGCGGCGTCGGCCGGCCCGAACCACGAGGCCAGGCCCCGGTTCTCCGCCGCGGCCCGGCAGCGCTCAACGAACCGCCGCGGATCGTGGAGCAGGGTCCGGTTGACCACGAACGCGACCAGAGCCATGGCCCCATTGTCGTGTCCGCCGGGTCACGCCAGCGCCGCGGCCCGCTCGTCCTTCTGCTCCCGGCGGCCCGCCCCGGGTCAGGATGTCGGACCCCAAGTGGCATGATGCGCGCATGTCCAGAAAGGCACACTATGATCACGCAGCGCTAGCAAAGGCGCTGGACGGTCAGCTCTACGTGATTTCGCGGCCGCAGGCGCTAGCCTGCGGCCTGACGGCCGGCGCGCTCCGGCACCGCACCCAGCCGAACGGACCCTGGCGGATACTGCTCCCCGGCGTCTACCTCGTCGACGCCAAGGAGCCGAACGTGCCCCAGCGGGAGATCGCGGCCATGCTCTACGCGGGAGACGGCAGCATGATCACCGGGATCGCCGCGCTCTGGCGCCACGGCCTCCGTTACCCGGTCCCCGACCTGGTTGACGTACTGGTTCCTGCTCCGCGCAAGCTGCAGAGCACCGGCTTCGCCCGGGTATGGCGCACATCCCGCATGCCGGCCCGTTCCTGGACGGTCGGCAGCGTCCGCTTCGCGCCGCCGCCGCGTGCGGTGGCGGACGCGGCGCTGACCCTGACCGCCTCAGACAAGGTCCGGGCGGTGGTGGCGGCGGCGGTGCAGCAGAACCGCTGTACGATCCCCGAGCTCACCACCGAGCTCAGTGGTGGCCCGGTGCGCGGTTCGGCCAGGTTCCGCCAGGCGCTGGCGGAAGTCGCGTCCGGCGTCCGCTCGGTGGCCGAAGGCGACCTGCGGAACCTGCTGCGGCGCGGCCGGGTTCCGGTGCCGTACTTCAATCCGAGGCTGTACGCGGGCGAGGTCTTCCTGGCTATGCCGGATGCGTGGTGGCCCGACGCGGGGGTCGCGGTCGAGGTTGACTCGCGTGAATGGCACCTGTCGCCCGCGGACTGGGAGCGCACGCTGCGTCGGCATGCCGAGATGAGCGCGCACGGCATCATCGTGCTCCATTTCACCCCCGGCCAGATCAGGCGCGAGCCGGAGCGCGTGCTCGCGGCCATCAAGAAGGCCCTCGAGTCCGCAGCCGGCCGCCGCGCGCTGGATATCCGCACCGCCCCTGCCAGCTGAGTCCGGGCCAGCTAAGTTCGGGCCAGCGATCCACTCGCCGTCGTCGGATTCCGTCAGCGTCCTCCGCCCGCCGGTCCCAGCGGATCGGCACGATGAAGACCGGCCGCCTGCCGCTCTGCCAGGACACGCGAGCGTAGGGCGGCTACATCTCAGGCAGGTGCCACCGGTACGGCGCGATCAGCTTGTCGACCGACGCCGGGCCCCACGACCCGGGTTCGTAGGGCTCGGCCGGCAGTGGGTTGTCCAGCAGCGGCGTGGAGATCTCCCACAGCCGCTCGATCCCGTCCGACCGGGTGAACAGCGACTGGTCACCGATCATGGCGAGCAGGATGAGCCGCTCGTAACCCTCGAGCGCGTTCGCGATGTTGAACGAGTCCTGGTAGCTGAACACCATCTTGGAGTTGCCCAGGGTCAGCTCGGGGCCCGGCACCTTGGCCAGGAACTCGATGGTGATCGACCCGGGGTCGGCGAAGTCGATGACGATCTCGTTCACCTGGCCGGCCGGGATGTCCTCCCGGTGGGCGTGGAACATGCGCAGCGGCGGCCGGTGGAAGCCGAGCGTCACGACCTGGCGCGAGGCGGCCATGGACTTGCCCGAGCGCAAGAAGAACGGCACGCCGTGCCAGCGCCAGTTCTCCACCTCGGCCCGCACCGCCACCATGGTCTCGGTGTCCGAGCCGGCCGGCACCCCAGGCTCGGAGGTGTAGCCCCGGTACTGTCCGCGGACCACGTGCCTCACATCGATCGGCTTCAGCGCCTCGAATACCTTTTCTTTCTCGTCCCGCAGGTGCTTGGCCGACAGCGACACCGGCGGCTCCATGGCCACGAACCCCATGCCCTGGAACAGGTGCGTGACGATCATGTCCCGGTAGGCGCCGGTGGCGTTGTAGAACGCCGCCCGCCCCTCGATCGACAACTTCTCCGGCACGTCGATCTGCACGTAGCGGATGTGCTCGCGGTTCCAGACCGGCTCGAACAGGCCGTTCGCGAACCGGAACGCCAGGATGTTGTCGACCGACTCCTTACCCAGGAAGTGGTCGATGCGGAATACCTGCGACTCGTCGAAGACCGCGTGCACCGCCTGGTTCAGCGCGCGGGCCGAGTCCAGGTCGGTCCCGAATGGCTTCTCGATGATCACCCGCGCGTCCTTGGCCAGGCCGGTCGCGCCCAGCAGGCCTACGACCGAGGTGAACGCCGCGGGCGGTACCGCGAGATGATATAGGCGCCGAACGGGCCCGCCGATCTCCTCCTCCGCCCGCTTGACCGCCTCCTCCAGGGCGGTCGTATTACCCGGCTCGGCCGCCCCGAAAGACAGGCGTTCGGCGAACGACGGCCAGGACGGGTCGGTGGGCTTGGTGATGCAGAAGTCGTCGCACGCCTGCTCGGCGTGCTCCTTGAATTGCTCATCGGTCAGCGCGAACTGAGGCGGCGAGGAGCCGATGATGCGGTACTCCTTAGGCAGCAGCCCGGCCGCGTGCAGGTGGAACAGGCCCGGCAGCAGCTTGCGCTTGGCCAGGTCGCCGGTCGCCCCGAACAGCACGATGACATGGTTGTCCGGCTTCGGGGATCCGCCGTTCGTGCTCATGCAGGCCGCCTCAGGCCTTCTTCTCCATGTGGCCGCCGAACTCCGATCGCATCGCGGACAGGATCTTCCCGGTGAACGCGCCCAGGTCCCTGGACTCGAACCGCTCGTATAGCGAGGCGGCGATGACCGAGGCGGGCACGCCCTCGTCCACCGCGGCCAGCACCGTCCACCGGCCCTCGCCGGAGTCGGACACCCGCCCGCTGAACATGTCCAGGTCCGGCGACTTGGCGAATGCGGCCGCGGTCAGGTCGACCAGCCAGGAGCTGACCACCGAGCCGCGCCGCCATACCTCGGCGACGTCGCCCACGTCGATCGTGTACTGGTAGGCCTCGGGGTTGCGCAGCGGCGTGGTCTCCGCATCGATCTCGTCCTGGTGCAGGCCTACGTCGGCGTGCTTGATGATGGACAGGCCCTCGGCGATCGCGGCCATCATGCCGTACTCGACCCCGTTGTGCACCATCTTGACGAAGTGCCCGGCCCCGTTCGGCCCGCAGTGCAGGTAGCCCTGCTCGGCGGTGCCGCCCGGCGCCAGACCTGGCGTCGGCTCCGCCATGCCCTTGCCGGGCGCGATGGTCAGGAAGATCGGCTTCAGCCGCTCCACCACCGCGTCCTCGCCGCCGATCATCAGGCAATAGCCTCGATCCAGGCCCCACACGCCGCCGCTGGTGCCGCAGTCTACGTAGTGGATGCCGTAGGCCTTGAGTTCCTTGGCCCGGACGATGTCGTCCCGGTAGTAGGAGTTCCCGCCGTCGATGATCACGTCGTCATGCTGGAGCAGCGGCCGCAGCTGGGTCAGGGTCTGCTCGACGATGCCGGCCGGCACCATGATCCAGATGTTGCGCGGCCTGTCCAGCTTGGCCACGAAGTCGGCCAGGCTGTCCGCGCCGGTCGCGCCCTCGGCGGCCAGCCCCTTGACCGCGTCGGCGTTGACGTCGTAGGCCACGCAACGGTGGCCGTCGCGCATCAGCCTGCGGACCAGGTTCGCGCCCATCCGGCCGAGCCCGATCATCCCCAGTTGCATCGGCGTGTCAGTTGGCATGGCTGATCAGTCCTCCATCGTTGTCAGCGCCCCGTGGTCAGCATGGGGTCAGCGAGCCTTGAGCGCGCGGTAGCGGCGGATGAGCGCGTTGGTCGACGAGTCGTGATCGAGCGCGGGCTCCTGCGCGCTCGTCAGCTCGGGAATGATCTTGACCGCGAGGACCTTCCCGAGCTCCACTCCCCACTGGTCGAACGAGTCGATGTCCCAGATCGTCCCCTGGGTGA
>Ga0335081_10013817_pt1 | contig 13050 bp, 10 predicted proteins | sample Lox_Sample_35_FD_206713 | JGI IMG/M metagenome (GOLD analysis project Ga0335081, IMG submission 206713) | Soil microbial communities from Loxahatchee National Wildlife Refuge, Florida, United States - Lox_Sample_3.5 | ecosystem: Environmental > Terrestrial > Soil > Wetlands | place: USA...
CGCCCCCCCGTACTGCCCGGGACCCGTGGTCCCACGTCTTCAACGCCCTCGACAAGACCCTTCACCTTTACCGACCGGTAAAGTCAGTAAGGCGGGCGGCGCTGCGGCGCTGTGCCGAGTGGATCATCGCCCGGCAGGAGAAGGATGGCTGCTGGGGTGGCATCCAGCCGCCCTGGGTGTACTCGCTGATGGCGCTCAACCTGCTCGGCTACGAAACCTCGCACCCCATCGTGCAGCGCGGACTATGCGGTCTTGACCGGTTCACGATCACCGAGGAAGGGCCCGAGGGCCCGGTGCGCCGCCTCGAGGCGTGCCAGTCGCCGGTCTGGGACACGGTGCTGTCGATGATCGCGCTCGCCGACTCCGGCCTGGCGCCCGACGATCCGTCGCTGGTCCGCGCCGCGCGCTGGGTACGGGACGAGGAGATCCGCGGCCCGGGCGACTGGCAGGTGCGCCGGCCGCGGCTGGCCCCCGGCGGCTGGGCGTTCGAGTTCCACAACGACGTCTACCCGGACACCGACGACACCGCCGAGGTGGTGCTCGCGCTGCGCCGGGTGGCGCCGAAGGACCAGCGCGCCATCGAGCGCGGGCTGGCCTGGCTGGCCGGCATGCAGTCAAAGGACGGCGGCTGGGGCGCGTTCGACGCGGACAACACCCGCAAGCTCGTCAACAAGCTGCCGTTCTGCGATTTCGGCGCGGTCATCGACCCGCCCTCGGCCGACGTGACCGCGCACATCGTGGAGGCGTTCGCCGCCGAAGGGCGGGCCGCGGAGCCGGCCGCGCGCCGCGGCGTGGTCTGGCTGCTGCGGGCGCAGGAGCCGGACGGATCCTGGTTCGGCCGCTGGGGAGCGAACTACATCTACGGCACCGGCGCCGTGGTGCCCGCGCTCATCGCGGCCGGGGTGCGGCCGTCCAAGCCGGCCATCCGCCGCGCCGTGGCCTGGCTGGAAGAGCACCAGAACCCGGACGGCGGCTGGGGCGAGGACCTGCGCTCCTACGACGAACCGGCGCTGGCCGGGCGGGGCACCTCCACCGCGTCGCAAACCGCCTGGGCGCTTCTCGCCCTGCTCGCGGCGGGGGAGCACCGTGAGCGGAGTGAGCAAAGCCAGCGGAGTAGCGCCGCGATCGAGCGCGGCATCCGCTGGCTGGCTGAAAACCAACGGGAGGACGGCAGCTGGGACGAGCCGCAGTACACCGGCACCGGCTTCCCCGGCGACTTCTACATCAACTACCACCTGTACCGGCTGGCCTTCCCGGTTAGCGCCCTGGGCCGGTACGTCCACGGTGCCAGCCCGGGGGGACGACCCCCCCGAACCGCCCCGGACATCCTGGGAGACAGCACATGACCGACACGATCATCTGTGCCCCCATGCGCATCGAGGCCCGCGCCATCCGCCGCGGCCTTCGAGGCAGCGCGAACCCTCCCGACGTGCTGCGTACCGGCTACGGGACCGGCCGGGCGGCGGACCGTGCGGGGGAGCTGAAAGCCGCCTCGTTCGGCCAGATGATCGTCATGGGGGTCGGGGGCGGGCTGACCACCGACCTCAGCCCGGGCGACCTGGTCGTCGGCACCGAGGTGGGCGTGGCCACCTGCCTGTCCGCGCCGATTCTGGCCGGCGAGCTGCGCCGCGCCGGGCTGCCGGCCCGCACCGGCCGGATCGCCACCGTCGACCACCTGATCCGCCGGTCCGAGCGGGCCAGCCTGGCTGCCGACGGCATTCTGCTGGCCGACATGGAGTCGGCGCCGCTGGCCGCCGCGGCCGGCGACCGGCCGGCGGCCGTGGTCCGGGCCGTGTCCGACACGCCGCACCACCCGGTGGCGGACATCGTCTCCGGCGGCCTGGCCGCGCTGCGGTCGCTGCGCGCCGCCGCGCCCGTCCTCGAGCGGTGGGCCGCCGCCTGCGGGCCGCGCCAGGTGCTGCTGGCCGGGCCGCGCTCGTTCTGCGCTGGCGTGGAGCGGGCGATCGAGATCGTGGAGCGGGCGCTCGAACTCCAGGGCGCGCCGGTCTACGTGCGCAAGCAGATCGTGCACAACACCCGGGTGGTGGGCGAGCTCGAGAGCCGCGGCGCGGTGTTCGTGGACGAGCTCGACCAGGTGCCCGACGGCGCGACCGTCGTGTTCTCCGCGCACGGCGTGTCGCCCATGGTCCGCACGGATGCGTCCCGCCGCGGGCTGGCGGTGATCGACGCGACCTGCCCGCTGGTGTCCAAGGTGCACGCGGAGGCCAGGCGGTTCGCGGCCGACGGGTACACGGTCGCGCTGATCGGCCACGCGGGCCACGAGGAGGTCGAGGGCACCCTGGGTGAGGCGCCGGACTCGACGGTGCTGGTGCAGACGGCGGAAGACGTGGCCAGGCTGCGGCCGCGTGACGGGGAGCGCGTCGCCTACCTGATGCAGACCACGCTGTCGGTGGACGAGGCCGCGGAGGTGTCCGGCGCGCTGCGCGAACGCTTCCCCGCGGTGCGCGCGCCGGGCAGCGACGACATCTGCTACGCGACCACCAACCGGCAGGCCGCGGTGCGGGCTGTCGCTGCCGAATCCGACCTGGTGCTCGTGGCCGGCTCGGCGAACTCTTCCAACTCGGTCCGGTTGGTGGAGACCTGCGAGCGGGCTGGGACCCCGGCGTACCTGATCGACGGTGCGGCGGACATCCAGCTCGGCTGGCTCACGGGGGTATCGACGATCGGCCTGACCGCCGGAGCCTCCGCGCCTCCTGCCGTGGTGGAGGAGATCATTTCGGCGCTCTCAGGGCTAGGCCCCCTGTCCGTCTCCGAGCGAGTGACGACCACGGAATCAATCCGGTTCGGCCTGCCCAAGGAGGTAAGGCAATAATGCCCATGCCACTACGTCAGTCCCTGCGCGTCGGGTCCTACCTGATGCGCCAGAAGCTGACTGGCAAGAAGAAGTTCCCGCTGCTCGTCGAGCTCGAGCCGCTGTTCGCCTGCAACCTGAAGTGCGCGGGCTGCGGCAAGATCCAGCACCCGCACGACATCCTCAAGCAGCGGATGCCCGTCGAGCAGGCCATCGGCGCGATCGAGGAGAGCGGCGCCCCGATGGTGTCCATCGCGGGCGGCGAGCCGCTGATGCACCCGCAGATCGACGTGATCGTCGCCGAGCTGATCAAACGGAAGAAGTTCGTCTTCCTGTGCACCAACGCGCTGCTGCTGCCGAAGAAGCTGGACAAGTTCTCCCCGTCGCCCTACTTCGCCTGGGTGGTGCACATCGACGGGCTGCGCGAGCGGCACGACGAGTCGGTCTGCAAGGAGGGCGTGTTCGACGATGCGGTCGCCGCGATCAAGGAGGCGAAGGCGCGCGGGTTCACGGTGAACACCAACACCACGGTCTTCAACACCGACACCCCGCAGACGGTCATCGAGGTGCTGAACTACCTCAACGACGACCTTGGCATCGACCAGATGCAGATCTCGCCGGCCTACGCCTACGAGAAGGCGCCGGACCAGGAGCATTTCCTCGGCGTGGAGGAGACCAGGGAGCTGTTCCGCAAAGCGTTCGCCGACGGGCGGCGGAAGAAGTGGCGGCTGAACCACACGCCGCTGTTCCTGGACTTCCTCGAGGGGAAGACCGACTTCGGCTGCACGGCGTGGGGGATTCCCTCCTACTCGCTGTTCGGCTGGCAGAAGCCCTGCTACCTGATGAACGACGGGTACGTGAAGACGTATAAGGAGCTCGTCGAGACGACCGACTGGGACTCCTACGGGCGGGGCAAGGACCCCCGCTGTGCCAACTGCATGGCACACTGCGGATATGAGCCCTCGGCCGTGCTGGCCACGGTGGGCTCGCTGCGCGAGTCGATCAGGGCCGCACGCGGCTGACCCTAGCTGACCTGGCGGTGGCTAGGTGTCGGCGAGACGTGGGTTCCCCGGGGTTGTCCGGGGGACCCACGTTTGTCGTAGGTCGGGGGGACCCCGCAGCTAGAATCGCCGCCGCGCTGCGCTACCGCGCCCGGCCGCCTCTTTCGGACGATCATGACGTGCTAGGTTGGCGCCACCGTGCATCACTAGCCCGGGCCGCTGGAGGGTGGCATGACATCGGAGGACGCCGAGCCGGCGCCCTACGTTCCGGCGCTGCCGCCCGCCGGCATCGAGCGGATCCGCCAGTGGCACGAACGGGCCTACGCCAGCATCGCCGCCCGCGGTGAGCAGACCTTCGACTACCTCGGCCTGACCCTCGTCGTGCCGCCCGGGGTGCAGCCGATCACGCCGGTCTCGCATCTGCTCGGTCAGGCGGTGCTGGCCGAAGCGCGCCAGGGCGACCGCGTCCTTGACATGGGAACCGGCTGCGGGGTGAACGCGATCCTCGCCGCGTCCCGCGGCGCCCAGGTGGTCGCCGTCGACGTCAACCCCACGGCGATCCGGGCCGCCCGGGCCAATGCCGGGGCAACGGCGTCGCCGGGCGGGTCCAGGTCCGCTACAGCGATGTGTTCTCCGCAGCCAGCGACGCCTTCGACCTGATCGTGTTCGACCCGCCGTTCCGGTGGTTCAAGCCCCGGGACCTGGCTGAGACGGCCATCACCGACGAGGGCTACCGGGCCCTGACGTCGTTCTTCCGCCAGGCCCGCACCCACCTCGCACCATCCGCCCGGATGCTGATCTTCTTCGGGACCTCGGGAGACATGGGCTATCTCAAGCGGCTGATGGCCCAGGAGGGGTTCTCCTGGGCCGAACTGGCACGCCTGGACACGGAAAGGGACGGCGTGCCCGTTGAGTACGTGACGTTCAGAGTGACTTAACCGGCTTTGGCCTGCGCTTACGCTCATGACGTGCTAGTGGCCACCTCACATCCCCGCCGGGCCCCAGGCATGCCTGACCCGCCTGATCCGGGATTTCACCGGCGCCGGCGAGACCTATCCCGGCCAGATCTGGCCCGAGCAGGGCCGCCACGCCCTGTCCGGCCCGATCAAGGCCTGGCACGACGCCGTCACAGGAGGGCGGGCCGCCATCGCCGCGGGCAGGGCCGTCAACCTGCGGCCCGCCAGCCTCCTCGCCGACTGAGACCAACCGGGCCCGCCATGGCCCGAGCTTCGCCGATACGACCAGCCGATGCGACGGGTCAGGAGCAACCACTTCCGCGGGTGGGGCCGGGGCCCACGGCGCCGGCGATATCGCCGCGCTGCGTGCCATGGTCTGCCGCGCGTCCCCAGCCTTACCCTCAGGTCGGCCGGGGCCCATGGCGACCCGTCATCCGGACGTTCTCACTTGCCGTCTCAGACCGTGCCATCGGGCAGGCAAGGGGCACGACCTGCTGGCGATCGCGGCGGCCCTCAGCTTGGTGCGGTGAAGTGGCCGGGCGTCTGGCTGACCTCGATGTTGAAGTGAACATTGGTTCCGCTGATCGAGTCGACCCGCACCTTCACGGGGTAGGTGGTGGTAGCCTCTTGCGCCGTGAGCGAGCAGTACATGACGGTGCCGACCTTGGCTTCGAGGTCTCCGGGGCACACCACTTTCGGCCCGACATGGCTCACTGTGCTCGTCGAGGGTGGCTGGCTCACCACTCGGAGCCCCTCTCCGGGCTCACTGATACATCTGGCAGATATTCGGCCTCGGCAGACCTGGCTGCAACCCGGTCAGCTTAGGTTGATCGTGACGGGATGGCCCGGCCTCTGGTGCCCCGTCGTTCACGTCAGCCTCGTCCGGTGCCTCCGGCCTCAGCCCGGTGGTCCCCGGGGACCGGCTGAAACAGCATCGATGGTCCATCGATGCTGCCCCGGCGACATCAATGGACCATCGATGTCGTGTCCCGGCTTCCCGGGTGGGCGTCGGCCCGGATCCGGGCCGGCCCGGAGAGCCAGCTGAGGCTGGCGGGGCTGGCGGGGCCGCACGGGGCGAGCAGGCCGCGGGCGGACGCCGGCCGGCCCCGGCCCGGGCGGACCGTCCTACGGCCCCGGCCCGGGCGGACCGTCCTAGCCGGACATCAAGCTGAGCGGCATTGAGGTTAGCCAGCATGACCGGGGTTGCCAGATACCGGCGCCGGCCCAGACCAGATCGCGTGCCCGATCAGCAGCCCGTCGGTCCGGCGGACGACGTGCCCGTCGGCCAGACGCCGGGCCTACCGCATGGCGAGGCGCGCTGTGCCCCGGAGGCTGAGCCAGGCGCACCAATATTCGGTTGCCTGCGGCCGTCACCTGATGGGATAGTGCGGTCGAATCAGGTTCGGTGCCGACTCGAGCGGAGCTGATCTGCTCTCGCCTGGAGTCGGCCGTGTGGAAGGGAGGCGTCTGTGATGTCTACGCCCGTCGCGGGCTTTGTCCTGCCTGCCCTGACCACAGCCCACCTGAGGAGCAACACCAATGCGCGACAGCGCAGATTCCCACGATCCAGCATTTGGCTGGATCCGCCGCGCCAGGAGTAAGCGGCAGCGGAAGTTCTATCAGCCTTACGACGACGAGGCCATCTACGTCAAGCGCGCCTGGGAGCTGCAAAGGCTCGCCGGGGAGGATGCCGGTGACGCGACTGACGGCCTGCCTGAAGGCGACCGCTGGTCGACCTGGGATCAGTCAACGCCGACGGAGCGTGGCCCGAAGCCGCACCCGACGTGGCTGGTCACCGACCTCGCGGCGGTCGACTACGAACTCGGCGTCCTCAAGACAGGCAAGGAAGCTGACGTATTTCTCGTCCGTCGTGGCGTGCCGGGGACAGGCCGATCCTGCCTGCTCGCCGCCAAACGCTACCGGGACGCGACGCACCGGCAGTTCCACCGGGATGTCGGCTACCTAGAAGGCCGCCGTGTCCGCGCGAGCCGGGTCAACCGGGCGGTGGCGAAGCGCAGCGGCTTCGGCCGGCAGGCGATCGCCGGCCAGTGGGCGAACGCGGAGTTCAACGCCCTCGTGCAGCTCTACACCGTCGGCGTGCCTGTTCCCTATCCGGTGCAGATCCTGGGGACAGAGCTCCTGCTCGAGTTCATCGGCGATGCGGACGGCACCGGCGCGCCTCGCCTCGCCGAGATCCGACCGGAACCGGCCGAACTCGCCAGCCTTTGGAGTCAGCTAGTCGAGGCCATGGCAACTCTCGCCAGCGCGGGCTTCGCGCACGGCGACCTGTCTCCGTATAACCTGCTCGTCCACCACGGGCGGCTGGTAATGATCGACCTGCCCCAGGTGGTCGACATCATCGCCCACCCGAACGGCCGCAGCTTCCTCGACCGCGACGCCAAGAACGTGGCCACCTGGTTCGCCAGAGCTGGCCATCCCGACGCAAATCCTGAGGGGCTAGCACGCCTGCTGACCGAGGAGGCCCGCCTGGCGTTAGCCGACGACCGTGAGAACCCCCTCCATTCGCTCAGCCGGCCAGCGCCGGCCCGGACCTGCTGCGGGCCCGGCTGCAGGGAATCCGCGACCATTTCACCACACGCCAGGCGACCAGATCACCACGGCAGTGGCGACCAGATCACCACGTATCTAGCGACCAGATCACCACGACCCTTGCTCGTAATCTGGTGCTGAGGAAGACTCTGTGGCACTCTGATCAGGTGGTACGCGCCAATCCAAGCCCGCTGGGGAAGCTGCTCGCCCGGCACTCCGAAGCGTCCGTGAATGAGGCGTTGACGGATACCAGAGTCGTGCTCGTCACCGGGGCCCGTCAGTGCGGGAAGAGCACGCTGCTCGGCCTCGCCGCCAAGGGCCGGGAGGCCGAATGGCGCAACCTGGATTCTGCGGCTGCCCGCCAGGCCGCCATCGCCGATCCGACTGGATTCGTGGACACCGCTGAGCTCATGGTGATTGACGAGATCCAGCGCGTGCCCGAACTCCTGCTCGCCATCAAGGAGCAGGTCGACACCGACCCGAGACCCGGCCGGTACCTGCTCTCAGGGTCGGCGCGCGTACTCGGGCTGCGCGCCCTTCCGGACACGCTACCCGGCCGGGTCGAGACGATAGAGCTATGGCCACTCTCCCAGGGAGAAATCGACGGGACCTCGGACCGATTCGTTGACGCCCTCTTCGAGCAGGGCGAAGCGCTGACCCACGAATCGGCCATCAGCAGGCAGGAATATGCCGAACGGGTCGTGCGAGGCGGCTTTCCTGAGGCGCTTGCCCGCACGAACCCGCGCCGCCGCGAGCGCTTCTTCGATTCCTACCTCGCTGATCTCGTGGCCCGTGATGTCAGCCAGGTCTCCGAGATCGAACGCACCGCGGAGATGCGGGCGCTGATCCGGCTCCTGGCCGCCCGGTCCGGCCAGCTTCTGGTCGTGACCGCGGTGGGCAGCGACGCCGGGCTTACGGCCAGTACCGTCTACCGCTATCTGGGCCTGCTCGAGGAAGTCTTCCTGGTCAAGCGGATCCCCGCCTGGTCGCGCAACGTGAGCACGCGAGCCGTGGGGACGCCGAAGCTGGTCTTCGTCGACTCGGGAATCGCGGCCAACCTGCTCGGTGCGGACGTGCGGAGCCTGCTGCGGCCCGGCGTGCCGTTCGGCCCGCTGCTGGAAGGCTTCGTGCTGATGGAACTGGCCCGCCAGCTCACCTGGTCACGCCAGCGCGCCGAGCTATTCCATTACCGCACCAAGGACAAGGTCGAAGTCGACGCGATCCTCGAGAACCGCCAGGGGAACGTCGCCGGGATCGAGGTCAAGGCCTCTTCCACCGTCAGCCCAGAGGATTTCCGCGGCCTGAGGCACCTGGCCGCCAGAACCGGCGACGATTTCGTCGCCGGGATCGTTCTCTACACCGGTACTCAGACACTGCCGTTCGGCCCGCGGATGCGTGCGGTGCCGGCCGGCGCCCTGTGGGAGATCTAGCGCGTCAGCCGGTGATCGCGTTTCCCGTGTCCGGGTCGAAGAAGTACAGCCGTGCCGGGTCGACGGCGAAGGTGACCCGGCCTCCGGGCCTGACCCCAGAACCCGGATCCAGCCGCGCCACGCCGTTCGGGGCGCTGGCCGCGAGGATGCCTGCCCCGGCGGACTCGCCCTCCGCGCCACTGGCCGTGCCGCCCGCCGGCGTCGCGTCGATGGTGAAGTAGACGTGCTGCTCGCTGCCCAGCACCTCGACCAGCCGCACGTCCGCGACGAGCCCCGTCCCGGAGGACACCGCGAGATCCTCTGGGCGCACGCCGACGATGACCTTCCGGCCCTGGTGCGAGGTGACCCAAGCGGCGACCTGGGTGGGGAATCAACGGCAATCCGGGTCAGTGACTGCTCTGCCGCCCGAAGGCGGCAGCTTCTCAGGCTGCCGCGGCAGCCTGACCAGAGCCCAGCCCGGCCCTGGCGTAGATGTTTCTGGCCCCGTTGACGTCCGCGTCGTGGGGTCCGCAGCGGGGGCAGATCACGGTGTCCCGGCGGGGGCGGGTGCTCCGCTGCCCGCAGGCGTGGCAGTCGATGCTCGTATAGGCGGGGTTCACCAGGATCACGCGCCGTCCAGCTTCTTCCGCTTTGGCGGCGAGGATGCCGGCGAACTGTGCCCAGCCCGCATCAAGGATCGACTTGTTCAGCCCGGCCTTGGCCAGGGCATTGTTCGGCAGGAACGTCCCCGGCCGTTCCGGGTCGGGTCTCGGCGCGGGACGCTTCGTCATTCCGGCCGTGTTCAGGTCCTCTAGCGCGATCACGTCGCAGGAGTCCGCGAATGCCCGCGCGGTCTTGTGGCAGAAGTCGCGGCGGCGGTTCCTCACCTTGCGCCACTCTCTGGCCAGGGCGCGGCGGATGCGCTTCCGGTTCCCGGAGCCGGGTTTCGCGTGGGATTTGCGGCGCTCTAGGTCCGCGATGACCTTAGCGGACCTGGCGAGGACCTGCGGGTTACCCACGATCTCGCCATCCGAAGTTGCCAGGAACCGGGCCGCGCCCATGTCCACGCCGATCTCGCGTCCTGTGGCGGGGAGGGGTACCGGCTCGGTCTCGACGATCACGATGACGTACCAGCGGCGATGCTCCCGCTTGAGCTGAAGCGCCTTCACCGTGCCGCGCACGTCGCGGTGCGGGCGCACCTTGACCGCGCCCACTGCCTGGAACTGCGCCCGGGCCCAGCCATCATCTCCGGCCGGGACCCACTTCGCGCCATCTCCAGCGACGAACCGCACCTGATCGAACCGCGAGTACGGCTTGAACCTCGGGTATCCGGGCTTCTTCTCCCCGGCCCGGCGCCGCTCGCAGAACGCGGCGAACACGTCGCTCAGCCTGCGCAGCGTCTGCGGCTGGGCGGTGAACGAGTGTCGGCCCTGCCCGTCCGGGTCGGCGCGGCGTATCTCCTTGAGCTGCGCGGACTGCATGCCGTAGGAGACGCTGGCCTTCCGCATCCGCCACGCCTCACGGCGCTCCTCCAGCGCCGCGTTGTACAGGTCGCAGTGATCGGCCAGCAGCCTGACCGCCCGGCCTTCCTGCGGGCGCGTCGGGTAGGCGCGGAACTTGTAGGCTCGTCTCACCTGCACCGGGTTTCGTGGTCGGTGTGGGTTACGGTCCCAGAGGTTGCCGCCTCGCGGGGCCACTTCATGCCGATCGTACGGCTTGGCACTGACATTCCTGGGCAAGGGACGCCAAGAGGGGTGAGCACGGCTTCATCTTTAGCCTGAAGGCTGGAGTACCTGCCACGCATCATTGATGGCGCTCCTTGGTTGTGGTCTTCCGGCCTCCGCATGAATCGCGGACGATCAGTTCCACCGGCAGCAGCGGCGTCCGTTCCGGCACCGGCTCGCCCGCGATGCTGCGCAGCAGCAACTCGACCGCCTGCCGCCCGGTCTCGGCCAGCGGCACCCGCACGGTGCTCAGCGGCGGCGTCAGGAACTCGGCGAACGGGATGTCGTCGCAGCTCACTACGGCCACGTCAGCGGGCACCAGGCGGCCGGCCTGCCACAGTGCCCACAGCACGCCGATCGCCATCACGTCGCTGTGCACGAAGATCGCGGTGAGCCCGGGCGAGCGTTCGAGCAGCAGCCGGGTCGCGGTGGCGCCGCCCTGCGGTGTCCAGTCGCCCTCGGCCACCAGGTCCTCGCTCGGCTCCAGGCCCGCCTCGCGCAGCGCGTCCTCGTAGCCGTGCAGCCGGCTGCGGGTGACCCGGCGCCGGAACAGCCCGGTGACCGTCCCGATGGACGTGTGCCCGAGCCCGAGCAGGTGGTCGGCGGCCAGCCGCCCGGTCTCGCGGTGGTTGGAGCCCACCAGCGGGACGCCGCCGCCGGGCACGGCCTGCAGGCTGACCGACGGCACGTACCGCCGGAGCAGGTCGGCGACCTCGGTGTCCTCCTCGACCTCGGGCGCGGCCGCGATGATCCCGTCCACCCGGCGCTCGATCAGCGTCCGGACGATGTCGGCCCCGTCCGCGCCGCCGGCCGCCAGGTGGCCGACCAGGACGGAGTGCCCGTTCTTGCGCGCGGCCTGCTCGGCGGCCACGGAGGCCTGCGCGATGGCCACGTCGGTGGCGTCGCTGGCGACCAGGCCGATGGTGGCGGTGGCCCGCTGGACCAGGCTGCGGGCGATCGTGTTCGGCCGGTAGCCGAGGTCCGCGGCCGCGGTCAGGATCCGCTCCGCGGTTTCGGCGGAAACGCGCACGTCACCGCCGTTGAGGACCTTGCTGGCCGTCTGGAAGCTGACCCCGGCGCGCGCCGCGACTTCCTTGATCGACACGTAGCGCCGCCGGGCCATCGCGTCCTTCCGTCGGATCCCTGTATCCGGTCCCGCCCGCCGTCCGCCCACCCGCCATCCGTGAGCGAACGTTCGCTCTAGAACGCTAATCCTCCGCCCATATCCGGTCAAGTGGCTGTATTAAAGATGTTTCGCCCCCGTTATCCAGCGGCGATCGGGTCCGGCCTGGCTTAGTTGAGCATGACCGGATGACTCGTCTCCGGCGCCCCGCCATTCACGCCAGCCTCGTAACCTACTTCCAGCCTCAGCCCGGCGATCCCTAAAACGACATCGATGGACCATCGATGCTGCCAGAGCGACATCAATGGGACATCCATGCTGTTTCCCGGCGGTCGGCGGCGCAGATCCGGGCCGTTGGCCGGGGCTGGCCGGGCCGGTGAGGCTAGCGAGGCGCACGGGACGAGTCCGCCGAGGGCGAGCGCCGCATTCCAGGCCGTCCGCCGGAGTCTTCACACCTGGACGAACTCGATGCCGGTGAGCTGGCAGAACGCCTTCCAGTCGGCGGCATGGTGGCCCAGGTTCATCACCTCGTGGTGCGGGCCGCCGTGGGACAGCCAGCCGTTCAGGCACTTGCGCAGCCCGGACGCGGGCCGGAACTGCCCGTACGGCATCTCCAGCGCCGGCAGTTCCTGGCTGTCCAGGTTCTCGCCCTCGGCTACCACCATCCGGAACCGGTCGCCCTCCAGCGAGACCAGGGTGGCCAGCGTGGCCGGCCCGGGCTGGTACTGGAACAGGAACGTGGGCGGATCGTCCAGACGGCCGATGCCCAGCGGCCGCTTGATCAGCTTCGCCCGGCGGTCCCGCCGGGCGATCTTCCAGTTGCCCTCGCCCATGTGGCTCTGCAGGATCGAGTCCGAGGGGAAGTCCATCGCGTACATCTCGGTGAAGTGCGCGTCGCCGATGAGCACGTGCCCCGCGTAGACCATGCAGGCGGTGAGCACGTCGCCCTCGGCGGCGTACCCGTAGCCCTTGGCCATCAGCGACGACGCCGCGGCCAGCGGCAGCCGGCTGAACCGGCCGTCCTCCCCGATCGCGTCGAAGTGCGCGGTGTAGGCGCCGAATCCCCGCTCGCGGAGGATCTGCTCGATCGCCACCTGCATCCGGGCATGGTCCGAACGTTCCTCGGCGGACAGCCGCGGGTCGATGTCGAAGTGCTCGTCCTCGAACGCGATGACCGACGCCACCGCCTCGGAACTCGCCTCCTGCATGCCCCGCCAGAGATCACCCTGGGCGACCGAGATGATCGCGGGCCCCAGCGTCCGGACCAGCGCGCTCTCGTCGACCCTGATGTCGCCCATCTCGTTCATCGCGTAGCCGAAGATCGCGACCTTGAGCCGTTTCCACGCGGTGGCCGCGGCCGCGGCCCTGGCCCAGCGGCCCACGTCGTTGCGGAACGACGTGGCCTTCCAGTCGTCGGTCAGCACGGCGAACCGCTTGCCCGCCCGGACCATGGCGTTGGCCGTGTCCTGCGCGCC
>Ga0335081_10013818_pt1 | contig 13050 bp, 10 predicted proteins | sample Lox_Sample_35_FD_206713 | JGI IMG/M metagenome (GOLD analysis project Ga0335081, IMG submission 206713) | Soil microbial communities from Loxahatchee National Wildlife Refuge, Florida, United States - Lox_Sample_3.5 | ecosystem: Environmental > Terrestrial > Soil > Wetlands | place: USA...
CGATCGAGCATCTTCTGCCCTTCGACGGTGTGGGTCTTGATGATCTCCCACTCGTGGGGGTCGAGCTTGCCGGGCTTGTTGATGATCTTGTTGGGGATCGCGATCTTGCCGACGTCGTGCAGGAGCGCGGCGAACTCGAGGTTGCGCCGGCATTCGGCGCTGAGCTCGAGGCGGTCCGCCACCTCGAGCGTCAAAGCGACGACGCCCTTGCAGTGCTCGCCGGTGTAGCTGTCGTCCGCCTCGACCACGTCGCCCAGGACGAGCGCGGTTCCGCGGTAGGCGCTGCTCAGCTCGAGTGAGCTCTGCAGCCGCTGGTGGCGCTCGTGGGCGAACATGGCGAGCAGCCCGAGCAGCGGCACGACCGCGAGCGCCCCCCGGGATCACATGATGGGAGCTCGCGGCGAGCAAGCCAACGGGCGTGAGGGCGGCGTCGACCACATACACCCAGGTCTCTCGCAGCTGCGAGACCAGAGAGGCTTCGCGTGCGATCGAGCTTCGGAAGGCGGCGGTGGCGAAGTCGACCACGAATTGGGCCGAGACCGCTGCGACCAGCAGGACCGGGCCGGCATTGCCGGGTTCGACCTCCGCGATCGCGAACACCGCCGCTGGTCCGACCGCGAACCAGGCGTTGGAGGCCTGCATCAGGACGCGGCCTACCGGGGCCGTACCCCTGATCAGGTTCGTCAGCCCGGCCAGGACGAACGCGGTCGCGACCGCGACCGGAACGACCGCAGGCGGCATCGCGAACAGGAGCGGGATGAAGGCCACCTGCGTCGCGACCGTGAATCCGAGCGGGGTGTCGAAGCGAACCTTGATCGAGAGCGCCAGGACGAGCAGACACACGATCGCCGGCATGACGGCAAACGAGTGCGGTCGCTCGATCGCCCACAGCCCCGCTGTCGCAGCGATGAACCCCGCCAGCGACAACGACTCAGCGAGTCGCTCACGATTCGTGAGGCCGAGCCCGCTGCGGCGCAGGGTGTCCTCGAGCAGCTGCTGATCTTCGAGATCGGGCTCCATCGACATGTCGATGAGATGATCGGCCGCGCGCGCGGGAGGCTTGACGCAATCGGACGGATGTGGGTACAACGTTTGTCGAGGGGACGTCGAGCGGCTCAATGGTGCCGCTCAGAGATCGATGCACCCGCTGTCAAAGCGCTGAAAAGGGCAAACCCGGTGCGAACCGGGGACGCAAAGCAAGAGGTCTCGGGATCCCGGAGATGGCTCGGCTGCCAGCACCACCACGGAAGGTAAGTGCTGTGAAATGAACTACCGAAGCATCACCCGCCGCGCGGCAGGTCTGGCTGTCCTGATCGCGTCGGTGGCGGGAGGATCCGCACAGGCCGCGACGCCCACGGGCGTCTCTGCGTGTAGCGCTCCCACCTACTCGTTCTCACAGCCATTCGCGTCCGTCAAGGACAACAATTGGTACACGCTTGCGCCCGGCCAGAGCGTGGACTCGTTCAACGGCAACGGCTGGACCTGACCGGCGGGGCCAAGATCGTGACTACGACCTTGGCTGATGGTACGACCGGCCAGGTGCTCGATCTACCCGCCGGCTCGACGGCGGTCAGCCCGCCGATGTGTGTCAGCGCCGCCTATTCGAGCGCAAAGGCCCTGGTCCGCGACCTGGCCGGGGGACCCAGCGTTCACCTGTACGTCGCGTACACGAACACCAAGAGCGCTGACAACCCGGCGTCGGCGGGAATCATCGCGGGCAAGGCCGCCTGGGGTGACTCACCGCCTCTCCAGCTCCATCCGGGCAACCTCTACGGGTGGCAGGAGGAGACGTTCACGCTGACCGGCGGCAACAACGGATCAGACGCCCAGGTCTACAACCTCTGGGTCGACCCTCGCTGCTTCGGCTAGCACGGCCGGCGGTGTGCAAGACGCATCGCCGCAACCCACCCGCCGGGGGCACGGGCCTTCGGCGGGTGGTTTCTCTTATGCGCGCACGAGCTTCATGCCCGGCGCCCTATAGGACGCCTCGACACCGCCAAGGACACCGGTATCACCTTCGAGCAAGCCGGCATCGACTCCTCGTCGTCGACTGTACTTCTCGCCCGTTTCATCTACTGCTCGTACGTTCTCGGGGCTGTGGATCCGCGCGGAGCACACGAACGGGACCTGCGTGGGCGCATCAAGCTCGTTCGCCGCGCGATGGCCTCCCCGCCGGGTTTTCAGTCAGACGGCGCAGTGGGCCGAGAGCGAGCGGAGGCGGCTGACTGAAAATCCGCGGCGATGCGACTGCCGCTGACTTGTGCCGCAAGCCCGCAATGCTGCCATGGCACGGCCCGTCGCGTGCGCGTTTTCAGCGAGGATTCCTGGGCTGCCCGTCAGGTCGCACGTCCAGCGCTGGCGAGTGTCGCGTCGAGGACCGCCCGAGGCGGGCGGAGTCCGACCCGCCGCTGTGTCCGAGCCACCGTCGCGCTTGGGGTCGCGTCCCGCCGGCCGACCGGACCGAAGATGCAGGGCTGGCCTTTACGGCGCGGCGACGATCCGGACGCCGGCGTGGTTATCCTTGCGGCGCTCCACCCGCTGCTCGTGGCCGAGATCCGCTACCCGCTGTGGACGCACCCGAAGAGCGCGGCACCGGCGAAGATAAGCATCCGATGGGTACGCCGGCTGGTCAGTCCTGCCGGCAGAATGGCGTGCAGTCACTGCTCGAGCTTGATCCGAGCAACCGGACGTACGTACCCGCGGGACAACAATTGCAGGTCTCGACCGCGAGGCCCTCGCCGGTTGGGTGTGGCTTTCCCACGTCTACCCCGGGGCCACTGCAAGTGCCGACCCCGACCGGTCACGCTATTCGCAGCTGCGAGGCCCGCAACGTATTCGGGGCGTGTGTCGGCGTGACCTCGGGGCGCGAAGCCCTGCAATTTCACGAATGCGGGTACCGCCCAACCTGTCGGCGCGAGACGTCCAGAGTTCCGCCTATTCGAAGAGCAGGTCTCAGCTCGTTGTGCCGCTCGGCCCTGCTCCGCGCGGAAAGGGCGCATGGGCCTCCAGAGTTCGTCGCGGTCAAGCTCGACTAGCCGGTGCTAGCTCGTCCCCGGAATGTTGCAAGCAGGAAAGCAGCAACGCCGCCAGCGCCCTCGCTGCCGGAATCGGACAAACCCGGTCACGTCTGGCCCGTCCCACCGGGCCAGCGGAATCGCCCCGGTCGCCGTAAGCAGTGGCTCGTGGCCCGATAGGCAGCATGCCCAACTGCTATGCACAGTCACTTCGGCCGCTAGGGCGCCGAGGCCTTACTCGGCAGCTTCCGCGCTTGGTCCACGCCGATCGGAACCCGCAAACCAGTCACCAGCGCCAGTGGCGGGACGCGTGGATGCTGATCCGAGGCGAATGGTCGGCACCCCCCAGCCATCCCAGAAACAGCGCCGTCAGCCCGGCGAGCGGGCTCGCCTCGTGAGGCGAACGCCAGCGCCTACCACGAGCGCACGCGGAAGTGCTCGAGTCCGCAGGCCGGTTCGCGCGATCCTTCCTGCGACCATGATGCAGGCCGCGGACACACCGACGGGTCGCAGCCGATGGCCCTTTCTCTCCCTGCTGCCAATCGGACTTGGCGCGTGGGCGCCGATCTACGCTGGTGTCAAGGCACGCCAAACCAGATGGATCGTGCTCGGAAGCGTGTGGTCGGCGATCGTGGTGGCCGGCTTTGTCAAGAACAGCCTCAGCCGCGCCGGGCATTCGGGCACCGACGACCTCGCCGGCTTCCTGATGATCATTGGATGGGTCGGCGCCGTCGCCACATCGTTCACGATCCGCGCCAGCTACGAGCGACTGACGACCTCACCCCTGCTCGTAGCAACCGAGGCCGGGCAGGCGCGCCTGCGCGACCGCGACCAGGCGCTCCAGCTCGCGCGCGAGAAGCCAGCGCTCGCACGTGAGGTCGGCGTCGGGCGACCTGATCAGCCGGGCGCGTTCGACGCCGGCGTCGTCGATCTCAACAATGCTCCCGCCAGCGCCCTGGCACGCCTGCCCGGAGTCGGTGACGACCTGGCGACCCGCATCATCGAAGCCCGCACCCAGACCAACGGCTTCTCCTCACTAGAGGATCTCGGCATCCTGCTCGATCTCCCAGGCGATCTCGTCGAGCACCTCCGCGACCACGTGGTGTTCCTCCCGCGCTGAGACTCGCGCACCTACATCAGAGCTCCGCGAAGGTGCCGCCCAGCGACATCGGAGCGAAAGTAATCATGCGCCCCATCGCGAGCCATCCGGGACGCAAGAGCCGAACGTGCGGACCTCGGCAGCAGCACGATCCAGACCAGGGGAAGGACAAGCATCGACCGCCGCCCGATCTGGGCGCCGGCAGCGCACGTAGAGGGCCCTGACGTCGGCCGCCCAGATCATGAATGCAGTCGTTTGCCGGCCCGCGTCGGAGCGCGCGTCCCGCCGCGGGAGACCAGGTCCTTCGCCGTAAGCGGGGCGCGGGCCGACGCGTGCAGAGCCGGCGAATTGCATATGCAGAGTCGGTTCCGACGCACCGGCGACGAGGCGAGCTGGCCGTCGCCGGCTCCCCGATTCCCGGTGAGCGGAATGTCGCCTAAGCGCAAGCCGGCTCGGGCCGTCGTCGCCATCGAAGCGATCGTCCGTCAGGACGATCGCCGTCCTGTGAAATGGAGCCACTGGATGCAGCCCCCGGTGGCTGCTGCCTGACGCCCACAGCGGTCGCGATGCCTATGCGGCCGGTTTGCTCGTGGCGCAGCTGTGGTCAGGGTTGGTAGGCAGTGCCGGCCCATCGCAAGTACGCCCGCGTCGCGAGGCTCCGACAGTCCTGGCTGGTGCCGTCCCTCGTCGTCTGTCTGCAGCAGCAGAGATTCCCCGCGCGCTTGGAGCTTATCTAGGGCGTCGCCGGGAACGCACAGTCCGACCCGGCGGGGGTCGGCTGTGTCGCGTCCACGACGAGCGAGAGGCTTGTGCGCGAGGCACGTGTTTGTAACGCGAGCGGAACGGATCTCCGCGCCGATTCATGCTGCTGTTCGCCGATCGACCTGTCGGTCGCTTGCTCGCCGTTGGGCAAACGACCATGCCGCTGGCGGGATGCGCGATCGTTCGAGCCGGCGGGCCTGGCTCAATGTCGTATGGCTTCGGATCGAATCTCAAGCAGTCGTAGCGAGTTCCGATCTGTTTGATATGAGCGCCGTTCCCGTCTTTACGCTGGATCGTTGGGTTTGCGTGGGTCGCAGCATGGCGATCGACGCGCGCCGGGCTGGTGCCGAGGCTGCCGCCGAGGCGCAGCGCGACCGGCCAGCGATGCTGCTGATGGTCTTCAGCTCGATCCACTACGACTGCGCGGATGTGCTTGCCGGGGTTTGCTCGGTCACCTCGGATGACGTGCTCGTCGTTGGTGGCACGTCGATGGGTGAGATCGCCTCTGATGGGCTGGGGCTCGAGCCGATCGGTGTTGGCTCGGCTGTCGTGGTGGTAGCGCTGGGTGGTCGGGGGTTTACGGTGAGCACCAGTGTGGTGCGCGACGCGAGCGCCGACCGGCGGGGGTCGGGCGCTGCAGCTGCTTCGGCGATGGAGCAGATTGATGCTCCGCACAAGGCTCTGTTGATGATCGTGGATGGGCTGACGCGCGAGCAGCATGAGCTTGTTCGTGGCGCGTACTCGATGCTGGGAGCGTCGGTGCCGATGGTCGGCGGCTGCTCGGCCGACAACGTTGAGTACCTGCTGACCAATCAGTTTCATGGCACCGGCGCCGGCGTCGAGCGACTTGTCGACTCGATCGTGGCTGTCGGCCTAGGGTCCAGTGCGCCGATTGGTATCGGTATCGCGCACGGTTGGGCCAAACAGGGCGACCCGATGATCGTCACGAGCAGCGACGGGGGCGAGGTGTTCCTGATCGACGACGAGCCGGCCCTCGATGTCTACCTGCGCCGCATCGGCGCGGACCGTTCGCTGATCGATGACGGCGAAGCATTTCGCACGGCGGTGTTCGATCATCCGCTCGGCATGTCGCGCCGCAGTGGCGAGGACATTCGCGTCGTGCACAGCGCCGATCGCGAACGGGGGTCGCTGCTGTGCCTCGCGGACGTCCCCCAGGGCGCGCTGGTGTGGACGATGACGACAGATTCCGATGCGCTCGTGGCCGCGGCCGGCCGCTCGTGCGAGATGGCGGTCGATGCCCTCGGCGGCCAGCCACCACTGGGGGTCGTGGTCTTCGATTGCGGCGCGCGCAAGCTCAAACTCGGAGACGAGCTCAGCGCCGAGCAGGCAGCGATCGCGACCGCGGCTGCCGGTGCGCCGTTCGGCGGCTTCTACACGTTCGGCGAGATTGCCAGGACTCGGGGCTCGCGCGGCATGCACCATCTGACCGTCGTGAGCCTCGCGCTGGCCTGATCGCAGCCCGGCCCCGGGGACGAGCCGATGTCCTACCACTGGTCGATCCATCAGCTGACTGAGTACCTCGTCAGCGTCAGCAAACCCGAGGACCCCGGCGCTGCGGTGATGGTCGCGCTCGAGCGAGCGATCGAGGCGGTGGATGCCGAGCTCGGGGCAGTGATCATCGACGGCGAGGTCAGAGGGAGTGTGGGGTTTGGCCAGCAAGGCGTGCCCGCGGCCTTCATCGCCGCTGCGCGTCACCACGACGGCGTGGAGATCCCCGAGATCGGCACAGCGCACATCCTGCGGGCCCAGCTCACAGACGCCCCGAACCGCACCAGCCCGTCGGAGGGGTGGCTGATCGTCGGGCGGCTCAGCGAGGAATACGCGGCCGAGGAGGACCAGATGCTCCGAGGGATGGCGATCGTGTTGGGGCTGGTGCTGCACAACCTGCAGACCCTTCAGGCCGAACGCTCGCGCCACCAGCTTGTCGGGACCCTGCTCGAAATCCAACGAGCGATCTCCGCTCACCGCCCGCTGAGCGAACTGCTCGACGCCATCACTGCCGGCGCGTCGGCGCTACTTGGCGGATGTCCGATGGCGCTCGTGCTTGATGATCCACTGACGCCAGGTACGCTCACGCCCGCCTCGGTCCGCGACTGGCCAGACTTCGACCAGGCCACGGTGGCTGCGGTCGGTCAGATGATCGCGATCGACCGAACCGCGGAGAACCACGGCTCTGAAGAGCAACCGATGCTCGCCGAGCGGGTCATCGTCGGCGGCGAGACCGCCGGCTGCCTGGTAGCTCAACCGGACCAGCGGGGCGCACGCCGCCGCGGGCAGGGCGAGATGCTCACCGCGTTCGCTCAACAGGTCAGCCTCGCGCTCACCGATGCGCGTGCCCTCGACGCACTGCGCGAAGCCCACCACGACGCGATCACCGGCCTACCGAACCGCCGCCTGTTCCTGGAACGGCTCGAGCAGACCCGCCGCGCCGCACTCCGATCCGGGCAGAACCTCACGGTCCTGTTCATCGACCTTGACAACTTCAAAGCCGTCAATGACACCCTCGGCCACCAGGCGGGCGACGAGCTGCTCGCCGAGGTCGCCAAACGGATCACCGCGTGCATACGCGCAGATGACACCGCCGCACGCCTCGGCGGCGACGAGTTCTCGGTCCTCCTCGACCGCGCAGAGCTGGACGTCGGCACAAGGCTGGCCGGGCGGATCAAGAACAGCCTCACCGAGTCGGTCACCATCTCCGGCCGCGCGGTCCGCGTCAGCGCCAGCATAGGAATCGCGGCCCTAACTCCCGCCCACGACGACGCCGGCGCGCTGCTCAGCGACGCAGACGCCGCCATGTACTGCGCCAAGCGATCAGGCCGAGGACGATGGGTCGCGTTCGAGCCGCACATGCACGACGAAATCGTCAACCACCCCAACCCACAGACCGACCCTCATCGCCCGCGCGACGATCAGACACCCACAGCTCTGGCCTTCTTCGGCAACGACCGCGAGCCCGAGCTAATCCTCGAATTGGACGACGCAGCGAGCGTCGGGACAGACCTCAAGCGCTGCCACCGGATAGACCACGCGCACCGGTCCTCGCGCGCGGGGTGAACAGGACGCTGCTACTCAACCCACGAGCGAGCGATGCCGACAACGGGATCTATAGCTGCCTCCGAGCCACGGCAGGTCGCCGACGAGAGGAGATCTTCGGGCCGACGGCGATCTCGGCCGGCCCATTCCGTGAGCCGAAGGGCTTAGAGCGACGCGGCCGATGAGAGGACGCACCCACACCTCATTGAGGGGCGTGGGCGTCGGTGGACGAGATCACGGGCGTGCGGTCGCTCGCGACCGATGTGGCGATCGGCGACTCGGATGAGTTCGGCACGCGCACACGGTACTCGTGGTCGCCCCGGCGGAGGCGGTGGGCGCTGAGTCAGCGAGATGGAGAGGGCGATGTTCGTTTCTGCTGGCGTATGTCGGCTGCACGGCCACGGTGCGCGCCTGGCTGGCCGTTCGATGTCGCTTCTACGGACCGCCTGGCTGGCGGAGGATGCGGTGACAGACCTTCGATGGTGAGGTTTCCGTAGTTTTTGCGGGTTTAGGGCGCCGGGTGAGCTGCCGATAGGGTCTGTAGTCGATAAGGGCGAACTCGTCGTGAGGCGGGGGCGCAAAGCCAGGGGTCTCTGAGGAGACGGCCCAGCTGCCGATGCAGAGTAGGCATCGAACGCAGACAAGGAGGTCTGTATGCCTTACGTGATTCCTCGGCCGCGAGTTCGGCGATTGCTTGCTGTATCCCTTGCGGCGGCGCTGGTCAGCTGGGCGGTTCCGGCTATCGCGAGCGCGTGTACGCCGTCGACGACGGGGTCTTCGGTGTTCGGGTCCTTCGGGGACAGTGCCAGTTATGCGCTGGTGCAGAACGGGGCGTTTGAAGGCAGCACGTCTGGCTGGTCGCTCTCGGGCGCGGCGATGACCGCGGGCAACGAATCGTTCCATGTCCATGGCGCCGGTGATTCGCGGTCGCTGTCGATCAGTCCGACCGGTGTTGCGCTCTCGCCGCCGGTCTGCGTCGGGATCGTGACCCCGTCGTTCCGGTTTGTCGCGCGGCGGACGAGCAACAGTTGGGCGCAGATGAACGTCAACCTGCTGTGGACGGATGCGGCAGGTGTCTCTCATACCACGACGGCGGGGTCGGTCAATGGCACGAGCGATTGGGCGCTCTCACCGGTCCTGAATCTCGGCTCGACGTTGCCGTTGTGGCAGTCGGGGGACACGTTGACGGTCCGCCTGCAGTTCCTTCCCGCCCAGTACGGCGGGACGTGGGACATCGATGACGTCTACATCGATCCCTACAGCAGGGGGTAGGTGCTCCACGTCCGCTCGGGGGAGCGGGCGGACGTTCGACGCCCGCGCGGCGCTATGGGTGGGCCGGCGGTGATCGACCCGGCGTTGGAGGATGTGCGGGCTAGGGACCCGGTTGAGCGCCTGCTGGAGGATTCCTGGGATGCGCGCTCGGAACGCGCGAGCCGGCGTGAGCTGATCGTTGAGGGCACGGCGTCCGCGGTGTTTTTCGCGGTCGCCGTGCCGGTTGGCGCCTCGGCGCTGGCCGCGGGGAACGTGCGCCCGGGCGTCCTTGTGCTGTTGATCGGGTTGTACGCGGTCGTCTCGCGGATGATCCGCTTCCCGGTCGGCGCCGGCTACGTCGTCCCCTCCTACCTGGTGCTCGTCCCCATGCTGGTGCTGCTACCGCCGATGGCGGTGCCGCTGGCGGCGGCCGCCGGGCTCCTGCTCGGCACGCTGGTGCGCTGGATCGCTAAACGCGCCCGCACCGAACAGCTCCTCTTCGCGGTTCCGGACGCCTGGCATGCGTTCGGCCCCGCGATCGTGCTGGCGCTCGCCGGACACGTTCACGGGCTCAGCCTCGTCGGCGTCTATCTGGCGGCGTTCGTCGCGGGCTGCGTGGTTGACCTGCTCGCCTCGACGGTGCGGGAGGCAGTCGCGGCTGGTGTCGCGCCACGGCTGCAACTGCGTGTCATCGCGACCGTTTGGCTGGTCGATGCGTGCTTCGCCCCGCTCGGCCTTCTCATCGCGCACGCAAGCCGAGGGCAGCCCGCCATGCTGATGCTGATGCTCCCTCTTACCGGGCTGCTGGTGATAGCCGATCGCGACCGCAACGCGCGGATTGCCGAAGCACACCGTCGGCTTGGCGTGGTCGCCCGCCAGCGTACCCGCCTGCAAGCCGCGGTATCGCGGTTCGGCGATGCGCTCGCGGCCAAACTCGACCTTCAGGCACTGATCAACGTCATCCTCGACGGCTCAATCGACGCGCTCGACGCCACCGCCGGACGGCTCGCCCTCGAGTCGACGGCGACGGCCCGGATCACGAGGTTCTCCGGACTGCGTGAGCTGGAGCCTCTCCTGGAGCACGCTTGCGCTACGGCAACAGCGAACCAGAGCTTGCACCAGCTGGAGCGGGACGATGCGTGGGCGCTCGTCGTCCCTTTCACTGTTGGTCGCGACGATCGGGCAGCCCTAGCCGTCGCGCGAAAAGGTCGCGGCTTCAGCGACGACGAGCAAGCACTGATCGGCGAGCTTGTCGAACGCGCCCGGTCCGCAGCGAAAGACATCATCGCCCACGAGCGGTTGCGCGAACAGGCGCAGACCGACCCCCTGACCAGCCTCGGTAACCGGCGTAAGCTGTCCATCGACCTCGGCGAGCGGCTCGTGAACGCTTCCCGCGAGGAACCGCTCATATTGATGCTGTTCGACCTCGACGGGTTCAAGGCATACAACGACACCTTTGGTCACGTCGCGGGCGATGCCCTATTGTCCAGGCTCGGTCACAAGCTCGAGATCGCGGTCACGGGCGTGGGCTCGGCCTATCGGCTCGGCGGCGATGAATTCTGCGTTCTGCTTCCCGCGCACGGTGACCTTCAGCGCAACCTGGCAGCCGCAGCCGCAGCCTTGGAGGAGCGGGGCGAGACATTCACCGTCGGCGCGTCCTGCGGCAGTGTCCTGCTGCCCCACGAAGCGAACACAGCCGACTACGCACTGCAGCTCGCCGACAAGCGGATGTACACACACAAGCACGGTCGACCATCCGGCGCGAGAGAACAAGCACACGACGTCCTCATCCACATCCTCCAGGCAAAGCAAAACGGCCTGGAGGACCACTCGACCGGCGTCACACGCCTCGCCGCCCCGATCGGCCGCCGGATGGGCATGAACGCCGAGCAGATCGACGAGCTCACCCGAGCCGCCGCACTCCACGACATCGGCAAGGTCGGTATCCCCGACGCCATCCTGGCAAAACCCGGCCCACTCGACCCCGAAGAATGGGACTTCATCCGCCAACACACCGTGCTCGGCGAGCGAATCCTCAGCGCCGCCCCCGCACTGCGACCAATCGCCACGATCGTCCGCGCGACCCATGAACGCTGGGACGGACTCGGCTATCCCGACGGACTGAACACAACCGAGATTCCGCTAGCCGCCAGAATCATCGCCGTCTGCGACGCCTACGACGCAATCATCACCCACCGCTCCTACCGCCCCGCACAAACCCCCCAAGCTGCCGGCCAAGAACTCAAACGCGAAGCCGGCCACCAATTCGACCCATCAGTCGTCACCACATTCCTCACCGAACTCGACCGCTCGGACCTCGACCCCCACGATCACGAGCCCTCGCCGCACAACACCCACCCCCGCGAACGGCACACCGTCCTCGCCAACGAAATCGCAACACACGTACGCGAACTACTCCGCCAACACAACGAGATCCCCACTACAACACCACGAACAAGATCAACACAGCCACACGTCGGGGTGGCCCCAACGGGCTGACTTCGCACTCGGCGACACTGACACTCGCCTTAGCCGCCAGCCGCCAGAATCGCTTTTCCCCAGAGCGCAACACCCAACCTGAATCCACCCCCGATCAAACACCGCCCCAGTCGCCCCCCGACTCCGATCCCGCGAATTGGTGCGGTCGCGGCTCAGATCCTCACGAGCGCTTTTCTCTCCCGTCGCGCGCTATGCGCAGTTGCGCCTTGGCGACATTCTGCTCACCGGGAATCGGGGGGCCGGCGACGGCCAGCTCGCCGCGTCGCCGGTGCGTTGGAACCGACTCTGCATATGCAATTCGCCGGCTCCGCACGCGTCGGCCCGCGCCCTGATTACGGCGACGAGCAGAACTGAGACGGCAGCGCGGCGGAAATCCTCCTCGTCGGCGACAGGCCCCTCCGACCGCTAGCCGCGATCCCGTTCGGCGGCAAGCACGAGACGGAAAGCGGTCACCTCGGCTCGGCCGTCGACACTGCTGCAACGCCACGCTCTCAGCAGTCTCGACGCGCGCGGCTGACGACTGCATGGCCCGGATGATGCAGGAGCCGAGCCGCGCGAGGCTGACGTAGGACGCGGCACTACTGCTTACGCACGGCATCGGACTGCTCCTTTCCCCCAAAGGCGATCGTCCCGGCTCGACCAAGCTCACGATGGCTATCGCGTGAATGCGATCGCCGGTTCGTTCGGCGTGGGACCGGTCACCGGCCGTCGAGTCGTCGCGGAAGACGACGCTCCGTGCTTGCCTGACCGCGGCAAGCACACCGACGACAGCGACAGTCTCGCGCGGACTTGCGGCGTCGGTGCTCGTGGCGCAAACCGACGACCTCTTCGGCGCGACCAAGACATCGTCGAGCGAGCGTCGAGCTCGGCGATGGCGCATCGCCGCGCCGCGTCGGCACACGCGTCGCCAAGATTGGAACCGACGGCTCCCGGCGCTCGGCGCCGAGGCGGACGACGCCGGCGCCGATCGCACAATTGCGAATGCGGGCGTCCGCGAACACGGACGGACCGTGCTGCTCGCCGATAGCAGGGCCGGCTTGAGTCGTGCAGAATCGTGGTGATGCGTAGGCAAGCTTCGGCGTGGTCGGCCCTGAGATTGGCGTACACCAGGACTGCAGCGCAGCTGCGTCCGAGACCTGCTTGTATCTCGGCGCGGCCTACCGACTGCTCGCCGAGGTCGCAACGCCGATCTTCACGCTCGGCGGCAGTTCTCGCGTCTTCCCGGAGATGCCTTGATGCGACTGAGTCACCGTGCGGGCCGGCGCGGGCGCCTCCCCCCATGTCGCCGGATGTGACCCGAACTCCCAGGACAGAACATCCTGCTCACCACCGCGGCGCCGGTAGCGCCAATACCACAAACCATCCATCAGG
>Ga0335081_10013819_pt1 | contig 13049 bp, 7 predicted proteins | sample Lox_Sample_35_FD_206713 | JGI IMG/M metagenome (GOLD analysis project Ga0335081, IMG submission 206713) | Soil microbial communities from Loxahatchee National Wildlife Refuge, Florida, United States - Lox_Sample_3.5 | ecosystem: Environmental > Terrestrial > Soil > Wetlands | place: USA: Florida...
ACTGGGGTGACGGTTCGGGGCCCAGCACAGGGACCGTTTCCGGCCCGACAGGTGGACCATTCACCGTCAGTGGCACGCACACCTATTCCGCCGCGGGCGCTTACACCGTGAATGTAAGTCTGTCTGACACAGTGGACAACTCCACTTATCAGGCGAGCCCCGGCTCGGCGCAAGTGGCCTCCGGCCAACTCAACTTCTTATTGACTGTATCGACCAGCGGCAGCGGAACCGTGACCAGCACGGACGGGGACATCAACTGCCCGGGCACCTGTGGGAATTCTTATCCCAACAATACGCCCGTCACTCTAAATGCCACGCCGGCGCCAGGTTGGAGCTTTGCCAGTTGGAGTGGAGCTTGCAGCGGAAGCGGTTCCTGCAATGTCACCATGACACAGAACCAGTCGGTCACTGCCACTTTCACCCAGAACCCGAACGATTTCACGCTGGCGGTATTCCTGAATGGCGGCGGAACTGTGGCCAGCACCGATGGGAACATCAACTGTCCTGGCACATGCACCTTCACTTATGCCAGCAACACGCCGGTGACCCTGAACGCCACTGCAGGCCAGGGAGGAACGTTCTCCGGCTGGAGCGGAGCTTGCACCGGCACCGGTTCCTGCAACGTGACCATGACGGGGAACCTTTTCGCAACGGCAACGTTCACCGGGCAGCCGGACATGGTGATGCACAACTTCGGCAGCGGCAACGACGGGCAAATCCCCTTTGCGAACCTGATCTTCGATTCCGCCAGCAATCTTTACGGCACCACGTCAGCAGGGGGAACGAACCACCAGGGGACCGTCTTTCGGCTGTCGCCGAACGGCACCGAGACGATACTGCACAGTTTCGGCGGCGGCAACGACGGGCAAACACCGCTCGGCAGCTTGATTCTCGATTCTGCCGGTAATCTTTATGGCACCACCTCCACAGGCGGAACTTTCGGCTTCGGGATTGTATTTGAGCTGTCGCCGAACGGTACGGAGACCGTGCTGTACAACTTCGGCAGCAGCGGGGACGGGCAGAATCCCAACGCCGGGATGGTCTTCGACAGTTCCGGCAACCTCTATGGCACGACACTCAATGGTGGACTTTTCGGCGGCGGGACGGTATTCGAATTGTCGCCCAACGGGGCCGGTGGCTGGACCGAAACTGGTCTATTCAGCTTCGGTGGCACCACTACTGACGGACTGAATCCCTACTCCGGGCTGATCTTCGACAGCTCCGGTAACCTGTACGGCACGACGGCCAATGGCGGAGCGAACGGCGGCGGCGGGACGGTCTTCGAGCTGTTGACCAATACGCCGAATCGCTGCTGCCGGGAAATTCAGCTGTACAGCTTAGGCGGTAGCGCTGACGGAGCGAACCCGCGCGCTCCGCTGGTGTTCGATAGCTCCGGCAATCTGTATGGCACGACGGTGAATGGTGGAGCGAACAGCGGAGGGACTGCGTTTGAGCTGTCGCCCAACAATGGAAGCTGGTCGGAGACTGGCCTGTACAGCTTCGGCAACGGCGGCACGGACGGGCTGAATCCGTATGCGGGGCTCACCTTCGATAGCACCGGCACCAACCTGTATGGCACGACGGCGAATGGCGGACTTTACGCCGGCGGGACAGTGTTCCAGCTGTTGACCAATACGCCGAATCGATGCTGCCACGAAGTCCAGGTGTACAGCTTCAACGCCGGTACGAACGACGGACAGAACCCCCACGCTGGGCTGGTCCTCGATGGCTCCGGCAACCTCTATGGCACGACCGTCAATGGCGGAACCAACCACGGCGGGACGGTATTTGGGATCAGGCCACTCACCCAAACCTCCAGCTTGCAGTTTGTTCCCGTCGCACCATGCCGGCTGGTCGACACGCGCAACTCGGGCGGGGCGATAACGGGTGGCACCTCGCGCGACTTCAACGTGCCGCAGCTTGGCGGCTGCAACATCCCGACGTCGGCGCAGGCGTATTCGCTGAATGTGACCGTGGTGCCGCACGGACCGCTCGGCTACTTGACCATCTGGCCGACAGGTCAAAGTCAGCCGACGGTCTCCACCATGAACTCGCTGGACGGCCGGGTGAAGGCGAACGCCGCGATCGTTCCCGCAGGCACGAACGGCGCAGTCAGTGTCTTCGTCTCCAACACCGCCGACGTGGTGCTCGACATTAACGGCTACTTCATTCCCGCGGGCAGTTCGACGCTGGAGTTTTATCCGCTGACACCCTGCCGTGTGATCGACACGCGCAACGCCGATGGCGATCTGGGCGGGCCATTCCTGACGGGAGGAACGCCGCGCGACTTCCCGGTGCTGGAGAGCAGTTGTTTGTCGACGGCGCAGAACGCACAGGCGTATTCGTTCAATTTCACGGTGGTGCCGCATCCGGCCGGCAATGAGCTGGGTTATCTATCTGTGTGGCCGACGGGGCAGTCGCAACCGACGGTCTCGACGCTGAACAATCTGACGGCAACGGTCGTGGCCAATGCGGCGATCGTACCGGCAGGCACCGGCGGGCAGATCTCGGTCTTCCCATCCAACAGCACCGACCTGGTGGTGGACGTGAATGGCTATTTCGCGCCGGCGGGCACAGGAGGGCTGTCGCTGTATCCGGTGACGCCATGCCGGGTGCTCGACACGCGCAATGTCAACGGCGGAAATCCCATCTCCGGCCAGTATCCGGTCAACGTCACGGGCAGCGCGTGCGCGCCGCCCAGCAGCGCCCAGGCGTATGTCTTCAACGCGACGGTAGTACCGACAGGCTCGCTGGGTTATCTGACGTTGTGGCCTGACGGCGGACCGCAGCCGACGGTCTCGACGCTGAATGCGCTGGACGGCTTCGTGACGTCGAACATGGCAATCGTGCCGACGACCAACGGCTCGATCGACGCCTTCGCCTCGAACTTGACGCAGCTGATCCTCGACATCTCCAGCTACTTCGCGCCGTAGGAGTACGTTTACCAATCCGTAGGGTGCTCCACCCAAGCCGGTTTGGCTTGGATGGGAATCCCTCCAGCTTCCCCAGCTGAAGGGTCTGTGCGAAAACCGGTCGTCCCCAACCTACATATTTCTTCCCACCCCGGTAATCCGCGTGCCGTCGAACTTGGTGAACGAAAATCCCGCGAACGGCTCGTTCCAGTTGTGCCCCATGTCGGTCAGCATCGATATGGCCACTGCCTCGCCCAGCGGCAGCGAATCGTGATAATCGTACCGCCAGTGCACTGCGGCCTGCGCGCGTCCCATCCCGATGTTGGCGGCGAGCTTGTTCATCTCGCCTCCGATGGTCAATTGATCGCGGTCTGATCCCTGATACGGCACCAGCGACAGACCATCCTCGCTGGCTTGCACAATCTCGAATCCCGGGATCGAAGTCAGCGTCGTCAGGTCGTTGAACCACGCCTTCACGATGGTGGCGCAGGCTCCCGCAACCGTCGCGTGGCCTTGGCCGTATGACGGATGTAGCGGACAGCCTTCCGGAAAAGCATGCGGCATGAAGTACGTGCCATGGTTGGCAAACACACGCGCCACCGCCTCCGACTTCAGCACGTCGGAATGCAGGGGGTAGTTGGCCTGGCCGGTCTTGGTCATGTGCACCAGGCCGCCGAAGGCCTCCGGCCGCAGATGGCGATGCACAAACCACTTCGCGTACCAAACCGTTTTCAGCGCTCGCTGCGAGACCTCGGCCACCAGCGTCTTCAGGTGTGGAGCGCCGAAGGTGCCGAAGCCCGTCTGCGTGCGCGAATTGACATAGGGATTGTTGGGGTCGAGCGGCGCGTTATTGTCGATTAGCACGAGGCAGGCGTTGAAGTAGGCTTCGAACAGCACATCGACGTGAACATAGGCGCCAATTCCGCGGCCATTGCGCATGTACTGCAGATTCGGATCATTTTGATTTGAACCGAACGGCCCCTGCCCATTCTGCACCGCCAGCCAGCTTGACTGGTCGGTCATATAGTCCACGCCCGGCACGTAGGTCGTCATCAGCTGCGTGACCGGCAACGCCCCGAACAGGAAGGGATGCAGGATGAACTGCGACGCGTAAGGGCCCAGCACGTCGCCGGCGGTGAATCCGCGGAAGAGATTCTGCGGCGTGACCGGCTTCGGCCCGTGAAATTCGGGCAGGGAATTCAGCTCGGCGATCGCCGTCTGCGTGAGCGGCTCGTTGCCGTACTGCGTGAAGTTGACGTCGCGGCACAGCGCCATCCAGTAGCTTTCCACGGCAGCGTCGGCGATGGCGCGGCTGGCCACCGAAGGCGGCGTGCCGATGGTCAGCTGGTGCGAGTCACAGCCCTCGAGATCGAAGGCCAGCCCAGCCTGCGGATTCACCAGCGGCGTATTGCCGCCCAACTGAATCTGCTCGAACAAGCCGGGACTGCCGCTGCGCACCGCGGTGAGGAAGCTTTGATACGAGCTGGGGCTCACTTCGCCGATGGAGTTGTGGACCAGCCCCTTGGAAAAATTGCCGATGTACTTGGGGTAGTTGGTTTCGTCGCCGTTGCTGAACTGCTGCGGCATGGGAATCTGGGCTTCGTAGGTCGCGGCGTTCATGCGATTGCGATAGGACTGCACGGAGCGCGGGCCGGAGTTGTCCAGCGGCGCGACGCCGGCAGGCGCCTTTAACGGCCGGCTCTGGGCCGACGCCAGAGGCGGAGCTACGGCGGCGCCGGCAGCCAGCGCGCTCATCGCTCCCGCCTGCTTCAGGAACTTGCGGCGAGGCAGCGCCGTGCTGCGAGCTTCGCCGGCAGGGATTTTGCTGTGTGAACTCTGGAGATGGGAAGTGTTTTCCTGGTTCATAGCTCGGACTCCCTTCACCGAACCTCGCGTAGAAAGAATGAGGGTTTCGGTATCCGAGGGGATGAGATCTGCAAGGCTGGACTCAACGCCTGCGCCAATTTTCTTGCGCCCGCCGGCCTAGCCTGCGGAATTTTATGAAGTGCGCGTGATGGCGGTCAACAACAATCAGCGTGGAGAGGCGAGACGCAGGCCATTTCGGGAAATGGGAAGCGTAGATTGGCAGGAGCCACCCAATGAGACCAGCCGCGCAGCCGCGACTGTAAAGTGAGCCCGGGGCGTAAGAGGCGTTACGAACTCGCTTGGCTACGGCCTCGGTGGAACAAAGCACCCCGAAAAACGAGTGCCGAAGGCACGGCATATTCTAGCCCAGCACGCAGCCGAAGGCAGAGTGCTGGGTTGGAGTGGAAAAATTGATGCAAGTCCCTTCAGGGACGGCAGGTTTCGTAACAGCCTCGTAAGCTCCGGGAAAAGTGGGGAAAAATTGCGAGCCGCGTAGCGGCGACAGGGTTCTCACGCAGACTCTTTAGGCCGACGGGAAATCCGCTTTGAGTTTTCCAGCGGCCTGTTTAGGCCGTGCCGTTCCCCAATGGCGATTCGCGCGATTACTTCACTGCAGCGGGCGCCGGCTCGCCAACCCTCTTCGCCACCTTAAACGTCAGCTTGTGCTGCTTCTTGTCGGCGTCCACGACGACGTGATCGCCGTGCAGCACATCGCCGTCGAGGATCTTCATGGCCAGCGGGTCCTGCACCAGGCGCTGGATCGCTCGCTTCAGCGGTCGCGCGCCGTAGTTGGGATCGTAGCCTTCGGTGAAGACCATTTCCTTGGCTGCCGGCGTCAACTCCAGCGAAATCTTGCGATCGGCCAGCAGCTTCCGCAAATCTTCCAGCCGCAGGTCGACAATCTTCGCCAGCTGCTCCTTGCCCAGCGGATTGAAGATGATGATGTCGTCCACGCGGTTCAGGAACTCAGGCTTGAAGTGCGCGCGCAGCGCCTCCATCACTTGCCTGTGCGCCTCGGCCAGATGCTCGGGATCGTGGCGCACGCCCAAGTCCTGCAAATACGCCGACCCGATGTTCGACGTCATGATGATGATGGTGTTCTTGAAGTCGACGACGCGGCCTTTGCCGTCAGTCAGCCGTCCGTCATCCATGATCTGCAGGAAGACGTTGAAGACCTCGGGATGCGCCTTCTCGATCTCGTCGAAGAGCACCACGGCATAGGGCCGGCGGCGAATCGCTTCGGTCAATTGGCCGCCTTCGTCGTAGCCGATGTATCCCGGCGGCGCGCCGATCAGCCGCGAGACCGAGTGCTTCTCCATGTACTCCGACATGTCGATGCGCACCATCGCGTGCTCGTCGTCGAAGAGAAACTCGGCCAGCGCGCGCGCCAGCTCAGTCTTGCCGACGCCGGTCGGGCCCAGGAAGATGAATGAGCCAATGGGACGACGCGGATCGCTCAGCCCCGCGCGCGAACGCCGGATAGCGTTGGCGACGTGCTCGACCGCCGCGTCCTGGCCGACGACGCGCTCCCGCAGCCGCTCTTCCATCGAGACCAGCTTCTTCACTTCGCCTTCCAGCATCTTCGCCACCGGAATGCCGGTCCACTTGCTGACGATCTTGGCAACGTCTTCTTCGTCGACCTCTTCCTTCAGCATGCGCGACTGCTTGCCGTCCATCGCCGCGCTCAGCTTGGCGACCTCGGATTCCATCTGCGGCAGCTCACCGTACTTGATTTGCGCGGCGCGATTGTAGTCGCCCTTGCGCGTGGCTTCCTGCTCTTCCAACTTCAGCTTCTCGATGCGCTCTTTCAGCTCGCGAACTTTGGCAATAGCTTCTTTTTCCTGCTTCCAGCGCGCCTTCAGAGCGTTCGAGTCTTCCCTGATGTGCGCCAGCTCTTTTTCCAGCACCACCAGCCGCTCGCGCGAGTTGGCATCGTCTTCGCGCTTCAGCGCCTGGCGCTCGATCTCCAACTGCGTGGCGCGGCGTTCGAGCTGGTCGATCTCCGTCGGCATCGAGTCGATCTGGATGCGCAGCGAGGCCGCGGCTTCGTCGATCAGGTCGATGGCCTTGTCGGGCAGGAAGCGGTCGGAGATGTAGCGGTGTGAGAGCGTGGCCGCCGCGACGATCGCCGAGTCCTTGATGCGCACGCCGTGATGCACTTCGTACTTCTCGCGCAGGCCGCGGAGAATGGCGATCGTGTCTTCCACGTTGGGCTCGCCGACGAAGACAATCTGGAAGCGGCGCTCCAGCGCAGCGTCCTTCTCGATGTACTTGCGATACTCGTTGAGCGTGGTAGCGCCGATGGCGCGCAGCTCGCCGCGAGCCAGCGCCGGCTTCAGCATGTTGGAGGCGTCGATGGCCCCCTCGGCCGCACCAGCGCCGACCAGCGTGTGCAGCTCGTCGATGAAGAGAACGATCTGCCCCTGCGACTGCTCGATTTCCTTCAGAACAGCTTTCAAGCGATCTTCGAATTCGCCGCGATACTTCGCGCCTGCGAGCATCGCTCCCAGGTCGAGCGAGACCACGCGCTTGTTCTTCAGCTGCTCAGGCACGTCGCCGGAGACGATGCGCTGCGCCAGGCCTTCGACGATGGCGGTCTTGCCCACGCCGGGCTCGCCAATCAGCACCGGATTGTTCTTGGTGCGGCGCGACAGCACCTGGACGACGCGACGCACTTCTTCGTCGCGGCCGATGACGGGATCGAGCTTACCCTGGCGGGCGAGTTCGGTCAGATCTTTCGCGTAGCGCTCCAGCGCCTGATACTTGGCCTCGGGATTCTGGTCGGTGACCTTCTGATTGCCGCGCACGGTGGTAAGCGCGCGCAGGATATTGTCGTAGCTGGCGCCGCCGCGGGCGAGGATCTCCTGCGCGGCATCTCGCTTCAGCCTGATCATGGCCAGCAGCAGATGCTCGGTGGAGACGTAATCGTCCTTGAAATTCGCCGCCTCTTTGAACGCGCTCTCCAGCATCTTCGACGTGGTGTCCGACAGATGCGCCTGAGTGGCGCCGCTGCCGGAAACCTTGGGCAGCTTCTCGATCTCGCGCATCGCCTCGGACTGAACGGCCGCGCCATGCAGTCCCACGCGCTCCAACAGCGGTGCGACGATCCCTTCTTGATCTTCCACCAGCGCAGCCAGAATGTGTACCGGCTGCAACTCAGGATTGCCGTGCTCGCTGGCGAGATCGTTCGCCCGCTGCATGGCTTCCTGCGCTTTTACGGTTAATTTGTCCCAACGGATGGCTGCCATGTGTATCCCCAAATCTAATTATGCGACAGTCAATCGTGGCCAGTGGTTTGGATTCGCGGAGAGCTAGTCGCAGCTCACAAAAATCCGCGAATTTCGGGCTGGGCCTGTGCCCCTTCCGACGGCCAGGCATTCGCCACTGGCCACGATTAACTGCCGCCGGCTGAAGCCGGCTCAAGAAACAAATGCGCGACGTGAACGCTGGCCTGAAAGGCCAGCTCCACGATCCGGCTGAGGCCCCTCCTGCCGCCCCTTAAAAGGGGCTCGGAATCAAACTCGCATCCTTCCCAGCGCTGAAGCGCTGGGCTATCTTCTGTCGCGCCCGCGGCGCTCGGATATCGCCAACTCACAGCCGATTGCCGACTGCCGAGTGGCGACTCTTCATCACGAACAGTCGGCAAACAGGCGACGACCGGCGACTGGCCACTGACAACTGCTTTCGCCCCTCGGAGAGTTCCCTCGGTAAACAAAAGGGAGGCAAGTTGGACCCGCCTCCCCTTGAACTCCCCAGTTCGTCTCCCTCAGCAACTCCTCTCGAGGGGCGAAACCTGTGTCAGGCCGCGTGGGTTTTACTCTGACCCTGCGCCTGAGCTTCCTTCTTGCCTTCGATGGCCTTCTGCCCGCCGATCGAGACCTTGATCTGCTTCGGCTTGGCTTCGGCCCGCTTGGCCAGGCGGATCTTCAGCACGCCATTCTCGTAATTCGCCTGCACGTCGTCGGTCGAAACCGTGCTGGGCAAGGTGAAAGAGCGAGTGAAGCTGCCGTAGCGGCGCTCGACCCGGCGGAAGTTCTCTTCCTTCTCTTCCTTCTCGAACTTGCGCTCGCCACTGATGGTCAGCACGTTGTTCTCGACTTTGACACCGAGGTCTTTCTCGTCGATGCCGGGCACTTCCAGCTTCAACTGGATGCTGTGCTCGTCCTCGTAGATATCCACCGCCGGAACAAACGCGCCGGACGCCAGCGACTCTTCCCGGCCGCCGTACTGCTCTTCGAACAGGCGGTTCATACGGTTCTGCAAAGCACTCAATTCACGGAAGGGGTCCCAACGAGTCAAAACGGTCATGATGCAATCTCCTCCAAACATTCGAACGATTTCTCGATCGGTACTGGGTCTGTACGATCTTCGCTGCTAACCATTGGACGCATTTGTTAGCGTAAAGGAAGCATAAAATATTAGTTATTTATTATCAACTAATTGCCTACTCCATACAAACAAGCGTCGAGGCTGCGTTCGGAGCCGTTAACTCTTATGTAAGTTTATCTGGATTAACGAGTTACATGGTAGTCGGAGGTAGTCTACAGGGAAGACGAGCCCTGAATCAGAGCCGTTCGTACTCGCCTGGAACCGATCAGGTGGCTTTCACGTACGCTATCCCGGCCTCCGATAAAGTCGCACCGGTAGGTGTTTATGACAGCATTGATGATCGCAATCGCTCTCGGCATCGGGAACCCGCTGCCGGCAGCCTGGCCTGTTTACCTGAAAACGGCTCTCGCGCTCCACATCGCCAGCGGGCTTGTCGCCTTCATTTGCGCTCCCGTTGCGCTCCTGACGACAAAGGGCGGCAGAACGCACCGAAAATGGGGAAAGATTCATTTCTGGGCGATGGCCGTGGTTGCCGCCAGTGCGCTGTTCCTGTCCATCCTGCTGCCGATCCTGTTCCTGGCGCTGGTGGCGGTGTTCAGCTTCTATGCTGCCTTCTCGGGCTATCGTGTCCTCTTTTTGAAGGACCTGCCGAGGGGCGGACGTGCCCGCCTGATCGATTGGGCCGCGGCTCTCATCACGTTCGTTTCGAGCGCCTCTCTGGCTGCAATTGGTATTATCCGATCGCACATGTTGGCTGGACTGCCGCGCCTGGTCCCCATCGTCCTGGGCTGCATCGGCATGTTGCTGGGAGGGCGATCGATATTGCTGTTCCTCCATCCACCCTCGGAAAAGCAATTCTGGTGGTTCGAGCACATGACCGGCATGATCGCCAGCTATATTGCCGCAATTACCGCCTTCGCCGTGGTTAATCTGGGGCCCCGATTCGGCAATGCCTGGTGGGTATGGCTGTGGCCAGCGATGGTTGGTGTGCCCGCCATCCGCGTTTGGAAGAGCTATTACCGGAAGAAGTTCTCAGCCAGCCAGAAGGCCCGGCGGTCGCGGCCACCGCTGGCTTCAAGTCAGCGCTTCGCTGATCACGCACTTCAGGTAAGCCGTCTCCGGCACATTGATTAGAGCAGGATGGTCATGAGCGGCGCCGCGCTTCTCCAGAATGCGGAGACGGCGCCCAGCATCGGCTGCCGCTGAACCGAGCATCTCCAGGAACTCGGCCTCGCTGACGTGGAACGAGCAGGAGCAGGTGACGAGGACGCCGCCGGGGCGGAGCATCTTCAGCGCGCGCAGGTTCAGTTCCTTGTATCCCCGGAGAGCGGTGGCCACAGCGCGCTTCGTTTTGGCGAACGCCGGAGGGTCGAGGACGATGATGTCGTACTCGCGCCCGGCGGTGGCATAGTCCTTGAGCAGGTCGAAGGCATTGGCCTCGATCCACTCGATCTCGCCGCAGCGATGCTGCGCGGCGTTGAGCTGCTCGTTCTGCTCGGCGACCTCCAGCGCCGGCCGCGACGAATCGACCGCTGTTATAGTCCCGCACTTCCGCGCCAGGTGCAGCGCGAATCCTCCCTGATAGGTGAAGACATCCAGCGCGTCGCCATGCGCGTATCGCGCAGCCGCAGCGTAGTTCTCGCGCTGATCGAGGAAAGCGCCGGTCTTTTGGCCGCTGAGCGCGTCGAAGCGGAAGCGCACGCCGTTCAGGGTGAAGATCGTCTGTGAGCGCTCGCCGTGCAATATCTGCGATTCGCGCGGCGGCAACTCCTCCAGCTTGCGGATATGAGGATCGACGCGCTCGAGGATGCTGGGATCGGGGAAGTGCCCAGCTAGAGAATGGACCACGACTTGTCGCAGTTCATCGCGATCGAAGGCCTGCGTCAGCGCCTGCATCGCGAGGACATCGTTGTATTTGTCCACGATGAGGCCGGGCAGCAGGTCCGCCTCACTGAAGACGACGCGATAGGAGTCGGTGTCGCGCGCGATCTGGCGGCGGAAGTTCACCGCGGCGGAGATGCGGTCGCCGACCAGAGACGTCAGCGCCTCGTCGTTGAGATCGTGGCTATCTAGCAGGCGAACGGCAATCTGCGAAGCGCTGCTGTAAAGGGCTGAGCCGAGCTTGCGGCCACGCTCGTCGCGAACGTGAACCAGCGATCCAGCGGGCGCTTCCGTCGGCGGCACCAGATCGGAGCGATAGACCCAGAGATGTCCGCCGCGCAGGCGAGCCGCACCGCGCGAATTCACCGTGATGATGGGAGTGGAATCGGCCAACCGGTCCTCGGGATGTCCAAGCGGTATCTTACGCGAAGAACCAGCCTTTTCCGTCCTTTGCGATATGCTCGTGCGAGCGCGATGAATCGCACCGACCGCATCTATTTCGCCGTCCACGTTGTGCTGACGCTGCTGGTGTGCGCGCGCCATGATCGCGTGCCGCATTGGCCTGCGTATGTCGTCTGGAACCTGTGCGCGATTGCCGCCATCCTGCTGCTCGCTCGCAAACACAACCAAGGCGAGGCATGGGAATTCGCTCACGACTGGCTGCCGGCGATCTTCTTCATCACCGTCTTCGAGCAAGTCTCGTTCTTGTCGCTAACCATTCGCAGCGCTTGGCAGAGCGATTCCATCCTCGCCTTCGAGACACTCCGGTTGCGCGCTTCGCCGATGGAGTGGATGCACGCGCGCGCCAGCGATTGGCTCGTCGAGTGCCTGGAGTTCGGCTATTTCGCTTTTTATCCTCTATACCCCGTTGTGGGAGGCCTGTTGTGGGCGTGGCGCCGGCGCGGCGCATTTCGCGGGGCCTTTCGCAAGTTGACCGACACCCTCAGTGCGGGATATGTGCTCTGCTACTCGACCTACCTGCTGTTTCCCACGCAAAGCCCGGCCAACCGGGCCGGCGTGCAGCAGATCGGGAGCGCGCGCGGAGGCATCTTCCAGCACCTGGTGCGCGCCATCCAGAACAATGCCGGCGTCCACGGCAATGCCTTCCCCAGCGCGCATATCATGCTGGCGTTCGCGGTGCTGATGTTTGCCTATCGCTATCTGCCGCGGATCGCGCCCTGGCTGCTGATCCCAATTTTGCTGATGTGCGTGGGCGCGGTGTACGACGGCTATCACTACGCCAGCGACGTGGTGATTGGAGCGTTGCTGGGGATTGGTCTGGGCGTGGCGGGAAGGCGGCCGTGAGCATTAGCAATTAGCTAAACCTACGCCTCAAGCGCTATCGGCCAAATGCCAAGTGCCAAGTGCCAAGTGCTCCTACAAAGCAAAACCCTCTCCATCGCGGAAAGGGTGAGAGAAAGCGAGTAGCGCAGTTTACGCTTTGACGACTTTGCCGCTGCGCAGACAGCTGGCGCAGACGCGCATGCGCTTGCTGCCGCCTTGCACCTTGGCGCGGACCGGCCGCAGATTCACGTTCCAGCGGCGCCGCGTCACGTTGTGCGCGTGGCTGACGTTGTTGCCCGAGCGCGGCTTCTTGCCGCAGATTTCACAAACTTGTGCCATGATCGCTCCAGAAAATTGCCAGACTGGCTGGGTAAAGATTGATTATAGCCGCTATTTGCGCGGATGGGCAAACCTCATCATCAGGAAGTTGCCGATAATGGCGATCGAGTTGCCGATACTCATGTCTCCATAGAACGCCGGAACGGCGTCTGCAGGTTGGAGCGAGGTCGGGGCATCGCAACCAGCCTCGTCGCCGCGCAGCTAGAACTTAAAGTTGATCCCCAAGTTTTGCGCCATCTGCCGGGTCGCACTGCGGAACTGCTGCGGACCGCTGATGAAGCTGGCCCGCCCTCCGGTGCTGGTCGACAAACTCTCGAGGCGAGCGCGGCCGTCGGCCGCATCCACATCCACCCCGATACAGAAGATGCGCACTCCGGCGGCATTGATCTCGGCCGAGGTCTGCACGGGCGACGAATGGCTGTCGATGTTGCGGCCGTC
>Ga0335081_10013821_pt1 | contig 13049 bp, 16 predicted proteins | sample Lox_Sample_35_FD_206713 | JGI IMG/M metagenome (GOLD analysis project Ga0335081, IMG submission 206713) | Soil microbial communities from Loxahatchee National Wildlife Refuge, Florida, United States - Lox_Sample_3.5 | ecosystem: Environmental > Terrestrial > Soil > Wetlands | place: USA...
TTCTCGCCGAGCTCGTAAAAGCCCCATGGATTGGGCGCGCCGCCCACCGGCAGCGTGGCCTTCACTTCCCCGCCCCATCGCTCGATGTATTCCGCGTGCACTGCGGGCGCTTCGTTGCCCCACGTGTAGAGCTCGCATTCCCTGCCTGCCCGCGCCGCGCGCTCCCATTCGGCTTCCGTGGGCAGCCGATAGTGTCTTCCCGAAATCTCGCGGAGCCAATCGCAATACTTGACGGCTTCGAACCAGCTCACCGCCGCGACGGGTTGATCGGGGCGACTGAAGTCCGCGTGATTCCAAAGAGGCGGCGGTGTATGGCCCGTGGCGCGCAGGAATGGCTCGTAATCGCGATTGCGCACAGGAAAAACGCCGAGCAGGAACGCATCGACCCAGACGCGATGCACCGGCTGTTCCTCATCGCGGCCGGTGTCGCATCCCATCAGAAAAGATCCGGCGGGAACCGGGAGAAGATCGAGCGAGACGGCTGGTGCGGAGGACATCCAGCCCCAATCTTATCGCGACAGCCTTTCCCCTGCCGAATCAATCAAATACGGGCGTTTTCGAAAAACAACTAGAAATTCCCGGCGTGGGGCCGAAGAGGTAGATAAGGAGACGATGTATGGTTAGCTTGGACACTCCGCTCCAGGGCCTCACCCGCGCCCAGGAATCCTTTGACCAAGCCGCTTCGAAAGTGGCCCAGCCCATCGAGCCTAGCCAGCCCCAGCAGGATGAGGTCTCGCTCAGCGATGCCATGGTCTCCATGCTGCAAGCTGCCAACGACTACCAGGCCAACCTCAAAAGCCTGGAAGCCGGCAACCAAATGCAGAAATCGCTGCTGAATATCCTGGCCTGATCGTAGTACGCTGTTACTTGCTCCGAGCCGGATTGCTTTGTTTCGCGGTCGCCATCTCCGCGCGCGCCGCTGATCTGTGCCCCATCCCGCATCTCTCGATGGTCACGTTCTTCGATGGCAAGCCCGAAGATAACGCGTCCCTTGTCTACGATGAAATCGTCGACACAAAAGACGGCTCCCGCGCCACATGGCGCCTGAATCCCGATTCCGAGCGCGGCTACTACCTGGTTTGCAGCTACGAGAAACCCGCGAAGCCGGTTTCGCAGAAACTCTCGCCTAAGCTCACCAGTTGTGTTGTGGATTACGGCAAACCGTTCAAAAAATCCAACTTGCCGCCGGTGCGATCAATCCGTTGCAAATAGACCGGACCCAGGTCCACGATTCGCAGCAACCAGCGAGAATAACCCATGTGTTTTCGCAAGAAGCCAGGTAAACCGCAGTTATGCAAACTGGCCTTCCAATTCTGCCGGGAGTTGATATGAGACATTCTTCACCAAGAGGACGACTCCGCCGTGGAACTGTTTCACCGCCAGGTTGAGGCGGCGCCGTTCAGCGTCAATCGCCGGAACGATGCAGCCATCGCTACCCTTAGGGCCGGAACCGTGTATGAAGAAATCGTTCTTTCTCCCATGCGGAATCGGAAAAGGCGAGAACGGTGAGTAGATGGCCGCGGCATCGGCAGCCCGTGCCAGTTGGATGCATTCCCCAAAGTGAGGATGATGCGCGACATAATGGCACGCGTAGTGGCCCGCTGGGAGAGTCCCTCCGCGCTGCTGATAATTACCGTGTGAGTCCTCGATCGTGCGAGTGTTCGCGAAGTGGCTTGACAGGGCGCCCGCGTGAGCGTAAAGGTAACGCGCGGCGAGTTTAGGATTAACGCCTGCTCTGTGGCCGCGGCTACCGCCCGAGTATGCTTTCATCCAAAAGGGCGGCAGATTGCCGATCGTTCCTGAGAGGATTTCCTGAGCCGCGTCGTAAACAAGTTGCGCACTGCCCGCAGGTTCATCCGCCATGGGCCATCACCTGGCTCGATCCAGGAAGGAATGATATCACACGGTCCTGAAGTGTCCTCAACGGGGCATAAGCGCGCATGCGCTGGTGTGGCTTTGCGACGCCTGCTGACAGGTTACGGTGTCCATGCGCAAACTGGAATACACCTCCAGTATAATTGCCTTCTCGATGACTCTCGTCGTGACCCCTTGGAAGGAGGCTGCCGAGCCCCGCAAATAGGCGCCATGCCGAGCGAGATCCGCCAGGGCAATATCAGCATACGTACGGCGACCCTCGATGATGCCGAGGCTATCGTCGGCCACCGCCGTGGCATGTTTTTCGACATGGGGTATCACAACGAAGAAGAGCTGAACAGGATGATCGGCGCGTTTCGTCCCTGGCTCCGCGAAAAGATGGCTTCGGCAGAATATCTGGCTTGGGTAGCCAGCGGAGGGGATGGAACGATTGTTGCCGGCCTGGGATTGTGGCTCATGGATTGGCCGCCGCACATGGTTGGTCCGGGTTCCCGGCGCGGCAACATCTTAAACGTGTACACTGCCCCGAGTTTTCGACGGCAGGGGATCGCCCGGCGTCTAATGGAAGCTGCTCTCGAATGGTGCCGCACCCATGGGATCCCGGCGGTGATTTTGCACGCCAGTGATGAGGGACGGCCGCTCTATGAAAACCTGGGCTTCGCACCCACCAATGAGATGCGTTTAACGATTGGCGAGAGCAAGTGAGACGTGTGAGTTGGGGACTTAGGCAACGCCGGCGCGGGGCCGGGCCATTACCCCGGCCCGACAGGCAGGCAGACTAGCGGCGTCCGCGGCCGTGGGCGAATCCTTGGTGGCCTCCGCGCGCATGGCCCCAACTTCGTCCATAGCCCCAACCGCGGCCACCATAGCCATAATGGCCATCACCCCAATATGCATGTCCGCCCCAACCCCAGGTGGCGTAGGGGTAGGCGTAGGGCGCCGGATACGCGTAAGCCGGGTACGGGTTGTAGTAACCGGGGGCAGGCGCTACATAGGGATACGGCGGATAAACGGGCGCTGGAGCTACGTAGGCCGGCGCGCCAAAGTATACGCCGAAGTGCACGCCAGCTTTGGCTTGCGGAGCCGGGATCAAGATCAACATCGCGGCCAGCGTGAGTAATGGGATTCCGACTTTCTTCAGCATTTTCTCATCCTCCAGTAAATTGGATGGAAGGGCGGGGAGTGGGGTTCTTGGGTTTACGTTGATTTACAACACGCTAAGTGTTGGGTGCTACTTTACGAAGATTTACTCCAGCGAAAGGTGCACTTCGACCTCGGCGGCCGGTGCTACGCCGTAGACTTCGGTTAGAATGCGCAGGGTAAGTTGGGCGAGACCCGTAGCGTAATCGTCGGTGGGGAGATCGTAAGTGCGGGAGAAGACCTCGATCGGATCGCCGTCCAGGACGAAGCCGAGGCTCTTCAACCGGTCCATGGCAGCCGAGGACATCTTCAGCTTATCTGACAAGTATTGGTTTGAGATGGCCTCGCAACGCAAACGCTGGTTGCCGACATTGCCGGCGAACTGGATATAGACTTCGCCTGACGATATCACCAGGAAACTGCCAGGGCCGCCTTCGCTGGTCAGGGCCAGGATACTGGAGGAGATCTCCTCCTCGGCGTCGGTCAGCGTCAATTACGCACCTTCCTGCTGGGCTTGGGGGACGCAAGGGGCACATGGCACGTAGGGGGATGAAGGGGCAAGATCATAGGCGCGTGATAGAGAAATGATAAGCCGTTTGCAGGGTAAATGCGAGCCGGCAACTACGGGTCACCGGACAAATCCCAGCTTTCGCAGAGTGGCGGCGGGTTCAGGATCTTCGAACCTGGTGACAGGTGTTTTCTGGCGGCCGTTTTCCAGGGCGAGAATGGCGGGCGGGTCGCCAAACGGGAAGGTTTTCCTTAGAACGGCGACTTCGGTTGAGATACCGGCCTTGAGCCCCGTGTCGTGCAGGAAGTCGGGCGCAAATTGCGGATGGACGGTGGGGACGCCGACAATCTTGGTGTCGCCCCAGTCTAGCTTGGACATGCGCTTGGCAACGTCGAAGCAATGCATGCACTCGGGATCAAAAAAGAAAATCACGACGTGGCCTTCCTGGGTGGAGAACGGTTTGCCATCGACCATGAGGATGGGCGGCGCCTGAACGCCGCGCTGGCGGACGGCCGTGGCTCCGTAGGAGACCAGCGCGAAGACGGTCACAGCGCAAAGCACAATGACCGCGCTGCGCTTGCTTTGCGAAGGTCTCGCCCAGAAACCGGCGATGACGGCGAGCAGCAGCATCACCGCGTCCCCGATGAAGAACCCGGGACCGACGGCGCGCTTGATCCAGGGGAAACAGTTGCACTCGGCGCCGTGGAGCGCGGTGTAATTGACTCCGATGTAAATCATGAATGCAAGCAGCAGGGCCGACCCAAGCCACGCACCCCATTTGCGAAAACGCGGCACCAGGACCAGAACCGCGGCGACGGTCTCCGCGATGCCCAGTACCAGAGCAGCGGCGAGACTCAGGTTCTCGGGGACTTTGGCTTGTGCGAGGCGCGCGGCTGCGGCAAAAGGATCGGTGATCTTCCAGAGGCCCGCGACGATGAACAGGAGCGACGTGAGGATGGCGGCGATCCAGTTGAGCGCCGACTTCCACGCGGGCAAATCCAGCGGGGGTAGGGGTTCTTCCCGCTGTGCCATACTGTCGTTCATGTTGTCCATTCTAGCGTTCTCCGGGGACCAAAGATTTTGCGCGCCATGAACGCGGCGGTTCTGCTGGCGCTGTTTGCGCCGGGGTCGCAGACGCTGACTGACGAGGTATTTCAAATTCCCGCGAAGGAATGGCGTTATGTCGATGTGGCAGTGAAGCAGGTGCCGGTCACGGTGGACTGCGAATTCAACGTGATCTCGGGCACTGGCGCGGTGCGAGTGGAACTGGTGAATGCCGAAGGTCTGAACGATTGGAAGCAGGGCCATCGGGATACGAAGGATTCCGAGGCTTTCGCGGGGCAGGCCAGCTTTAGCCGACTCATCAGCGTGCCGGACGACTACGCGGTCGTGCTGGAAAATAGCGGGCGCAACCCGGCGAGCGTGAGGCTGCGAGTGTCGTTGGACACTTCCGGGCGCGGCCTGCCGCAAGCGCGATATCTGTCGCCACAGAAACGGCTCGCGGTGATTGCCATCAGCGCAACAGTATTTCTGGCGATCGTGAGTTATTCGGCGAAGAAGCTGCTGACGGTAATGCGAGGGTAAGAGCCCACGCTGGACGCAACTAGCGCGGCTTCGGCTCTACTTGGGCCAGGATGCGGGCTACCACGGGCTCGGAGGCCATGCGGAAGAAGCCTTGGGCGTCCTGTTGCAGAGTGCGCGCGATTTCCTCTATGCGCGCGAAGATGTGGAGGCGCTCATCAAGTGACAACTGCGGATGATGCAGCCTGAGGACGAGGCCGTCGAGCAGGACGACCTTGAGCCGCAAGCTCTCGCTGATGGTGTCGACGTTCTCGCGAAGAAAACGCCCGGCCACGGATTCCGCCTTGCGCAGCTCGCGCTCACTCCACTTAGCGTAATCATTGCCGTGGGCACTCATGGGCTGACCTCGGACAAGTGTGATCAGCGTCACACTCCTTTCCGATTATAGTCAGCGTGTCAATCTCACTAAAGATAGTGGGAAGCCCTAGGTGGTTCCGGGCCGCCCCACCAACGCCAGGAATTCGTCGCGCGTGGTTTTGCGGTTGCGGAACGCGCCCAGCATGGTACTGGTAACAGCGCCGGAGTGCTGCTTCTCAACGCCACGCATCATCATGCAGAAATGGCGTGCCTCACAGATGACACCGACGCCGATGGGGTCAATGATGTTCTGTATGCTTTGGGCGATCTCCTGCGTCATGCGTTCCTGAATTTGCAGGCGGCGTGCGAAGACGTCCACGATGCGGGGAATCTTGCTCAGCCCGATGACGCGGCCTTTGGGGAGATACGCAACGTGGACCTTTCCGAAGAACGGCAGCAAATGGTGTTCGCACAGGCTGAAGAACTCGATGTCCTTCACGATGACCATCTCGTCGTACTTCACCTCAAACAGAGCACCGTTGACGACTTGCCGCACATCGGTGTGATAGCCGCTGGTGAGAAAGCGCAGAGCCTTCTCCACGCGCTCCGGAGTGTTGGCGAGGCCGTCACGGCCGGGATCGTCGACCAGTTGATCGAGTACCCGCTGGATGAGAGGAGCGAAAGAACCATCAACCGCGCCGCGCGCGGGCATCTTCACAACTTGCTTATGCTTGGCCATGGGTAATTGACACTTCAAAGATGTTTCTTGGCGTTTCCGCGATGCTGATTTTCTCGAGCGCCGGGCCATCCGTGGGAAAGGCCGACTTCCAGTGCGCTTCGAGACGGCGGAAGATCTCGTTGGCCAGATTTTCCGTGGTGGGCACGGAGCCGCGAAACTCCGGTATTTCTTCGTTCAGGTTGCGGTGATCGAACGGACGCAATACGTGCTCGTCGACCAGGCGATCGAGGGCGGCGGGATTAAGGACGCGCGCCGTTCGCGGGTCGAGAGGGCCGCGAGCACTGACGGCAATCTCATAGTTATGGCCGTGGCCATAGGGGTTGTCGCACTTGCCGTAGAGTACACGGTTTTCTTCGTCCGACAGCGCCGCGGCATGCAGGCGGTGCGAAGCCGAGAATCGATACTTGCGGGTCACGCGAATCATGCAGCGTCTCCGAAATAATCGACGTACAGGTCGGGAGTTTCGAAGACCCGGACTGCGTGCAGCCGGCCGTATTCTCTTGACAGGTGCGGTGCGAGGCGCTGCCAGACGTCGATGGCGATGTTCTCCGCGGTGGGCACTATGCGGTCAAACGGCGGAACTTCGTGATTGAGGAAGCGGTGGTCATAAAGATCGATCACTTCGCGGTTGATGAGATCTTTGAGCTTTTTCAGGTCGACCACCATGCCGGTTACGGGATCGGGATTTCCCTCGACGGTCACTTCGATCACGTAATTGTGGCCGTGGCCATGCGGATTGGCAGCCAAGCCGAAAAGCTCCTTGTTTTCACGGTCGCTCAGTAATGGGCTGCGGCAGACGTGGGAAGCCGAAAACTCAACGCGCTTGGTGATAAGCATCTAACAAACCGGATGCCGTGGACTTACGGCGGGATACAATATGATTATAAATTAACCATGAAGCAGACGAATGTAATAGACAGAGCCCTGCAAGTTTCCATTGTCGTTCTGCTGGGCGCGTTCGCGTACGTGATCTACGATTCCATTTACGAGCGTATCGTGCAGCCAGGGGATCGCGCCCCCGACTTTTCCATCACGGCCGATAACGGGCGCACCATCACGCGCGCCGAGTTCGGTGGCAAACTGCTGGTGCTGAACTTCTGGGCGTCGTACTGCGCTCCATGTATCGAGGAATTGCCGTCGCTCGATCAGTTCCAGCGCGAACTGGCGGACCAGGGGGTGGTGGTGCTGGGGGTCAGTATCGACAAAGACCCGAAAGCTTACAAGCGGTTCTTGAACAAGTACAACGTCTCCTTCCTTACCGCGCGTGACCCGGACAACAAGATCAACTCCGAGTACGGAACCTTCAAGATTCCAGAAACGTATTTGATCAACCGCGACGGCAAAGTGGTGGGCAAGATCATCAACGCGACCAACTGGGTTGACGGCCGGATGGTCAGCTACGTGAAATCGTTGCTCTGATCATGCTTCCGGCCAAGGGCAAGGAGAAGCTGGCTCAATTTCTTGGCCCACACGGCTATCTGGACCGGCCCGAAGATTTAATCCTCTACGAATATGACGGCAGCGTGGACAAGGCGAGGCCGGACATCGTGGTGTTTCCGCGAACCACCGAGGATGTCGTCGGGATTGTCAAAATCAGTCAAGAGTATGGCGTGCCCGTTGTGGGCAGGGGCGCAGGCACCGGACTGAGCGGAGGGTCGATTGCGCGCGCGGGCGGCATCACGGTCGGCTTTGCGCGCATGAACCGCATCCTGGAAATTGATCTTGATAACGAGCGGGCGGTGGTGCAGCCGGGCGTGGTGAATCTGGACATCACACTATCGGTGGACGCAAACGGGTATTTTTACGCGCCGGACCCATCCAGCCAGCGGGCTTGCACCATCGGCGGAAATGTGGCGGAAAACGCCGGGGGGCCGCATACGCTGGCATACGGTGTCACCACGAATCACGTGCTGGGGCTCGAGGCAGTGCTGCCGGACGGCAAGGTGTATACAACCGGAGGCAAGGAACCTGATCTTCCCGGCTACGATCTGACGGGCTTGCTCACTGGCTCCGAAGGCACGATGGTGCTGGTGACGAAGGTGATTGTGCGTCTGATGCGCAAGCCGGAGCTGGTCAAGACGCTTCTGGCAATTTATGACTCCGATGACGACGCGGGCCGCACGGTAGCGGAGATCACGGCGCGCGCGATCACTCCCGTAGCGGTCGAGATGCTTGACGGCGTAATGCTGAAGATGGTGGAGCAGGCGACGCATGCGGGCTATCCGCTGGATGCGGCGGCAGTGCTGTTGATCGAACTCGAAGGCATGCGTGAAGTGGTGGAAGAGCAGGTGGAGCAGATTCGCGACGCGGCACGATCGTGCGGCGCGAGGGACGTGCGGCTCGCGAAATCGGCCGAAGAGCGCGAGTTGCTTTGGAAGGGACGCAAGAACGCGTTTGGCGCGATCGGCCGCGTGAGTCCTTTCTACTACGTGCAGGACGGCGTGGTACCGCGAACTAAGATTGTTCCCACGCTGCGCTTCATCGGCGAGGTGGGTAAGAAATACGGGCTGATCATCAGCAATATTTTCCATGCCGGTGACGGCAACATGCACCCCATCATCTTGTTTGATGCGCGGAAGCCGGGCGATATTGAGAAGACCATCGCGGCCGGGGAAGAGATTCTCAAGTACTGCATTGAGGCTGGGGGCTCGATTACGGGCGAGCACGGTGTGGGGATGGAGAAGAACGAGATGATGGCTCAACTGTTTTCCCCCGAGACGCTGGACACGATGCGGAGCTTCAAAGAGCTGTTTGATCCAGACAACCGGATGAATCCGGGCAAGGTGCTGCCTACGGGAAAAGGCTGTCTGGAAATTCGGCAGCCGGCGTTGAGCCCGGTGACGTACTGATGTTTGGAATGGACCAGACCAAAACGCAGGAGAAGCCGATCCGTGGGCCGGGGGGCTTGCCCGCGGATATCATCGTCAGCCCGGATACCCGTCGTGCGCAGCGCGTGCCCCCGGGCCAAACGCGCACGTTGAAGTGGCCGGTGCTGGATGCGAGCGGCGCTCCGGAAATCGCGATCGAGCGCTGGACGTTTCGCATCGGAGGCAAAGTGACCGGGCCCGCGGAGTGGAGCTGGGAGGAATTCCGGGAGCTGCCGCGGGTTAAGGTTTTCTCGGATTTCCACTGCGTGACTCGTTGGTCGCGGCTGGGCAATCTGTGGGAAGGCGTTTCGACGCGCGAGCTGGTTGACCGAGCGGGCGGCGCGTTGCCGGATGCGCATTTCGCGCTGGCACATGGTTACGACGGCGGCTGGACCACAAACATGCCGCTGGACGATTTCTTGGCGGAAGACGCGCTGGTCGCATTTCTGCACGATGGCGAACCGCTCTCCGCCGAGCACGGTGGCCCGGCGCGACTGATCGTGCCTCGACTTTATGCCTGGAAGAGCGCGAAATGGGCGGCGGGAGTGGAACTGCTGGATCGCGATCAGGCCGGTTTCTGGGAACGGAACGGCTACCACATGCATGGGGATCCGTGGGTGGAGGAGCGATATGCGTTGTGAGGAAGCCAAATGGACCGCCGAGACCCGAGGGTGCCGAGAGGTTCGTCGAAAAGGCAACTTTGGTTAAGCTGACCTGTCTGCAGCGCTCCTGTATCATGGATAGAGGAAGCGCACCTCCCGCATGGCAGTCAAATCAGAACCCAATTTAGGCGTGAACAGCTGGCTCGAAGATGAGCTGTATCAGCAGTATCTGCACGATCGAGGAGCCGTCGACGAGAGCTGGAAGCACGTGTTTGAGGATGGTGGCGGGAACGGCCATCCGCCTGCGCCGAAAGCCGCGGAACCGGCCGCGCCAGCCGAAAAAGAGTTGCAGCCGTTCACTGGCGAGGAACTGGCGCCGCTCCGAGGGGCCGCGGCGCGGATCGCAGAAAACATGGATGCGAGCCTCGCGGTTCCGGTTGCCACTTCGCAGCGTACTATTCCGGTCAAAGTCATCGACGAGAACCGGCGCATCATCAATCATCATCGGACACTCCTGGGCAAGAGCAAGGTCTCGTATACGCACATCATCGGCTGGGCGATTGTGCGGTCGCTCGAGTATTTCCCGGGGCTGAATCACGCCTTCGCGGAGAAGGATGGCGAACCTTTTCGCGTCATTCGCAAGGCGGTTAATCTCGGTATTGCGGTGGATGTTGCGGCGAAGAACGGCACGCGGAATCTCCTGGTTCCGAATCTGAAAAATGCCCGCGAAATGGACTTTCAACAGTACGTCACGGCGTTCGATGACCTGGTCGGCAGGGCGCGCAGCGGGAAACTCACGAGCGAGGATTTTCAGGGCACAACGATTTCCATCACCAATCCCGGCACGGTTGGAACGATGCAATCCACGCCGCGGCTGATGGTCGGGCAGGGCGCGATCATCGCCGTGGGTACCATCGATTATCCGGCGGAGTACCAGGGTACCGCGCCGGAGATGCGCGCCGCGCTGGGCATCAGCAAAGTGATGACGCTGACCTGCACTTACGATCACCGCATCATTCAAGGCGCGGAATCGGGCATGTTCCTGGGCAAACTGCAGGCGCTGGTGAATGGCGAGGACGGTTTCTACGAAGAGATTTTTGAGCATCTGAAGCTGCCCTATAATCCAGTGCGCTGGGAACCGGATCGTCAGGTAAGCCTGCCCGGCGCGACGGGGCACACGGCGGAAGTCGCGAAAGAAGCGGCGGTGCTGCAGTTGATCAACGCGTACCGTGTGCGCGGGCATCTGATCGCGGATCTGGATCCGCTGGGCGGCGAGCCAAGCTACCATCCGGAACTCGATCCGTTGCGCTACGGGTTGACGATCTGGGATTTGGATCGCGAATTCCTCACTGGCACGCTGGGTGAAGCAATCGGGGAAGGGGCGCCCAAGTCGGTTGCTACGCTGCGCGAGATTCTCGAGACGCTGCGCCAGACTTACTGCGGCAAGATCGGATGCGAATACATGAACATCCAGCATCCGGAGCAGAAGCGCTGGTTGCAGCAGCGCATGGAACCGGAAGCCAACAACTGGCCGCTGGATCGTGAGCTGCGGCTGCGGATTCTGGAAGAGCTGATCGCCGCGGAGCAATTCGAGCATTTCCTGCATTCGCGTTTCGTGGGGCAGAAACGGTTTTCATTGCAAGGCGCAGAGACGGCCATCGCGATTCTGGATGAACTGCTGGATCGCGCGGCGGATCGCAAGGTACACGAGGTCGTTATCGGCATGGCGCATCGCGGCCGGCTTACGGTGCTTGCGAATGTCGTCGGAAAACCCCTGGCGCAGATCTTCTCGGAGTTTGAAGGCAACATCGATCCCGCGAGCACGCAGGGCTCGGGCGACGTAAAGTATCACCTGGGTGCGCGCGGCGTGCGGCGGTCGGAATCGGGCAAGGAGATTGTGGTTTCGGTAGCGCCCAATCCCAGTCACCTGGAGGCGGTCGACCCAGTGGTTGAAGGCATCGTGCGGCCGAAGCAGGATCGATTGGGTGATACCGCGCGCGAACGGGTGATTCCGCTGCTGGTTCACGGCGACGCCGCATTCGCGGGACAGGGAGTGGTGGCGGAAACGCTCAATCTCTCACAGCTCGACGGCTATTCAACCGGTGGCACCATCCACCTGATCATCAACAACCAGATCGGTTTCACGACGCTGCCCGACGAGGCACGGTCCACGCCGTACTCGACCGATGTGGCGCGCATGGTGCAAGCGCCGATTTTCCACGTGAACGGCGACGATCCCGAGGCGGCCATTCGGGTGGCGCAGATCGCCTTCGACTACCGACAGGAATTCAAGAAAGACGTCGTGATCGACATGTTCTGCTACCGCCGGTGGGGGCACAACGAAGCCGACGATCCCAGTTACACACAGCCCCTGCTCTATAAGAAGATCAAGGACCATCCCTCCGTGGCCGTGCTCTATGGGGAGCGGTTGACGCGTGAGGAGGTTCTGAGCTCGCAGGACATCCAGGCGATTCACAAACGCGAGACCACGCGGCTCAGCGAGGCGTTTGATTCGGCGCAGGAGAGAGCGGAACGCTTTGAAGTGCAGGAGCTGAGCGCCGTGCCCGAGGGGGAGATCACGACCAGTCCCCAGGCGACTGCGGTGAATCGCGCCCTGCTGGAGCAGGTTGTGAACGGCATCACCGACTTTCCGGAAAATTTTCATCTGCATCCCAAGCTGCACGGGTTTGTGGAGAAGCGCAAGGAAGCGTTGGAGAAAGGCGGACCGATCGACTGGGCTTATGGCGAGGCGCTGGCGTTCGGATCGCTCGTTCTAGAAGGCACGCCTGTGCGATTGAGCGGCCAGGATTCCGGGCGCGGTACTTTCAGCCAGCGTCACACGGTCTTCTACGATGCCGAAACCGGGCGTCAGTACGTTCCCTTGCAGCATCTTTCGAGTGATCAAGCGCGCTTCGATGTATTCGACAGTTCGCTCAGCGAGTTCGCGGTGCTGGGATTCGAGTTCGGTTATAGCGTGGCGGATCCGCTGACGCTGGTAATGTGGGAAGCGCAGTTCGGCGATTTCGCCAATGGCGCGCAGGTCATGATCGATCAGTTCATCGTCGCCGCGGAATCCAAGTGGGGCCAGCCAAGCGGCCTCGTGATGCTGCTGCCGCACGGCTACGAAGGGCAGGGCCCGGAACATTCGAGCGCGCGGATGGAGCGGTTCCTCAATCTCTCCGCGGAACAAAACATCCAGGTGGCCAACTGCTCTACGCCGGCGCAATACTTCCACCTGCTGCGGCGCCAAATGCGCGGCGGCGCCGATCGCCGCGGCATGCGCAAACCGCTCATCATTTTTACGCCCAAGCGCATGCTGCGGTATCCGCGCGCGACTTCGACATTTGCCGATCTGACCACGGGCGGGTTCCGGGAGGTTCTGGACGACCCCGGGTTAGCCGACACGGGACGCGTCTCGCGTGTGGTTTTCTGCGCCGGCC
>Ga0335081_10013823_pt1 | contig 13048 bp, 12 predicted proteins | sample Lox_Sample_35_FD_206713 | JGI IMG/M metagenome (GOLD analysis project Ga0335081, IMG submission 206713) | Soil microbial communities from Loxahatchee National Wildlife Refuge, Florida, United States - Lox_Sample_3.5 | ecosystem: Environmental > Terrestrial > Soil > Wetlands | place: USA...
CGAGGCCTGGCTCAGCAGGAGCGCTGCCGCGGCACACGCGGCCCTCAAGCCCTATCCGTCCGACCTCATGGTCGCGTACCGCGTGAGCCGGCGGGTCAACTCACCGAAGAACGACGATCCCTCGTTGATCGAGCCGGTAGCCGCGCGGACCTTTTGATTGATGGTGGGCCGTGTAGGAATCGAACCTACGACCAAGAGATTAAGAGTCTCCTGCTCTACCAGCTGAGCTAACGGCCCACAGTTGGGGTGGACGATGGGACTCCACCGGCCACGCGCGACACCGGCATTTCCGCGCTCGTCGCGCCAGCGCCTTGGGGGTCTGCGGGGGCGCGCAGTGTAGCAGCCATGGCGCCACGGGACCAGAATCCGGCCTACATGGCGCTGCAGCAGCTTTCAGGCACTCGTGAGCGTCTCAACCTGATCAACTTCTGGAAGCGCCACAGGCCCCCGGACGGCTGCTCGCTCAGCGGGAGCGTGCTGTCCTGCTCGTGAAGATGGGGTGGACGATGGGACTCGAACCCACGACGGCCGGGACCACAACCCGGGGCTCTACCAACTGAGCTACGTCCACCACCGGCGGGGCGCAAAGTATATACGAATCAGTGGCGCGCCCGGCAGGACTCGAACGGGCACGGTGGTGATGCGCGCCCGGCAGGACTCGAACCTGCGACCAGCGGATTAGAAATCCGCTGCTCTATCCAGCTGAGCTACGGGCGCGGCTGCTGCAACTGTACCGGAATGGGCACCAGGGCGCGCAGCCCGTCGGGCTGCGGCGTGAGTCGCAGCACGAACCCGAACCGGTCGAGCTGCGTGCACAACTCGAAGTCCCGCTCCGGAGCCCAGTGAGCGGCGGGATCAAAGAACTTCCGTGCCTCCACCGATCCACGCAGGCGCTCGGGGATTCCCCGTTCATCGAACGGGCGCCCGAGGAGCCGGGCGGCGATCAGTTCCGAGCACGCATCGTCGGCGTCCGAATGCTCGAGCGCCGCGACACCCATGCGGACGAGGCTCACGGTCGTGGGTGCCAGTTGCCGGATATAGGCGCACACCGCCGCGGCGTTGACGAGCGCGCCCGTCAGCACCACATCCGCGCCGGTGGCATTCGTAAGGCCGCGCGTGCCGGCACTGGTGGTCTGCACGACGGTGCGGCCCGCGAGCGAGCTCGCCTCGAGCTCCGTCGGTGAATTATTGCAATCGAAACCGGCGATCCTGCGCCCCTCACGCTCGCCGATCGTGAAGCAATCCGGGTAGATGTGCCGCAGGGCGAGCGCCTCATCGGCGTCTTCCATCGGAATGATGCGCGTGGCGCCGCGAGCGATGGCGTGGCACGCAACCGTGAAGGCGCGGAACACATCGATCACGACCGCGACACCGCGTGCCGCGCGAGCTCCCGCGACGAAGTCGAGCAGCTGCACCTGCATGGCGGCCGCTACCGCCTCGCTCGCGCCGCCGACTCCACCCGGGCACGCAGCGCCTGCAGCGCCGCCGGAAGCTCGACGCGCAGCGAGTGACGTACCAGTGCCTGCGGAATCCAGAATCCGGGATCGACGTACAGACGGTACTCCACGATGGTTGCCTGACCCTCGGCCTGGCGCTCGAGACGCCAGCTGCCCTCCTCGTCCTTCATATCACCGCCGACGCGCCGGAAGTCCATGCGCAGGGGTCGCTGATAATCGGCGCGCAGTACCGAGCGGATCGTCGGCATCAGCCACGAATACCTGACTTCGTGCTCGATGAGATCGTGCGAGCCGTCAGCCGAGCGCTCGAGCAGCCGACAGCGTTTGAGCCCCGGCACGAATGCCGGCGCGTGCTCGCAGTCCGTCAGCACCTTCCAGACCGCCTCGGGGGGAGCATTGATGCGGATGGCGGCGGCCACATGGCCGCGCTGCGCACGGTCCTCCACGTCGGCCCGGACCACGATCTCACCGGCTGCCAGGCGTTTTGCGTCGTGATCCGTCAGCCAGGAAGCGGTTTGACCGGCGGCCCACGCGGGCAGGAGCGCCGCGAACAGCACACCGACGATCGTTGTACGCATGCCCGTCCGAGCTTAGCAGCGGTATCCCGTGGGTGGCCATCACGGGCGGCGGCGGTTCAATTGACAGATGAGGCCTGCACCGTAACGATGCTCCCCGGAAGTGTGATCAAGTGCGCCCCAGGGCCATATCTTTCGCCGCGGCACTGACGGTACTCACCGTTCTAGTGCTGCCGCTTGCCTTCAGCGGCTGCGCGAACGGTCTGTTCTATCAGCCCGACGGCTTGCCGCGCGCACAGCTCAAGCAGGCACAACTCGATCAGAGTATTCCTCATGAAGTGGTGACACTGCGCGCCGCCGATGGCTCGCGGCTGAACGGCTGGTTCCTCCACGGGCAAGGCTCAGTCAAGGCGACGATCGTCTTCCTGCACGGCAATGCCGGCAATCTCACCGTGCACATACCGTTCGTTGCGTGGCTGCCGGCGCAAGGCTACAACGTGCTCGCGATCGACTATCGCGGCTACGGCCTGTCCGAGGGCAAGCCCACTCGCCAGCATGTGCTCGAGGATGCGCGCACGGCGTACGGCTATGCGCGCACCCGCGCCGATGTCGACCCCGACAGGCTGATTCTGCTCGGTCTGAGTCTCGGGGGAGCCAATGCCATCGCGCTCGCCGGCCGCGAGCGGCTGCCGGGCCTGTGCGCGGTGATCGCGGACTCGGCGTTCTCGAGCTACCGGCGGATCGCAGCGGAGAAGGTTGCCGAGTTCCCGTACGGCCTTAACGTCGTGCTGTACAGCGTGCGCAACCGCCTCGTGACCGACGAGCTCAGTCCGATCGATCTGGTGGACCGGATCGCGCCGGTGCCACTGCTGCTCATCAGCGGGGAGGCCGACGAGGTGGTGCCGGAATCACACAGCACGCTGCTGTTCGCCCGGGCGCATGACCCGAAGCTGCTTTGGAGAATTCATGGCGCCGGCCACATCGAGGCGCTGGGACGCTTCCGGGCGCAGATCGCCCCCGCGCTGCTGCAGTTCCTGGGCAGCGCGGTCAGCGGCGCGAGCGTGGCTTCGGGGACCGTCGACTGGTAGGCAGTCGGGGCGGCGCCGATCTTCCATATGCGAGGAAATCGGGGCAGAGGGATTTGAACCCCCGACCCTCTGCTCCCAAAGCAGATGCGCTACCAGACTGCGCCATGCCCCGTCCTCGAGGCGAGCATGACGGCCCTGCGCACGTGAGGCAAGAGCTGCGTCAGGCGCGCCGCCAAGCGGTCTTCCCGCCCGGACGATCCTCGAGGATGACCCCCAGGTCCGCGAGCTCCTTGCGGATGCGGTCCGCCTGCGCAAAATCGCCCCGCCGCCGCGCCTCGTTGCGCTGCGCGATGAGCCCCTCGACCCGCTGCTCGAACGCCTCGGCCTCACCGCCGGTCGACTGCTTCAGCCATTCGTCGGCGCCGCGTCCCAGCAGCCCCAGCACGCCGCCGAGCGAGCGCAGCTCCACCGCGAGCTCCGCCGCCGCCGCAAGGTCGTGCCGATCCTTCGCCGAGTTCACCGCGCGGGCGAGCGATTGCAGCACGGCCAGGGCCTCGGGCGTATTGAAGTCATCGTCCATCGAATCGCAGAAGTTTGCGGTGAACTGCGATGGGGGCTGCGCCGCTGCCGTCGGCACATCCCGCAGCGCCGTGTAGATGCGCGTGAGCGCGGCATCCGCCTGGGCGAGCTGGTCGCTCGAGTAGTTGATCGGCCCGCGGTAGTGGCTGCTGAGCACGAAGTAGCGGATGACCTCCGGGTCGCGCACGCTCTTCAGCACATCGCGAATGGTGAAGAAGTTGCCGAGCGACTTCGACATCTTCTCGTCGTTGATCGAGAGGAAGCCGTTGTGCATCCACACGTGCGCGAACTCATCGCCGCTCGCGGCCCGCGACTGGGCGATCTCGTTCTCGTGGTGCGGGAACTTGAGATCCGCGCCGCCGCCGTGGATGTCGAAGCGCGTGCCGAGCAGCGCCTGCGACATCGCCGAGCACTCGATGTGCCAGCCGGGCCGGCCCGGCCCCCATGGCGACTCCCACGAGGGCTCGCCGGGCTTGGCGTGCTTCCAGAGCACGAAGTCGAGCGGGTCACGCTTGTTCGCATCGATCTGCACGCGCTCGCCCGCGCGCAGCTCCTCGAGCCGCTCGCCGGACAGGGCGCCGTACCCTGCGAAACTCGCGACCGAGTACATGACATCGCCGTTGCCTGCCACGTACGCGTGGCCATTGTCCACCAGCGTGCGGGTGAGCTCGATCATCTGCGGCACGTATTCCGTGGCGCGCGGCTCGAAATCGGGTCGCAGGATACCGAGCGCATCGTAGTCCGCGTGCATCGCCTCGATGTAGAAGCGCGTGAAGGCGCCGATGTTCTCGCCGCGCTCGGCCGCGCGCTGGATGATCCGATCGTCGATGTCGGTGATGTTGCGCACGAAGCGCACAGCGAAGCCGCGATACGTCAGATAGCGCCGCACGATGTCGAACACGATCTTGGAGCGGGCGTGGCCCATGTGACACAGGTCGTAGACCGTGTCGCCGCACACGTACATGCCGACGCGCCCGGGCGCGAGCGGCCGGAACTCCTCCTTGCGCCCGGTGAGGGAATTGAAGATGCGGATCACCGCTGTCCCTCGGCGAAGCGTGCCAGGCGCTCGCACGCCGTGCCTGGCGGCATCGCCTTGAGGAGCGGGGCGAGCTCGGGCCCGTGCCGGCGTCCGGTCAGCGCGACGCGCAGCGGCATGTAGAGCTCCGCGCCCTTGCGTCCGGTCGCGGCGCGCGCGGCGCCGGCAATGGCCGGCAGGTCGTTGCCGCTGGTCCTCGCGGCCTGCGCCGCGGCGGCAAAATAGTCGCGTCCGGTGGCGCGAACCAGCTCCGCCTCCGGCGCCGCAAGCGGCGGCAACCCTCCGAAGACGATGTCCGCCCAGAGACGCGCATCCTCCGGCAGCACCACATTGGGCAGCACGGCCTGTGCGAAGGCCGCGGCGGCCGCGGGGGTGAGTCCCGGGGGCAGCGCCGGCTCGAGCCAGCGCAGTGCCTCGGCATTGCTCAGCCGGTGCACTGACTCCCGCTGCCACACCGTGAGCTGCTGCTCATCGAAGTGAGCCGGGGCGCGCCCGAGGTGGGCGGCATCAAACCCCAAGGCCATCTGCTCGAGCGTGAGGAACGCGTGCTCGGGGCTGAAATGCCCGAGGCGATACAGGAGGTTGAGGATCGCGGCGGCGGTGTAGCCGCGGGCGCGGTACTCGCGCACGCTGCTTGCGCCGTGGCGCTTGGAGAGCGGGGCACCGTCGGCGCCGACGAGCAGTGCGACGTGGCCGTAGAGCGGCTGGGACAGCCCCAGCGACTCGAGGATCAGCAGCTGCCGGGGTGTGTTGGTCAGGTGGTCCTCGCCGCGCAACACGTGCGTGATTCCCATGGCCGCATCGTCGACTGCGTTGGTGAAGAAGAACTTCGCCGAGCCGTCCGCCCGGCGTACGACGAAGTCGCCGATGTCGTCGGTGAGAAAGCTCTGCGGCCCGTGCACGAAGTCCACGAACTCGACGCGGCGCCCCGCCGGCACGCGAAACCGCAGCGTCGCGGTGGCCCCGGCCGCGCGCCTGGCGGCCCGCTGCTCCGCGCTGAGACCGCGGCAGGTCCCCGCATAGCGCGGCGGCCGGCCCGAGGCGAGCTGGGCACGACGCGCGAGCGTGAGCTCGAGCTCCGTGCAGAAGCACTCGTACAGCAGTCCCTGCTGCTCGAGGGTGCGGAAGTATCGCTCGTAGAGCGCCGTGCGCTGCGACTGGCGATAGGGACCGCGCTCGTCCTCGCGCTCCGGGCCCCGGTCCCAGGCGAGGCCCAGCCAGTTGAGGTCATCGAGCTGGCGCGCCAGGAACTCATCGCGGCTGCGCTCCGCGTCGGTATCCTCGATCCGCAGCACGAAACTCCCCTGCGTGTGCCGCGCCAGCAGCAGATTGAACAAAGCCGTGCGGGCGTTGCCCAAGTGCAGGTCGCCGGTCGGGCTGGGAGCAAAGCGCGTCACGGCGGGGGTCGGCATCGCGCGCGCGGCTGCGTTGGGATCGTCGGCCATGTTCGGGCATGTTACGGGAAACACCCGCGGGCCAAAACTACGCAACGCGGCGCGGTCCGCAGTTGCTAGAATTCACGCTTCCGCCGCAAGGCGCGCAGGGGGACAGGCGCGATGCAGAATCAAGTCAAAGCGTTGGCATGGCTCGGCCTGCTCGCGGTACTGGCGGGGGCAGGCGCACGCGCGTACGCGGAGCCCAATCCCCGCGTGAAGATCACGACCAACGCCGGCGAGTTCGTGATCGAGGTGCTGCCGGACCGGGCACCGCTCACGGCGGCCAACTTCCTGCGCTACGTGCGCGAGGGCCACTACACGCAGACGCTGATTCACCGCGTGATCAACAATTTCGTGATCCAGGGCGGGGGCTTCTCCGCCGTCGACGACAAGTCGAAGCCCACGCACGAGGCCATCGTCAACGAGTCGGGAAATGGCCTGCAGAACAAGCGTGGCGCGGTGGGACTTGCGCGCAGCGAGAACCCCCACAGCGGCAACGCTCAGTTCTACATCGATCTCGCCGACAATCCGGACCTCGACCCGCTGCCCACGCGCTGGGGCTACGCTGTGTTCGGCAAGGTCGTTCAGGGCATGGACGTGATCGAGCGCATCGCGGTCACGCCGACCGGCGCCGTCGGGCCGTTCAAGAGCGATGCGCCGCTGAAGCCGATCATCATCCAGAAGGCCGAAATCGTGGATGCCTCCACGCTCGCGCCGGCCGACAAGCCCGCGGCCTCAACGCCCACTACACCCGTCGAGTCGCCCAAGTAGCGAGCGGTGAGGCGGCTCCTCGTCTCCGACGTGCATCTGGATGCCGCGGCGCCGGAGGCGATCGAGCAATTCCTCGCGTTCCTGCGCACGCAGGCGTCGCAGTCCGAGGCGCTCTACATCCTCGGCGATCTGTTCGAGACGTGGATCGGCGATGATGACGAGGCGCCCGACAAGGCGCGCGTGTGCGGGGCGCTTGCGCAGCTGACGGCCACAGGCGTTGCGTGCTTCGCGCTGCACGGCAACCGCGACTTCCTGCTGGGTGAGGCCTTCAGCGCCCGCACCGGGGTACAGCTGCTGCCCGACCCCGTCGTCGCAGACTTCGACGGCGAGCGCGTGCTGCTCACCCACGGGGATGCACTGTGCGTCGACGACCACGCCTACCAGGAGCTGCGCAGCACGGTGCGCAGGAGCGCCTGGCAGCGGCGCTTCCTTGCCCTGCCGCTGCAGGCACGCATGCTGCTGGCGGTCGAGGCCCGGGCGGGCAGCCGCGCCCACACCTCCCGCGTGATCCCCCGGATCATGGACGTGAACGCGGAGGCCGTGACCGCGGCTTTCCGTGCGACGGGGGTGCGCCGGATCATCCACGGTCACACCCACCGGCCGGCGATCCACGAGACGCAGCTCGCGGGCGCCCCCGCATGGCGCATCGTGCTCGGCGCCTGGTACGAGCAGGGCAGCGTCCTCAGCTACGAGGCCGGTCGCTACGAGCTGCGCGAGCTGCCGCGAGAGCTGACACCCCCCGCGACGCAGGAAGTCTAGGGCGCGCGCACCCGCGGGAGCGCCAGTACCGCCTCGAGGCCGCACTCCGGCAGATTGCGCAGGATGAGCGAGCCGCCGTGCGCTTGCGCGATGTCGCGTGCAATGGACAGGCCGAGTCCCGTGCCGCCGGTGTCGCGGTTGCGCGAGGACTCGACCCGATAGAACGGCTCGAACACACGCTCGAGCTCCTCGTGCGGCAGCCCCGGCCCGTCATCCTTGATGCGCACCACGAGCGCTGCGCCGTCCTCGACCGTGACGGTGGCACGCGTGCCGAAGTTGACGGCGTTGGAGATGAGATTGGTGAGACAGCGCTTCAGTGCCTGCGCCTTGCCGGTGAACGGCCGCGTTGCGCGGCCCACGATCTGCACCTGCGCGCCGAGCTCGGCGAACTCGACGCGCAGCGTCTCGAGCAGCGCGTTGAGATCGATCGGCGTGCGCAGCTCGTCGTCGTTGAGGCCGCGCAGCAGCGCGAGCGTGCCGCGGACCATGCTCTCCATCTCATCGAGATCGCGCGAGAAGCGGGCTTGCGCTTCCGGGTCGGTCAGCATCTCCAGCCGCAGCCGCAGCCGCGTCAGCGGTGTCTTCAGGTCATGGGACATTGCCGCGAGCACGCGCGTGCGGCTGTCGAGGTAGCGCTGCATGCGGTCCTGCATCGTGTTGAACGCACGAGCGGCCTCGCGCAGCTCGCGCGTACCCTGCTCCTTGAGCGGCGGCTGGCGCACGTCCCGGCCCACGGCCTCGGCCGCGCGCGACAGCTCGGACAGCGGCCGCGTGATGCTGCGGGCCACGGCGTACAGGGCGATCGTGGTCAGCACCGTGAGCAGCAGCAGGTTCAGCAGCAGATTGCGCGGCAGCGGCGCGCCGCGCTGGTTCTGGGCGACGCGAAACGCGAGCGAATCACCGTCCGGCAGGCTGATGTTCACATCGTAGAGCTGTCCGCCCAGCTCGTAGACCTGCGGCGCGGTGCGATTGACCGTGATGACTCGCCGCGAGGGGTCGACGGTGCGTGCGACGGACACCTTGTAGGAGGGCCCGAGACCGAACTGCAGCTGCCGCGTGAGGGCGTCGCGGAAGTCGAGCGTCTCACCGGCGGGCCGCGACGGCGGCGGACGGCCGCGCGCGCCGCGCGGCGCCCGATCCGGCGGCCAGTGATCGAGCCGGTCGCGTGCGACCTCACGCGCATCGCGATCGAGCAGCTGCAGCGCGAAGGTGAGATCGACGATCCGGCGCGACCATTCGCGCACGCTGCCCTCGAGGGTGAAGCGCGCCCGATCGTTCTCGACCAGCACGAAGCTCAGCGCCTGCGCGAGCAGCATGCCGGCGAGCACCGCCGCGAACAGTCGCCCGAACAGTGAGCGCGGCCACCAGATGAAGCTCCGCGGCGGCGGCGTCTCGGCGAGCCCCTCAGCAGGTTTCGACAGTGACCCCCACGACATACCCCTCACCGTACACCGTCTTTATGATTTGTGGGGCGCGCGCGTCATCCCCGAGGATCTGCCGCAGCCGGCTGACGCGCACGTCGATGCTGCGATCGAGCGGGTCGGCCTCGCGCCCTCGCAGCAGCTCGGTGAGCTGCGTGCGCGAGAGCACCCGGTTCGGCGAGGCGAGCAGCACCGCGAGCAGGCGGTATTCGGCACCGCTCAACTGCACGTTGGTACCCGACGGGTTGGTCAGGTTCCGCGTGGTGGTGTCGAGATGCCAGCCGGCGAACTTGAAGCCGCGGACCGCCGCAGGATCGGGGTCGCGCGGGGCGTGCGCGGCGCGCCGCAGCACCGCCTTCACCCGCCCGAGCAGCTCGCGCGGATTGAATGGCTTGGGCACATAGTCGTCGGCGCCCAGCTCGAGGCCGACGATGCGATCCACGTCCTCGCCGCGAGCGGTGAGCATGACGACCGGCAGCTGCGAGCGCATCCGCAGGTCACGGCACAGCGACAGTCCGTCCTCCCCCGGAAGCATGAGATCGAGCACGATCAGGTCGACGTGCGACTGCTGCAGCACCCTGCGCATCGACTTGCCCTCGGCCACCGCGGTCGCGCGGTAGCCATGGGTCTCGAAGTACTGGCTGAGCAGACTGCGAATCTCGCGATCGTCATCCACGATCAGCAGGTGGGGTCTCTCGCTCATGGCTTGCATCGCTCTCACGTGGGGCAGCACCTCCCTACGACCCTACAAACGCCGAATCGTGCCCACCGTTGTCTTACTCGCCGCGCCTCTCGCGACTGGATTGTAAACAAGTGTTTCGCGTGCAGCCGCTCGGCGAATCCGAGTATGCGCTCTTCGCAAGCCGGCGCGCCCCTTAGAGCGGCGGACCGGAGTGAAAGCGAAACTGCGCATCAGGACTCGTCGCGAGCTGCGCTTCGAGTTCGGCGAGGCACTGCAGGCGCGCTCGCCAGCCGAGCGCGCCCGCGCCGTCGCGCTCGCGGGCAAAGGCAAGGTACTGCCCGCAGTGGCGTGCCTCGGCGATCGCCAGGCGGCCGTAGAATTGGCCGAGCGGTGCCGGCAGCCTCGGCGCGAGCAATTCGAAGCGCTCGCACGAGCGCGCCTCGATGAGCGCGCCGATGAGCAGCAGATCGAGCTTGCGCGCCGGATCGGCCGGCGCGGCGCGCCGGCGCAGCTCGGTCGCATAGCGCGCCGGCTTCTGGCGCTCGAAGGCGACCCCGGCGGCCTGCATGGTCTGCTGCACCTGCTCGAAGTGCCGCAGCTCCTCGCGCGCCAGGCGTGACAGGGCCGCCGCGAGCGCCCGATCCTCGGGGTAGGCGAACATGAGCGCGAGCGCCGTGGATGCAGCCTTCTTCTCGCAGCTCGCATGATCGTTGAGCAGCTGCGCCCAGCGCTCGACCGCCGCGTCGGTCCAGGCCGACGGGGTCGCCGTGAGCAGGATTCTCACGCCGCGAGCTCCGCGGAGCGCAGCGCACGCAGGGCGCGCTCGAGCACCGCCGCGGCGGCCGCTGCCGAGGCAAACCGATCGGCGGGCGACTTCGCCATGAGCTTGCTGATGATCGGCTGCAGCAGCGCGAGCTCGGTCGGCAGGCAGGGGAGCGGTGCCTTGCGGTGCAGGTAGATGATGGCCATGGGGTTGTCGTCGGAATACGGCTTCTGCCCGGTCAGCATCTCGAACAGGATGACCCCGAGGCTGTACAGGTCGCTGCGCGCATCGATCGGCTCGCCGTGCCCCTGCTCGGGACTCATGTAATGAGGCGTGCCGAAGATCGCGCCTTGCTCGAACAGGTCGAGCGCAAGTGACGTGTGCCGGGCGAGCCCGAAGTCGATGAGCACCAGGCGGCCGTCGTCGCGAAACATGATGTTCCCCGGCTTCAGGTCGCAGTGCAGGACACCGCCGCTGTGCACCACGTGCAGCGCGCGCGCGATCTCGAGCACCAGGCGCACCGCCTCGACCGGCGTGACACCGCCGCGCATGCGCCGGCGCAGGTCACCGCTGCGGAAATACTCCATGACGAGATAGGCATGCGCATCGCTCACGCCGAGATCGTGCAGACGCACGACGCTCGGTCCCTCGACCCGCTGCACGATCTCGTGCTCCTGCAGGAAGCGCTTGAACGAATGGTCGAGCTCGCCGCTCTTCAGGCCCTCGCGCGCCACCTTGATGACGACCAGCTCCGCGGACTCCTCGCTCTCGGCCAGATACAGCTCCGATACCTGACCTGCGGCGAGACGGCGCACGCGCCGGTAGCCGGGAATGCGCGCGCCACTGAAGCGCTGGCCGTCCAGTCCGAGACTTGCCCCGTGACGCTCGGCGCGGGAGCGAGCCTGCCTCTCGGCCGCCTGCTCCAGAGCGCCGACCAGCGCCTCATGATCGATCTTCTCCTTGCCGATCGTGGCGCTCGCCCCGAGCGCGAGCGCGCGCCGGCACGAGCGGTCGCCGACCCGCTCGCTGAGGAATACGACCGGGGCGAATCCGGGCCGCGAGGCGAAATCGGCCAGCCAGTCGATCCCGCGGGTACTCGGCCAGGAGTGATCGAGCAGCACGGCATCGAACCCGAGCGCTCGCACCTCCGGGGCGATCTCGCCACGCTCGACCGGGTCGTACTCGACGATCAGTGCCTGCGGCCAGCGGCACGTGACGTGATGGCGCACGAGCGCTCTTGCTTGCGGGTCATCGTCGATCAGCAGGATCCGCATACGCCTTGCCGGATTTCCTTAGGGCTTCAGCGGCCCGCCGGCTGCGCTGCGAGCCAGGCCCGCGCGTCCGCCTCCGCCAGCTTAAGTCCTATCACGAGGTCGCCCACATTGGTGCCGGTCGGCCCAGTGTGCACCAGGTCGCCAGCAGCGGCGAGCGCGGTCGCGGAATCTGCGCGGCGCAGGCAGTCCTCCACGTCGAGACCTGCGAGCATGGCGCGCGCGCACGTGTCACCGTCGACCAGCGCGCCGGCATCGTCGGTGACGCCGTCGGTACCATCGGTGCCGGCGGCGAGCAGCACGAGCCGCTCGTCTCCTGCAATGATGCGCGCCACGGCGAGCGCGAGGTGCTGGTTGCGGCCGCCGCGGCCGGGCTGCGGCGGCAGGCGCACCACGGATTCCCCGCCCCACACCCTGAGCGGCACGCGACTGAAGTGCAGCTCGTGCGCAAACCGCACGGCGAGGCGCTCCGCATCCTGGCTGAAGCGCGTCTCGCTCACCTCGACCTCGAGCCCGGCTGCGGCCGTGCGTACGGCGCACAGCGCATCCTTTATCGAGGCGACGACGACCCGCTCGACCCCGTCGGGCCCTGCGGGACCTGCCGCGGCAAGCCCGGAGCCGATCACGGCCGGGTCATCGCCCGGCACGTCGGAGAGCAGCAGCGCGAGTGCCGGTCGGCCGCCGAGCTGGCCGAGCAGGCGTCCGCCCTTGATCAGGGAGATGTCGCGCCGGCGCGCATTGAGCTCCCCGATGGCAACCCCGCTGGCAAGACCCGCGAGGTTGAGCCCGCGCAGATCCTCGAGCGTCGCCCCGGGCGCGAGTACCTCGGCAAGACTCGAAGCCCCACCGGAAACCAGCAGCACGAGCGCCGTATCGGGCGGTGCACTGCGCACGAAGGCGAGCAGCCGCGCGCCGGCATCGAGCGAGCGCTGGTCCGGAACCGGGTGGCCGCTCTCGAGGACCTCGACCCCGGGGAGGCTCCGCAGCGCCGGATCCACGTGGCCGTCCTTGGTGATGACCAGGCAGCTCGCCATGCGAGCCCCGAGCGCATCGTGAGCGCCGCGTGCCATCGCCGCGGCCGCCTTGCCCACGGCCGCCACGCGCACGGCCGGCGCGCGAGCCAGCACCGCCCCGGCGCGCCCCTCGAGTGCCGCGCGCGTGCGCGCGCGCCCATCGACCGCGGCGAGCGCGGCCCGCAGAAGTGTCAGCAGCAGATGGCGTCGCGAGTCGCGCGCCGTCACGAGCGCCGTACGACTCGCAGACCCCGCCGTCCGTCGCGACGCTGCGCCTTGGCCTCATCCGAGCGCTCGAGCTGCAGACGCTCGAGATA
>Ga0335081_10013824_pt1 | contig 13047 bp, 8 predicted proteins | sample Lox_Sample_35_FD_206713 | JGI IMG/M metagenome (GOLD analysis project Ga0335081, IMG submission 206713) | Soil microbial communities from Loxahatchee National Wildlife Refuge, Florida, United States - Lox_Sample_3.5 | ecosystem: Environmental > Terrestrial > Soil > Wetlands | place: USA: Florida...
CGAGAACCCAGCGCCGCTGCCCAACATCGCCATCGACGAGCCCACCATCGCCATGCAGTTCACCGTGAACACCTCACCGCTGGCGGGCAGAGAAGGAGAGTACGTCACTTCGCGCAACCTGCGCGAACGGCTGGAGAAAGAACTGCTCACCAACGTTTCTATCCGGGTGGAAGAGACGGCCAGCCCGGATACATTCAAAGTGATGGGGCGAGGAGAGCTGCAACTTTCCATCCTGATCGAGATGATGCGCCGCGAAGGCTACGAGCTTATGGTCGGGAATCCTGAGATCGTCACCCGCACCATCGGTGGCAAGCTGATGGAACCGGTGGAGCGGCTGACCATCGATATTCCGGAAGAGTTTGTCGGGGTGGCGATGGAGCAGCTCGGCATGCGGAAAGCCCAGATGGAGAAGATGCACAACCACGGCTACGGGCGCGTGCGCATGGAATTCCGCGTGCCCAGCCGCAGCCTGATCGGCCTGCGTAGCGAGCTGCTCACCGACACCCGCGGCACCATCGTTATGAACTCGCTCTTCGACGGCCACACCGAGTGGCAGGGCGAGATCCCGCACCGCCTGACCGGCGTGCTGGTGGCGGACCGCGCCGGCTCGACCACCGCCTACGCACTCTACAACCTGCAGGAGCGCGGCGAGCTGTTCGTGGCCCCGGGCACCGAGGTTTACGAGGGCATGATCATCGGCGAGAACTCGCGCGATGCCGACCTGGATGTGAATTGCGTCCGCGAAAAGAAGCTCACCAACATGCGCTCGTCGACCGCAGATGAAGCTATCCGCCTGATCCCGTTCCGCATCCTCAACCTGGAGCAGGCGATCGAATTCATCGCCGACGACGAATTCGTCGAGGTGACGCCCAAATCGCTTCGCCTGCGCAAGAAGATCCTGCAGGCGAACGCCCGGCCGCGAAAGAACGCGGTACCGGTGGCGACGGCGGCGACCGAGTAACTTTGCTCCATGGCGGAACGAACCACCACCGAGGTCGAAGTCGAGGGCAGACGGCTGACGCTCTCCAACCTGGAGAAGGTGCTCTACCCGCAGGCGGGCTTCACCAAGGCCCAGCTCATCGACTACTACGTGCGCATCGCGCCGGTGCTGCTGCCGCACCTGCACGGCCGTCCGCTCACCATGAAGCGCTATCCGGACGGCGTGGATGGCGAACTCTTCTATCAGAAGAATTGTCCCGACCATCGTCCGCCGTGGGTGGCGACGGCGCGCGTGTGGAGCGAGGGCAACAAGCGCTGGATGGATTACTGCATGGTGCAGGAGGTGGCCGCGCTGGTGTGGGCCGCGAATCTGGCCGATATCGAACTGCACACCTCGCTCTCGCTGGCGAAAGACATCCTGCGGCCCACCATGATCGTCTTCGACCTCGATCCCGGCGAGCCCGCCAACATCGTGCAGTGCTGCCAGACCGCGATCTGGGTGCGCGACATCTTCCAGTACTTCGGATTGCAGTCATTCCCCAAGACCTCCGGCTCGAAAGGGCTGCAGGTTTATGTGCCGCTGAACACGCCCGTCACCTACGACGATACCAAGGCCTTCGCGCACGAAATTGCCAGAACGCTGGAAGCTCAACACCGCGGCCAGATCGTCTCCGATATGAAGAAAGCCCTGCGCGTGGGCAAGGTGTTCGTCGACTGGAGCCAGAACGACGACCACAAAACTACAGTCTGCGTGTACTCGCTGCGCGCCAAGTCGCGGCCGACGGCTTCGACTCCAGTCACCTGGAAGGAAGTCGAGCAGTGCTGGGCGAAAAAAGACGCCAACCTGCTGGTCTTCGAATCCGATCAGGTGCTGGACCGCGTGAAGCGCCTGGGCGACCTGTTCGAGCCGGTGCTGAGCTTGAAACAAAAGCTGCCGTCGCTGGCGGCTCTGGTTCCGCTGCGGGATGGGGGCGAGATCCGCGTGCAGGAAGCGCCGCGAGGCAAAGCAGTCGTAAAGGCAAAGAAGCGCACGCTGGCACGACGGCGCAAGACCGGGACCTAGCTTTCACTGCATATCGCGGAGGGTTAGATGGCAATCTACGCGGGCACGTCCGGCTGGGCGTACGCGGGCTGGAAGCCGGATTTCTATCCGGCGAAGCTGCCGTCCAAGTCATTCCTCTCGCACTACGGCACGCGCCTGAACACGGTGGAAGTGAACTTCAGCTTCCGGCGACTAGTCTCGGCCAGCACCTTCGAGAACTGGATCGCGGCCACCCCGGCGGACTTCAAGTTTGCCGTCAAGGCCCACCAGAAGATCACCCACATCCTGCGCTTGAAAAATGCCGAGGAGATGGTGCGCGCGTTCCTCTCGTCGGTCGGGCCGCTGCACCAGGCGGGAAAGCTCGGGCCGATCTTGTTCCAGCTTCCACCCAATCTGAAATGCAGCCTGGAACTGCTGGACGGATTCCTGCGGGAACTGCCGCGCGCGCCGCGCTACACATTTGAATTCCGCCACGATTCCTGGTTCGCCGATGCCGTTTATGACCTGCTGCGCAAATACAACGCCGCGCTCTGCGTGGCGGAGAGCGAAGACCGCACCGTCCCCGACGAGACTACCGCCGACTTCAGCTACTACCGCTTCCGCCAGCCCGAGTATTCCGCCGAACAGCGGCGCGAGCTGGCGCGGAAGCTCGCAGCCAAGATCGCCGAAGGCAAGGATGTGTTCGCCTACTTCAAGCACGAGGAAACGCCACAGGGCGCGCTGCACGCCGAAGAGTTGTTAAGGGCGGTGAGGGCCAAGGCAGCGTAGGGTGGAGCAGGGCTTCAGCCCTGCATTAAGGCTGCGGACAGAAGTTAGGCTTTAGCCGCTGAGGCGCCTCAGGGGCTAAAGCCACGGCGGAGGGAGTGCTGAAATTGCAGCGCTAAAGCGCTGCTCCACCCTGGCGCGAACCAGCGGGGTCAACATCCCCACGTCCGATAACGCGCATACTGGCGGCGTGGCCGCCAGCCAGCCCATCCCGCAGGAACTCGCCTCTTTTATCGACTATTTGAAGATCGAGAAGGGACTGGCGCCGCTTACCGTGGCCGCGTATACGCGCGACATCATTCAGTTCGCGGGCTTCCTGAAGAGGCGGCCGCTCGCCAACGCGCGCCGGCAGGACGTGCGCGACTTCCTCGACCATCTTTTTTCCAACCACGTTGACGGCCGTTCGGTGGCGCGCAAGCTCTCTGCGCTGCGTCATTTCTATAAGTACCTGCTCCTCGATCGGCACATCGCACACGATCCCACGCTCAACCTGGAAACGCCTCGGCAATGGAAAGTCCTGCCCAAGGCTCTGGCGCGGGATGAGATTGCGAGCCTACTCGCGCCACGCATCGTCGCCAGCGGCAAACTTTCTGCTGCCATCGCGCTGCGCGATCGCGCCATGCTGGAGACTTTCTACGCCGGCGGGTTGCGCGTCTCAGAGATCGCCGGCATGAAGCTCGAAGATCTGAAGCTCGATCTGGGGTACGTGCTGGTGCGCGGCAAGGGCGATAAAGAGCGCATCGTGCCGCTGGGCATGCCCGCCATCCAGGCGATCCGCGCATTTCTAGCCGAGGGCAGGGAAGCGCTGGCCAAGGGGAAAAGTTTGCCGCTGGTTTTTGTCGGTCGCGGCGCGCGGAAGATCAGCCGGCAATGGATCTGGAAGATGGTGCGGGCATCTGCGCGCGACGGCCGCCGCGCCAGCCCGCACATGCTGCGCCACAGTTGCGCCACGCACATGGTGGAAGCGGGCGCCGATCTGCGCACGGTGCAGACCATCCTCGGACATGCCGACATCTCGACCACGCAGGTTTACACGCATCTGGCTCTCGACCGGCTGAAGAACGTTTATCGAGAGCACCATCCGCGGGCGAAGAAAGTCCACCACGGAAGCACGGAGGCACAGAGTGGGAACGGTTCCTAAAGCTACTGCGCGCTTTCTCCGCTCGCTGCGGGAACGCAATGCCTCGGCGCACACTCTCAAGGCCTACACCGGCGATCTGGGGAAGTTCGCCGCCTACGTTGGCGATGCGGGCTGGAAGCAGATTGACCATGTCCGCATCCGCGGATTTCTCTCTCATTTGTACGACCAGGGACTCTCGAAGACCTCGGTGGCGCGGGCGCTGGCGGCGGTGCGCTCGCTCTATCGCTGGCTGGCAAGGGAAGGCGTGGTCGAGCAGAATCCCGCAGCGCTGGTGGCGACTCCGCGCCTGCCCAAGAAGCTGCCGCGGGTGCCCACCATCGAAGAGATGAACACCGTGCTCGATGGCGAAATGCCCGAGCTTGCCGCATGGCTGGAGCGCGACCGGCTTATCTTCGAACTGCTTTATGGCTGCGGCATCCGCAACTCGGAGCTGATCGGCATCGACCTCGACGACGTGCGCTGGTCCGGCGAAGCTATCCTTGTTCGCGGCAAGGGGCGCAAAGAGCGCTACGTGCCCTTCGGCGACGCGGTGAAGTCGGCCCTCGATGCCTATCTGCCCGTCCGGCAGCAGAAGCTGGCGGAGCGCAGGCAATCCACGCGGGCTTTGCTCATTAATTTGCGCGGCACGCGCCTGACCACGCGCAGCGTCGGGCGGATCGTCAAGCGAATCGCGGTGGCCAAGGGGCTCTCGCCGGACGTTCATCCCCACACCCTGCGCCATGCCTTCGGCACGCACCTGCTGGAGGAAGGCGCGGACCTGCGCGCTATCCAGGAAATGCTCGGCCACGAGAGGCTCTCGACCACGCAGCGTTACACGCAGCTTTCTATGAAGCACGTGCTGGCGGTGTACGACCAGACGCATCCCAGAGCGAAGTGACGCCGTCTTGCCGTGTGTTCATACAAGTGAAGGGCGTTTCTGAGTGAAGCCGAAAGACTCTGGGAGTTAGGCCAGACAAGTGAAGGGGCACGACCTTGGTCGTGCGTTCCAGGGCCTAAGAAGTCGAGGGCTTTAGCCCGTGAGGTTTTCTGAATACTGGCGAACAAAAAAGCCAGCCTCAGGGGCTAAAGCCTGCCTTTGGAGATTTCCTGATGGCACGACCGAGGTCCTTTGGCTTCGCTCAGGACGCCCCTTCACTTGCTCTCCTTGCGTGGTTCCCTACCTGTGCACCGACCTTGGTAACTTGGGGGGCATATCCCACGCCGCTACGATTCAGCGAAGACATATTTTTCCGTATTGGTCCGGGGCGGCAGCGGCGGTCACGGACCGGAGCAATCCTAATGGCAACTATACTGACGCCCGACGCGCATTCTTCCCAAGGGGCATCGCGGGTGACGCGACTGCGCGCACAGACATCCACGGCGGGCGGCGCCAGCAAAGAGCTTTGGCTGCTGCTTTCTCTGTTCCTGCTCGCCTTGGTTTCCAATTTCGCGGTGGAGGGCCAGCGGATGGTGCTGGCCCTGTACACGCTGCCCACGCTGTTTTCTGCCTACAAGTACGGGCGCCGGCACGCCGTCATGACCGCGCTGGCCAGCATCCTGCTGGTGGTGCTGGTGGTCTACTTCCATCGCCCGATGATGCCTCCCTTTCTTCACCTGCGGGCGTTCGTAATCCCGCAGGAGAAGTGGTTCGACATTGGCCTGTGGGGCGGGATCATGCTGGTGATCGCCTATGCCATGGGCACGCTCTACGAACGCATGCAGGCGAACATGCGCGAACTGCGCGACAGCTACAGTGGGATCCTCCTCATCCTCCAGCACATCGTCGCCAATGACAAATACAGCCAGAACCACTCCTATCGCGTTTCCATCTGCGCCACCAAAATCGCCGAGCGCATGGACCTGAGCTCAGAGCGCGTCGAGGACATCCGCGCTGCCGCTCTGCTGCACGACGTAGATAAGCTCGGTATCAGCCGCGAGATTCTCTACAAGTCCGCCAACTTTACGGCGGATGACTATCGCAGGTTCCAGCGCGACATGGCCAAGGGCAAGGCCGTGCTGCCTCCGGGCGGGGGTTCGCTGCGGCGCGCCATTCCTATTCTGCTTGCTTATGCGGAACCGAGCGACAAGAAGCCGGGGTCCTACCAGGACACGCCCCTGGAATCGCGCATCCTGGCGGTTGCGGATGCCTACGAGACCCTCACCGCGGGCGCCCACGGCATGCCCCCCAGCGTGGCTATTGGCAACATCCTGGAGCGCACGGGCACGGAGTTCGATCGCAAGGTAGTCGAGGCGTTCGTGGGCGCCTTCCAGCACGGCCGGACGCAGACCCTCGCGCCAAAATCGTAAACCAACCCGGCATGGGAGTTACTGCCCCAGCACATCGATTTCGGCCGCTGAAGTCCAGGGATTGCCGTTGATCTCCGACACCGCCCGCAGCCGCACGTAGCGTCCGGTAGTTTCCGGGAAGGCAATCTGCAGGGCCGGCGGCACGCCCGCGCCCGGTCCCGGACATTGCGCGATCAGGTTCCCATAGTTGAAGTTGCCGCTGGCTACGGGCGTTCCCCAGTTCACGCCATCCGTGCTGACGTAGAACTCGTACTGGTTGATCCAGCCGCAGGAGCTGCCGTCCTGGCGTGGCAGATACTGGAAGGCCGTCAGGCTGTGCGAGGCTCCCAGGTTGATCTGGATCTCGTGCGGCGTGGGTGGGGCTGCGCCGCAGAATTGAGTGTGCCACAGGGTGGTGGTGTTGCCGTCGATGGCATTGGTGGCCGCCCCGTTGTAGCAACTGGTCTCCTGGCTGTCGACGAACAGGATTGACCAGGTGGTCTGCGCGAGCACGCTGCCCGGATTTACCGTCAGCGTTGCCGATTGATTGCCGTTGTAGCTACCTCCGATCGTAACTGGAGTCGCGGAAGCCACGGAACTGGTGGTGACCGGGAAAGCGGCAGTATTGCTGCCGGCCGGTACCGTCACGCTGAGCGGCACTCCCGCCGCCGCGTTGTTACTGGAGAGCGTCACCACGGCTCCGCCGGACGGCGCTGGGCCGTTCAGGGTGACGGTTCCGGTGGAGGGGCTGCCTCCGACGACGATCGCTGGATTCAAACTCACACTCGTCAGCGCTAAGGACCCAGAGCTCACGAAGTTGCCCAGCACATCGATTTCCGCCGCCGAGGTCCAGGGATTGCCGTGAATCTCCGAGAGCGCTCGCAAGCGGATGAACTGCCCCGTCGTCTGCGGAAATGCGATCAGCTGTGGTCCTGGCACGCCCGCGCCCGGTCCCGGACATGGTGTGCTCAGGTTGCCATAGTTAAAGTTTCCGCTGGCTACCGGAGTGCCCCAGTTCACGCCATCCGCGCTCACATAAAACTGATACTGGTTGATCCAGCCGCAGGAGCTGGCATCCTGCCGCGGCAGATATTGGAAGGCGGTCAGGCTATAAGAGGCCCCCAGGTTGATCTGGATTTCATGCGGGGTAGAGGGTGCTGCGCCGCAGAACTGGGTGTGCCACATGGTGGTGGTGTTGCCGTCGATGGCATTGGTAGCCTGACCGCTGTAGCAACTTGTCTCCTGGCTGTCGACGAACAGGACCGACCAGTTCGTCTGCGATATCAGGCTGCCTGGGTTCACCGTCAAGGTGCCCTGCACGCTGCCGTTATACGAACCAGAAATGTTCACCTGTGTCACGCTACCCACGATCGAGGTGTGGATCGTGAACGTCGCGCTCACGGCGCCAGCCGGAACCGTCACGCTCGCCGGCACGGCCGCGACGGCGGTATTGCTGCTCGAAAGGCCGACAACAGCCCCACCCGCCCCAGCCGGAAGGCTGAGCGTAACGGTGCCCGTCGAGGAGCTGCCGCCCACTACGATGGCGGGATTCAAGCTCACACTGGCCACTTCCAAGGACTGCCCTGTGACGAGACTGCCGAGCACTCGGATCTCGGCCGCTGAAGTCCAGGGGTTGCCGTTGATTTCCGAGAGCGCTCGCAAGCGTACGTACTGCCCGGTGGCCGCTGGGAACGCGATCTGCAGTGCTGACGGTACCCCCGCGCCCGGTCCCGGACATTGCGTGCTCAGGTTGCCATAGGTGAAGTTTCCGCTGGCTACCGGCGTGCCCCAGTTCACTCCATCCGTGCTCACATAGAACTGGTACTGGTTGATCCAGCCGCAGGCGCTGCCATCCTGGCGCGGCAGGTACTGGAAGCCCCCGAGTTGGTAGGAAGCTCCCAGGTTGATCTGGATTTCATGTGGTGTGGGCGGCGCTGCGCCGCAGAATTGAGTGTGCCACATGGTGGCGGTGTTGCCGTCGATGGCGTTCGTAGCCGCACCGGTGTAACAACTGGTCTCCTGGCTGTCGACAAAAAAGACGGACCATGCGGTTTGCGCAATCGGGCTGAAGGCGGTGAAGTTCACTGCCGGGACGTTGCCGCCGCTGACGGTCACCGGCTGGCTGGATGGGGAGAAGACATCGCCCGCGAGGCTGGGGGTCACGGTGTAGCCGCCGTTTGCCAGGCCGGTGAAGCTGTAGTTGCCCAAGGCATCGGTGGTCGTGCTGGCGCTGGCCGTCCCGCTGAGCGTCACAGTCACGCCACTGCTGGCTGCCCCGCTGATCGTTCCTGAAATGCTCCAGGTCTGCGCCAGCACGGTCAGGCTGATCTGGGTGGAATTGTTCAGGCTGCCGGAGGTTCCGGCGACCGTCACATTTACCGTTCCTGGAGTGGCGCTGGCGCTCGCCGAAAGCGTCAGCGTACTCGTGGTTGTCGTGCTGGTCGGATTGAATGTTGCCGTCATTCCCGTCGGCAAGCCCGAAGCGGACAAGCCCACGCTGCCGCTAAAGCCATTTAGCGGATTTACCGTGATGGTGCTGGGGCCGCCGGGGCCGCCTTGCGTTACGGTTACGCTCGTGGGGTTGGCCGACAGGCTGAAGCTCGGCGCCGAACTCGGCCAGTGGTTCACCAGGTTAGCCGCGTTGACGGTGCCGATACCGGTGGCGAAGTCCCAGCCCGCGCTCGTGCCGTAGGCCGGGTCGTACGCGCTGTTGGAAGTGGAAAGCACTCCGTTGGTTCCCGAGGGCCGATAGCAGTTGTGGCTACCGGTGCAATTGACGTCCATGTCGCCTTGGGTCACGTCATAAAAAATGCACGTGCTGGCGACCGCATTGCCCAGACTTGAATTGCAGGAACTGCTGCCGCTCGCGCCATACTCGGTGGCAGCCAGCTGATAGTAGACAAGGTTGGGATTGCCCTGGCGCGCGCCGACCTTCTGATTCACCAGGGCCTGAATGCCGGCCAGGATGGGCGTGGAGAACGACGTTCCACCGGCCCCCGACCAGCCGCTGGGAGCGCCGGTGCATGCGACGCCGCCGTTGTTGGTATCGGAATCGCAAAACACAAAGAAGTGTCCCCAGAGGCCGTTGGCGGCAAACAGGGAGATGTCCGGGAGGTCGCGGACGCCGTCGCTGGGATTGCCGAACACCGATTGCCACGACGGCTTGGCATACCCGGCGCACGATCCGCCGACCACGCCACCGGAGGCCGTCCCGGTGGCGCAGCCGCTGGGGCCACCGCTGCCGGAGCCGGTGGTCAGGAATTGCTCGCCGGTGGTGGTGTTGCAAAAGCCGCTGCTGCCGTAGGTTATACCGGATCCGCTTACGAAGGTGGCCAGCAGCACGCCGGCGCAGGAATTGTTCCAGGGGATCTCTGGTATGTAGGACAAGGCGGAGCCGAAGGTGGAAGTGTTGCCGGAATTCCAATAAGTGCTGTTGGTGCCGGCGAAGGTGTCGCTGTAGTCGGTGCCGCCCACCGCCACGTTGTAGGGAGTAGAAGCAAAGGCGCTGACGCCAATGCCGTGCGTCGATTTCGACTTGTCGGCATCGCAACTGGCCGCGCCTTCGTCGCCCGCGGAGACGAACACGGAGACGCCCTCCGTCACCGCCTGCTGATAGGCCGAGTTGTAGGTCGCATTCGAGGTGGCGCCGTTCAAGGCTTCGCACTCGCCATAGCTGAGGCTGATGATGGCGGGCGGCGAGCTGCCGTTGACCAGGTTCTGAATGGCGATTAGCCCGCCGAAGGTGTTGCCTGTGTTCGCACAGGAGGCTAGTTCGATGGCCGCGCTGGGCGCGGCGGCGCTGGCCCATTCCGCATCCAGGATCGCCTCAATGTCGTCGCCGTTGACCCCCGGATCACTGCAATTGTTGCTGCCGCTCGTGGGCGCCGGGTGTACCTGCGTGAACCCGGGGGAAGTGAAACTGGACAGCCCGAAGGTCGAGCGAAAAGTGGTCCAGTCCGAGGTGCTGAACACGTCGGTATCCTCGAGCACCACTACCGTCTGGCCCTGGCCGGAGATGCCGGCGCTGAACAGCGGGTTCAGGTTGTAGATGGTTGCCAAATCTGCCGGCACCAGTGCCTGAAAGGTCGATCCACTCGAGGTGAAGGTGTAATTGGCGCGCGGCTTGTACGTAGTGTGCGGGCGGAAGTCGTGCAAAGAGACAATGCCGGCCACCGCGGCTGCCAGTGCCGCCGGGATCTGGGGCTCACTCATGTTGGCAATGTGCCCGGCGCTGTTCACCTCCAGATGATGGATGGCAGTATGAAATGCCTGGCGAACCTGTCCGGCGGTGCCGGAGAAGTCGATCAACATTCCGCTGGGATAGACCACATGCACGGCGAAGCCCTGCGATTCAAGCCATGCCGTGATGGTCTGCAGGTCCTCCGGCGCCGGACCGAATCGCGCTCCGAATTCCTGCGCAGTCAGCCAGCGGTGGAAATTGGGAGAGTTGGGGTTGTAGAGTTGCTCGATCAGCTCTTCCAGCGCCTGTTCCTGCTCCGGGGTGCGCCGCAACTGGAGAAGAATGTGGTCCATCGGAGTGCTGTCGGCCACCGGACCGGCATCGTTCTCGGCGTTAGCTTCGGGACGCCGGTTGCCGGCCAGGGTGACAAGATGGGTTTCGTCCACCGGCTCGGTAATCATCCGGCGGACCGGCCTGCCGGCTTGAGCCTGGGCGGGCGCTGCGAGAGCTGATGCGAACGCGATCGCGACTGCAGCACAGCGGATTCCCCACCGCGTCCTTCGGCGTGTCACGGCACACTACCCCCACGGAGAGTTTCCGATAGTCTCGCCTTTTTTGGGAAAAAGCAAAAGAGCACACTCGTGCACCTAAGGCCGTGCACCAGCAGCCATCCCCCGCATCGGCGGCCACACACCGCGCGCTGTGCGACTGACTCAGGTAACCGCTGGTAATGGGTCAGCAAAAGGGCCAGGGCACAGGAGCCGAGATGGGCCAGTGTGTTGTCAGGATGTTGCCGGCTTCCAGGTCGGGAGCGACGAAGATAGGCCGAATCCTGCTATCTCCACTATTGTTCTGCCGCCCCGATTTGTGATTTAATGCGCTGCAGTAGGAACTTGCTGCAATGCAACAAAAGCACTGTTCGCCAGAAACGTCCATCCTTGGCGGAGGCAACCAACACCCCATGCCATTCACTTTAGAGGGCAAAACCGCGTTGGTCACCGGCGCCGCCCGCGGCATTGGCCGTGCTATTGCCACCCGCTTGGCCTCAGCCGGGGCCGCGGTCATGATCAACGACCTGGATGAAGCCGCTGTCACCGAGGCCGAGTGCGGGCTGCGTACTGCCGGACTGCAGGCCGCCCATGTGTGCGGAGACCTCACCAACCCGGAGTTCCCCGAGCAGATGGTGCAGGCCACGCTGGATACCTTCGGCGCCGTCGACATCATCGTCAACAACGCCGGCTACACCTGGGACAACGTCATCCAGAAGACCACCGACGAGCAGTTCCAGGCCATGCTCGACATTCATCTGGTGGTTCCTTTCCGCGTGCTGCGGGCGGCCTCAGGCTACATCCGGGAAGCGGCTAAGACCGAGATGGCAGCCGGCAAACGCGTGATGCGCAAGGTGGTCAACATCACCTCGATCGCCGGCACGCAGGGTAACGCCGGCCAGGCGGGCTATTCCTCCGGCAAGGCGGGAGTCATCGGGCTCACCAAGATGCTGGCCAAGGAATGGGGACGTTACAACGTGAACGTCAATGCGGTGGGCTTCGGCTTGATTGAAACCCGCCTGGTGCAGCCGCTCAACGGTGACAGTCCCAACATCGAGATGCATGGGCACCAGATCCGCATCGGAGTGCAACCGGCGATGCTGGATGCGGCTCGGAAGTCCTGTCCCCTGGGAAGGCTGGGAACGCCGGAAGAGGCCGCAGGCGCGGTGCTGTTTTTCTGCTCACCACTCTCGGATTACGTTACGGGTGAAGTTCTGATCTGCGGCGGCGGCTTCCACTTCTAAGCGGAACGGCGCCAGGATGCCTGGGCGAGCAACCAGAGAACCGGGTTCTCCGGTTGCGGTTCGGCTTCCACCAATTGCTGCAGCCGCGTGTGGAGCGTTCTCGGAAAAATTACTTCGCGGGAAACCGGCTTGTTTGTAAGCCCCGTCACCCCGTTGGGTGAGGTCTGGCCGTGCCGGCGGGCTGGGATCAGCGCTTGCGCCGCGGCTTGACTTTTCTCTTGCGTCCCGGCGGGCGGGCACTCAGACGAGACACCAGCGATTCTAATTCCTCTACCCGCCGCTTCAGTTCGACGCTTTCGTCGCCTCTTCCGGAAGTCTCGGCGGGCGGCGGAGTCACGTCTGCGTTGGCGGGCCGTTGCACCCCAGGCACAGGTATGAACCCGAAGGGGTTGAGCGGCGACGGGATGGAGCGATAGGCATTCTGGTACAAGTCGAACATTGCCTTGGCATAGCTAAGGGCGGCTTCCTGGCCGGCACGATTGGTAGCGGCCACCATCTGCCGCAGAATGTCGAGAGGAAAGGCCGAGCCCGGCGTCTTGGCCTGCTCCACCACGATCTGGGTGAGCACCAGGCGGGTGAGATCGTCACCTGTAGAGGCATCGAGCACCTGAACTTCGCGTCCTTCCTGGACCATCTGGGCGACCTCGTCGAGGTTCACGTAGCGGCTGTTGGTGCTGTCGTAGAGGCGGCGGTTCTCGTACTTTTTGATGACGATGGGTTTGCGTTCCATGGCGGCCTTGATTTTACGCTTGACAAGCTCTGGCGGTGCTGTATGATTATACTGCATTGCAGCAATAACTGCAGCATTGATGGGAAGGAGCAAAACGGCGATGAAGACCAAAGAGAAAACCGCCCCGGTGGTCGAGGCGCTAGAGAATTTTATGCCTCTGTACATGAAGGGCATCGAGGTAATCGCGGAACTG
>Ga0335081_10013827_pt1 | contig 13046 bp, 9 predicted proteins | sample Lox_Sample_35_FD_206713 | JGI IMG/M metagenome (GOLD analysis project Ga0335081, IMG submission 206713) | Soil microbial communities from Loxahatchee National Wildlife Refuge, Florida, United States - Lox_Sample_3.5 | ecosystem: Environmental > Terrestrial > Soil > Wetlands | place: USA: Florida...
TGTTGGACCAGCTGGCGATCAGCTCCGGTGTAATCGGCGATTGCAGCGATCACTGCCGACGCTCCCGCTGCCCCACCCACAAAGAAATAGAGAGGAATTTCCCAGGTCCAGGGTGGTTCTTTCAACAGCGGAATTTGATAGTAGCCGTTTTCGGGCGAGGCTTGAGGAAAAGGAGCGCCTGCCGGTCGTGCACCGACGACTTGCAGCTGCCCGCGTTGCTCCGCCTCGCGGCGAATTTCTTCCAGCCTGCGCTCACGCTGCAAGGCGTTCGCATCCGTGCGGCGAATGGGGATGGGATCGCTCATCGCCCATCTCTCCCGTTTGTCAAGAACGCCAGCAAAGTGCCTCCCAGAAGCAGCCCGGCAGCCAGCGCGGACGATCTCCAAGCCCTCCTCAAGTGGACGGTTGGCACCTCGGGTGAAGGCGGCAGATTGTAGCTGCGCGGATCACCGCGAACGATAAACATGGCGTGCGTTCCCGCCACGCTAGTATCACTAGGATCGTAGAGTCTGGCATCGTCCATGCCACGGCGCCGCAGTTCTTCCAGCCGCTCCTGCGCTTTTTCGCGAAGAGTTTCAATCTCACCAAACTTGATCGACTCCGTGGGGCACGCTTTTGCGCATGCCGGCTGCAATCCGACTTTCTGGCGGTCGTAGCAGAAGGTGCACTTGAACGCACGGCCGTCTTTGTCATTCCTCTCGACCACTCCAAATGGACAGGAGACGACACAGTATCCGCAGCCGTTGCACACGTCGGGTTGAATGAAGACGCCGCCGAATTCGGTGCGTACGATCGAACCGGTGGGACAAGCTTCCAGGCAGCCTGCCTCTTCACAGTGTTTGCAAACATCGGATGAGAACGTCCACGACGCCTGTTCGCCTGCATTGCCTCCCAAACCTGGCACGGGAGGCTGCTCAACAAACTTGACGTGCCGCCAGGTCGAGGCTCCAACCGCGCCTGTGTTGTCGTAGGAAAATCCGCTCCAGTCGAGACCGTCCCCGTCGACTCCGTTCCATTCCTTGCAGGCCACTTCGCAAGCCTTGCAACCGATGCATAAGGTGGAGTCCGTCAAGAAGGCAGTGACGCTCATACGTGTTTTTCCATACAAGAATTCATTTCCCGCAGCAGTTCTTTTCCCCGCGCTCGCCTGCCGGGGATCACATTGCAGATCAGCGCCTTGGTTTCCATGATGCGGACGTTCGGCTCTTCGCTGATCACCAGCAGATCATTCACGACGTCCCCGGTTACATTTCCGCGGTAGCCCCAATGGTAGGGCAATCCTACTTGATGGACTGTGCGGCCGTCGATTCGCAGCGGCGTCATGCGTTGGGTCACCATGACGCGAGCTTCGATCATCGCACGGGCAGTGACTATCGTGGCCCACTCACCGTGCTCCAGTCCGACCTCCGCCGCCAACTCCGGAGATACTTCCGTGAACAGCTCTGGCTGCAGTTCACTAAGATGCGAAAGATACCGCGTCATGCCACCGGCAGTGTGATGCTCGGTCAGCCGATATGTAGTAAGAACGTAAGGAAAGCGCGCGTCGTGCGGCGAGTGTGCGTAAGGATTGTCCGGCCGCTGCTTCTTTTGAACCGCCGGACTCGTCTGCTGGCTATAAAGAGGATTCGACACGATCGACTCGAGCGCTTCATAGTGCGTGGGCAGCGGGCCGTCTTTCAATCCGCTGGGCACGTAGAGCCAACCGACTCCGTCCGGATGCAAGGTGAATGGCCGCGCCCCGCCGAGCGCCTCGGTTCCCTTGCCTTCCTGGAGATTTTCTGGCGCATCTGGCGGAGTTTCTTTTTCATAGTCGGCGTTGTCGAGCCCGGTCCAGTGCTTCTTTTCTTCGTCCCACCAGACAAGCTTCTTGCGCTCGCTCCATGGCTTGCCATCCGGACGCGCCGAGGCACGGTTGTAGATAATCCGGCAATCGTTTGGCCAGGAGAATCCCCAGCCGTGGCCGAGCAGATCTTTGGGGTCGCGTTCGCGCGCGCGATTGCGATTCTCTTGTGGAAATACGCCGCAATAGATCCATGCCCCAGAAGCAGTCGAACCGTCATTCTTCAGATCCTTGATGCGGGCCAATTGTTTCCGGTCCGGCAGGGACCATCCGTTGATCTCTTTCAAAACGGCTTCAACTTCCGGCTCGGCATGCGGTCCTTCGGTCGGATAACTCCAGGTGAGAGCTCGCAAGCCTTCATTGCGCGGGCGGGAATCATTCGCAGCTTTTGCCTTGAGCAATCGTCCGAGGTGGTACACGAACCATAGATCGCTGCGGTTGTCGTCGGGACCGTCAATGGCTTTTTCTCTGAATTGCAGCAAGCGCTGGGTGTTGGTGAACGTTCCGGCTTTCTCGGCAGTGCCAGATGCTGGAAAGAGAAACACTTCAGTGGCGATCGTATCGGGAGAAAGCTCGCCGCGTTCGACTTCCGGTGACGCGTACCAAAAGGAGGCGGTTTCGGTCTCCACCATGTCGCGAACTACCAGCCATTTCAATTTGGAGAGAGCTTTTCGCTCTAAGCGCCCATTTGACGCTCCCACCGCGGGATTCTGGCCCATGACCATCAGTCCCTCCAACTTGCCGTCGGCCATGTCAAGCCAGTAACCGAAATGTGAGTGATCGCCGGTGACTCGTGGCAACCAGTTGAAGCCCCAATCATTCTCTTTGGTGGCGCATTCGCCGTAATAAGCTCGCATCAAGCTGATGAAATACTTGTCGAAGCCGGCCCACAATCCAGTGCGGGCCTTGTGCTTCTTGATGTAGTCCTCCAGCTTGTTCGAATCCGCTTCGAAGAACGGCATCGGAATGTAGCCGGGCAGAATGTCGTAAAGCGTCGGAATATCGGTTGAGCCTTGGATCGACGCATGTCCGCGCAACGCCAAAATGCCGCCACCGGGCCGCCCGATGTTTCCGAGCAGAAGCTGCAGAATCGAAGCAGTGCGAATGATCTGCACGCCCTTCGAGTGTTGCGTCCAACCGACGGCGTAGCAAATGGCCGCAGTCTTTTCGGGGCCGGACGCCGAGGTGAATGCCTCCGCAACTTTGAGGAAAACATCTTGTCGAACACCGCAGTAGCGCTCGACCATCTCCGGCGTGTAGCGGAAGAAATGCCGCTTCAAAACCTGGAACACACAACGGGGATGCTGCAAAGTCGGATCGGAAACAAATTTCCCTGCATCCTGCGCCTCTCCACCGCGGTCTTTCCCGTGGCCACCGCCTGCGGAAGAATGCCCCGGCTTCTCTTCTTTGACAGGTGACGCTTCATAGAGCCAGCTCTCAGGGTCGTACTTCTTTTTCTCAGCGTCCCACCCTGAGAAGAACCCGTCGAGGTCTTCCGTGTCACGAAAGTCTTCACGCAGAATCGTGGAAGCGTTGGTGTAAGCGACGACGTAGTCGCGAAATTCTTTATTGTTTTCCAGAACGTAGCGAACCAGCGCGCCGAGGAAAATTATGTCGCTGCCGGCTCGCAACGGGACCCAGATGTCGGCCATCGCCGACGTCCGCGTGTAGCGCGGGTCTACGTGGATGATCTTCGCACCCTTTTCCCTGGCTTCCATCACCCACTGAAAGCCGACGGGATGGTTCTCCGCCATCGACGACCCCATAATAAGGATGGCGTCCGCGTTACTGAGGTCCTGTTGAGCAGTGGTGGCGCCGCCGCGCCCGAACGATGTGCCCAGACCGGGCACGGTGGAGCTGTGTCATATACGGGCCTGATTGCTGAGGCACACCATGCCCAGCCCGGCCGTGAACAACTTCTTGATCAGATAGTTTTCTTCGATATCGAGCGTCGCCCCGCCGAGGTGCGCCATGCCCGTCGTCTGCATGAGCGTTTCGCCATCGCGAGTTTCCTGAAACGTGCGCTCCCTCGTGTCCCACACGCGGTCGGCCACCATATCCATGGCCTGATCCATTTCAATTACTTGCCAGGCGCGCGAGTGGGGCGCGCGGTATTTCACCTTCTGGAGGCGTGCGGGATGAGTGTGGAGCTCATAGGTATCGGCTCCCTTAGGACATAGATGTCCGCGCGAGATCGGCGACTGGGGATCACCCTCAATCGAAATGAGCTTGCCGGCCTTGTGATATACCAACTGGCCGCATCCCACACCACAATAAGGACAGATGGAGCGGGCCACCTCCGCACCGTCGGTCTTAGGCCGGAGATTCCGGGTGCGTTCGCTCATCGCCTCGGGACCTGTGCCGTCCGTGCCGGTTTGAATCTGTCTTATCAGTGGCCAGCGGCTGATTAGTTCTTTCAGCAACGACGATCTCCATTCAACCCGAGCTGAAGCAGGATTTCTTACGGCAGCGTAGAAGAGAAGTTACGCACTCATTCTCCCGCGCAGGGTGCTGCAAGTATATCCGGTGTTTCGGGTAAGCGTTGTGCGCGGAGTGCGCTTGTTCAGGATGTTCTCTATTGCACCGCCATTGGGCTCAGGTTGCGATGTTGTTGCGGAAACAAGGGCACTCCACGGATTGGCAACACGATTTTGTGTTCAGTGACGTCTTGCCATGACAGCGTTGATCTCCAAGCTACTGCTTTGCTGGAATGCTGTAGTGTGAGGCGACCACTTGCCATTTTCCGTTGATATCCATCCAGACATCGGTGAAGCGGTCGCGGTATTCGTATGGCTTGCCCTTTGAATTTCCTTTTTCGTGATATGCGCCGGTGACTACAGCCGTCTTGCCGTGCATGCGCACCGTCAAATCAGACATTTTTGCCAGCTCGATGTGAACGCTGGAGTCCCCGGTGTGCGCAATATATCCAGACTTGCTGTAGGTATTTCCATCTTCGACCGTGATGATGAAGTCATCGGCAAGAAATGAGGCCATGGACTCGACGTCGTGCCGCTCGTAGGCCGCGGTCCATTCGTTTTCCAACGCGACAATCTTCGATGCCACGGGATTCGCGGCGGTCTGGGCTGCTGCAAAACGCGATCCGCAAAGGGCAATTGAGACAAGAACCAGCAGCGAAGCAGTGATTTTCATGATTGGCTCGCATTTTCTCTTGTTCCGCTCAGAACTGCAACCGTTGCCTCTTGGCCCACTGCGGATAGAAACCGAGAAGTCCCAACAGTGGACCGGGCAGCAACATCCATACAACGCTAACTCCCCAGTGGTCGAAGAGTGCGGTCGCCGCCGCGATGGAAATCATGGTGATACCAAATCCTATGGAAACCTGAATAGCCAGCGCCGCCCCCACCAGGTTCGGAGGACACGCCCGGGCCGACAAAGCGGAGAATTGCGGCGAATCAGCGACCACCGTTGCTCCCCACACCAGGAGCACCGCAAGAAGCAGGGTCGGTGGCAGCACTTGCCATCCCATACCGAAAATGAAACAACACGATCCTGAGAGCGCCAGTGCAACCGCTGCTACCCGCGCGCTTCCGATCCCGTGGCTGAAGCGGCCACCCAGCGCGCAGCCGAAAGCGCCCGCCGCGATGGTGGCGAAAGCGAGCCCTGAGACGCTGCCGTGCAGCTTCACATTCAGCGACGTCCGCGCAATCAGCAGTGGAACGATGGTCCAGAATGCGTACAGCTCCCACATGTGGCCGAAGTAGCCGAGAGCGGCCGCCCGGAAGTCTCGTGCGCCAAACGCACGAAGAATGGTTCCCATGTGATTCTCGCGATTCTCTTTTCGAATCGGCAGGTGAGGGCCATCTCCTGAGTGATAGATCAAGAGTGCGGCCAGTGCGGCTAAGGCCGACGAACTGAGGATGACGTATTGCCATCTCCAACTAGCTCCGATCAGCCGCAGAGCATGAGGAAGCGCTGTTCCGAGCGTCAGCATGGAAACCAGATATGCCAGTGCGGAGCCGGTCCGTTCCGGCGCCCAGGTCACAATCAACTTCATGCCAATGGGATAGATTCCCGCGAGACACACTCCAACCAAAAAGCGAAACACTATACCGCTTGCAATTCCCGTCGAGAGCCATGCGAAGCCCGCGTTGAAGCCCGCTCCCAGAAGAGCGCAAACCGTGAAGATTCTGCTGGCAGGAAACCGATCAGCAAGACCGGTGACGGCAAACAGCAGAGTTGCCAGGATGAACCCCAACTGCACAGCATCGGTGAGAATTCCGATATCGGCAACGCTGACGCCCCAGGCGCGCCTCAGATCGTCGGCTGCACTGTTGGCGCTGAACCACAGCGATGTACCGAGCAATTGCGCAATCGCGATCGTCGCCACCGGGCTGACGCGCGGCATCGCCATGCTACGCGCGTTTTCCAATGCTTGGTTCATCGGGTCACCGACGCTCACGACCTGGCCTGATTCGCGGAGTCAGTTCTCGTGAGTGGCGCTGTGTAGGTAGTTGCCGTCCCGCTCAGACAGACCTCTCCTTTCTGATTGCGAACCGATACGGCTAGAGTGCAAATCGGTTTGTCTTCTCGGATCTTTGTCACCTCAGCCCGCCCGGTGATTGTGTCCCCAACGTAGACTGCTTTCACAAACTTCAACTCCGTCGCCAGAAAAACTGTGCCCGGGCCGGGCAGGTCTTCGGCCACAATCGCGTTCAGAATCCCGGAGGTGACGCCGCCTTGCACGATTAGCCTGCCAAACAGCGACTCCTGAGCCGCCGCTTCATCGTAGTGTAGAGGATTGCGATCACCGGTCATTTCAGTGAAAAGCTCGATCTCGCGCTTCCCCACAGTCCGGGAGCGCTCGGCATGAGCGCCGGCCACGGGCATACCTCGAACGGTTCCTGACCAACCATTGGTTCCCACTGCCCCTCCCCACAGGCCTGCCGTTAGGCGTTGGTTCCATCGTACCTGAAGGGCGGTCAGCATTTGTTGTTCAACAGCGGCTTGCTAATTCAACATGCCGGGGTCATTTTTATTGTGGATAGAACGGGGACATTTCTATTGTGGTATGACAATTTGTTGTTCAACACTTGACAAGTTGAACAATTGCAGGCAAGATGCCGTCCCAACATATAACGCAAGCCAAAGAGCGCATGGAGCGCCTCCAGATTCATCGCGTCAGTGTCGCGGATCAAGTCGCGGGAATCCTGCGTCAGCGGATTCTGGCGGGTGAACTGCGCCCCGGAACTGTCTTGCCTGAGGTATCGCTATCGTCTGCTCTCGGCGTTTCCCGCAATACGTTGCGGGAAGCAGTGCGGATTCTTGCCCTTGAGGGACTGCTCAAACGCGAGATCCATCGCGGCGTCTCGGTTTCCCACCTGTCCATCTCTGACGTGCAGGAAATCTATTGCCTGCGGCGCATGCTGGAAATTCCGGCCGTATACCGGGCACAGAATCCCTCAGCAGAAACTTTGCAGCAGATCCACGGGCTCGTCGATGAGTACGAGGCCAGCGTGCATAACCGCGACTGGGTGCGGGCGGTGGATATTGACTTTCAGTTTCATACTCAGCTGATTCGCTTTCATCGCAACCGCCGGATCGAGTCGTTTTATCAGAAGTTGATCGGCGAATTGCGCATGGGAATGGTGTTGGTGGACCGCGTCCACGATCATCCTTCGGAACTGGTTCCGGTGCACAGAGAAATCTGCGAGTTGCTGGCGAGCGGCGAGCTGGCGAAGTGCGCCCTGGTCCTCACTCAGCACCTGGACGACTCGGAAGAGCGGCTTCGAGATATTGTGAGTCAGTACGCCGAGGTCAAGAAAGTAAAAGCGGGTGCATAAAACGATTTCGTGTTGAGGTTTCAGCAGCGGTAAGGACATATTCAGGAGGCCGGAAATGGAGCCCAGAGTGAGAAAGTCTGCCGTGCTGTGGATTGCAGTGTGCCTGATGGTGGGGATAGCGGTGACGCTGCCCGCGTTGGCTCAAACCGTCAATGTCACTGTTCAAGGACGCGTCTACGATTCGACTGGAGCCGCCGTCCCCCAAGCGAATATTATCGCCGTCAACACCGCTACCGGGCTTACCCGCTCCGTGACCGGCGGCTCGCTGGGGGACTATCAGATTCCCCTGCTTCCTCCCGGCGACTACACCGTCACTGCCGAAAAGCAGGGTTTCCAGAAATCCGTCAAGAAAGTGCATTTGGACGTTGGCGCGGCGGCGAATCTTGACTTCACTCTGGCTCCCGGCCAGGTCGCAACCGAGGTGGTCGTGCAAGACGTCGGCGAGGCGGCCGAAACCACGCGCTCCATGGTGAGTTCCGTCATCGATACCGAGCAGATCCAGACGTTACCCACCAATGGTCGCGAGTTCATCGATTTTGCTCTGTTGGCTCCCGGCGTGACGATCGGCAACACAACTTCAGGCAGCACGGACGTTATCGTCGAGCCGGTAACCAAGCTTTCATTTGCCGGCCAGAACATCCATTTCAATTTCATCGCGGTGGATGGCGCGGATGACGTTTCCACCGCCTCCGGCATTCAACGCGGCACGCCGCCACAGGAGTCGGTACAGGAATTCCGCGTCATCAATACCGACTACACCGCAGAATTCGGGCGCGCCACCGCCGGCATCGTGAACATCATCACGAAAAGCGGGACCAACAACTTTCATGGAACCGCATACGAATACTTCCGCAATGACGCGCTGGATGCGGTCAGCATTTTGTCCGCTCCCGGATTTCACACTCTGCGTCAAAATCAGTTTGGCGTCGCCACGGGCGGACCGATCCGCAAAGATCGTGCATTCTTCTTCACCAACTACGAGGGCCAGCGCCGCGCGGAAGCGCCGACCTACAATTCGGCAGTGCTGAACAATCTCGCCGCAATTAACAACGTGAAGACGAATGTCTTCGGACTGCCCCCGGAGAACCTGTTCGTGCTTCGCGATGGCAATACTGACAACGGCATGGCGCGAATCGATGTGAACTTGAGCACGAAACACACGCTGAACGCGCGCTACTTCATCAACGACGATCGCCTCACCAACCAGTCGCCGCTGAACAACGGCTTTGACCTGCCATCTGCATTCAAGAACAACAACATTCGCGATCAGTCGCTGGCAGGCGGCCTCACCAGCGCGTTTTCACCTACCTGGGTCAACGAACTGCGCATGCAATACGGCCATCGCACGTTTGATTTTCCGGTCGTGTCCACACAGCCGCACCTCGAAGTTGCGAATACCTTCGCGGTTGGCGTCAATCGCGGCAATCCCGACATCTATCGCGAACAGCGCTTCGAAATTCTCGACAACGTGACCCACAACGTCGGGCGTCACACCATTGCCTTCGGCGGCAACTTCGATTGGGTCCGCACCTACGAGTCGTTCCCACTTTTCTATCCTTTTGAGGCTGACTTCGCCAATTTGCCGGCCTTCCTAGGGACCGATGGCCTGGCGGGCTGTCCGCCCACGGTATCTTGCCCGGATCCGTTCGTGATTTTCTTCGAGCGCTTCGATCAGGGCACCACTCCGCCGTTTAACGAAACCGCGCTTGCCGGTGGAACCGCGATCTATCAGGGGGGACCGATTCCGCAAGCGATAAGGAATCAAGCTGCGGCTACGCTCGATCACACCTACACGGGTTTCTACGTGCAGGACAAATGGCTTGCCACGGACGATCTCACTCTAAACGCCGGCGTGCGCTGGGAATTTGAGACCTGGCCCACGGGTGTGCTGAACACGCAGTGGAAGAACGTCGATCCGCGGGTCGGCATGGCGTACAAGATTGGGACCTCACATAACGCTGTCTTCCGTGCCGGCTTCGGATTGTTCCACGGAATTATTCCTTCGCCCCTATTGATGTGCCAAGAGCCATCCTGCGGAGGCTTGTCCAAATATCCGGGACGTGATTTTGAAGACGGATTGAATGCGAACACCGGCCTGTTCAGCTTCGCCAGCGGGCCGGGAATCAACTTCCTGGCGCTCAACGGGCTGTTATCTCAGGGAACCTATCCCAACGGTACACCGGCGCCGTTCTGTCCTGATGGAACTTTGGCCACGTGCGGGTTCCTGCAGGACGCAACCATTGTCCGCTTCAATCAAAATCACCAGAATCCTTACGGCGTCCAGGGCAGCCTCACGCTCGAGTTTCAGCCGTTCAAAGATAGTCTGCTGAGCATCTCTGGAATCCACTTGCGGGGAGTTCATCTTGGCAGTTTCTATAACGTGAACCAACCTGACGCGAGCGGAACCATTCTGGTACATGATGGCCAGGGCCACACCGGCTGCAAGAACGCCTATTTCGATTACGCGTCGCCGTTGAATCCTGCCGGACCGCTACCGGCGCCGAATTGCACGCCGTACGCGGGCCAGGCATCTTTGCCAACCGTGCCGGGATTCCGCGATCCTCAGTACAGCGTGTTCTTCGAGGCAACGTCCAAGTGGGACTCGGTCTACGACGGCCTGCTGATCAACATGACGAAGCGGGCATCTCATCACTTCGCTTACCAACTGAGTTACACTTACTCGCACTCCATCGACAACGGGCCCAACCCCAGCTTCGTTTTAATTCCCCAAGATAGCAATAACTTTGCGGCGGAACGGGCGAGTTCGGCGGACGACGTGCGCCACCGCTTCGTCGGAAGTGCGACCTTTACCAGTCCGAACAACTGGCCTACGGCGCTGCGCGATTTCAGCTTCAGCACAATTCTGACACTGCAATCGCCGCAGTCTTTCACCAAGTACGCCGGCTTCGATGCCAACGGCGACGTGTTCGGCAACAACGACCGTGTCGGTCTCGAGCCGCGCAATACTTTCAAGGGCGATTCCCTGCAGACGGTGGACATGCGCCTGGAAAGAGAATTCCACTTCCATGAGCGCTACTCCTTGCAGCTGATGGCGGAGGCTTACAACCTGCTGAATACGGTCAACGTTCGTTACTACAACACCACTTACGGAGCAGCGGATTTCTGCCCAGTGGATGCAGCGGCGCCGGGCTGCGCCGGGGCCACGCAGTTCTTCAGAGAGGGTTCGCCGAATCCCCTTTACGGCACGCCCAGCGCGGTTTTCAATCCCCGCCAGTTGCAGTTTGTAGCGCGGGTGTCGTGGTAGGTCATCGCTCTATGAGATTCGGCATCTACTGCGAGATCCAGACGCCGCCGGAGAAGTCGTACTACGATGCGACCTGGGAAGTCATGCGGCAGATCGAGCACGCGGACGACGCCGGCTTCGACGTTTATTCCGTGATCGATCATCATTTCTTCCAGAAGTTCTCGATTTCGGCCAACCCGCTGGCGATGTTTGCCGCTGCAGCTCAGCGAACCAAGCGGATCCGCTTCCGCACCGCGCTGCATACGTTGCCACTCGAGAATCCTATGCGGCTGGCGGGAATGATTGCCGAGACCGACATTCTCACCAACGCGCGTCTGGAGTGCGGATTGGGGCGCGGTCACGCCTGGTTATTCGAGCCCTCATCCATGCCTCTGGAAGAGAGTCGGCCTCGATACCACGAGGCGATCGAAATCCTGGAGCTCGCGCTCACGCAAGAGAAGTTTTCTTACGACGGCCACTTTTACAAAGTGAAAGACGTGAGCATTGTGCCGCATCCGTTGCAGAAGCCCCATCCCAAGTTCTATACCGGAGGCACCAGCGATGTTACATACCAGATGGCCGGCGAGAAAGGCTGGGGAATCTTTGTCCCCCCGCTGCTGCCCTGGAAAGTTCTCGAACCGCCATTGAATATTTACAAGAAAGCCTGCGCGGAGCACGGCCATCAACCCGACATTGTTTACATCCGGCCGGTTTACCTTGACGAAGATGAAAAGACCGTCCGGCGCGACGTTGAGCAAGCGTTGCACAACTTCCTGGCCTTCAATGCTTCGCCGGTGTACTCGCTGCATGACGAGAAGAAAAAAGCGGAACTGGTTGCCAAAGGCTACGGCTTCTACGCCAGCGGCGCGCTGGAATCGCTGACTAAGCTGACTTACGAGCAAATCGTCGAGCAGGAAATTGGCTTTATCGGCACGCCGGAAAGAGTCAGTCGCCAAGTGGAGAGTCTGAAAGCGAAAGGTGGTATTGGTGAGCTCGCCATTGTTTCGAACTTCGGTGGCATCGAGCACTGGAAAAGCATCAAGACGCAGCAACTGTTCGCCAAGCACGTAATGCCAGCGTTCCGGAAGCCGTAGGCGAAGTTGTGCTCTTCTTTCACCCGTCCTCAAAACATGAATGGCCCTGAATGTTTGTCGGTCTCAGCTAAAAAAAATTTCTCGCCCATGAGCGCACAGCGCGTGCTGATCTTTGGCGGCATCGCGCTAATCATCGGCGGCATGTTGTTTGGCGATATCTTCGCCGTATTTGTGCTGCACCAGAATGGCGGTGAAACCGGCGCAACCCTGCTGGCCGCCTCGCGAGCGGTAACTGCCGGCGACGTGACCGCGGTGAAAGAAAACTTCGTGCACATCGGCGGGCTGCTAGAAGACCATGGCACTAAGGTCGACACCCATGTTCACGTGACGGATGTCGGTTATCTCGCTCTCCTGCTGGCACTCGTGCAATCTTATGTCGCGTGGTCGCCGCAATGGAAAAGAAGACTGGCGTGGTGGTTTGTGGCCGGCGGCGCGCTGCTTCCGACGGGTATCTTTCTCATTCACTATGTTGGACTGGCTTACAGTTTTTCACCTGTGATCGGCTGGGCCAGTGTTCTGGCGGATTCTGCGGGCGCCGTGCTGATTACCGCTCTCGTCTTCGAGATTTGGGGACTATGCAAGTTCAAACGAGTGATTGAAGAAAATCCGGCTGAGCCCTCCAGCAGCGAACAACGTCTTCTATTGAGTGCTGGAACGGTCCTGATCTTATTGGGATTTCTTCATGGCGCCTGGTACGCGGGCGTCGATCTTTATCGCCATGAAGCCAGCGAAACGAGAATCCTGAATTCGATCGTCGACACTGCGGCCAACGGATCGAACGCTACTACCGTTGCGGTCGTCGAATACGGTTCTCTCGCCGCGGAGAAAGCAGTGAAGATCGCAGCCCATTCCCACATCATCGAATTCGGACTCCTGGCCATTCTTCTTTCGTTCGTGCAGCCGTATGTCTATCTCACAGCGGCATGGAGGAGGCGCTGGATTCTCGTCCTGCTCGCCGGCTCGGTGATTCTCCCGGTCTTTGTGCTGCTCGAAATAAAACTCGGGCTCGTGGCCGGAGGCATCGCCGACCTTGGCGGATTGATGGTCGTCGTCGCACTGACCGCCAT
>Ga0335081_10013828_pt1 | contig 13045 bp, 11 predicted proteins | sample Lox_Sample_35_FD_206713 | JGI IMG/M metagenome (GOLD analysis project Ga0335081, IMG submission 206713) | Soil microbial communities from Loxahatchee National Wildlife Refuge, Florida, United States - Lox_Sample_3.5 | ecosystem: Environmental > Terrestrial > Soil > Wetlands | place: USA...
TTATCTCGTGAATTTAAGTGATAACTCCGGACGGTATCCTCGATCATATTCGCGCTTCTGTCAGTGTGGCGTTATCAAACTCGGTGGGTCGGACGTCGAATTAATATGGCTCAAAATATTTTTCATCTCTTCGTAGGGATATGCCGCGATGGTCGGCGATCGTTCGACTGCGCTGCGATACTCCGCAAGCCACGCCGGATCGAGCGGTTTTACTTTGGGACCGAGCCAAGTGAGCAACGTACTAGTGCCGTCGGTCCAGCGGATTCCTAGATAACGCCCGATATTTTCTGGCCGAAATAACGGACTGAGGGGAAGCGGATCGGTAATGCTGTCTTCGCGGGTAAATAGAAAGTAGTTATGGTTCGCGACTTGCAGCGCCTTCTCTGCCTCTTGGGGCGTGCCATACATGATCGGATACCAATCGCGCGCTAGGATGAAGCCTGGATACTCTTCAACGAGACACCCTGGCAGCATGCAGTAGGCATGATTGAAGAGTGCCCAAATCGGAACCCCTGGACCGACCGTCTGGTAAGCTCCGCGAGCGCCGGAATAAATCGCAAACGGAGGGGGCAAGCCGGCTTGTGTCTGATAGGCGGTGTCGATGCTGTACGCACCAAATGCAAAATGCGTCGCATGGTTCAGAGCCTTGAGCGTTGCCCGTGGGTAAGAATAGGCAAGGGCACAGACTGCCATTGCGGCGACGGCGACACGTCGGTTGCGAGAAAGCTTTGAGAACAGGCTATCAGAACTGACCAAATTCCAGGCAAGGATACCGCACACGATTGCTATTGATGTAGCGAAGGTCGCGTATCGGTAGAACGAAACTTGTTGAGCGCGACCAACCGCCAGTGCGATTGTGACGAATGTCAAGGCCACCGCAATGACGACCACGAGCGGCGTGACGTTTGCTTCGTTCCAGCGGCGGCGGAGGAGCGATGGCATCGCGAAGGCAACCCCGCCGATGAGCATCGGCGCAACAAGGTCCAGCCGAAACGACTGAACGAGAAAAGTAAGGCTGTCTATCGATATAACTGGAAAGCTCCCAGAGGTCATGCCTTGCAGACCTTTGATGAGGTTGAACACCAAAGGCAGCACACCCCATTTGGCGAGTCTTTCGAGATTAGCAAAGCGCCAGAAGAGCAAAATGCCCTGGTCATCCGCGAGACCGGTCGTCCACTGATTGAGGATGAGTGTCCCGACGACGGCAATCGTTGCGGCTGCACCGAGCACAATGCAGGTCAAGGCCTGGTCCAATCGCCGCCGCACTCCATAATAGAGCGTTAGCAGCACGAATAGGCCGCCAAAGAACGCCCCTATCGTAACGTTAACAATAACCGATGAGGCAATTGTTGCTGCGGCACCGATCAACCAAAGCCGTTGTCTCCTTCCCGTGCTCGATAACACCTCGATAGTCGCCCACAAAGCGCCAGTCACCATCGCTGCAACAAGCTCATGCGTTTTCTGAAATTCTCCCCATCCTCCGTTTCCCCAATAGAGGAAAGAGGCTCCAGGGGTGTAGATGTAGATGCCAATGAATTGAACGACGCCGACGAGCGGCCACAGGGTGTTTGGCGCGATCCTGCGGAGCATCAGATAGAGCGCCGAAGTTGCCGCTGCAAAGAAGGAAAATGTAACTAGTTGCGGAGCAAGCGGATCCGTGAGCAGGATACCGAGAAAATAGAGACCAGCGCCCTTGTCGTAATAATAATGGTACCAAACATCGTTCGGCCAAAGACCGTGATTTTTGATGACTGCTTGGAAATAATAAAAGTAGTGAGTGTAGTAATCGTGCCCGCCGCCCGGGTAAAGACCCTTGACCAGCAAAAGGACCACAAGGTCTAGCATCGCGATGGCCGCAACCAGCCGGCCGAGCAGTCCAGGGCCGAGGTCCCGGCAAAATGCGCCATTGTTGCGCACCGATCGCATGAAGTCGTGATATGTCGCACGCACGTCGGCGAATGATGCGGCAACTACCGGTACAGTTATGACGAGCGCCACCGGCACCGTATAGAGACTAAGATAGCCGAGCAACAAAAGCGCGATATGCCAGACGAATGTACCCACAAAAAAGCCGAGCGTCAGACGTTCCGGCCAACGTATCTGCATCAATGCCTTTGAGGCAACAACTCGCAACAGTGCCAAGCCAGCAGTCTCTATCATCCAGAACAGATAAAGGATGAACAGGACTCGTGAGCAGTTGTAGACAAATATCTCCGGGCCGGTATCTGAGAAATGCTTGTCATATACATCGACGGTGTGAAACCAAACGACAAGCAGTAAGTAGGGGGCGCTGAAAATGAACGTAGGCCAAACAATCGTAAGCGTGCTACTCAATTGCGGAGTGTTGGTCCGTCGCAAAGGTGTCGTTTGTGATTCGGATGTCTCGCCAGGAGTTCTCATCAACCTTACAGCCGCTTCGGTTGTTTTTGTCAGGTCAAAGCTGCGACCTATTCGCCGCCATGCTCAAATTCACGCACGGCGCTCATGATTTAATCGGGCGGACGATTTCGTGATCACCGCGCATTGCGAGCCATAGAACGCCTCCGGGAAGACTCAATAATGTGGTCAGTAGACCGAACTCAACCGACAGCAAGAGCGCAGCCGAGCGCTCGACCCCGACCAAGCCAAGTAGCGTCACCAGTGATGCCTCCCGAACGCCCCAGCCGGCGGCGGAAATCGGTAGCGCGACCGCAAACGACGTCAACGACATGACGGCGACCATGGCTGCTGGTCCGACGTCGATTTTGAGGCTGCGTGCGATGCAATAGCCGGCGAGCGCCGCAGAAGCACCTGACAGCGTGCCGTACGCAAGCCCCAGGATGCCTCTCCCGCGGCCAACATACCGCAATTCCGAAGCAGCATGCAGCAGCGTCGGGACAAGCTTCCAGCGGTGCCATCGGGTGAGGACGCGTTCGATTGGCTCGATGAGCAGGAAGCCGACGGCGCCGGCAAGGAGGATTACGAGGCAGGCGTACCATGCAGTGCGAGCGAGCGGATGCGCAATGGCCGGGAGCGTAATCACGGCCAGCAACACAAGCGCCGCCACCATGACAATCCGGTCGATCAACACCGAGAGCACCAGCTGCTTGACCGGGAGGGTAAACCGCCGCGCCAGCAGGACGCGCGCGACGTCTCCCCCGAGGGTCCCAATCGGGAGGCAGTTGAAGAAAATGCTTGCGTAATAAACCGCTTGCATCCTGAGAACCGGCGGCCGCCGATCACGTGCCAATGCCGAAAGGATCGCGCGCCAGCGTTCGCCGCCGAATACAATCTGCAAGAGAATGAACAAAGCTGCGGTAAGTAACAGGCCGTGGTCCTGCGTTTCAAACAATTGCCTGAACAGGTGACCATCGATCTTCTGGAAGACGAAGTAGAGCACAACCGCAGAAAGCGCGAGCGAAAGCCCGAACGTGAGTCCGTGACGTATCCCGCTCCGGCGGGTCGGTGGCACGCTGTCGGCTGACAAAGTGTCCCCTCCCGGCGCGTCTGGCGCTTGAAATTGCCTTGGCTTGGCGACGCCCACTGACGCTCCGCCGCCCTCAGATGACCACAACCGAGCCTTGGCCTTAGCTGAGCCCAACCGCTGCCGCTAGTGTTAGCGCATCGTCGCGGTTTATATGCAAAGCACAACCATTATCTTGCAACGCACCATAGCGGTGCCGCAGAGGAAAAAACCACCGGCAGGCCGGAGCTTCGCTCCGGGGCACTCATTTTAGGCATTCGCATTATGGTCGGCCTGAGTTGCAGTGCGTGAATTCCATTTGGGCGGTGCAATACACGGTTTGGCCTTCGCCATGCGGCTTGAAATTGACGATTTTCGCACGCATAACGATGCCGCCTGTGGGCATCGGAGGGGGTGGGATTAGGTGGCATTGCCGGTTGGGAGAGATTTGGTCACGGGTGGTGCCGGATTTATCGGAAGTCACCTCGTTGATCGTCTGCTGGCCCAGGGCCGTTCGGTTTATGTCCTCGACAATCTGGTTGTCGGCAGGCGCGCTAACCTCAAGCAGCACAATGGGAATCCGCGTCTGCGCATCATCGAAGCCGATGTCGCCGACCAGGCTGCGGTGGCCGAGGCTATGGCGGGAGCGGACCGGGTGTTCCATCTGGCCGCGCGGGCCGACATCGTGCCTTCGATTCAAGAACCCGAGGCCTATTTCCGCGCTAACGTCGATGGCACCTTTTGCGTCCTCGAAGCCGCGCGCCGCCATTCCGTGAAGCGGCTCGTCTATGTCGCTTCGTCGTCGTGTTACGGCATTCCGTCGGCTTATCCGACGCCCGAAACCGCGCCGGCCGATCCGCGCTACCCCTATGCCCTGACCAAATATCTCGGCGAACAGATGGTCATGCACTGGGCGAAGGTTTATCAGTTGCCGGCAGTGTCAGTGCGATTCTTTAACGTCTATGGGCCGCGGGCTCGCACCAGCGGAACCTATGGTGCCGTATTCGGCGTTTTCCTCGCGCAGCTGCTGGCCAAGGAGCCCCTCACAATCGTCGGCGACGGCGAGCAAACCCGAGATTTTACCTTCGTTGCAGACGTCGTCGACGCCTTGATCACGGTAGCCGAAAGTGACAAAGTCGGCGAGATTTACAACGTGGGCAGCGGCCAACCGGTCAGCGTCAACGAGCTGGTGCGGCAGCTTGGGTCGCCGCCCAGCGTGCGCATCCGGAAGCGTCCTGGCGAGCCGGACTGCACCTGGGCCGATATCGCGAAAATCCGCCATGAACTGGGGTGGCAGCCCAAGGTCAGCTTTGCCGAGGGCGTTCGCGTGATGCTGGACAATATCGACTACTGGCGCGACGCCCCGGTATGGACCGCGTCTCGCATAGAGGACGCAACGCGCGATTGGTTCCGCTTTCTTGATACTGACCACGCACACCCGGGGGGCCAGAGATGGAATCAAGCCTCGCAAAGCTGATTCGGAAGCCGCCAGTCGGCCCTCCGGGCAGCCCGCGCGAGAAGGTGAGGACCCTAGACGAGGTCGCTGCGATCTGCCAGTACGCTCGCAACGCCGGCCAGAGCGTGGTCCATGCGCATGGCACCTTCGATCTGCTGCATCTCGGTCACGTCCGCCACCTCGAGGCGGCCCGCAAACTCGGCGATGTCCTGATCGTCACTGTTACGGCCGACCGTTTCGTCAACAAGGGCCCGGGACGCCCGGTGTTCAACGCCGAACTGCGCGCCGAGATGCTGGCGACGCTCGAATATGTCGATTGGGTTGCCGTCAATGATGCGGCCGACGCGGTGAGCGCCATCGAGCGTATCCGGCCGTCGATCTACATCAAGGGGCAGGACTATCAAAATCCAGACGGCGACATCACCGGCAAGATCACGCTGGAGCGCGACGCAGTCGAGGCCCACGGCGGCCGCATTCATTTCACCGACGAAGTGACGTTCAGTTCGACCGAGCTGATCAACCGCCACCTGAACATCTTCGAACCGCACATTCGCGAGCATCTCGATACGCTGCGGCAAAACGGTGGCCTTGGCGAGCTCTGCGATCTGATCGAAAGCGTGGCCGATTATCGCGTGCTGCTCGTCGGGGACGCCATCATCGACGAGTATCAGTACGTACTGCCGATGCACAAGACGCCGAAGGAGAATATGATTGCGACCCGCTATCAGGATCGCGAGCTGTTCGCCGGCGGCGTGTTCGCCGCCGCAAATCACGTGGCATCGTTCTGCAAGCAGGTCGATGTGCTGACCTGCCTGGGCGATTTTGACCGCCACGAAGATCTGGTCCGCCAGAGCCTCAAACCCAACGTCCGTCTCAAGGCATTCACCCGTCCAGGCGCGCCCACCACATTGAAGCGCCGCTTCGTCGATCCCTCGTACATGCGCAAGCTGTTCGAGGTTTATTTCATGAATGACGAATCGCTGCCGCCCGATGTGCAGGCGGACCTCGATACCGCGATCGCCGAGAGTGCCTCGGATTACGATGTGGTCATCGCTACGGATTTCGGGCACGGCCTTATCGCCTCCTCCTCGATCGATGCGTTGACGAAGAGCGCGCGCTTTCTCGCCGTGAACACCCAAAGCAACAGTGCCAATCTCGGCTACAATCTGATTACCAAGTACCAGCGCGCGGACTATGTCTGCATCGACGCGCCGGAGGCGCGGCTCGCCGTCAGCGATCGCGTTTCAAACGTGGGCGACATCGCGCGCCGGTTGGCCGAGCACCACATCGACTGTTCGAAGATTATCGTCACGCAGGGCAAGCACGGTTGTGTCACTTTCGAGAGCGGCGGCATCGTCCACACCATTCCAGCATTTGCCAAGAACGTCATCGACACAGTCGGCGCGGGTGACGCATTTCTTGCTGTCACCGCACCGCTGGTTGCATCGGGTGCCCCGATGGATCGCGTCGGATTTATCGGCAACGTGGTCGGCGCGTTGAAAGTTGAAATCGTCGGCCACCGGCGTTCAATCGACAAGGTTGCCCTGATCAAGGGCATAAATGGTCTCTTGAAATAGGACATGGGGCGGAGCAGTGCACGAACAATTGGATCAATATTTCGCCACACTGGCCGGCCTGTTGCGGACCGCAGAAGTTACTGATCATACATCGCGGAACCTGTCGCTGTCCGAGGGCTGCGAGTGGGTCCGCAAAGTCGCTCATGACACGCACGATGCCGGCAACAAGATCATTTTCATCGGCAACGGCGGCAGCGCCGGGATCGCCAGCCACCTGGCCATCGACTTTTCAAAGAATGGCGGCCTGCGGTCGCTGGCATTCAACGATCCTGCGGCGCTGACCTGCCTGGGCAACGATCTTGGCTACGAGAATGTTTTCGCCAAACAACTTGATTTTCATGCCCGGCCTAGCGACCTCCTGATCGCGATTTCAAGTTCTGGTCGCTCACCCAATATCCTGAGCGCGGTGAAGATGGCACGAACCCGAGCCTGCAAGGTGGCGACATTCTCTGGCTTCACCGAGGAAAACGAGCTACGGCGCACCGGTGACGTCAATTTTTACGTCCGGTCACGTGAGTATGGCTTCGTCGAGATTGCCCATCTGGCGCTGTGTCACGCCGTCCTCGATATCGACATGGGTTGGGGGCGGCGGGTATAGCTCGGGCCGCGGTCATCGCGGTCGCACTGGCCTGCGCGACAAGCAAGGAACGGAACAGATTATGGCCAAGCGATTCAAGCGCGTTCTGGTCACTGGCGGCGCCGGTTATGTTGGCTCAAGCCTCGTGCCCAAACTCCTCAAAGCGGGTTATGAGGTCGCCGTGCTCGATCTCTACCTCTATGGTGATGTTTTTGCCAAGCTCGCCGGCAATCCGAATCTGATCCAGATCAAGGGTGATCTACGTCACGCGGCCGATGTATCCGAGGCCCTGGCCGGCTGCGATGCAGTGATCCATCTCGCCTGTATTTCCAACGATCCGTCCTTCGATCTCAACCCTGAACTCGGCAAGTCGATCAACTACGATTGCTTCCGCCCCCTAGTGAAGGCGAGCAAAGATGCTGGCGTCAAACGCTTCATTTACGCCTCGTCATCATCAGTGTATGGCATCAAGGACGACGCCGACGTCACCGAGGACCTGCCGTTGGTGCCGTTGACGGACTATTCCAAATACAAGGCGATGTGTGAGGAGGTTCTCGATCAGGAACGTGAACCCGGATTTGTCGCCGTCACATTGCGGCCCGCTACGGTCTGCGGTTACGCGCCGCGCCTGCGGCTTGATCTGACCGTCAACATCCTCACCAATCATGCCATCAACAACGGAAAAATCACTGTTTTCGGCGGTGATCAGCTCCGTCCCAATATCCACGTCGAGGATATGACCGATTTGTACGTTCGTCTGCTCGAAGAATCCGATGAGGTGATCAACGGCAAGACATGGAATGCCGGTTATCATAACCTCAAAGTACGCACGATCGCCGACATGGTGCGCGAGCAAGTCGGGCCGAGCGTGGATATCGTGGTCACTCCCACGGACGATCACCGCTCCTATCATGTCTCGTCGGAAAAGATTCGGCGGGATCTCGGCTTTGTCGCTGAACGCAGCGTCAAGGATGCCATTTTGGACCTCAAAGCCGCTTTTGTCGGCGGGAAAGTCCCGAACGCGATGACCGATGATCGCTACTATAACATCAAGCGCATGCAAGCACTGAAACTGCGATGAATGGAATCGCAGGTTTCATGCGGAAACCAACAAAGCGTTCGCGATTGGTCCGCAAAACATGAAGCCTACGGCCTCAAAACTACACATCGGCATCGATTTCGACAACACGATCATCGGCTATGACGAAGTGTTCTGCATCGAGGCCAAGCGCGGCGGGCTAATCGACCGTGACTTCGTTGGATGTAAACAAGCCGTGCGCGATGCCATCCGGCTCCTGCCCGAGGGCGAATTAGCTTGGCAGCGCTTGCAAGGTCAGGTTTATGGCAAAGGCATAGCAGGCGCCATCGTCATGCCGGGCGTCGAAATGTTCCTTAGACGCTGCAAGGCCGAGGGATGCATGGTCTCAGTCGTAAGCCACAAAACCGAATTTGGTCACTACGATCCGGAGTGTGTCAATTTGCGTAAAGCCGCGCTGGACTGGATGAGGGCGAACGGGCTCCTGGGCGACGCCCCTGGCATCCCCGCCGCAAACATCTACTTCGAAAGCACGCGTGCCGAAAAGCTCCGGCGTATCGGTTCGCTCGCGTTGACGCATTTCATCGATGATCTGAAGGAAGTACTAGGCGATCCGGACTTTCCTCCCAAAGTCAAGCGTATCCTTTTCTCGGACCAACAACAGGCGGAGCCGAATAGCCCATTCGTCGTTTGCCCGCGGTGGAGCGATATTGAGGAGCAAGTTTTTGCACGCGGCTGAAACGGCTATGGTCGAGGCGACGGATGTGGCGCGTGCGCTTGTCGGCGACCGCGCCATCGAAGTAAGCCCGGTTCGGTCCGGCGGCCGCAACAGCCGCATCTGGCACGTCCGCGACGGCGACCGCGTGTTCGCGCTAAAACAGTATCCGCCCCGTACCGATGACCCGCGCGATCGGCTGGCCACGGAGGTCGGGGCATTGCGGTTGATGGAGCGATATCGCATTGAAGCGGTTCCGCGCGTCGTAGGAGTCGACAAGAAGCTGGGCTATGTCCTGCTTAGCTGGATTGAGGGCCATGCGGTTGACCGAATCGGAGACGGCGACATCGACGCAGCCGTCGCGTTTCTCGAGGCGATTCACGAATTGCGCGCCACTGGATGGGCTGCCGAGCAGCCTGCGGCTTCGGAAGCGTGCCTGTCAGGCGCGGAGATCGAGCGCCAGATCAAAGCCCGACTGGCTCGCTTGAAGGACTTGGCGCGCGAAGCGGAGCTTCTTGATTTTATTGGAAATTCCTTCAAAATTTTGATGGTTCCCACGACCCAAGCAGCGCGAGCGTCGGTGGCCGCGGCGAGCCTTGATTTTGACCGGGAACTTCCGCAGGAATGGCGCAGCCTTGTGCCTTCCGACTTCGGCTTCCACAACAGCATGCGCCGAAGCGACGGGTCGCTGGCGTTCGTCGATTTCGAATATTTCGGCTGGGATGATCCTGTGAAACTGACCGCCGACATTCTGCTGCATCCTGGCCAAGCACTGTCGTTGCGCCAGCACAGGCGATTCCGGCAAGCAGCACTGCGTTTGTACAGCGGCGACCCGGCATTCCCAGAACGCTTGCGCGCTTATTTGCCGCTGTTCGGTCTCCGCTGGGTCCTTATTCTGCTCAACGAATTCGTCCCCGAGCGCTGGCAGCGGCGCGTGCTTGCCGGCGAGTCCGGCAACTGGGCCGAGATCAAAGCACGCCAGCTGTCGCGTGCGCGGAACTTTCTGGCGGCGTTACCGGAAAAGCTGGAGGAATGAGTTATGGCCGGAGCTCAGGTGACGCAGCTTCTCAACTTGGCAACTCCTCCGCTTGACGAGCGGTCAAAAGCGTTGCGGCGTCTCGTCGTCCGCACCCTGCATGGCGGCGAACGCGGCCATGTCGGCTCCTCGATGTCGCTCATCGAAATTATGCGTGTGCTCTATGACGACATTCTGCGCTTTCGAGCCAACGAGCCGAAATGGCCGGGGCGCGATCGCATGATCCTGAGCAAGGGGCACGGCTGTATCGCGCAATACGTGATGCTGGCGGAGAAGGGGTTCATTCCCTACGAAGCGCTCGACACGTTCTGCCGCCGCGATTCGATCCTCGGCGGGCATCCGGAAGCGGCGAAGATCCCGGGCGTCGAGGCTTCGACGGGGTCGCTCGGCCACGGTCTCTCATACGGTGTCGGCATGGCGCTGGCGGCGCGCATCGAGAAGCGCAATACGCGCGTCATCGTCGTCATGGGCGACGGCGAGATTGACGAGGGCTCGGTGTGGGAAGCGGCGCTTTGCGCGGGAAAACACCGGTTGTCCAATCTCACGGCGGTCGTCGATTACAATAAGATCCAATCAGCGGGGCCGACGCGCGAGATTCAAGACCTCGAACCGCTGCTCGACAAATGGCGCGCATTCAATTTTTTTGCCACGGATGTCGATGGCCACAATGTCGAAGCGCTGCGCGAACTCTTCCGTCGCCTTCCATTGGCGGCCGATCGCCCGAGCGCGATCATCTGTCACACCGTCAAGGGCAAGGGCATCAGTTTTGCCGAAAACGACGCCAATTGGCATCACAAGTCGAAAATTGCCAACGACGTTGTCACGAAACTCTACGCCGCTCTGGAGTAAACATGCGCGCCACTTGCCTCAACATGATCTACGATCTCGCCAAGCGGGACGGGCGCGTGCTGTTTATCGGCTCCGATCTCAGCCCGGGCTTGCTTGCCAACATGCAAAACGAAATGCCTGATCGCTGGTATATGGAGGGGATTACCGAGGCAAATTGCATCGGCATGGCGGCAGGATTAGCGATGGAGGGTTATATCCCATACGTCAACACTATCGCCACCTTCATTACACGGCGCTGCTACGAACAGGTTGGTATCGATCTGTGCCTGCACGACTTGCCGGTCCGGCTGATTGGCAACGGTGGCGGACTGGTGTACGCCCCGCTCGGTCCCACGCACCTGGCGATCGAAGACATTTCCATCATGCGGGCGCTGCCAAACATGACGGTAACGGCAGTTTGCGACGCCAAGGAAATGGTGCGGCTAATGAATTGCACCTTGGATTGGCCCAGGCCCATCTATATCCGGCTCGCCAAAGGCGGCGACCCGATCGTGAGCCGAGAGGAAAATGGTTTTTCGATTGGCAAGGCGATCCCGATGCGGCGCGCGCGCAGCCGACGTTCGATCGTAGTGATGGCAACGGGCGTAATGACAGCAAATAGTCTGGCCGCCGCGGAGCACCTCGCTAGGGACGGTCACGACGTATCCGTGGTGCATTTCCATACGATCAAGCCGCTCGACGAGGAGACCGCGCTGGAATTCTCGCGCGACGCCGAACTAGTGGCGACAGTCGAAGAGGGCACGGTGATCGGCGGCTTCGGGTCCGCCATCACCGACTTGTTGGTCGAGAAGCTTGGCACGTCGCTGCCGCCGATGCTGCGGATCGGCCTGCCGGACGCCTTCCCGGCCAAATATGGCGTGCAGGAGGACCTGTTCGAGGTCTATGGACTGGCGCCCCATCAGATCGCCGATCGCATTTCTAAATCATTGAAATTAAAAGAAAAAGTGGCCTGACCAGATTAGGCACTACGATAGGGCAAGCGGGTTGACCGATGTTGCTGATCGTCGGCGGCGAGTCCGAAATTGGCGTCGCAACTTATCGTGCAATGCAGGCGCAAGGGATTGCGGCCGCGGCAACGACCCGACGCCGCGAATTCGTTTCTGCAGAACGGCCGTTCCTCGATCTCGCCGCCGATATCGATTCGTTTCAACCGCCACAGCAGACGACGGCCGTCTGCATCTGCGCAGCCATCGCCCGTATTGCTACGTGTGCGGCAGACCCCAAAGGTACTGCGTTCATCAATGTAGATCGGACCCTGGCGCTCACGGACAAGTTTCTGGCCTGTGGCATCTATGTCCTGTTTCTCTCGACCAATCAGGTTTTCGATGGGCAGACGCCGCACGTTGCGCCTGACGCGCCCTATTCGCCGGTGAGCGAATACGGCCGCCAGAAGATGGGCGCTGAGGCGGCGTTGCGCGAACGCATGGCACGAGGCGCGCCTGCCGGTATTCTACGCCTCGCCAAAGTCGTCTCACCTCACGTAGCACTCATCGACGGCTGGATTGCAGATTTGTCGGCGGGCAAGCCCGTCAGCGCGTTCAACGACATGGTGCTCGCGCCGACTCCGATTGATCTGGTCTGCACCGCAATCGGCAGTTTGATGGAAGATCGCGCCGGCGGTATTTTCCAGCTGACTGGTCCACGCGATGTGACCTACGCCGAAGTCGCACACTTTATCGCCGGCTGTCTCGCTGCAGCGCCGTCACTGGTACGAAATACGAGCGCACGGTCCGCCGGCTTACCGGACGGTGCTACCCCGCTTAACACGACACTTGACTGCAGGCGGTTCCGCGAACAATACAGTCTCGAAGCGCCCGATGTTTGGGAGGTGATACGGGAAAGCGTCCTAAGACACGGAAAATAAACAGCCGCCAGTGCCATTCAAATTGTGATTGGAGAGTTCCGCGAATCGGAAAGCCTCTAATGAGGATGGTCGCAAACGGGCGGCTTGGTTATTTTCGCCAGCTTGTGCTATGGGCAGGCCGATGGACCATCTTCTCGTGGCGCGGGATACCCAAGAGTACGTGGGAAGCTCGGCTCCGGCGGTTTCGCGCAAAAGGATGGCGCGTAGCCTCGCGCCACGAACACGCGGAACCCCGGCGAGAGCCTATGCAAAGATGTCTGGCGAAGGTCGCACTTTAACGCCCCATGAACGTGCAAAACATCACTCGAGACGGCGTCGCGCCTGATGGCGCAGTATCGCACCTCTCTTCGTCCGTGATCGTCCCCCAGATTGTCATGCGGCGAACGGACACGGCCGTCCACATCATCTCCACGGAAATCCTGGCAGGTTTTCGGGCGTGGCCAGTCTGGATGGTGATGAGTTGGGACGACATTCGCCAACGCTACCGCCGCTC
>Ga0335081_10013832_pt1 | contig 13043 bp, 11 predicted proteins | sample Lox_Sample_35_FD_206713 | JGI IMG/M metagenome (GOLD analysis project Ga0335081, IMG submission 206713) | Soil microbial communities from Loxahatchee National Wildlife Refuge, Florida, United States - Lox_Sample_3.5 | ecosystem: Environmental > Terrestrial > Soil > Wetlands | place: USA...
CACCGTTTTCTCACAGACTGGTTAGACAGCACCGGACCAGGGGCGCCCGAATCGGACACCCGGTGGACTCTGACCTGCGGATACGGATTCCGGCACACTGAGCGGACGCGCGGCATTGATCTACGGATCAAAGGGTCGGTAGGCTTACCAACAGACAATACTTAAGTGTCGTCGCTTGTCTTCCGCGTACCATCGGCCCCGGTTACTACTGCGGCCGCGGTAAGAGTAGCCGTCGCTGTGAGCGATATACCCGCGAAAATATGATTTAGGAATTTCAATACGTAGTCGGTGCGCGTGCTGTTCGCATCCATGAAGATCTCGTGGATGCCCTCGGCGGCGGCGACCTTCTTGGCACCCTCTTGGAACCCGAGGGGACTGACGAGGATGCCTCCGCTCGCTCCGGTGTCGATGATGCGATATGCCAGTGCGGCGACACGCTCTTGGTTCTGCCTCGACGTGGTGTAGCGACGGCACTCGATGATCACGAATCCTTCGCCGTCCACCTTCACACCCTTGCCCTCGATCTCCCAGTTGGTCGAGGAACGGGAACCGTAGACGTGTTGCTTGCCCTCCACTCGGTTAAGCCCAAGGTCAAGGTTCGAGGCGATCTGATCGAGGATGTAGACTGCAACCTCTTCGTAGGTCTTCCAGGTCTCCACTGCATCCCCTTAACACGACCCAGGAGCGCGGCCAGTCGTCTACGCCAGAGAAACGGAACTCTACAGTGCTGCTCGGCCGCTGATCCGGCTTGCAACGTACAGCTCCGCGAAACTTGACCCGTTCCCCTGAACGCAATGATTGTAGCCGACATGCCGTCTGCTAGACGGCCGAGTTTCGCAGGGTCGCCTATTGCTGTGGACATAGTCGTCATCATCTCTGCGGCGGGGGACTTCAAGTTTTTCTAAGGGAGAGGTCTGGCATGGGACCATCGGCCAGGCCGCCACGGCAGTCATCTGGCGCCACTGACAGCAACGGTGACAGCAACAGCAGCAGCCACTCCCCGTAGAGTGAGGCGGGCAGACGGTGAAGACCCGCGCGCAAGACCTACTTGGGGCAGCGGCTGCGGCGACATCCCCGTGTGAGTGCGGGCGAGGCGACACGTCGGCAGCTTCACGGAAATCTACGGTCCGAGCTAGACGCAGCCATAGAGTCCGATGGTGGACCCGGTACGGGACACCAGGTGAAAGATCACTCCGGCACTGCGCAGCAGGAAGGCGGAACGCGCGTCCGTCTCTCTTAACAACCCCCGGCTCCGGGCGATCGGGATCTCACGGGATATACACGGGATATACACGGGATGATCTTCTGGTCACCTGGCGCACAGCGAGCCAGCGACGCACTTTACAGCCGCAGCCCGCACCAAGCGAATAGCCATCTTGAAAACCGCCGCCAGTGGGCCGCCTGCAGCCGCAGCGTACAGCATCAAAGTACAGCAACACGCCCTCACAGCGGCTACCGGCCCCTGTTGTGCACACCCGCTCCGACCTCGGACGAGAGTCGTCCGCCCAGGACCGCCGCTAGTTCGGGACGAAGAGGCCGCCGGTTCAAATCCGGCCACCCCGACCAGCTCAGAAGCCCTGCACCCGACCAGCGCAGGGCCTTTTCATATGCTGGCCCGCCTAAAAGGCCGCCTATAGGTCCCCGGCCAGGGATGATCCCGGCCCGAACGCCTTACCGATGATCTCGGCTCCCTCCGTGATGACGGGCCGCAGCTCGTGCCGGTAGATCGCCTTTGTCGTCGCCGTGGTGGTGTGGCCGACCAGGCGCGCGATCAACTCGATCGACGCCCCGTTGGCGACATGAGCGACACGAAGCTATGCCGCAGCTCGCGGGGCGTCCACCCGACCGGCAGGCCTGCGATCCGAAGCGCCACGGCCAGTGTCCGCCGTTTGCGGGCCACGCTTTCTCCCCGTCAGTTCGCGTGTCCGGGGAACCCTCTCACGAGATAAAGATCACCCCCCGTCATGCCCGATTAGACCCGTAAGCCGTGTCGGTCACTTAAACCCGATTGCTTGGACCGGCTGTGATCAAGCCCGGTCGTCCCAGCCGTCCCGTCGCAGGTCAGCCCTGGGACGGCTTTTTCGCTGGGACGGCTTGAGCCCTCCCATTGATCGTCTGGGCCGTGATCTTTCGGACGACCTCAGCCGTCCCACGTTTCAAGCCGTCCCGGCGCTGAGCAGGGCGGGGACGCTTGGGACGGCTGGGACGGCTCCCCCTGCGGTGACGGGCAGTAGCGTGTCCACGCGTCGGTGAAATCGGCTCGGTAGTAGCCCTTGACCTGGCCGAACGGTTCGGGAAAGCGGATGTTGGCGGACCGGATGTCGTAATCGCGCAACATGCTGGCCAGCCGCATCGGGGTGATCCCGGCCGGGCCGTGGTCACTCCAGGGGGCTTCGGGGTCGGATCGTAGCCGGGTGACCAGGGTGGTGGTGGGCAGCGCGTCGGCGTCCCCGAACGCGGTCCGGCAGTCGGCCAGCAGCCGGATCCGGTCCGACAGACTGGCGGCCTGGTCCAGGTCGGTGGTGATCGCGATTTCGGCGTGGCAGGCCAGCGCGGGCCACTCCCCCGCAGCCAGGTCGGCCGCGGCGGTGCCGGAATGGGGCGACGGTTTCGCCGGGGGCGCGGCGGCGCATCCGGATGACGACGGCGCGGTCTTCGATGGTGTCGGGCATGGCGCCGATCCCGGCCAGGGCGGCCATGGCGAAAGTCGGGATGGTCTCCAGGCGGCGGCTGGCGTTGTCCCAGCGGATCGCGGGCCGGTTGCGCTGGTGCCCGGCGTTTAGCAGGCTTCGAAGGTCCTCGTTGGCCTCGGCGTTCTTGCCGCCGAAGATGGTGTCGGCCTCGTCCACCAGCAGGGTGGGCGGCACGTCGGCCCCGATGGCCCGGTACACGGCCGCCGGGGACGCGTTGACGGTGATCAGCGGGGCGTGGCAGGTGCCCTCGATGATGTCCAGCAGCCGGGACTTCCCGCACCGCTTTTCCGGGCCGCGGATGACCAGCCGGGGCCCGTGCGCCCAGGACGTTTGGGCGTGGGTGGCGACGATCCACAGCGCGACGGCGACGGCGGCCTCGGCGGAGGGCAGGATCACGGAGCGGGTCAGGGCTTTGTGGAGCTGGCCAGGAGGGCGGCACCGTCGGCGGTTGGACCGGTGGGGGTGGTCATGCGGCGGCTCCTTCGTCCTGGATGCGCCGTCGATGGCGGCGCGGATGTCGCGGGAGTTTGCTGGGCGGCGGTCTCGGCCGCTTCGAGGGCGGCGCGGGCGGCCGGTTCGGTGATGATGGCCCCGGCGGCGACCATCCGGGCGATGCCGCGGGCGCGCCTTAGAGGGTCACGCGGCGGCGGCCTTCGGGGGCCTCGCGGACGACGCGCAGGCGCGCGGCCAGCAGGGCGGCGGGTGATTGATGAGGTGCCCCCGCTGCGCGGGCCGGTACAGGACGCGTGAGAGGCGGCACGGCGGGGGCGGGCGAGGCGGCCGGGGGTGGGGTGATGGCCGCGCGCAGCGCGGGGGGCCTTCTGCGAGGATGCCGTGCACCGCCCACCTATGCCAGGCTCCCGGGAGCTGCTCTGGTCACGTCGGCCGAGCGCGCGCTTCTTGCTTAACCGCCTGAGCTGTTGACCTCCTCACTGCCACCGGTGGCCCGCTTCACGTTCGGTCACCGTGAGTTCCGGCTGGGCAGGTTACCGGCGCGCTGCCGCAGGGATCGCCCGCAACGTATGGCCGCTTTGATGATCACGGCAGGCCTGCGACAAGAGAAGCCGGGGCACCGTTCAGCGGCATCCCCGGCTCTCGTCCTGGCTACTGGCTTCCGGCCTACTGGTCTTGGCCGCCCTGCTGGTCGGTGCCCATAAACCCCTCGGCTTTCTGCTCGCTTTGTTCGATCTGGCTGCCGAACCGGCTGCCGGTCTTGTCATCGGCGGCCTGCCCGGCCTCCTCGATGCCCTTGTTCGCGATGTCGGGATGCTCACTGGCGAGCTTTTTCGCCTCATCCTCCATCTCGCTGAAATCCGGCATGGATCCTCCTCCATCTAGATACCGGCACTCTGATCCGCCATGGCAACCTGCGTCAGCACAGGCCCGTGGAAGGTGGCGCACTCGTCGGGTCACCGGTCTGGCAGGCGGTAACGCACCAGCGCTGATGGCGTCGCCGACGAGCTGTGAATCCACGGCTTCGGGGTTCGAAGGCCGCTGGATTGACGTTGGATCCTGTTACCCCCGGCCGCCGCAATGGCGTCGAGGGTATAACTCACGCCGCAGCGGGCCTGCACTTGCGACCGGCCCAGTTTCGATCCGGGATCGAAACCCATGCGATCGACCCTAACATCAGCTCCCCAGGGCGGGCAGTGGCCCATGCTGCCGCCCACCAGCGAGCCTGGCCAGGCTACGGGCCATCCCCTGCACGGTGCAGGCGGTCACGGGCCAAATTCCAGGGACGCTGGGCACAGGCGTCGTGTGAAGCCTGGTCCGGCAGGCACGCAAATGTATCCGAACGGCAGATTGCGCACATCTAGCGCACCGGAGTAACTGGCGAACCCGTGGTTGCGCGTGCGCGGATCCTTGAGCGCACGGGCGAGCACAACGGGGGCGGCAGCCGCGGTGTGACCCACGCTGCTGCGGCTGCCGGTGCCCCGCCGCCGAGCCACTGGGCCAGCATTATCACCCGGCACTATTACGGCGGGACTGCGCGGGCAGGGGCAAGAACTCGGGCGGCTGGGCGAGCTGTTGGCTCAAAGCAGGTGTGACCAGCGCGGCCCCCGGCAGAGAGGCATACGCGGCGAGCATGGCGGCGCGGCCGCTCGAGTGGACAGTATTGGCGCCAATGGCCTCTCCAGCGCTGGCGGTGGCGAACGCTGCCCGGGCCTGCACTGCTGGCAGAACCAGCCGGAGGCTCGCATGGCCGTTCCTCAGCCAGCCGCCAAGCTGCCGGAGCGCCGCTGCCGCGCCATCGTGGAGGTCAGGCGTGGCCGAGAGGTCGAGCACCACCAACCAAGGTGCAGGGACAGCCGCCCGGACCCGGGCGCTGACCGCGGCCACCAGCGCATCGGCATTGTCGGCCGAGAGCGGGCAGGCAGGCCGCAGGCATAGTATCCGCGAGAAGGGCTGGCTGACAGGCCGCCAATCCAGGGCGGCCATACCCGGGAGCGGCGCGGGTTTGCTCCAGAAGAAGCGACGCCGCAGGAATAAAGTATGCACCAACTGCATGGCAAGCCGCTTTCCGTGCCTGCGCGGGCCCAGCCAGCCCGGGGTTAACGAAGGGCCGGGGTACCTCCCTCCACTACCTCACGCGCCGCGCCTGACATGGCTGGCCGCGACGGCACCCATCGACGGAGAACATGCTCGGTTCCCGCCTTGTTCACACCCATCCCATGCACCGAGTCAGAACCATCGCCGGAGCCGGACATGTCATGACGGCCTGGGATGCGCGTCGCGCGGCAGGTCATCAATGGCGGATGACCGAGAGGTTCGTGGGCGCGGTGGCCGTGGCCGAGGCGTTCCCCTGCCCGCGCGTGTCCCGCCCGGCGGCCCCGACCCGCTGCTCGGGGTTTGCGGTTTGGTGTATTCACCCGTACCGGGTGGCGACGTCCCTTCGTGGGGGGCACAAACTTGGCCAACGGGGACGGGCAGGGCGGACAAGCCTGCGCTGCCCGCTGAAGGTTCCAGTGGTGGGAGAACACGTGGCTGATTTAGACCGGCCGAACATCCTTGTGATCTGGGGCGATGACATCGGGATCACGAACCTGAGCTGTTACAGCGATGGCCTGATGGGCTATCGCACGCCGAACATCGACCGGATCGCCGAGGAGGGAATGCGGTTCACCGACTCCTACGGCGAGCAGAGCTGCACGGCTGGCCGCTCGTCCTTCATCACCGGGCAGAGCGTGTACCGGACCGGGCTGAGCAAGGTGGGCATGCCCGGCGCCGATGTCGGCCTGCAGGCCGAGGATCCGACCATCGCCGAGCTGCTGAAGCCGCTCGGGTACGCGACGGGCCAGTTCGGCAAGAACCACCTGGGCGACCTGAACAAGTATCTGCCGACCGTCCACGGCTTCGACGAGTTCTTCGGCAACCTGTACCACCTGAACGCGGAGGAGGAGCCGGAGCATCCGAACTGGCCGCCGGCCGATGAGTTCCCGCACTTCAACGAGCAGTACGCCCCGCGCGGAGTGATCCACTCGTGGGCGGCCGACGAGGACGACCCGGCCGAGGATGAGCGGTACGGCCGGGCCGGGAAGCAGCAGCTCGAGGACACCGGCCCGCTGACGATGAAGCGGATGGAGACGATCGACGACGACACGGTCGCCGCGGCGATCGACTTCATCGGGCGCCACCACGAGGCCGGGACCCCGTTCTTCGTCTGGATGAACACCACGCACATGCACTTCAGGACCCACACCAAGCCGGCGAGCCTGGGCCAGGCCGGGCGGTGGCAGTCGCCCTACCACGACACGATGATCGACCACGACAGGCATGTCGGCCTGCTGCTGGACAAGCTCGACGAGCTGGGGATCGCGCAGAACACGATCGTGGTCTATTCCACCGACAACGGCCCGCACATGAACACCTGGCCCGACGCCGGGATGACCCCGTTCCGTAGCGAGAAGGACACCAACTGGGAAGGGGCCTTCCGGATCCCAGGGGTGATCCGCTGGCCGGGCAAGATCCCGGCCGGGGTGGTCTCCAACGACATCATCCAGCACCATGACTGGCTGCCAACCTTCCTGGCCGCCGCCGGTGACCCAGACATCGTCGACAAGCTCAAGGCCGGGCACACGATCGGTGACAAGACCTTCAGAGTGCACATTGACGGGTACAACCTGCTGCCCTACCTGACCGGCCAGACGGCCACCTGCCCGAGGAGGGGCCTGATCTACTTCTCCGACGATGGCGACGTGCTCGCGATCCGGTTCGACAACTGGAAGGTCGTCTTCATGGAGCAGCGGACGCCGGGAACGCTGCGGATCTGGGCGGAGCCGTTCGTAGCGCTGCGCGTTCCCAAGCTCTTCAACCTGCGCACCGACCCGTTCGAGCGGGCGGATGTCACCTCGAACATCTACTACGACTGGCTGTTCGACAACGACTTCATCGTGCTGGCGGCGAGCGGGCTCGTCAGGCAGTTCCTGGAGACGTTCAAGGAGTTCCCGCCGCGCCAGAAGGCCGCCAGCTTCACTATCGACCAGGTGGTAGAGAAACTTGAGGCGGCGATCACCTCCCACCGCTGAGCAGGAGCAGGCAATGTCGGTGAGCGACCGGGCGCCGGGCCCGGCGGCGCCCGCGGTGCCGTCGGCCGAGGGGATGATGTGGATCCCTGGTGCCACCTTCACCATGGGCTCGGACCATCACTATTCCGAGGAAGCGCCCGCCCACCCTGTCACCGTCAGCGGGTTCTGGATCGATCCCCGCCCGGTCACCAATCGCGAATTCGGCCGGTTCGTACGCAAGACCGGATATGTCACCGTGGCCGAGCGGGCGCCCGACCCCGCCGACTACCCCGGCGCCCGGCCCGAGATGCTCGTGCCGTTCTCGGCCGTGTTCGTCACGCCCCGGCACCGGGTCAACCTGGCCGACCCGCACAACTGGTGGACTGCCGTTCCGGGCGCCAACTGGCGGCAGCCCCAGGGCCCAGGCAGCTCGATCCGCAGCAGGCCGGACCATCCGGTCGTGCATGTCGCCTGGGCAGACGCCATCGCCTACGCGAGCTGGGCGGTCAAGGAGATCCCGACCGAGGCCGAGTGGGAGCTGGCCGCGCGCGGTGGGCTGGACGGCGCCGAGTTCGCCTGGGGGGATGAGCTGACCCCGGGCGGGCGCTGGATGGCCAACACCTGGCAGGGGGAGTTCCCCGTGCACAACACCGAAGAGGACGGCTACCGGGGAACCTCACCGGTCGGCGCCTACCCCGCCAACGGCTACGGCCTGTACGACATGATCGGCAACGTGTGGGAGTGGACATCGGACTGGTACGCCGGCCATACCATCGCGGCGAACGGATGCTGCACGGCCCCGGACCCAGACCGCGGCGCAGCCCGCAGCGTAGACCGGCGGGACCAGGCCCGCATCCCGCGCAAGGTCATGAAGGGCGGCTCGCACCTGTGCGCGCCGAACTACTGCCGCCGCTACCGGCCCGCCGCACGCATGGCCCAGCCCATCGACACCTCCACCAGCCACCTCGGGCTCCGGCTCGTCCTGCGCCCGCCAGAACCCATCTGACCGGTGATGCCGAACCCCCGGCCTCCGTCGGCAACCCCCGGGTCTGGTGGGCGCGATCAGACATCGCTAGGATCAGCGAAGGGCCTTGGGATCGGAGGGGTCTGTGAACATCGGTAGTTTGCTCGCTGCTTGTGCGTTAGGCTTTGTGGCCGGCGCCATCGCTCGCGCGCTGATACCCAACGATGCCTTCCGGCACATGCACGGCATTAGATCGTGGCTGACCTCGCTAGGACTGGGCCTGCTGGGGGCGTTGGTCGGCTTCTGGATCTTCCACGGCATATTTGGCATTGGCGACACGGACAAGTTCGACTGGGGTGGCATCATCGGCGCGATTATCGGTGCCATGATCGTTGTTGCCGTCGCGTCGTTCCTGATCAACCGCTTCGCAAAGCGTCGGGCAGTTGGCCAAGGGTGATCTCGCGAACAGGTTGCTAACAACGGACCTGGACGGCGGTGGATACAGCCGGACTGGATCACGGTCAGTAGGCAGCGCGAGCAGGCTTGTCCGACAGCTGTGATGGCCGCTGGACGACTGGAATTTTGCTACGGATGGTCGCTGGTTGCCAGCGAGGGATATACGCGGGATGAGCGCGGCTCCCGCGATCAGAACCGTTCCGTTTACCATGGCCACACCTCATGCACCGGCCCGAGCGGTGATGGTCTGCAAAACTGTCCGCTTTCGCGGGCGCTGCCCGCGCCCTGGCCGTCCCTCGGAGATGGGGCAGGGGGTCATCTCCTCGCCCGGGGAGGCGAAGCCCTACCCCGGAACCTCTGGGGCGGCAAGGGCTCTCTTCGGTTCGACCCTACGGGCAGACCCTTGCTGCCCCAGAGAACCCGGGGTAGCTCGGCGAGTGCCCGACCGAGGAGATGACCTGAGTTCCGATGTAACGTACAGGCCATCAAGGCTGGCTGGTCCAGGTACGCGGAGGATGTCATGGCCAAACGGTGGAGAGACCTCAGCGACCGCAGCCGCCGACTGATCATTGTCGCAGCAGTTGCCGAAGCCAGCCTCAAGACAGCGGTACTCATTGACATCAAGCGTCGGCCAGCAAGCCAGATCCGCGGCGCGAAGCTGACATGGATTGCAGCAGCGGTACTCGTTAACTCCGCCGGGGTCGGACCGCTCTCATACTTCGCATTCGGACGGCGACGGCGTACCACAGGCGTCGAGCGGGCCACTCCGAGCAAGGCTGTTCGGCTGGTTTAGCCGCAAGCATGGCCAGCGTGGCAAGCGCCGCGATATATGCGGCGCCGGGTCGGCTGCGCCCGGTCCGCCCGGGGTCCGCCCTCCAAGGGCCGCAGGCCGGGGAGAGCAAGGCCGGGATACGGCGGCGGCGCGTCGCCACCTTGACTAGGGCAGGCTCATTCGGCGGTTTCCGAGTTGCTGAGCAGTCTGACCACGGAGCCGACGTCACTATCTGGTCCGCGCGTGGACCGAACCAGTCGACGTCGTGGCAGAGCTAGGCACCGACCCTTTCGACGCGAACTACTGGCCGCGCAGTCAATGGTGGCCGCTGGTGCAGGTACGTGGTCTGCACGGTCGGCTGCGATCCACCCGATCTCGGCTTGGTTGCTGCACGGTTGTGCCGCATCTTAGCGATCTTGGCACTGAGCGTCAAAGGTCGGCTCACGGCTCCGGAGACGGTAGGTGCCGCCAACTGGCAGGTATGCAACCGGGCGCGGCTGGTTGGTCCGTGTGTGGTCCACAACCATCGACAGGCCGAGGTTCTTCTGGAGAGTATCGCCACGCTCCTGGTTATCTTGCCCTGCATCGGCGCACCCTTTGGCCTGCAGAATAATGCCTCGCCGCTTCTCGTCGTCCCAGGCGGATTCACGATGTCATGTGCCCTGTTTGTGCCCGCTCCGGTCACGCGCGGACGGGCGCACAGAGAGCAAATTACAGGTCGAACATGCGCCAGAATCTAGCAGCCCATGCTGCGACCCAGAACCGCAGCTCTCACTCAGCGAGAACGCCGCGCGCTGTGCAGCCAACTAGCCCAAGGGTGGGAATTGCCCTGGCGCAGCACTCTGCTGAGCGCGCGAGCGAAGACGAGTGCCGTTCCCTCAGCGAGATGTACATATCAGGTGCTCCGTGAGGGCAACCGCCTCAGTATGATCGTAGCGCCCCGTACCGCCCCTGACGCTCGCGCGCCCGGGACTTGACGGCATTGCTTCTTGCCAAGGAGACGTCGATGAAATACCTCGCCGCCAGTTCCTACTCATATCCTCTTCTTTCTCTGTTCTGGACGATCTTCATGATCTTCCTTTGGGTGATCTGGATCTGGATCCTGATCTCGGTGTTCGTCGACATATTCCGCAGCCATGATCTGTCCGGCTGGGCCAAGGCCCTGTGGTTCCTCTTCGTGCTGTTCATCCCGCTGGTAGGCGTCCTGGTGTACCTGATCGCTCGCGGCGGGAGCATGCACGAGCGGGCCGTGCAGCGGGCTCAGGCCCAGGACGCGGCGTTCCGCAGCTACGTCCACGAGACGGTATCGGCATCGCCGGCCAGCTCCGCGGACCAGCTGGCCAAGCTCGCTGACCTTCGCGACCGGGGAGTCATCACAGCCGCGGAGTTCGAACGCGAGAAGGCCAAGATCCTGGCCTGAGCGCGAAAGAGGCCAACGGAGCACCTATAGCTAGCAGTAAGGCCTCATCGGTCCCGATCATGAGCAGCCCGGTCGGCGGCACCCCCGGTGCACCTTGGTGCGCAACCGATAAGCGGTGTCGCCCCGGGCAGCGTCATGACGCGTCACCCAGGTCGTCCGTGGTCCTGACCAGGAGCATCGTTTATTGCCTCGCGCAAGTGGGCACAGCAGGTGGGCTGCCGTTGTCGTTCACACTCTGCTTGGTTTGATCTTGCTGCTCTCTATATCTTGCTGCTCTCTATATGGGGCGATGAGCGGCAGCCCACCCGTCTGTAGCTGCCGCTAGCAGCCGTCGTACGGTCCCCAGTTGGCCTCACCGCCCTGTGCGAGGGCGTTGGCGAACACCCGGTCTTGCTCGGCCGCGCTGGCGTTCCCGAAGTCGGCAGGGTTGCCACCGTACGCTGCCCATGTGCTGCCGCTGAACTGGTACGCACCGTAGTAGCCACCGGCGTTCGTCGCCTGGTAGTTGCCACCGGACTCACGGGACCGCACGCACGCGCCGAACGAGCCGCCCGGTGCAGTGGCCGAAGACGCCGCGGGAGCCTGCGCCGCGGCCGCGGGTGCGGTGACCGGCGCGGCAGCGGTGCTGACCGGCTGAGTCGCCGCCGTAGCCTGCCGGACCGGGATCGGCTGCATGGCCGCGAAAGACCGCGCCGGGATCGCCTCGCCGGTCTTGCCATGGCGCGCAAGACTCACCGTGAGCCGCTCACCTGGCTTGATCTGAGTTGGGTAAGCGCCGATGACCTTGACGTTGGCGGCGTAGAATCTCGGCCACAGATTAGCGTGACCATACAGCCGACCCGTGATGCGTGCGAGCGAGTCACCCGGCTGGACCATATAGGTGGCGGGCTGGTCGTTGAACCGCCTGGATGTCTTCGCGAACCTCACATGGCCGCGTTGAACCGGCGCGATCGGCTTGACAGCCACGAGCGCGCCGAACCTGTAGAGCGCGGAGGTGGCGGTCGTGGCTTGCCCCGTTGCGCCGGCCACCTTGGTTGCGCTGGCTACTGCGCCTGAGCCGATGGCGGCCACGGCGATCACCCCGCCTGCTGCTGCGACGGTGAGTATGGGGATCTTGCGGTTGGGTGTCTTCCTACTGGACAAGATGACCCTTCGGTCGGGCACGTGGTGTGCTCGGCGTCCACCCATGGGCGCATGCCCGCCGCCAGCGAGAGCAGTGGCTAAGGCATCGGCGTGCGCACGTGTCGCGGATCAGGGCGACGGGTTACTTGGGCAACCTCGCGCATGCTGGGTGCTCGAAACCACCACCATGCCAAAAATCAGCCCAAAAGCTACCCAAAAGCCGAATAAGATGCCGTGACCTAAATCGTACTGATTATGTCTATCTGCCCAGATTCGGCCTCTACCTGCGTGTTTGCCGCCCGAAGCAGGCCACCGCCGCCGAATGTTATGTATGTCACAATATAACAGAATCGGCCAAATACATGCACTCTGTGTAGTCACTTTGTGGTGCGCACTGTGACGAAACGCTTACGTGAGAAGTCGGATTGTCAAGCCGGAAGGCGACAGCCAGTGGCGAGGCATGCCCCGTCGGCTGCCCCGACGTCGCAGCGCGACCGCCTGGTTCTGTCGGCGCAAACCTCGGCTGGCCGGGCTGGGCGGTGATGGTGCCTTGGATGCGCATCCCGGCCGCATTCCGGCACCACGCCTCCACGGCTGACGACGTCATGGCGCGGGCTCCACCACGCCCCGTGACTGACTGTGGCGCCTGCATCACCCGAACGCAATGTCGCCGGTAGCCTGCCGAGAGCTCTGTGGGCGAGGACGCCGCGGGGATCTCCGAGACCTTTGCTGGCTCGGGAGCTGCGCTCCAGCAGGCCCAAGATAAGATCGCCACGATGCAGCCCCGGGTCGGCGACATCCAGCAGGATCCGACGAGGCCACCTCGGCCGCCGAGGTGGACAAGCAGCTTTGCAGCGCTCAAGGCCGAGATCGGCCCAGGCGACTCACCGGGACCGCGAGAGCCTACCGAGAGCACGGAGTATACCTCGAGCACAGAGTTTACCGGGAGCACGGGGTTTACCGGGAACACGGGGAGCTGACGCCCGGCTGCGCCTCAGGTGCGGCACCAGTGCTATCTCGGGTGCGCGAGGCCTTCATCCGGCGGGGTCGAGTGGCGGTACCCGGATAAGCCAGATCGGTACGGCGATACGGCGACAGCGATGAGCCGACC
>Ga0335081_10013833_pt1 | contig 13042 bp, 7 predicted proteins | sample Lox_Sample_35_FD_206713 | JGI IMG/M metagenome (GOLD analysis project Ga0335081, IMG submission 206713) | Soil microbial communities from Loxahatchee National Wildlife Refuge, Florida, United States - Lox_Sample_3.5 | ecosystem: Environmental > Terrestrial > Soil > Wetlands | place: USA: Florida...
TGAAACTGTCCCGCCCCAGCGCCTGATAAAAGGAGTGGGTGATGTTCAGCCAGCCGATATGCCCGTCGCCGTTGATCCCGATGTAGGCCGCGTGCACGCTGTGCGCCTGAATCGCGCCGTTCGAGACGACCGCTCCGATCGGCGCTGGCCGCACCAGAAATCCGTTGTCGTCGTAATGAATGCTCGGAGCGTCGTCGCTGTAATCCGCGCTGAACTGCACCGTGTAGCCCTGAAATAGAAAATCCTGCCGGTAGGCGTTCGCAACGAACACCTGCTGATTTCTCAGCGCAAACGAATTCAGCCCGCTATTCGTATTCTTCTCGAGCATGTTGAAATATGCGAGGTTGTACTGCCAGCGATTCGAATCCAGATTGCCGAAAAATCGCACGCCCGGCTGCTCGTCCACGAAGAGAAATCCGCGGAAATCGGCGTTGAACTGCTGAATCCCCGCGCGCACGGAAATAAAATCGAAATTAGGGCTCAGGTCGTGCAGTTTCACCTCGCCAAACGCTTCCTGCAGTCCGACGTGCGAATCAAGACGCGTGGTGCCCGCGCGCACGCTGACGTTGACGATTCCGTTCTCCTGCGTATCGAAATAGTTCAGGCTCACCGCCGGCGTCACTCGAATCCGCCAATCCACGGGCTTGAACGAAGTGTCGCCGTGAAACAGATCGAACGAAAATAAGAACACCTGATCCAGAAAGAATTGTCCGCCCCGCCCGAAGAAACCGGGAGTTCCAGGACGCGCCGTGCTGATGTTGCTTGGCTCCGGCAGCCGCCGACCGTCGAGGAGGGTGTCGCTGACGCCCGTGAAATTGAAAAACGTTTGCTGGCCGAAAATGGGGACGTCGCCCTTCAGCTTGTTCCGGTCAAACGGGTCCCATGTGCGACCCTTCACGTACGGATGCTCGCCGCCGCTGCCGTAGCGATCCCAATCGGGCATGGCGACGAGCCAGCGGTCAGATTGCGTCTGAAACACGTCGCCTGCAGGAGGCAACGGCTGCGGCGCGGGCGGCGGGGCGCTCGGCTGCTGCTCCATGCGTTGTTGCGCGCCGTTGTAGACGGGCTGCGTTTCGGCCGGCGGCGGCGACGGCTTCGCTTGCGGCACTTGAGGCTGCCCGGCGGCAGGCGGCGCTCCTGCGGGCAACGCGGTCAACTTGATTTCTCTCACCACCGCTTCGCCTGCCGCAACCGCCACGCCCGCCTCCGAAAAACTCTTGTAGCCATCCGACGTGACGCTCAGATCGTATTTCCCCGGCGGCAAGTCGAGCACGCGGAATACACCTTCCGCCGTCGTCGTGACCTTGCGAATTTCTCCGGTCGCGTTGTTTCGCAAGGCCACGCTCGCGCCGCCCACACCGTTCCCGTTAGCGTCGCGGACCACTCCTTGCACCGCGCCCGTTTTCTGCGGCGCCCGGCCGGGAATCTCCTCTTGTTGGCTGACAGTCACAAAGCTTGCGCTAAGTCCTTGGCGCTCGGGAACTCGAAAATTCAGAGTGTCCGCTGCCACGCTGGTTTGTTCTGGCGTCACAACCTCGGGCTCCGAATGGCGCGGTACGGTAGCCGCGTGGCGGCTTGCCGTGCGATGTGGGCTTTTTCCGCGTCGATGCGCCGCGGTGTGCGTGGCGTGATGAGATCTCCTGTGGGAGGCGTGCTTCGCTGCATGCAGCGCGCTCGCCGCTGCTGATGCGGCGCGAGCGTGGTGCCGATGAGCGGAAGACGCCAAGCAAGACGACGCGAGCACAGGTGCCAGAAAAAGTATCGGCAGGATCGAAGTGTTCGGCATCCGCTGAGTCGCGAAAAACTTTCGGCCGCTCTAGCCCCTGACTCTCGCTCGATCTAACTAACACGGTTGTTTTGGCGCGAGCAAGCCCAATTCGCGGGAAGTTTCGCGGATGCCGGCCGCGCTCTCGTGAGCCTTGCGGTGCCGCGCAACCGTTCCGCCGTTGAGAACCGCTTCCGCCTGTGATACCAATGAATCCGATCGAATGACTCGGCCCGCCCATCGCAATTCTCTTTTTCGCCGTCTCGCACTTCCTGGCCTCGCGGCTGTGCTCTGCGCCGGACTTTCGGCTTGCGCCGGCAGCAATAGCGGCAGCCCGGCCGCTCCGCCACCACCGCCTCCGACGCCGCAGGTGCTCTCGCAAGCCGACGTCACCGCCGTCGTACAGGCTGCCGCCGTCGCTGCGCAATCGGACGCCATGGTCATCGCGGTCGTCGATCGCATGGGAAACATCCTCGCCGTCTACCAGGAACTCTCCGCGCCCGCCCTCTCGACCGGCAACTTCGGCAATCAGGTTGCGACGCCCGATCTCGCCGTTTCGCTGGCCCGCACCGGCGCATTTTTCAGCAACGACCAGGCGCCGCTCTCGTCGCGCACCGTACGCTACATCAGCGGCGTTCATTTCCCGCCCGGCGTCATGAACGCGCCCAACGCCGCGCTCTACGGCATCGAGAACACGAATCGCGGCTGCACTCTTTCTCCGGCCATCGTCGCCACTGTGCCTCCCGCTACAACCATTGCCGGAACCAGTCCGGGTCTCGGCATCATTACGGGCAAAGCCGATCCGACGGATAGCGATCCCACTGCCGTGAATCCCGGCGGCGTGCCCATTTTCAAGGACGGCATCGTGGTTGGCGGTGTGGGAGTCGCGGGCGTCTCGTACGACGTCGCGGAATACGCCGCCTTTACGGCCATGAACGTCGGCACGGACGGAATTGCGCTTCCCGCGCTGCCTGCGCCGGGTGAAGTCGTAATCGATGGCATCGCGCTGCCATTCGTCGATCAGACCACGGCTCCGGCTGGCGTCACGCCGGGCACTTACAATGCGGCGCTGTATACGGTCGGCCCAATCGCGAGCCCCGGCCCTGATCCCACGGGCGACCTGATTCCACCGACCAACGGTCCCGTCGGCGGCCTCACCGCCGCGCAAGTGACGCAGATCGTCGCCAACGCAGTTGCCACGGCCAATACGACGCGCGCGCTGATCCGCCTGCCTCCCGGCGTGAAGGCGAAAATGTCCATCGCCGTAAGCGATCTCGACGGCACCATCATCGCGCTGCACCGCATGGACGATGGCACCGTCTTCAGCATCGACGTCGCCGCCTCGAAAGCGCGCAACGTCGTCTATTTCAGCGGCACCACGCGCCAGCCGCAGGATCTGAACGGCGTTCCGATCGGCACCGCCGTCACCAATCGCACCATCGGTTTCGGCGCGCAGCCATTTTTCCCGCCGGGAATCGACGGCACTTCGCCCGGCCCGTTTTTCAATCTCTATTTGCTGGACACCAACAATCCGTGCACGCAAGGCTTTCAGGTGCCGGGGCCGTCGTGGCCGGCGATCAACCAAAGCGGCGTGGTCTTTTTCCCGGGCTCTGAGCCGCTCTATATCAATGGGCAGCTTGTCGGCGGGCTGGGCGTGAGCGGCGACGGCGTCGATCAGGATGATTACGTCACGGCGGGCGGCGCGGCTGGCTTCGAACCCGATCCGTCGATCCGCGCGGACCAGATCACCATCGACGGCGTCCGCCTCCCCTACCTGCACTTCCCCCGCAACCCCACGCAGTAGCCTTCGATTAGGACGGCGCGCCGGCCCGTCAGCGGACCACAACTCAAGATCTCAACATCATCGGCGCGGATGAATCATGCGCGCTAAGACGACAATGTGCTACGTGGAGGGTTGATGTACTGCCACTGTTGAGTGCTGCACCAGCTCGTCGCCGTGCGCGGTACGTAGAGAGAACCGTGCCCGCGGGCGCAACTAAGTTCAGTACCGTGCCGCCGAAAAAGCATATGCGCAGGAGTGCCTATTTCGACTGGATTGGAGAGGAAACGGAGGCAGCTGGGGCAGCGCCGCCGCTGATCCGCGAGGACCCATCGGAGTCCACAGATCAGGCCGATGAACAGTATGGCTGCGGCCGGTGGAAATATCGGGGTAAGGGCGACGGTCCCGAAGAATAAAATCGGCGGGACCAGTGCAATTTTGATCGCGAGAAAGACCCATCGCCGCAGCCTGACTACAAGTGACGGCGCGCGATCGTTTGCCGCGTACCTACCGAGCGCCAGCGGATCAAGCGTCGAGAGAACCAGCAAAGCTTCGAGGTACATCCAAAGCAAGGCGAGCGCGAGCTGCTTCGGCCCCCGTGCCGACAATGCAGACATCCACAAGTTACGAGGCGGAGCAGCAATCAAAAGAGTCAATACATTCAAACTGGCCAGCAAGATCACACATCGTGACGGAGAGTCCAAACTCAGCGCGCGTCGCGCGCTGAAGCTCTTGGTCCGCAGCCACAGTGCATCGCGGAAGGACCCGAGACAAAAGGCCGTAGCGTCGTGTTCGACGTACCAGAGTTCCGCTCTCCATTCGGCCAGCCATTCCGCTCTCGTCGAAGCAGGCACGAGCAGCGCCGCATTGCGGAGAATAACCATGTGCAATGCGCGGGGCATCACGCCTTCCCTCCCGCGGGCATGGGAAATAATTTCACCAGAAGCGGATAACGCTTCTGCGACGCCCTCAATGTAACTTCGCCCGAGCGCGTGATCCTGTAGTACTTCCTGGCCGGCCGCTGGCTGGCGTCGGCAGCCGCCTGAGACTCCCAGTGAGAACGGATCAGGCCATCACGTTCCAGACGCCGAAGCGCGGGATAAACCGTTCCGCTCGGGAGGCCAGTCGTATCCATCACGCTGAAGCCATATACGTGTCCCGCTTCGATCGCTTGCAAGATGATTGCAGCGGTGTGCGAGAGCTTTGCTTCGGATGGCACGGGCGAGATTGTACCTATGTAGCATGCTACTTGACAAGCGTATGGGTAGATTGCTACATAGGGTCCAAGGAGCGGCATGCTCGAACTCCGCAACGTCTGCAAACGATTCAAAGGAATTCCCGCTGTAGACAACGTCGGCTTTTCGGCGCTGCCCGGTGAGATCACAGGGTACCTCGGGCCAAACGGCTCGGGCAAATCCACAACCATGAAAATGATCGTCGGTTTGATCGAGACCACGTCGGGCAAAATATTGTTCAACGGCGAACCTATCGAGCGCGATTTAATCGCTTACAAGCAACGTATCGGCTACGTCCCAGAGGAACCTCATCTTTACTCGCACCTTAGCGGCTTGGAGTACCTCACGATGGTCGCTCAATTGCGCAATCTGCCCGCAAACCGGGCACTTGATTGCATTGACGGTCTGCTACAGCTTCTTTCCCTGCATGGCAGTAGGCATGCGGCGATTTCCGCCTATTCAAAGGGTATGCGCCAAAAAATCCTGCTTTCAGCGGCGCTGATGCACAATCCCGATCTCCTGTTGCTGGACGAGCCCTTCTCCGGTCTGGACGTGGGCAGTGGGCTGGTGCTGCGCAGCCTGATTCAGGTACTGGCATCCCGCGGAAAGACGGTGCTGTTCAGCTCGCATGAACTGGAGACCGTAGAGCGAGTCTGTTCACATGTCGTGATTCTGAACCGTGGCAGGGTCGTAGCCGACGATTCCATTGAGCGCCTGCGCACTCTGATGGCCGTGCCCACCCTGGAAGGCGTTTTTTCACAACTTGCGGTGGAACAGGACACGCTGGCGATCTCACGCGATATTGCGGACCTGATCGGCGCATGAACCGCGTCGAAGATACGAAGTTGCAGTTTCGAGTGCTTCGCCGCCAATTTCTCTTCCGCCTCGTCGATGTCGAAGTTCTATCGGCTCACGCGCTTGGCGACGCGAATAAACTGGTCGGGCAGTTCGTCTCGCTGCTCATCTTCATCAGTCTGTTACTTACGCTGGGCCTGCTCGGCTTCAACGATGCGAATGTGACACCTGATGTGCGTCTAGCCCTCTCTCTTTCTCTGGCGCATGTACTCATTGCCACGACGATGTTGGCAGTTGGCATGTTCGCCGTCCTCAGCTGGGATTCCGTTTTTCCAGATCGCCGCGACGTTTTGCTCCTCGCTCCGATGCCCGTGCGAGCACGGACGATCTTTCTGGCTAAAGTGGCGGCTACGGGTGCCGCACTCGCGGTTGTGGTCGTTGTCTTGAACTCCGCAACAGGGCTCGGCTGGCCAATGGCTTTCGCTGCAGTCATGCCCTCAAGCCACGGAATCCTTGGAGTGGTGCGGTGCTTTGCGGCCTATTGGTTCACGATGGTGGCCGCTGGCGCATTCATCTACTGCGGTCTCTTGGCGTTGCAGGGTCTAGTCGCGCAAATCCTCCCACGTCGACTGTTCCTGCGCACCGCAGGACTGCTGCAAATGGCCGCTTTTTGTTTGTTCGTGTCTGTGTATTTTCTTGAACCCTCGGTTAGCGGACCAACGACGCTGATTTCGCCAGAAATGCAGAGGCTGGCGCGTCGGTTGCCCACATATTGGTTCTTCGGTCTTTTCAATGAACTGGCGGGCTACACGCATCCTGCATTGGTGCCGCTGGCTCGACGAGCATGGTTGGGGCTCGCGGTGACCGCCTTCGCAGCTGCCGTTGCATACGCGCTCTCCTATATGCGAACCATGCGCCAGATCTTGGAGGAGCCGGATATCACATCCGGCCCTCGCAGCTTCAAGTGGCTGCCTCGCTTTGGAAACCAACTGCAAACCGCGGTAGGGCAATTCTCTGTCCGTTCACTGACTCGCAGTCGGCAGCACCGTCTGATTCTGGCCTTTTATTTGGGAATCGGCCTGGCATTCACCATTTTCCTGGCACGGCTCTTTGTACCGGTGTTTCTCCCGACAAGCGCGCAACCTGTGCAGGCGAACGAGCTGTGGAGCGAGCCGAACATTCCAGTGCTGGCTGCAAGCATCATGATGAGCGTTCTGGCGGCAATGGGCGTGCGTGTGGCGTTCGCTTTGCCGCTTGAATTGCCAGCCAACTGGATATTCCGCGCCGTGGGTGTGCGCGCCGGGACAGGGATTCTGACTGCAACTAGACGCGCGCTGCTGTTTCTTTCTGTTTTGCCTGTTTGGTTCATCTCGGCCGCGGTGTGCCTGAAATTGTGGCCGTGGCACAAGGCCGCGGGTCATCTTATCATCCTTGGGTTGCTGGGGATCATTCTCAGTGACGTTGCGCTCTATGGGTTTCGCAAAATTCCTTTTACCTGCTCGTATCTACCCGGCAAATCGCAAGCGCATATGGTCTTCTTGGCCGCGATCGGTTTGGTAGCGCTGATAGCAAGATGCGCGGCATTCGAGAGGCAAGCGCTTCAAGGGGTGGAAACAACGATGGTCATGTTGATACTGATTGGTGCAGTGGCGGCCGGTATCAAGTGGCGCGCGACGATTTTGGCCAGATCGGACGAAAGAGAACTGCAGTTTGAGGAGGTTGACTCATCCGCACCGCTGGACCTGGGGTTGTCTCGCGACGGAGGTGTAACAGGCAGGCGAGAGTCGTAGCTCGTTCTCATCGGCACGAGGGACCGGCGTCTCGGACCGATCTCGAACACGAAATGGCGTCGCGACTTTACTTTCACGAGGTGATAAAATACCCATGAGTCCGCACCATGCGGGCGTGCAGGTCTAAGTTTTAAGGCGCGATCCTCCGCGCCGAGAAGGGCTCCCAGGGCGACACCTAACGGGGCCCCCAGGTCGACGGTTAGTCGAGCCCTGGGGGATCGACAGAGCCTGGGAGATCAGGTCGCGTAAGTCCTCGCGACCGAAAAGACGAGAAAAGGAAGACAGAATGAACGTGATGGGAGGGCGTTTCACACCGTCGCGTCGTCGTGCGCGTTCTATCCGACAACGCGTGCAAGTAGAATTGTCCCTAACTTGTTCAAAACAAAACACCGGCGCGCAAGTTATCCGACAATTTTTCTGGGGGTCCCGCGCGCGAACAAGTGTCAAGACTTGCCAGCTGTTTTTCGCCGTAAGTCACTCAAAACAAACAACCGAGACACGAAACAAGTGTCAATTTTTTGCGATGTTTTCTTTCGCCACGGTCCAAGGCGAAATCTGCCGGGCTGAAGAACCCGGCGCTACGTCCAAACCTTTGTGCCGCTTCGGGTTGCAGCCTGCGCTATCCTTGGCGGAGTTTGTGGCCGGAGAGATTGCCGAGGCCGTCGTAGGCGGCGTACTTGTACATTTCGGAGAGTGTCGGATAGTTGAACACGAAATCGATGAAGAGGTCGATCGTCCCGCCCGATTCGAGGGCCATCATTCCGAGGTGAATCAACTCGGTGGCGTTTTCGCCGATGATGTGGACGCCGAGCAGTTGGCGATTGTCGCGACGGAAAATCAGCTTCATCATTCCCGCGGAGTCGCCGGTGATCATTCCGCGAGCGTTATTCGCATAGCGCGCGCGGCCGACCTCGTAGGCGATTCCCTTTTCCTTGCAGCTTTCTTCCGACTCCCCGACCGCGGAAATTTCAGGAATCGTATAAACGCCCATCGGCAGCATCGAGGCGACACGCTGCTTGTATTGAAATCCGAACGCGTGGCAGACCGCGACGCGCCCTTGCTCCATGGAAGTCGAAGCCAATGCAGGGAAGCCGATCACGTCACCGGCCGCATAGATCGAAGGCACCGCGGTCTGATACGACGCGTTCACCTCGATGTATCCGCGCTTGTTAACTCCCAGCCCGGCCTTTTCGAGCGCCAGCCCATCGACTGCTCCGCGCCGGCCCGCCGCGAAGAGCGCCGCTTCCGTCTCGATCACTTTTCCGGAAGGCAATTCGATGCGCACGCCTTCTTTCGTCCGGCCGATGGGTCCCATTCGCTCGCCGAGGCAGAATTTGACGCCGAGCCCGGACAGGCGCTCGCGCAGCCGCTCGGAAATCTCCACATCCAGAAACGGCAGAATCCGGTCGCGCCCGTCGAGGAGCACAACCTCCACGCCCAGCGCCGTGAAAATCGACGCATACTCGCAGCCGATCACGCCGCCGCCGACGACAGCGAGTCCGCGCGGGATTCGCTCCATCCGCAGAATCGAATCGGAATCGAAAACCACCTTGTCGTCGAATGGAATTTCGGGCGCGCGGTGCGGATACGATCCGGTGGCGATCAAAATCGCCTCGCCGTGCAGATGCAGCACTTCCGTCGGCGTCTTCGCCACCACCGTGTGCGCATCCTCGAAAGACGCCGCGCCTCGAATCAAATCGACTTTGTGCGCCGCCAGATTCTCGCGAATCTTTCCCCGCTCCATATCGACCAGCACGTCCTTGCGGTGCATGAAATTCGCGACGGTCAGGCCCTCTTTAAGCGAGTAATCCACGCCGTAGAGCCCGCGCTGCCTCAAGCCGGAGTAGTAGAGCGCCGATTCGCGGAGGATCTTGCTCGGCAAAGTGCCCGTGTTGATGCAGGCGCCGCCGACTTCCGAGCCGTACTCGACGACCGCGACTTTCTTCCCGAAATAGGCGGCCTGCGCCGCGCCCTTTTCTCCAGCCGGGCCGGAACCGATGACTACCAGATCGTATTGCTGCACGTGATTCTCCTGGGAAGGTCAGCGCAAAAGCGCGTTCACTCGCCGCATCTGCTCGGCGAATCGCGCCGGATCGTAAGCGGACAAATTCTGCAACTGCTCGAATAGGCCGGTGATCGCCGCGCGCACCTCGGCCGCGTTTTGAGGCTTCTGATCGCGGTCGTACGCAACGTAGAGCGACTGCAGCGCCATCGCCGCCTGCGCCGCGGATTGCTCGCCCTGCGCGGAGATGTCGTCCGCATCGCCGGAAATTTTCTGCAGCAGCCGCATCGCCAGCGCAGGATCGTAGCTGGCCGCGCGCATCTTGGCGGCCAGCGCGTCCGCGAGATGCGCCGAATTCGTCGCCGCGCTCGATACCGCGTCGCGATCCGGATTGAGCTGGCTCATCAGTTGCGCGAGCTGCGCGAGGCTGCTGTCGAGCTGGTCCGCCTCAGCGCCATCGAGCTGATGAGCCACGTCGCGGAACACTGTGTAGCGCGACGCGTTCCACGGCGGATCGCCCGGACGCCGGCCGGGATAGCCGCGCGCCTGACGCCAGCTCTGCTCCGGCGGAGTCAAGCTGTGGTGGCACGCCTCGCATTGCAGCTCGGAATACTCGGGCCAGACTTTCCCGTGCGCCCGAGACGCGAGCCGCAAGAGCGATTCGCGGAGATGCACGGCTTGCCCGACCGTCATCTCGCGCACGTCGAAGAGCGGATCGTTGCGCTCGGGATCAAGCGGCGTGGCCGTATCTTTCCAGTGGCGCGGCATCACGGCGGAAAACGAATCCAGCTCGAACTGCAGCATCGGATGACCGGCCGCGATCAGCTCGTGGTCCACGACTTTGTCTTCGGTGCCGAGATGGCAGCCGAGGCACTTCTGGGTGCGGCTCGCCACATCGCGCACATCGTACATTCCCAGCGCGACGGATTTTTCGTGCGTCCAGTCGCGTTCCGTGTGCGGCCCGAGCCAGCCCGAGGCGGGCCCGTGGCAGGTTTCGCAACTGACGCCCTCGCTCGGATCGAACGACCGCGAGCGCTCCGCTGCCGGCGGATTGAGCGCGTGGCATGCCAGGCATCGCGGCGCCGTCTCCGCCTTGCCGAGATTCAGGATGCTCGCGATGCGCTCGCCGACCTGGCCGGTGAGCGCTGCGTAGGCTTTCGAATGCTTGTCCTTGACGATCCAGGTGCTGTACTCGTTCTGCAGGACGTCGTTTTCGGTGCGCGGCAGGATGCTCCCGTGGCAGCTCGTCGAGGCGCACGAGCCGGGGCCTGTATATTTACCTGCGCCTTCGGACGCGGTGGCGCGCGTTTGCGCGAAACCTCCGCTCGAAAAAATGCTGCACAGCAGGAAGGCGGCCGCGAGCACCCGGAACAGTCCCAAGGATTTTGGTGCGAGGTTCGTGTTCATGTGCCGATTGGCAGGAGTACTCTACCGCAAATTTGCGGTAGGGCAACCGCGAACTCACCGCGATGTTGCATCCTTGTCGCACGGTTGACCGCATCCGCTGTGGACTTGCCTCCATGGATTTGCTATATCACTTGTGACCTGCGCGGCAGCGTCTCCGCGCCTGTTTTTCCACGCAAGGCTTCACGGACCTCCCAGTGCGGGGAGACTGACGTTGGTTTTCGACGAGCTGAGGGAAATTCAGCGTCAATTCGGATACCTGCCTCCCGAACAACTCAGGGACCTGGCAAAGAGAATCGACGTTCCCCTGTACCGCCTCCACGGAGTCGCCAGCTTTTACCCGCATTTTCGCCTCACGCCGCCGCCGAAAGCGGATGTGTGCGTGTGCCAGGACATGTCGTGCCATCTGCGAGGAGCTGACGCGCTTCGCTCTCGCCTCGAAGAGAATCTCCATGGACAGGACGCCGTCGTGCGCGGCATTTCGTGCCTGGGACGTTGCGACCAGGCTCCGGCCGTTGCGATCAATGACCGCATCTACACCCGCGCGACCGAAGCTGATGTCGAACGGATGGCGCGCGAGGCTGCGTCGCTCGGGGAACTGCCCGAGCCGCCGCACACGACGCGCGGCGTGCCGTGCAAGTCGGACCCGTACGCTTCGCCGAGCGAACGCTACGGCGCTGTCCGGCGGCTCGTCCAATCGCGCGACTGGAATGGCACACTCGATGTGCTGAAAGCATCGGGCCTGCGCGGACTAGGGGGCGCGGGATTTCCGACGGAATCGAAATGGCAACTGGTTCGCAAGGAGCCCGGCGCTGAGAAATACATCGTCTGCAACGCCGATGAGAGCGAGCCGGGAACGTTCAAGGACCGCTTCATTCTGACGCACATTCCCCATCTCGTAATCGAAGGGATGATTCTCGCGGGGCTGATCACGGGCGCGCAAAAGGGCGTTCTGTATTTGCGCCACGAGTATGGCGAGCAGGAGGAAATTCTCGAAGAGGAGATTCGCCGCTGCAAGAAAGAGGGACTGCTCGGACGAAGCGTTCTGGGCAGCGAGCTCGCGTTCGAGTTGGAGCTTTTCATCAGTCCCGGCGGCTACATCTGCGGCGAAGAGAGCGCGCTGCTCGAAGCGATTGAAGGAAAACGCGCCGAGCCGCGCAACAAGCCGCCGTTTCCGGTCACGCAGGGGCTGTGGAACAAGCCGACCGTGATCAACAACGTCGAGACGTTTGCGAATGTGCCGTCGATTCTCGTCCGCGGCGTGGAGTGGTTCAAGGGGCAGGGCGTCGGCGGCAGCGCGGGGCTGAAATTCATCGGCGTGAGCGGTGATGTGGCGCGGCCGGGAGTCTACGAAGTGCCGATGGGAACGCCGATCTCCGAAGTGATCCTTCGCCACGCGGGAGGAGTCGCAGGCGGCAAGAATTTGAAGGGATTCGCGCCGTCGGGGCCATCGTCCGGATATCTGCCCGCGTCGATGGCCGACGTGAGACTCGATTTCAAGGCGCTGGCGGAGGCCGGGTCGATGATGGGATCGGGCGCGCTGGTGGTTTGCGCCGAAGGGACGTGCATGCTGGACATGGCCCTGAATTCGACGCAATTTTTCCGCAACGAGTCGTGCGGGAAGTGCGTGCCGTGCCGCGTGGGCTCGCAGAAGATGGTCGAGCTGCTCAGCGGCTGGACGCGAGGCGATGGATCGTCCGATGACTTGGCGCTAATTGACGAACTCTCGGATGCGCTGCGGCTGACGTCAATCTGCGGACTGGGACAGGTGGTGCCTGCGCCGATTTCTTCGGTATTAAAACATTTTCGGCCCGAGATTGAGGCGCACATTTTGAAGCGCGAGTGTCCGTCCGGAGTGTGTTTCTCGGCCGCGCCGCACCAGGCCGATTCACGCGCCGCTGATTCGCGCAGTGCGACGAGGCACGCATGAGCGCGGCAGGCCTGATCGAACTCACGATAGACGGAAAGAAGGTCGCGGTGCCCGCCGGGACGACGGTGTTCGATGCCGCGCGAATGAACGGCATCGCCATTCCTACACTGTGCCACCAGCAGAACGAGACGCCCGTTGGGGTGTGCCGCCTGTGCGTGGTCGACGTGAATGCGCGCGTGTTCACGGCATCGTGCGTTCGGCCCGCCGAGCCGGGGATGGTGGTGAACACGGCGAATGAAAAAGTTCAGCGCGCGCGGCGAACGCTCGTCGAAATGCTGATGTCGGACCATCCGAGCCCCTGCGCGCGCCAGCAACATTCGGGCGATTGCGAACTCGAGACA
>Ga0335081_10013834_pt1 | contig 13042 bp, 6 predicted proteins | sample Lox_Sample_35_FD_206713 | JGI IMG/M metagenome (GOLD analysis project Ga0335081, IMG submission 206713) | Soil microbial communities from Loxahatchee National Wildlife Refuge, Florida, United States - Lox_Sample_3.5 | ecosystem: Environmental > Terrestrial > Soil > Wetlands | place: USA: Florida...
AATCGAATTCCCCGCCTTCGAAGCCGCCGTGGAGCAGGCCCACAGCGCGACCGTGATGTGCTCTTACAACCTCGTCAACGGCGTCTACTCGTGCGCGAACCAGTACCTGTTGAAACACACGCTTCGTGAAGAATGGGGCTTTCCCGGCTACGTGGCCTCGGACGCCGGCGCGTGCCACGAGCCCAACGAGGACCTCGAAGCGGGACTGAACGTCGACATCCTCAACACCTGCTACTCCTCGCCCGAGGTCGATGCTCTGCTGGCGGCCGGCATCGTCAGCGAAGCGACGCTCGACGAACGCGTCCTCGAGATCTTGCGCACGCTGTTTGCGTTCGGCTTCTTCGACCATCCGACCTGGCCCAAGGACATCAGCCAGGACAACGTCGCCGGGGACGAGCAGGTCGCCGACGAAGCCGACGAGGGCGGCTCGGTGCTGCTCGGGAACAACGGCGTGCTGCCCATCGACACCGCCAAGGTCCACTCGATCGCCGTGATCGGCCCGGCGGCGAACCAGTACATACACGGCAACGGGTCCTCGGAGGTCACGCCGTACCTCAAGACCACCGCGCTGGCGGGCATCGAAGCCCGCGCCGCACAGGCGCACATCCCCGTCGCCTACAACGACGGCGCGCTCGTCACGAGCGCTGAAGAATCCGCCCAGAGCGCGAGCCTGGCGATCGTGGTCGTGGGGGACACGGAGTCCGAGGGGGTCGACAAGGCTTGCATGTCGCTGACCCCGCAGTGCAGCAACAGCCAGGCGACGCCGCCGGACCCGGAGTCGACGCAGCTGGACTTCGGCGACCAGGACGAGCTGATCGAAAAGGTCGCGGCGGCGAACCCGGACACCGTCGTCGTGATGGAGACCGGTGCACCGGTGTTGACGCCGTGGCGCAGCCGGATCGCCGGCCTGCTCGAGGCGTGGTACCCGGGCGAGGACGGGGGCACGGCGATCGCGCACGTGCTGTTCGGCGACGTCGATCCGGGCGGCCGCCTGCCAGCGACCTTCCCTCAACAGGAATCGGACATCCCGACGGCGTCCGGCGGGGCGAGCCGCTATCCGGGCGTGGCGGAACCGCTGGAAGCCGAATGCGAGGTGCAGGCGACCGTCCCCTGCCCGTACTACCAGGAGCAATACAGCGAAGGCGTGCTCGTCGGCTATCGCTGGTATGACGAGCAGGGCATCGAGCCGGCCTTCCCGTTCGGCTTCGGGCTGTCGTACACCCAGTTCCGATTCAGCGGCCTGAAGGTGAAGCGCGGCCGCGGGGCCGAACCCTCGGCTGAAGTCAGCGTCACCGTGAAGAACGTGGGCAAGCGCACGGGCTGGTCGGTCCCCGAGGTCTACGTCGCGCTGCCCTCGAGCGCAGAAGCCCCAGAGCCGCCGCTGCAGCTGAGGGGGTTCCAGAAGCTGCGGCTCGCACCACACCGCAGCGCGCGAGTGACGTTCGCGCTCGACGCGCGCTCCCTGTCCCATTGGTCCGACGCGGCGAACGCGTGGGAGGTGGCGCCGGGCTGCGATGAGATCGAGGTTGGCCCCTCCTCTCAGGAACTGCCGCTGCGCCATGCGATCGGCACGGGCCGCGCGAGATGCCACCGGTGACGAACCCTCGGACCCGAGCAGCCCGGCGACACGGGGCGAGCCAGACGACCGCCTGTCGATGCCGGGGGCGGATTCGGAGCAGGGCGCGCCTGCTGACCGTGATCGCGGCATTGGCCTCGCTCGCCCTGACGCTGTCGGCCGGCCCCGCCGCGGCCGCGCGGCCGGCACCGCCGAGCTTCCAGAGCGGCGACGGGCTCCAGGTCACCTCGGCGCAGCGGCTCGACAAGCGCCTGTACGAATTGACGGTCACCACCCCCTCGCTGCCGGGTCCGGCCGCGATCCGGATCCTGCTGCCCGCGAGCTACGAATCCGAACCGAGGCGGCGCTATCCCGTGCTCTACCTGTTCCACGGCACCAGCGGCGGCGCCGCCGACTGGACCGAAAAAGGCGAAGCCGAGCAGACCACCGAAGGCCTCCCGCTGATCGTGGTGATGCCCGACATCGGCCTCGACGACGACGGCGGGGGGTACTGCACGAACTGGGTCAGCGGCGCCTACAGCTGGGAAACGTTCCACATCGATCAGCTGATCCCGTGGGTCGGCGCGAACCTGCGCACGATCGCGAGCCGCGCGGGTCGTGCGATCGCGGGCCTCTCGCAGGGCGGCTTCTGCTCGTTGAGCTACGCGGCGCGCCACCCGGACCTGTTCCAAACCGCGCTGGCCTACTCGGGCGTGCCCGACATCGCCTGGAACGCCGACGACACCGTGGGCTTCACGGCGGTCGCCTACGCGACCGAAGTGGGCCTCGACGGCGAACCACCCAACTCGATGTTCGGCAGCCGTGCCGGCGAGGAGATCAACTGGGCCGACCACGACCCGACGACGCTCGCCGAGAACCTTCGCGGCATGAACCTGTTCGAGTACTTCGGCAACGGCGTGCCGGAATCAGGTGAAACGCCCGAACCGGGCGCGATGTCGATCGAGGCGCTCGTACACGAAGACAACATCCACTTCCACGAACGGCTCACCGAACTGGGCATCCCCAGCGTCTATGACCCCTACGGGAACGGCACCACTCGTGGCCCTACTGGGCGCGCGACCTCAGGTGGAGCATCGGGCCGACGATGGAAGAGCTCGCGCACCCTGGGCCCGCGCCCGCGAAGGTCACCTACACGATCGCCGACCCGGAGTACTCCGTGTTCGGCTGGACCGTCACGATGCATCGCACGGCCGAGGAATTCTCGACACTCGAGGAAGCAGACGCACACGGCTTCGAGCTCGCGGGCTCCGGGTCCGGTTCGGTCGTCACACCACCGGACTTCCGTCCTGCGAGGGGATACCTCGTGACGCTGCGTGGCCGGGAAGGCACCAGCAGCGAGCTGGTCACCGCCGACGCCGACGGTCGTCTGCACGTCGAAGTCCCGCTCGGACCCCCGAACCCCTACCAGCAGGACACCGCCGAAGCGTTGGCAGCGGGCTCGCCCGTCTACACGACCACCGCCACGATCGCAAAGGCCCGCGGGGCTCGTCCCGGGGGCTAGGAAGCCCACCCTGCCAAGGCGGCCGCACGGAGGGCGCCCGTTGGGCCACCGACTTGTGAGGCCAGTGCTTTGCGTAGATGGCCGGTGCGCCGGCGGGCGCCGCCCGGACTGCCGAAGGCCGACCGAGCCCCCGAAGCCCGTCCGCGAGGGCGGCCTTCGTCGCTCACACGCTGCGCGGCCTCTACGGCGTGTCGGGCTGGGCCGGCGGGGTGGCGTAGATCGACTGGAGCTGCTGGTAGGCGACGAGGCCCTCCGGGCCGAGCTCGCGTCCCAGCCCGCTCGCCTTCACCCCGCCAAACGGGGCCGCCGGATCGATCATGTAGTGGTTGATCCCGATGCTGCCCGTCTGCACCCGCCTCGCGAGCGCCTCCGCGCGCTCCTGGTCGGCCGTCCAGACGCTGCCCCCGAGCCCGAATTCGGAGTCGTTGGCGATCGCCACTGCCTCGTCGTCGCTCCCGTAGGGGATCACCGCCAGCACCGGGCCGAAGATCTCCTCGCGGGCGATCGTGTGGCTGTTGTCCACGTCCGCGAAGATCGTCGGCTCGACGAAGAAGCCCCGCTCCCGATCGGCCGGGCGGCCGCCGCCGGCCGTGACCCGGGCGCCCTCGGCGCGCCCCTTCTCGATGTATCCCTCGACGCGCGCCCGCTGGCGGGCGCTGACGACCGGGCCCACCTGGGTCGCGGGGTCCAGCGAGTCGCCGACCACGAGTGCGTCGGCGAGCGCGCTGAAGATGCCGACCACCTCGTCGTAACGTGAGCGCGGGGCGAGCACCCGGGTGCAGTTGACGCACGTCTGCCCGTTGTTGAGCAGCGTCGCGGCGAACAGGGCTTCGATCGCCTGGGACAGGTCGGCGTCGTCGAGCACGATGGCCGCCGACTTGCCGCCGAGCTCCAGCGTCACCGGCCGCAGCAGCTCCCCGCAGCGCCTGGCGATGATGCGTCCCGAGGCGCTGGATCCCGTGAAGGAGACCTTGTCGACGCCGGGATGTTCGACCAGGTACCCGCTCACCTCGCGGTCGGCGGGCACGATGTTCACGACCCCCGGAGGGAGTCCGGCCTCGGCCACCGCCTCGGCCAGCAGCAGGGCGTCGAGCACCGTCTCGGGGCTCGGCTTGAGCACCACCGTGCAGCCCGTCGCCAGCGCCGGCGCCAGCTTGAACATCGTCAGCGTCTGGGGGTAGTTCCAGGGCACTATCGCCCCCACCACGCCAACGGGCTTCGACACCACGTGGACCGTCCCGCCGAGCAGGCCCTGGCGATGCTCCTCGATCACGGTCTGGCGGATCAGGGCGGCGTAGTACTGGAGGAGCACAGCCGGGAAGACGGCCTCGACTTCGAGCGCGAACGAGATCGGCATCCCGTTCTGCAGCGACACCCGCTGGGCGATCTCTTGGCCACGGCTCCCGACCGCCGCCGCGAGGCGTTCGAGCGCCTGCGCCCGCTCCTCGGCCGGCCAGCCGGACCAGCCGGCGGGATCGTCGAACGCGGCACGGGCGGCGCCCACCGCGGCGTCCATGTCGGCTCGGGACGCTTCCGGCACCGAGCCGAGCGGCTCCTCGGTGCTCGCTGCGATCACGTCGATCCGCTCCGAGCCCTGCGGCTCGACCCACTCACCTCCAATGAAGAGCTCGTCGCTGACGATCGTCGTCTCGGTGCTCATGGCGTCCCCCGGAGGTCGATGGGTTGGTGGTCCGGATCCGCTCCGGCGGTCTCAGCGTACTCCTCCGCCGGCGCCCGCGACGGGAGGGCCGGCCGGTGTTGCAACGGCCCCGGCTCCTGGAGCCGGGAGCTCAACACCTTGCTCAACAGTCGCGTAGAGACGCTTCGGACGGGTAACCGATAGCCATGAGGCTGAGAAAACGGGAAAGCAGAAGAGCAGAAGACGGCGGCGAGGCGGTCGCTGCTCGACGCCACGAGCGTGACCCGGATCGGCCGCCGCCGCGGGCATCGCGAACGCGGAACGCAGGAGCGGCTGCGGCCGGAACCGTGGGTGCCGGCGCGGTCGTGCTGGCGCTGTTCGTGATCACCTTGGCCGTGCTGGTCGCGCTGCTGATCGGGCTCGCGATCCTGCTCGCCGACGTGGGCGCCAACACGAGCAACACGATCGTCAAGGGCATACACGAGAGCGCCAACTTCTTCGCGGGCTCCTTCACGGACATGATCCGCTTCACCGGCCACCCGAAGCGGGCCGTCAGCGTGAACTGGGGGGTCGCGGCGCTCGTGTACCTGATCGTCGGCGTGATCGTGGCTCGCGTCGTCTACGGCGTGGGCCGGGGCGGTCTTCGCCTCCAGGAGCGCCGCCGCACCTCGGCCGCCAACTACTGACGACCTCATGTCCAATCACAAGCCAGACGCGCCCGGCGGGCGCTCGGGAGACGCTCCGGCGCCGCCCGTAGCCGTGCGTGCAACACGCCGGCGGACCGCGACGGCACGGACGGCGGTGGCGGTGCTCGCGGGCACGCTCGCCGCGGCCTGGCTCCCAGGCTCCGCGGTCGCGGCGCTCACCGTGTCGAAGTGGGAAGCTGGCACGTGCAAGGAAGTGAACTGCGAAGACTCGGGTCCGCCCTCCCGGTTCTACACGCAGGCGGCCGGGCACCCCGACTTCGGCATCACCGACTTCCGCTTCACCAGCGAAAAAGCAGGGCTCGGGCACGAAGTGCCCACCGGCAAAGTGAAGGACGTGCGCGTGGACCTTCCGCCCGGCCTGGCGGTGAACCCGGAAGCCACCGAACAGTGCAGCGAAGCACAGCTCGACGCGTTCAAATGCCCGGCGGGCAGCCAGGTCGGCGAAGATGAAGCGACAGGCACAGCTACGGCGCTGGAACTGCTGCACCTCGGTCTCACCGTCACCGAACGATTCCCCGTCTACAACATGCAGCGCAAGCCGGGACAGCCGGCGCGCTTCGGGGTCGAAGTGAACAGCGAAACGCTCGAACTGCTCGCCGCGCTGGGTCACGACCTACGCGGGCAGATCTACCTGGAAGGTGGCATCAGCTGGCACCGCGAAGCGGAAACGACTGAAAGCAGCGGTGTTCCCACGGGGGACTACCACGAGTTCTTCGAGATCCAGAACATCCCCGAGCAACCGGAAGTCATCGAGTCGAAGCTGATCTTCTGGGGAGTGCCGCAGGAACACACCCACGTCGGCTCGCCGGCCGCGTTCATCACGCTGCCGAGCACGTGCACGAGCAAGCCGGTCACCTACCTGCACGTGGATTCCTACGAAGCGCCTGGTCAGTTCCTCGCCTACAGCAACGAAACCCCCGTCACCGCGACAGGCTGCAGCGAACTGGCGTTCAACCCTTCGATGTCGCTGAGCGCCGAAGCCGGCGGTTCCGACCAGCCCGACGGCATCACCGCGGACCTGCACGTCCCACAACCTACGGCCGAACCGTCCAAGCCCGACTCGCCCGACGTGTTGAGCGGCCAGGTGACACTGCCGGAAGGCCTCACGCTCAATCCCTCTGCCGCAAACGGGCTCGTCGCGTGCAGCGACGCCCAGTACACCGAAGGCAGCTGCCCGGAAGCCTCCAACGTCGGCTCGGTGGTGGTGGACGCGCCCGGCATCCCCGACGGCTCGCTGACCGGCGGCGTGTACGTGGGCGCGCCCGAAGCGGGCGCGGGACCCGAATCCGGGGGCGAGTACCGGATGTTCGTGATCGCCTCCGCGCCGCAGTACGGGATCGGGCTGCACCTGGAAGGGCGCGTCGGCGCGAGCACCCATACCGGCCAGCTGACCGCCGTGTTCTCCGGCCTCCCCGAGGTGCCGTTCGAAGACTTCGTCATCCACCTGCGCGGTGGTCCACGCGCGCCCCTGGCCAATCCGCTCGGCTGCGGCCCCGCCGCCCCGAGCGCGGTGATCGTCCCCTACACAGGGGAGGGCCCCACGCCGGCCGGTGCGAGCGGCTTCTCCGTGGGCGGATGCGCCTCGCCGCCGCCGTTCTCGCTCGTGCAGGGCCTCACCCCCGAAGACCCGCATGCGGGCGCGAGCAGTCCGTTCACCTTCAACCTCTTCCGCGCGGACGCACAGCAGTACCTCTCGCGCGTCACCACCACCCTACCGCCCGGGCTGGTGGGCGCGATACCCACCGTGTCGCTGTGCGGCGACGCCCAGGCCAACGCCGGGACGTGCCCGGCCGCGAGCCAGATCGGCACCGTCACGGTGGCTGCCGGGGCGGGCAGCGAACCGTACCCCTTCACCGGTCAGGTCTACCTCACGGGGCCCTACGCCGGCGCCCCCTATGGGCTCTCGGTGGTCGTGCCCGCGACCGCCGGCCCGTACGACCTCGGCGAGGTCGTCACCCGTGCAGCGATCTCGGTCGGCCTCTACAACGCGCGGGTAACGGTCGACAGCACGCTGCCGAGCATCGTGGGCGGCGTGCCGCTGCGCCTGAAGGGCATCAACGTGAACGTCAACCGCAAGCACTTCGCGTCGAATCCGACGAGCTGCGTGCCGCTGTCCACCGACTCGCTGCTGCACTCGACGCTGGGTGCCCAGGATCCGCTGTCGAGCCCCTTCCAGGCCGTCGACTGCGGCGCGCTGGCCTTCAAGCCCCAGGTGCGGGTCAACACCACGGGGAAGACCTCGAAAGCCAACGGCGCCAGCATCCAGGTGAAACTCACCCAGCCGCCGGGCCAGGCCAACATCCGCGAGATGCAGCTGCAGCTGCCCAAACAGCTCGTGGCGCGCGGGTCCACGCTGCGGAAAGCATGTCTGGCGGCCAGCTTCGAATCCGGCCTCCCGCCCGGCAGTTGTCAGCCCACCGCCCGCGTCGGATCCGTGACAGTCGCAACGCCCGTCCTGCCCGGCACGCTCACCGGCACCGCTTGGCTGGTCTCACATGGCGGCGCCGCGTTCCCCGACCTCGACCTGGTGCTCAAGGGCGATGACCTCGAGGTCGTGCTCGTCGGTCACACGCACATCGCCAATTCCAGCGTCACCACCTCGACGTTCGAAAACCTGCCCGACGTCCCCGTCACGAGCGTCACGGTGAATCTCCCGACGGGTCCCAACTCGGCCCTGTCGGCCAACGGCCGCGTGTGCGCCAGCCGTCTGCTCGCCCCCACCACGTTGATCGCGCAGAACGGCACGAAGCTCGTGCAGCGGAGGAAGGTGGCGGTCACCGGCTGCCCGCTGGTGCTGCTGTCCCACAAGCCCCACGGCAAGCACGTCACGCTCCGCATGTGGGCGCCGAAGGCCGGACGCGTGACGATCAGCGTGCCGGGTGTCAAGGTCGTCCACAGACGAGTACGCCGAGAAGGAGCCCTGAGCGTGACGGTGCCCCGTACTGCGCGGCGCAGGATGGCCCACATCGTGTTCACGCCCGCATCTGGGCATCCCCGCTCGACGGTTAGGCTCGCGCTCGGCTAGAGCCCCCGCTGCTCGCGCCTCTGGCCGGCCCCGGCGGGCGCGCGCCGCCCGCCCGACCCGACTGTCGTGCAGCTATGAAACGAGGCTCCGGTTGCGCCCGGAGGCGATATGGATCTCGCCGGCGCCGTCGGCCAGCGGCTGTCCGCCGGAGGCGAGCAGGTCGCTGATGTCCTGTGGGGGGCTCGGCCTGCCCAGGAAGAAGCCCTGACCCATCTCGCAGCCCATCGCTCCGAGCCGGGAGAGCTGGTTCTGCTCCTCGATGCCCTCCGCCACCACCGACAGCGAGAGGGCCTGGCTGACCCCGAGGATCGCGTGGAGCAGCTCGCTGGCGCGCAGCAGCTCGCGGCTCCAGCCACCGTTGTTGAGTGCGGCGATGAAGCTCCTGTCGATCTTGAGGATGTCGACCGGGAGGCGTCGCAGCTGCGACAGGGACGCGTACCCGGTCCCGAAGTCGTCGATCGCGATGCGGACTCCGAGCGCCTTCACCTGATCCAGGTTCTCCCGGGTCGCATCGAGGTCGTACATGAGCATCGTCTCGGTGATCTCGAGGGTCAGCAGCGACGGTTCGATCGCGGATTCCGCGAGCGCCCGGCGGACGTCCTCGACGAAGTCCCGGCGCCCGAGCTGGTAGGCGGACACGTTCACCGAGATGCCGATCCGCAGCCCTTCCGTGTTCCACGCCGCCGCCTGGCGGCACGCCTCCCCGAGGACCCAGCGCCCGATCGGCGCGATCAGCCCGGTGTCCTCGGCGAGCGGGATGAAGCTGTCGGGAGGCACGACCTTGCGCTGCGGATGGTGCCAGCGGATGAGCGCCTCGACGCCCACGATCCGCGCGCTCTTGAGCTCGTAGATAGGTTGGTAGAGCAGGGCGAACTGCTCCTGCGGGTTCTGGACGGCGGCACGGAGATCCGCTTCCAGCTGGGGCCGGTCCTGCTCGCCGCTGCTCATGCTCGCGTCGAACAGCACGTAGCGGTCCTTGCCGGCGGCCTTGGCCGCGTACAGGGCCAGGTCGGCGTCGCGCAACAGGGAATCGGGGTTCGCGTAGGGGCCGATCGCGACGCCGATGCTCACCGTCCGCGAGGAGATCTTGCGGCCATCCTCGAGCTCCATGGGCTCGCGCAGGACCTCGGTGAGGCGGTCGGCGAGCAGGTTGAGGGTCGCCTCCCCGCGCCTCAGCTCGCTGAGCACGACGAACTCGTCGCCGCCGAGGCGCCCGACGGTGTCCTGCTCGCGTACGGCGCGCCGGAGCCTCTCCCCTACGCACCTCAGGAGCTGATCGCCGGCCGCGTGACCGTAGTTGTCGTTGACGTGCTTGAAGCCGTCGACGTCGATGAACAGGGCACCCGCCTCGACGCCCCGCTGGGGCGCCGTGCGCTCGATCAGCTGCTCGGCACGGTCCAGCACGAGGGCGCGGTTGGGAAGCCCGGTCAGTGGGTCGTGGAGGGCCTGGTGGGCGAGCTCCCGGTTCTTCTGGGAGAGCTCGTGGGTCTTCTCGTGCACCAGTGACAGCGCCCGCCGGCGCCCGGTCGCGAGCACGAGCACGAGCAGGCCGACGACGACGCTCAGGAGGATTCCGCCGAGCAGCACCGTGATCGCGTTCCGGTGAGCGAAGACGCGGGCGGAGGGGGCGGCGGCGAACGTCTGCACGGTCCATCCGTTGTGCAGGTCGATCGTCGTGGTCTGCGCGCCGGGGGGACGGTGCCCGCTCTTGAACGCGATCCTCGACCCAGCTTCGTTGTAGTGGAAGGTCACGGCGAGGTTCGGGTGCGTCTGCAGCGCACGAGCCAGTACCACCCCGGGTTCCATCAGCTCGCCGAGCCAACCCACGAACGCCAGCCGCCGGCCTGCCACCGTCGTGGGCGCGACCCCTCCGCGGTACACCGGCGTCTCGACGCCCAGCTCCGTCTTGTTGCCGTCGAGGACGGGTGCGTAGGTGGCCCCTCCGTTGTCGCGTGCCGCCATCAGCGTCGGGGCGAGCGCACAGAAGTCGACCCCGTCGGGGAGGTAGTTCGCGAGCGTCCGTTCCAGGCCGGCCACCGCGAAGCAGTAGTACGGTCGCCGTCCGGCGGGCAGGATCTGGAAGGGTTCCTTGGGCCCGAGCGAGTTGGGACCGAGGGGCCGGATGGGGTTGGCGGCCATGTGCGCCTCGAAGGCCTTCACGCGCGAGGCCGGCACGAGCGCGACGATGCCGATGTCCTGCAGCTCGGGGTAGCGGCTCATGGCCCGCGTGGCCACGGCCCACCGGTCGAAGTCGGCCGGGGACACCGAGGGGTTGCGGGCGACGAACGCGCTCGTGTCCGCGACCAGGTCCTGCTCGTGCTGGATCGCGAGCTCGAGCGTCGAGGCGACCTCCGCGGAGCCCACGTGGAACGCCTCCCGCGCCCGGCTGGCGTCGGAGCGGGCCTCGCCCCGCGCGCCGAGCACGGCGGCGATCGTTCCCACGAGCGCGAGCGTCGCGGCGACCGCGACCCAGACGGCCCTACGACCGGAGAGTGCTCTCAGCCCACGGAGCATGCGGGCGGACGAGGTCGACGACGTGAGCTGGCCGGCGCTCGCCGAAGACCGGGGTTGGGCGGGAATGGGTGGTCGACCATCGCGGCTGGTGCACTCGAGTTCGTCGTCTGGCACCCTGTCGCGAATGGGGGGCCCGATCGGTGTTGTCGATGACGTCCTTTTCGGGCAAATGGGGGCGATGTACGCACCCGATCCGCGAAAAGCGGACGTTTGCTCTAGTCGGATGGGCAGGCCGCCGGACCGTGCCAACCCCGCTGCGCTCTCCCTGTGGCCGGTGCCTCCAGCCGGCAGCGCACCCACGAATGCCGCCTGGGCCTGCACCCGGCGAACGAGCCGCTGAGGTAGCCGCTGAGGTATACAGGCGAGGATGAGCGCCACGGTCGCGAGCACTCCCGCGGCCGACGGCTTCCGGATGCCGGGCGAGTTCCTGCCGCACGCTGGTTGCTGGATGGCCTGGCCCGAGCGCGGGGACGTCTGGAGGCTGCAGGCCGGGCCCGCCCAGGAGGCCTTCGCGGCGGTCGCGGAGGCGATCAACGCCTCCGAGCCCGTCACCGTGGGGGCCTCGGATCATCTGTTCGAGCGCTGCCGCGCGGCCCTCTCGCCCTCGATCCGGGTCGTGGAGCTCTCCACGGACGACGCCTGGATGCGCGACGCGGGACCCACGTTCGTCGTCGACGAGCACGGGAGCCGGCGCGGCGTGCACTGGCACTTCAACGCCTGGGGAGGCCTGCGCGGCGGCCTGTACCACCCGTGGGACCGCGACGCTCGCGTCGCCGCCAAGGTCCTCGAGATCGAGGGCGCCGACCGCTACCGCGCCCCGCTCGTGCTCGAGGGTGGTTCGATCCACTGCGACGGCGAGGGGACCGTGCTGACGACCGAAGAGTGCCTGCTGAACCCGAACCGCAACCCGGGACTGGCACGCGAGGAGGTGGAGGGGCTGCTGCTCGAGTACCTCGGGGCCGAGCGCGTGGTATGGCTCGGCCGGGGACTTCCCCACGACGACACCGACGGGCATGTGGACAACGTGGCCTGCTTCGTGGCGCCCGGCCGCGTCCTGCTGAGCTGGGCCGATGATCCGGAGGATCCGATGTCGGAGGTCTCGCGCGACGCGCAGGCGCGACTCCGGGACGCCGTCGACGCCCGCGGGCGGGCCCTCGAGGTCATCCGCATCCCCTCGCCCGGTCCGCTGCACCTGGAGGAGGCCGAGGCGATCACGCTGCAGCAGCGGTCAGGCACGCGCCCGCGCCGGGCAGGCGAGCGACTGCCGGCCTCCTACGTCAACTTCTATCCCGCCAAAGGCCGCGTCGTCTACCCGCTGCTCGACGAGCGCTACGACGAGCAGGCCGCCGAGGTCCTGCGCGCCTGCTTCCCCGAGAGGGAGACCGTCGGGATCCCCTCCCGGGAGATCCTGCTCGGCGGCGGGAACATCCACTGCATAACCCAGCAGGTGCCGGTCAGCGCAGAGCCCGGCAGCGCCTGACCCGCGCCACCCAGCGCAGCGTCGCCTTGCGGCGCCCGGCGAGTTCCGGGTGGCGCTCCCAGAGCTCGTCCACCCGGCCGAGCGTGGGCTGTCGCGCGCGCGGGTCCTTCACCGCCAGCGAGCTGCGCGACAGCGCGAGGTCTCGCAGACGGCTGCGATCGACCGGCTGGGCGTGGGGGAAGCGGCGGTCCCCCACCTCGGCAAAGCGAGCCCGCAACGTCTCCGGATCGGGCCAGTGCCCCGGTTTCTCGATCGCCGGCGGCCCGAGGATCTCGCGCAGGCTGGCCGCCCATGGCAACGAGGTGTCGAAGCCGTTGCCCAGCAGCCCCAGCGTGCCGGGTGCCCGGAGCACTCGCTCCACCTCCGCCAGCGCCGGTCCCTGCTCGAACCAGTGGAATGCCGCGCCGACGACGACGGCGTCCACGCTGTCGGCGGCGAGCGGCAGCGCCTCGGCCCTGCCGTCGAGCGTCTCCAGCTGCGGAAGTGCGGCGCGGAGCACCTCCCGCATCTCGGCAAGCGGCTCCACGGCGACCACGCTGTGCCCGGCGGCGAGCACGGCCGCGCTCAGCTTCCCGGTGCCGGCTCCGAGGTCGAGGACGC
>Ga0335081_10013836_pt1 | contig 13040 bp, 11 predicted proteins | sample Lox_Sample_35_FD_206713 | JGI IMG/M metagenome (GOLD analysis project Ga0335081, IMG submission 206713) | Soil microbial communities from Loxahatchee National Wildlife Refuge, Florida, United States - Lox_Sample_3.5 | ecosystem: Environmental > Terrestrial > Soil > Wetlands | place: USA...
CGACAAGGACGACGTGTCCGGCACCGACATGTTGCTGTGGTGGGAATCGGACCCGGCGACCAAGCTGGCCGTGCTGTACCTGGAGTCGTTCGGCAACCCGCGCAAGTTCGCCCGCACCGCCCGGGCCGCCGGCCGCGCCATGCCGGTCCTGACCGTGAACGCGGGCCGGTCCGCACCGGGCCTGCGCCAGGCCGCGATCCGCGCCGCCGCCGCGGCCACCCCGCAGCTCACCCGGCAAGCGCTGTTCGGCCAGGCCGGCGTGATCGCCGCCGCCAACCTCGGCGAGCTGCTCGATGCCGCGGCCCTGCTGGCATCCCAGCCGGTGCCCGCCGGGCGCGGCGTCGGCGTGGTCTCCAACACCCGCGGCGGCGGCGTGCTCGGCGCCGATGCGTGCGGCGACGCGGGCCTGCAGGTCGCCACCCTCACCCGGGACACCCAGCGGGCGCTGCGGGACCTGCTCCCCGACGTGGCCGCGGTAGCCGGGCCGGTCGATACCACCGCGGTGGCCGCGCCCGGCGTATTCCGCCGGTGCCTGGAGCTCGTCGGCGCCGACCCGGGCGTGGACGCGGTCCTGGCCCTGACGGCCACCACCGCGGCCGGCGACCTGGTTCCCGAGGTGGCCGCCGCACGGCTGCCGGTGCCGATCGCGGCGGCGGTGATGGACCAGCTCGAAGCGGTCCGGCTGCTGCCCGTCCCGGACGCGGAGGCCCCCGCCGTCCCCGCCTACGCCTATCCCGAGTCCGCCGCCCGCGCCCTCGGCCACGCTGCGCGCTACGGCATGTGGCGCGTCACTCCGCCCGGCACCATCCCTGACCTGGACGGCCTGCGTCCGGACCAGGCCAGGGAACTGGTCCTGCGTTTTCTCGCCGTCCACCCGCGGGGCGGCTGGCTGCCCCGGGATCACACCACGTACTTGCTCGGCTGCTACGGCGTGCCGCTGGCCGACAGCATCGCGGTCTACAACGCCGACACCGCCGCCGTCGCGGCGGCACGATGGGGCGGCCCGGTGGCTCTCAAGGCCGATGTGCCGGACCTGGTGGTGCGCCGGAAAGGCGCGGGCGCCGTCCTGCTCGACCTGCACGGCGCCGATGAGGTCCGGCGCGGGTTCGGCTCGCTGGAGGAGGCCTTCGGCGACCGCCTGGCCCGCGTCATCGTCCAGCCGATGATCACCGGCGTTGAGGTGAAGATAACCGTGCTGGAAGAGCAGCTGTTCGGCCCGGTGGTGCTGTTCGGGCTGCCCGGGGCCGCCGATGTCCTGGCCGACCGCGCCGCCCGGCTCGCCCCTCTCACCGACACCGATGCCGACGACCTGATCCGTTCGGTACACGCCGCCCCGCTGCTGCTCGGCCGTCCCGGCGCCCCCGGCCCCGACCTCGGCTCACTCAAGGACATGCTGCTGCGGGTATCCCAGATGGCCGAGGATCTCCCGCAGATCACCGAACTGGACCTGAGCCCGGTCATCGCCCGCCGCGACGGCGCCCTGGCCGCCGACGCCCGGGTCCGCCTCCAGCCCGCCCAGCCCGCCGACGCCTACCTGCGCCAGCTGCGGTAACAGGCAGCCCAGGCGCTTCAGCTGACAGCCAGGTAGATGCTCTTCCCGATGAGCCAGAAGCCCACGACCAGGCTCCCCACGATGATGATCTGGTCGGTGTGGGTGTTCATCCAGGTCCGGAACCTGGCCAGGACGGGCTGGCTGCGGCTGGCCCACAAGCCGGCGTAGATCTCCAGGGCGAGGTAGGACGCCGAGGCCAGGACGCAGAACAGGGCCAGCGCGAGGTAGCTTTCCCAGCTGGATACCTTGGCCTCCACGATGGTGGCCACGCCCGCGCCGATCATTACCCACGGCTGGAGCGCAGGGGCCAGGCCCAGGGCGAACCACGGGGACATGCCGTCCACGTGCTGCTGCCAGTTCGGTGGCTTCTTCGGCTTCTCCGGCCGCCGCATCTTCCGCCATTGCCGGATCGCGGTCGCGACCAGGACCACGCCGATGGCGATCCTCACCGCCAGCGCCGCATAAGAGGGGGCCGTGTCCGGCTTGGGGGGGGTTATTGCCGGTGGCGAGCACGGTGAGCGCGACCACGATCGCCAGGGATACCAGCCACCCGATCACGAATGCCGCGCCGTTTCGCACGCCGCGCTTGGAGGGCAGCACGACGAGGAATGCCGTCAGCGGCAGCGGGTCGAGCGTTATCGCCAAGCCGATCAGAATGAAGTCAAGCGTCACTGCCGTCCTCCCGCCTCGCCCTCACGCGGCGCTGACGCAGCGTCGCAGGCGGGTCATCGGCATCGCGGGGCCGCTGTCCCGGCCTGTCACCGTTTCAGTGGACCGCCGCGGCACCGGCCGCCGCATCGGCCCGATGGGATGATCCGGCCCTCGTGCCGACGACCACCTGGCGGGCCGATTACCTCCTCGAGGAGGCCGAGGTCTCGCGCTCGCATGACTGCCTGATTCCGTGAGGAGGCCCCGAGCTTCCGGTAGATCGAGGCGGCTTGCACCTTGATGGTGGAGCGGGACAGGGACAGCTGCCCGGCGATGTCCCGGAACGACAGGTGGGTGGCGAGCATCGGCAGCAGGCGCAGTTCGGCGGCGGTCAGTGCCGAGGCCCCGGGGATGCTCTGGCTGCGCAGCCTGGACAGCTGGGTGCGAAGCTCCTGGGCCTGGCCGGCTAGCGTTCCCAGGCCGGGCCGCCGCTCGAGCAGCTCATCGATCTCCCGCATGAGCGTCCGGGCGCCTGCCGGGTCGGCCAGCGCGATGCAGGCGCGGGCCAGCTCGATCCGGGCCTGAACGGCGAAGTAGGGCAGCGCGTAGGTCAGCACAGGCCGCAGCCGCTGGGCATTGACGAGCGCCTGGCGTGCCGCCGGGATGTCCCCATGGTGCACCGTGGCGCGGGCCTGCACCGCGCAGACCAGGGGGGTCGCAAAGGTCTCTTCGATCCTGGCTTCGCGCAAAACGGCGCGGGCCTGGTCCGCGAGGTGCTGAGCCCGGCTCCAGTCGCCGCGGTCCATCGCCACCAGTGACCGCTCGCACAGTGCGATCGCGAGAGCATCTTGTCCCTCAGATCCCTCCCCGATAGTGACCGCATCCTCGAAGAACGCGTCGCCTCCGTCGAGGTCACCGGAAAGGATACACGCGATCCCTTGGGCGACCACCGGTGCCGGGTCGGCGACGCCCATCGCCGCGAATTTCCGCGCGGCGTCGTCCGCGTCGGTGCGCAGCTGTTCGACCCCGCCTCGGCACAACATGGCCCGGAGCAAGGCGGCCCATGCTTCGGCGGAAGGGTCACCGGGCTGTGCCCCGTCCCCGTGGTGCCAGCGATCGACCACATCGGCCCAGCGCGCAGCCTCGGCCGATCGCCCCGTCAGCGCGGACAAAAGCGAGGCCAGCACCGCGGCCATCGGGTGTCCTTCGATCCCGCCCCGGTCGTCCAGCCACCGGAGCCACCTCTGCAGGGTGGCGACCCGGCCCTGTCGGTAGGTGGTCACCGCGAGGGTACTCACCAGGCGATCGGCTGCGTCGACGTCGCCGGCTGCGATGGAGTATTCCAGCGCTTCTTCGGGCAGGCCGTTGCGCACGCACCAGCCGGCGGCGCGGCGCCGCAGGACCGGGATCAGCTCCGGCTCCTGGCGGTGCAGCTGTGCCAGCAGCATGTCGCGGAACAGCTGATGGTAGCGGTACCACCGGCCCCGCTGGTCCAGCGGCACCAGCAGCATGTCCGACCGGGCGAGGCCGGCCAGGACCGCAGCGGACCCAGGCCAGCCGAGGACCGCATCGCACAGCGGGCCGCACATGCGCCCCAGCACCGCGGTCCGGGTCAGGAACACCCTGTCCCGCTCCGGGATCCGGGCCAGGAATTCCGACTCGATGTACTCGCTCACCAGCCGGTCACCGCCGGTGAAGGAGGCCGGTGCTCGTCCGGCAAGTCCGCCTTCCTGCTGGTGCAGGGCGGCCAGGTACAGCCCTGCCGGCCAGCCCTCGGTCCGCCGGTAGAGCTCGGCAACCTCGTCCTCGCCGATAGTGACTCCAGTGCCGTGCAGCAGCGATGACGCCTCGTCACGGGTGAACGCCAGGTCGCGCGCGCCGATCTCGGTGATCTTGCCCTCGGCGCGCAGCCGCGCGATGCGTACCGCTGGCTCGGACCGGCCGGCCAGCACCAGGTGAGAGCCGCACGGCACGTGATCGGCCAGCACCGACACCGCGGCCCAGCATTCCGGATTGTCCAGCACATGCACATCGTCGAGGACGAGCGCCACGGGCACGGCCATCGACGAGAACGCCCACGCCAGCCGCTGGCGTCGCCGGCTAGCTCCCAGCGGGGGCGGGCGAGATGAGCGGGATATCCGCCATGGCGCCGGGGGATCGCGGCGGCAGCCCGCTGCTCCCTCCTGACGCTCCGGCGGCGTTCCACCTGCTGGCAGTGCCACGGGACGGACATCAGCACTGGGCAACCGCCAGGGCCGCATGACCGAGCGGCCCAGACCTGACGGTTCTCCTACGCGTGTCGCCGCCTTCACTCGGGCAAGCTCACCAGCTCTTCGGCGCGGCCGGCGACTCGCGCGGCCAGGTCGCCTGCCGGTGGTGATCGGCGTGTCTTTCGTAGGCAGCGATGCTCGCCGCGATCGGGTAGGGGCCGCGAATCCGCTGCAGTTCAGGCGGTACGTGGCGGTAATCAAAGGTCGGGATCGTCACCGCAGTAGCAGCAGATGAGCTCGTACACGTCGGCGTAGCCGCCCTGCGGCTGGCCATCGACGATGCGGATGGGCTGGCGCCGCAGGACCAGCGTCCAGCCAGATCCGGGCTGGCCGCCGATCATCACCCCTGCCTGCTTTCGCGACGGCCAGGAAGGGACGCGTCGCTGGGAGCGGCTGTGCTGATGGTGCCCGGCACGTGCTTCGCGGTGAGGTATCGATGCGCTCCTCTCATTTATTGTCCCATCCGAGCGCGCGGAGCTGCCTGCCGCATTAACCCGATGGGATGATTCCGCGGCCGCCCATGCGCTTCCTCACCCGGCCCTCCAGGCCTTGGCCTCCTCGGTATGCGGGGATCCGCCTTTCATCCCGTGCGTGCCGACTGCCTTAGGCTTATCTCTCCATGGCATCGGGGGTGTCCCGGGGAGTAGAAGCTAGTGCAATCGTGACCTGGAGGAGGTCCCGGACGTTGCCGGAAATCAGCCTGTCCCCGGATACGGTATTGCGGCTCGCGCCCAGCTTCCGCACCCGGCTGGATGTGGCTGGTCATGTCATTGTCGACTCGCCGGCCGGCACGGTGGTCGATATCGGGCCTCATGGGTTCGCGATTCTGTCGATGTTCTCGCGTCCGGTGACGCTCGGTGCCGCGCTCGAGCGGCTCGAGGCCGAGCTGGGCGGCTCGACCGAGTTCGCGCCGGCGATGAGCGTGGTCAACATGCTCATCGAGGAGAATACGCTGATTGCCGCGGCGGCCGGCCGCGCTCCGGCCAGCGGCTGGGCGGATCCGATCGAGCATGCCCGCATGCTGCACGATGACCGCAGGACTGGTGACTTCATCGCCGCGCTGACCGCCGCGGTGCGGCCGGGTGACGTCGTGCTCGACATCGGCACCGGGAGCGGGGTCCTGGCGGTGGCCCTGGCCCGGGCGGGTGCCAGCCGCGTCTATGCCGTTGAGGCCAGTGACATCGCCGCGGTCGCCGCGCGGGTCTTCGAAGCGAACGGGGTAACGGACCGGGTCACCGTGGTCCCGGGCTGGTCCAGGCAGATCGAGCTGCCGGAGCGAGCTGACTTGCTGGTGGCCGAGATCATCGGGAACGAGCCGCTCGAAGAAGAGATCCTGGAGACCACGCTGGATGCTCGCCGCCGCCTGCTCAAGCCGGGGGCCCGCCTGGTTCCGCACGCGCTGGAGCTGCTGGCTCGTCCGCTGCTGCTGCCCGAGGCCGAGGTCAGGCAGCGGGTTTTCGGTCGCGCCGCGGTGGAGCGCTGGCGCGAGCTGTACGGCATGGACTTCCGGCCGCTTCTCGACGTCGCCGCCAAGGATCCGGTCTATTCGGTGGCGGAGGGGGAGGTGGTCGCCACCTGGCCTCCGGCCGGTCCGCCGGCCGTCCTGGCCTCGGTGGACCTGACGACCTTCCAGCAGGCCTCGGTGCGGGCCCGCGCCGATCTGGTCGTTGACCCGCCGGGACCGGTCAACGCGGTCGCGGTCACGTTCCGGGCGCGCCTGCACGACGGGATCGCGCACACACTGGACCCGTGGAAGTGGCCGTCGTCGAGCTGGGCGACGTCGGTCTGGACGCTCCCCGAGCCGGTGGAGGCCGGCCCGGAGTCCGCGCTGCGCGCGTACTACCATCGCCGCGTCTCCGGGAAGCCGGACGGGCTCACCGTCGAGGTCGTCAACCGCGGTGCCGGATAAACACGCGCCCGGAATGCCCTCGTCTCCGGACAACCGCTCGCGGGGATTGGGTACCGATTCATCCAATCAGGATGAGGCGGTCTGTTGCTGCAAAAAGTACCGTCACTATGCGGTTTCAGTCTTTACGACTCGTCGGCTTGAGGCCGCCAAGGCTGCCGGCGAGGGAGGAGGCGGTCATGGGAATGGTGCGTCGAAGGACTCGTCGCCGGACGATGCTGGTGGCTGGTGGCGTGGCTTACGCAGCGGGGCGAGCACGCCGGGGTGAAGGTGAGGAGCCCCAGGACGAGCAGGACGTGCAGGACGAGCAGGAGTACGACGCGCCGCCGCCGGCGCCGCCCGCCCCGGCCGCCGCCGCGCCCGCCGACGATGAGACGAGCGAGCTCGAGCGCCTGGCGTCGATGCACCAGTCCGGTGTGCTGACCGATGACGAGTTCGCGGCCGCCAAGGCCAAGATCCTTGGCATATAGCCGCCGGTTCCAGGCAACGAGGAGCATCCATGAGCGAGACAAACCGTGGCGCGATCTTGCGCCGCGCCATCGAGACCTGCATCCGGCCAGATGACGACGCCATCGCCAAGCTCGGCGAGCTGTTCCACGACGAGGTCACCGTCTGGTCCCCCAACCTGCTGGCTGTTGGCCTGGCCGACCTCGCCAAGAGCCTCGCGTACCGGGAGAATGCGTTCTCCGACGTCGACATCCAGATCGACGCCCTCGACGTGTTCGCCAGCAAGGGATTCGCGGAATTCCGCGTCGCGGCCACCTTCTCCGGCCCGTTCATGATCGGCAAGGAGACGGTGATCGAACCCCATGGCCAAAGGCTCCTGCTCGGCGCCGCGGTGGTCGCAGACTTCGAGGGGGGCAAGATCAAGGCCCTGCGCGCCTACTTCGACGATTCCACGCTGCTCGAACAGATGCTCGCGGCCTGATCCTCATGCGCGGGCCGCCGGCGGGCCGCCGGTATCACCTCGTCGTCGAGGACGAACCCGATCCGCGCGATCTCGCGCTGCTGGAGGACAAGCTCGCGGCCGCTGCCGTCGCCGCCGTGGGAGCGGGCGAGGAGGAAGAGTTCGGGATCTTCGTCCGCGACGACGCCGGCCGGATCGTGGCCGGTGCCTCCGGCAGCATCTGGGGCGGATGCTGCCAGATCCACACGGTCTGGGTCGACGGCCCGCACCGCGGCCACGGGCTGGCAACCGAACTCATGGCCGAAGCCGAGGCCGTGGCGCGGCGCCGCGGTTGCCGGCTGGTCATGGGCCTTACGTATGACGTGCTGACCCGGGGCTTCTACGACCGGCTCGGCTACCGGACGGTCGGAATCATCGAGGACTGCCCGGCCGGTACCACGACCCGCTGGTACCGCAAGGACCTGTGAGCTTTGCGCGGGGCCTTTCGGTCGCCGGGCGGGCACTGCTCGATGGCGGTGCTTGCCGGTAACAGGCGGCCAGACGGGACCAACGCCTCTAGGGGCGACCCGGTCGGCTGCCGCAGTCTCGGCGTTTGCTGCTGCTTTTCCGGCGGGCTGTGGCAGTGGGCCGGCGGATGACTGGGGGTGGGATGTTCGCGGATCTTGTGCTGGAGGGCGCGGTATGGCCGGCGCGGTGGAGAATCGGGTCATGAGCGATATGCCGCGCCATGCTGTCACCCGCACGGCCAGACTGGTGAGGCTGCCGGTCGGGTTCGCAGGCCGGACCGCGCTGGGGACCGGCAAGCGCCTGGGCGGCAGATCTGCGGAGCTGGTGAGTCAGGAAATCCAGCAGCGGACGGCAGATCAGGTCTTCAGGGTCCTTGGCGAGCTCAAGGGCGGCGCGATGAAGCTCGGGCAGGCACTGTCGGTATTTGAGGCCGCGCTGCCTGCGGAGATCGCCGGGCCGTACCGGGACACCCTGACCAGGCTGCAGGAATCCGCGCCGCCGTTGCCTGCCGAGACGATTCACACGGTGCTCGCGGGCGACATGGGCGAGCAGTGGCGGGCCAGCTTTGCCGAGTTCGACGACGAGCCGGCGGCTGCCGCCTCCATCGGCCAGGTGCACCGGGCCGTCTGGCACGACGGGCGCCGGGTTGCCGTCAAGGTCCAGTACCCGGGCGCGGGCAGGGCGCTGATCAGCGATCTGAACCAGCTGAGCCGCTTCGCCCGGCTCTTCAGCGCGCTCATGCCTGGCCTGGAGGTCAAGCCGCTGCTGGCCGAGCTGCGGGACAGGGTGGCCGAGGAACTCGATTACCGGCTGGAAGCTGCCGCCCAGCAGGCTTTCGCCGCCGCCTACGCCGGCGACCCGGACGTCCGCGTCCCGCGCGTGGTCGCCGTCAGCGACCACGTGCTGGTCAGCGAATGGCTGGACGGCATCCCGCTCGCGGCGATCATCGCCAGCGGCACGGCCGCCCAGCGGAACCGGGCGGGCGTCATGCTCACCCGCTTCCTGTTCTCCGGTCCTGCGCGGGTCAGGCTCCTGCACGGCGATCCGCACCCGGGCAACTTCCGGCTGCTCGCCGGCGGACAGCTCGGCGTGCTCGACTTCGGCGCTGTCGACCGGCTGCCAGACGGCTTCCCGCCCATCTTCGGCCGGGTGCTGCGGCTCATGCACCAAGGCGGCGACCTGGCCAGGCTTGAGGACGAATTCCGGGCGCACGGCTATCTCCGGGACGGCGTCAGCGTTGACCTGACAGCTCTGCGCGCCTTGCTGGCACCGCTCGCCGAGCCGTCCAGGACGGAGTCGTTCCGGTTCAGCCGCGAATGGCTGCGCACCGAGACCATGCAGACATCGGCCTTGCGTTCCTCCAGCGTCCTGCGGCAGCTTAACCTGCCGCCCTCGCATGTGCTCATCCACCGGGTCCTAGCCGCTGGCCTGGGCGTGCTCTGCCAGCTCCAATGCGAAGTGCCCTTCCGCGCCGAAGTGATCAGATGGATGCCCGGATACGCGGACACGGCCAAGCCCGCGCCGCAGCCCCAGCCGGCCCGTGCCCCGTCAGCCCCGCCAGCCCGATCCGCGCCGCCGGCCGCCGCCGGCGGGCACCCTGGGACCGCGTCGCCGGCCGGGCCGCAGGAGCAGGCAAGACCCGAGCCGCCAGCCAGAGCAGAGCCGCCGGAGCCGCCGGCCGCCGCCGGCGGGCACCCCGGGACCGCGTCGCCGGCCGGGCCGCAGGAGCAGGCAAGACCCGAGCCGCCAGCCAGAGCAGAGCCGCCGGAAAGGCCGGCACGGCCGGCTCAGTCTGCGCAGCCAGCTAGGCCAGTACAGATAACACCGATAACATCGTCGTACCTGCAATGGAGGGACATTATGGCTAAGCTGCCGCGCCCTCAGGCGCCTGCGAGGCTCCACGCCCTGTTCCCGGACCTGGCCGACTGGCTGGAGTCCCCGTGGGCAGGACTGCCGCCGTTCCTGTCGGGCCAGGTGTTCCGGCTGGAGGAGGCCATCCGGGAGGACCGCTATGTGATCCGGGCCGAACTGCCCGGCCTGGACCCGGCCAAGGACATCGAGGTCACCGTCGACGGCCGGATCCTGACCATCCGCGCCGAGCGCCGACAGCAGGACACTGGGCCGTATCGCTCGGAGTTCCGCTACGGATCGCTCACCCGCACGATCAGGCTCCCTGCCAGGGTCGATGCCGCGGACGTCACCGCCCGGTACGACAAGGGAGTCCTGGAGGTCAGCGTCCCGGTCGGCGAGGTTAAGCCAGAAGGCACCCGGATCCCCGTCGAGAACGCCGACGCGATGCCTGAGCAGCCACCTGACCAGGCCGGATGAAGAACCGGCACGGACCAGGACGCGACTGGGCAATCAGCCCCTGGACAGGAACCGCAGCCGCGCCGCCCGCGCGTCCTACGGGTAGCTGGAGTTCGGCTCCACCGTCACCCGCATGGACTCATGCGGTCTGGTGAGGACCTGGGCCCATCCGGGCTAGGACTTCTGGCTCTCATTCGTACCGGCCGGACTGTTCATGCTGCCAGGCGCGGGGCTTCCCGCGGAGCGACGCTGTTGCCGGGGACTTCCCGGCGGCCAGCCGGCCTGTGCGGGCGTGGCATTGACGGTAGCCGCGAGGATCTGGCCGGGCAGCGCCCCGGCCCGCGACCGAACGGAGCGATGCATGTGCCGCTGGCTTGCTTACACGGGCTCGCCCGTCCTGCTCACCCAGGTGCTGTACACCCCGGTCCATTCGCTGATCGACCAGAGCCTGCACTCCAGGCTCGGAGCCGAGACGACCAATGGCGACGGGTTCGGCGTCGGCTGGTACGACGCCACGCCGGCCCCCGGCGTGTTCCGCAGCATCGAGCCGGCCTGGAACGACCAGAACCTGCGCGAACTCGCGGGCCACATAAGTTCTCACCTGTTCTTCGCGCACATCCGCGCGGCGATCGGGTCAGCGGTCCAGCAGACGAACTGTCACCCGTTCCGCCACAGCCGGTGGCTGTTCATGCACAACGGGTTCATCGACGGCTTCGCCGCGATCAAGCGCGACCTGGTGCTCGCGGTCGACGAGTCGCTGTTCCCGGAGATCAAGGGCACCGCCGACACCGAGGTCCTGTTCTACCTCGCGCTCACATTCGGCCTGGCCGACGACCCGCCAGACGCCGTCGCGCGGGCCGTCGGATTCGTGGAGGCCTGCGGACGGGAGCGGGGGGTGGAATACCCGTTCCAGGGAACCATCGCCACGACCGACGGGGAGAACTTGTGGGCGTTCCGCTATTCCAGCCGGGGCAAGTCGCGGTCACTGTTCTTCACTCGCGACGTCCGCGCGCTCCGGCAGCAGTACCCGGACCGGGAGATCTTGCGCGAGGTGTCCGATGATGCGCGGCTGGTCGTTTCCGAGCCGATGGGGGACCTGCCCGGCGCCTGGGTCGAGATGCCCGAGGCCAGCTACGGAGTGGTCAGCAAGGGAGGCGACCAGCTCCTGCCCTTCACCCCCAAGCCCCCGAAAGCACGGTAATGACCCGGAGCCGGGTGCGCGAGCATCGTAGTCCACAGGTAAGCGTGACATCGGTCAGCGGGAGAGTTCGGTGACTGCCGCGGTCGCGGCGTCGGCGGCCGCGGCCAGGAACGCGGCCACGGCCTCGCGGTGCCCGGCGGGCACTTCGGCCGCGAGCGCCTGGATCCGGGAATGGTAGGCGGCTAGTCCCTCTGGCGCGCTGGCCGCCGCGAGCGGTGACAGCTCGATCAGGACGTAGCGCCGGTCGCCGGGATGCGGGCGGCGATGCACCCACCCGGCGCGCTCCAGCCGGTCGACCAGCATGGTGACGGCCCCGGAAGTGAGGGACAGCCGCTGGCCGAGATCTCGCTGGGTGAGCGGGCCGTCCGCTTCCAGGTGCTCGAGCGCGTCGAGGTCGGTCGGGCTGATGCCGGCCTTGCGGGCCAGCGCGGCGCGCATCCGGTCTCGCTGCAGGCCGAACCGCTGCAAGCGGCCGGCGAGCGCGTCTGGCGGTGGAGTGGTCATTTGACCGTAGTATAGCAGGTCGCTCTACTACTTAGTAGCTAAGCTATTTAGCTACTAAGGTGTTTGGTCTGCGGCATGGCCGTCCGGCGATGGTCGCGGCCGGAAGGAAGGTGGCCCGCCATGAGCACGACCAGTACGCACGCATACCGGCCCGGCGCGAAGATCGCCGATCGCGTCTGGCAGGTCATCACCGCCGTGTCGATGACCGCGGGGCGTGGCCCGCTGGTGCGAGCAGTCGCCGGCGCCGCTGAGCTGACACCCGCCGACCAGGTGGTCGACATCGGCTGCGGCCCCGGCGCCGCGGTGCGGTACGCCGCCCGCCGGGCCGCCGCCGCGACCGGCATCGACCCGGACCCGGCCATGCTACGGCTAGCCCGGTGGAGCACCGGGCTGCGGCCGTCGCCGAACGTCAGCTGGCTCGAAGGCCGCGCCGAAAAGCTGCCCCTGCAGGACGGCCAGGCCACCGTGACCTGGGCGATCAGCTCGGCCCACCACTGGGAAGACCGCGGCGCCGGGATCGGCGAGGCCCGCCGGGTGCTCGCCCCGGGCGGGCGCCTGGTGGTCGCCGAGCGCCTGGCCAAGCCCGCAGCGCGGGGGCACGCCGCGCACGGCCTGACCCGCGGCCAGGCCGACGATCTTGCCGGCCAGCTGACCGCCGCCGGATTCCGGCAGGTGAGGTCGTACACCGCCAAGGCCGGCCACCGGACCCTGGTCATCATCCGCGGCGTGAAGGACCTCGCAGCCTGAACCGAGGTCGGCTCAGCAGGGATGTCCCGGCGGCCGCAGGCCGGTGTCCCATAGTGCACACGAGGGGCCGTGGCCTGCTAGGCGCCGCGGCCCTCGGTGAACACGTAGGCAGCCCCGGTGCTGGTGTGGCGGAAGGGCGCCCCGGCCAGCGCCGTGGCGCCCAGGGCGGACAGGGCCAGGGAGTACCCGAACTCGTCGCCCGGCGCCGCATCGGAGGCGGTGAGCCTGGCGGTCCGGGACCAGGTGCCGCGGCGCAACGTGAACACGTAGGCGGCTCCGGTGAACGGACTGTGCCCGAAATCCCCGGCCAGAGCCGTGCTACCCACGGCGGACAGGGCCACCGACTGCCCGAAATCATCACCTGGCGCGCCATGCGGGGCGGTGAGCACGCCGGTCCGGGACCAGGCGCCGCGGCGCAGCGTGAACACGTACGCGGCCCCGGTCAGCGTCTGGTGGAACGGCGCCCCGGCCAGCGCCGTGCTGCCCAGCGC
>Ga0335081_10013837_pt1 | contig 13040 bp, 10 predicted proteins | sample Lox_Sample_35_FD_206713 | JGI IMG/M metagenome (GOLD analysis project Ga0335081, IMG submission 206713) | Soil microbial communities from Loxahatchee National Wildlife Refuge, Florida, United States - Lox_Sample_3.5 | ecosystem: Environmental > Terrestrial > Soil > Wetlands | place: USA...
GCCTTCTTTACGCCGCCCTCGATCAAGGCGAGAGGCTGGATTGGCTGCACTCGGGCACGGTTGTGGCGCTGTCCGCGGCGGGGCTGTTCCTGCTGGGAGCCACCGTGGTGCAAAGGCTGCTGCAACCGAATCCAACCTTGGCGCTCTCCTTCCTCAATCGCAGGAACACGATTATTCTGGCGCTGTCGATCTTCGTATTCAAATTCGTTCACCTTGCGACGATAATTCTGGTGCCGAGCTTCCTGGGCAATATCCAAAAATACCGGCCGCTCGAGATCGGCCGGGCGCTCGCCTGGGTCGCGATCCCGATGCTTGCCGTCGTGTGGCTGGTGGCGGTATTGGTGGTCCATACCAGTTCGCGCCTGGTTCTGTCCGCCGGTCTGACGACGGTCGCAGCAGCGGTCTGGGTCTGCGGCCACGTGGATAGCTCCTGGGCGGGAAACAACTTCGAGCTGGTGGAACTCCTGTTGGCGGCAGGTCTCGCAGGCACGTACATCGGACTCGTGGGCAGCATCGTTCTGGAAGCGCTGGAAGCGGGCGCCCTGACAAGCCCAACAAACGCCGCTACTTTTTCGGGGTTCATGCACTTCATCCGCATCTTCGGCGGCCAGGTGGGAGTGGCGGTGATGACGCGTTTCCTGTCCGAGCGCGAGAAGTTTCATTCCAATCTGCTAGGGCTGCATGTCGATGTGGGTAGTTGGCTCACCGACGAGCGGGCCCGCCTGCTGACCGGCGGGCTGCTGCCGGCGTCGGCCGGAGCCGAAGAAGCACATGCGCGGGCGGTGACTATTTTGAGCCAGCAAGTACGGGCGCAGGCATTCACGCTGTCGACCGCCGACGGATTTACGTTCATCGCGTGGATGGCCGTGGCGTATCTGCTTTTGATGCTGTTCCTGCGGCCTGGCAAGCTGAGTTACAAAGCCTTGAGGAACATGTAATGACCTGCACGCATTTGTATCGGATTCTCATCATTGCCGGGCTCACCGGGCTGTTGCCGGCGGTGCAGAACGCGGCGGAAGCGCGGCACCTGACGTTGACCGAGGCCGTCCAACTCGCCCTGAGCCAGAACCGTGAACTGAAGATAGCGCGGCTGAAGGTGACGGAAAGCGAACAGAGGAGAGCGGAAGCGAAGGCGAGCTACTTTCCCAAACTCACGAATGAATCGAACGTGCTCCACACGACCGCATTCCAGAGCATTGAGATTCCCGCAGGCGCTTTCGGTGTGCTTCCCGACGTTGGCACGGTTCCCACACGCAACACCTTGATCGACCAGGGCAAGCAGACGTTTGTTGGCAGCGGAACAATGTTGGCTCAGCCCCTCACCCAATTGATTCGCATTCACCAGGCCGATCGGATTGCGAAATCGGAGATCGGCGCTACACGAGACGAAGTCAAGAAGGCCGAAACCGAGGTGGCGCTGCGGGTTCATGAACTGTACTACGCCATCCTAGCGGCACGCCTTCAAAAACGTGCCGCCGAACAAGAGACCGCCTTCGCACAAACGCGTCTGCGCGAGAGTGAAGAAGATGTGCGAAACGGAAACGCGCTCCGGGTCGCAACGATCGAAGGCAGGGCCGGGTTGCTCCAGAGCGAGCAGACCGCGCTGACGATCGACCTTCAATTGTCGGACCTAAACACGGAGCTGAACGACCTCCTGGGGCTGCCACTGGACACACCGCTGGAACTGAGCGCAGTGCAGCCCGCCAGCGTGGAAGATCGTCCCCGTGATGAATATGAGAGAATCGCGTGGGCGGAGAATCCGCAAATCGAGGCGGCAGCCGAGGCAGTGAAGCAAGCCAAGGCCGGGGTGACCGCAGCCAAGTCGGCCTACATACCGGACGTCACCGCGATCGCGCGCCACAGCTATCAGAACGGTGTGCCGTTTGTGGATCGCAACTTCGGCACTTTCGGGTTCACATTGACATACGACGTCTTCGATTTTGGAAAGCGGCGCGCCACGGTGCGGGAGCGCGAAGCAAAGCTGGCGGAGGCTCAAGAGAATCTCACGCGGTTGCAAGAAGCCGTCAGCGTGCAGGTGGAGCGCAGCTATAACAAACTCGAGCGGACGAAACAGATGCTCCAGGTCGCTAACGAGGTGGTGCGGCTGCGCGCGGAAGGCGAGCGGCTTGCGGAAAACCAGTTGGTACAAGGTGTGGTCCTGGTTTCAGACCGGCGCCAGGCATCCGCGGCCAGCTACAAGGCGCAGGCGGATCTATTGCAAGCGCAATTGGCCTACCTGCTCGCCGGTGCGGAGCTCGAACAAACCATCGGTCGCACGCCAGGGCTCTAGCGCGAGCGGGCGGCCGCCTGCCGCGCTGTTTCCGGGATCATTCAAACAAAAATACGCGAAAGCCGGATCGTTTTTGATGAATGCGATCCCGGGAAGCGCCGCTCCGGAACCAGGTGTCCAGCGCGTGGATCGAGGGGTCCTACATAAATATCAACAGGAGACAAAGAACTATGAAGAGATTGAAAATCGCTTTGGGAATCGTTCTGGCGTCGGCTGCTGCGTTGAGCGCGCAAGAAGTAGTCACGCCACAGTACGAATTTGGCCTCAACTATTCCTGGCTTCATGTGAACGGCGTCAATGGCGACCTTCATCGAACTGGAAATGGCGGTTCGGGCTATTTCGAATACAACATCGACAAGATTGTTGGGCTGGTGGGGGATTTTGGCGGCTACGCGAACACCAGAATCAACCAGCGGCTTTTCACATACATGTTCGGTCCGCGCTTCAACTGGCGGCATGCTCGTTGGAACCCCTATGTGCAATTCCTTTTCGGTGGGGCGGATGCTTGGCTCAATGTGAACTCACCGCATAGCCCAACGCAGAATGCCTTCGCCATGGCGGCCGGCGGCGGATTGGATTACGCTCTAACCCGGCGTATCGCCCTGAAGCCGTTTCAAGCGGAGTACGTGATGACTGAGCTCCAAGCCAATAATGGGTTCGGTTCTCGTCAGAACGACGTCAGGTTTTCCGCGGGCGTGGCGTTCCGGTTCGGGGAAAAATAGGTTCCGAAGTCAGGCCGAAGGCGGCGGGCACGCGTATGCGTTACTCGCCGCCTTCGTGCTTGCAGCCGGCGGGCTGCCGAGCTTATGGTTCGACCAGGGGCATCTCCGAAGCGATCTGCAGATCCAGTAACGTCCCGACACGCCAGTCCAGTTGGAAGAACAAAGCCGTGGATTTGCCCGAGATGACCTTGCGAAAGATCGGGAGGTATTTCAAACGCAGCTTGGTGACGGCCGCCTCTACCTCCGCCCGGCCATGGATGTAATCCTCCGCCTGCTCGTCGGTCATCGAGTAATATTTATCGTGATAGTTCTTGAGAAGAGCATACTTCTTGTCGAGGATCGTGCCCAGTTCCGCCGTGTACCGATCGTAGACCGGCCAAAAGTTTTGGGCCTCTGCGTCCGTGAGTTCCAGGTTGGTGGCGACGATCTGCTTCTTCAGGGACCGGAGGTCCTTGCGAAGCAACTTGAGATCCTGGTCCGAAACGATTTGATCGGTCAGGCCCCCGGTTTGCTCGCGCACCGGATCCTGGGCAGGTGCTCGCGTTGCGCCGATCAACGACATCCCGAGGGCTACCACAATTCCAGCGCTCGTGTTCTTCATCCATCCTCCTACAGCCGCAAGTTGCGGTCTCACTAGAAAAGGAACCACTTGCCGTCGGTTTTTGTTTGCAGAGCCGAGTTCCTCCGGATTTGGCAGAACGAAGCCAATGGGTCCGGCTACTGGCTGATCGATCCGGGGAACTGACTCGGCTCGATGCCGCCGATCGCGTTCATGGGAATTTCCGTGATCGTCAGCTCTCCACGCCCCACCAGTTGGGTGTCCATGGAAATGTGAGTGACCCGGACGGCAGGATTCCCCTCCAGCAGCTTTGTGTCGCGAACCAGGTCCATCCGCCGGATTCCATCGGAGGGCGGCTTTACCAAGTGCCCAGCCTGCAGGACCGCGACGCCGGTCGCGGCGTCAATCCAGAGTTCCCCATCGATCAGGCCGCTCCGCTTTTTCTTCGGCATGATCCGAAACTTGTAGGCGGTGGTGAGTCCAGCGCCCACCACGCCCATATAGGTAAATTTGTAGTTGGCCGGGAGAACGGCAACAGAGGATAGCGGCAGTTGATCGACCTCTTGCTGTGCCACAAGGTAGGGCGCAATGACTTCCTGCGCCGCCGTGACGTCGCCGGCCATCTGCAGCATCTGATATTCACTGTGCCCCGATTCCCCCGTCTGACGGACTGCCACCAGGGTGCTCTGTTTGTACAGACCGGGCAAGGAAGCCTCGATCATCACCGCCACGAGCCCCGACTGAACGAACCCATTTCCTTCTTTTGTGGAACTAACGTACCGGGCGAGAGCCAGGCCCGCGGCGGACCGGGAATGGCTGATTGAGACGAGTTGTGCCGCCGCGTTGGCCGGAATGAGCACTGCAATGACGGCTGCAAGAAAGAGTAGGTGTTTATGAGGATGAACTGTTGTTGGTTTCATGCCTGTGACAAAGGCAGTCCAGAGGCCACGCGGCGGTGTGGACGCATCTGATTGAAAAGAGGAGGGTGGGCCGGCCTAAGGAGCTTCCGCCGATCCTCCTACATGCTGATTTGCCGGGCAGCATCTGCCGGAATGCGGGTTTGTGAAGCAGTAGCCGCGACACCCAGCATGCCAGTCCGGCAAAGTCACCGGACCGGGGAAACCAGCCGATTATGCCGCCAGGGGCATGATGACGGCAGAGCCTTGCGAGGCGGTAGGGAACTCCATCACCGCGAGCCCGGTCCTCCTGGATGCGCAAACCATGCACACGGCGGGTTCGATCGGAAGGTGGCACTCCAACTGAAGACTTTGCAACGCGGAGTGGATTCCGGCGAGTGCAGTCTGCTTGTGAGGACCTTCGGGCCACTGCTCTACACAGTGCAACCGATAGTGTTCCATCCTCAGCCATTGCGTGAGCCGCTCATTCACCCCTCTGGACTGTTGTGGGTACATGATGTGCTTCCTTCCGCGGTGGAGAAGGGCATGCCGGTGGCCGCACTTGAGTCATTCATTTGGAATGGCTTACGATTGGCGAGCCGAGCGTTGAGGTCCCGAGCGCCGACAGTCTGCCGCGTTTTCGACACTGCCGAAGTGGTGGTTCGCGAGATGCCCGCTTTCGACGTTGCGAGAGATTGGGGGAACGAACCCAATTGATCCGGGCGGGGCCGGGCCCGGTTCGGTGGTTTCGCTATAGGTCAACGAGCAAAGGGAAACGAAGCCAAATCCGGGAGGCGCCCCGGCCGCCGGATTGGATCACCCGGTTTGAGTATAGCCGGGGGGGTGGGCGCTCAGCTCCGAAAGTGCTTTATTCTCATCGGGAAATCGCGGTGAACGGGATCCAGCCCTCGGTCATCGACGGACTGATTGCCGCGACGCTCTTGAGCACGACCCCACTTTGGTCACACCCAACGTTAAGGGTTTCGGGCAGCTCGGACTTGGCCTCTTTAACCCTTGAAAATCCTAAACCGGTTTCACGAACCGCGAGCATATTCGATGCGGCCCCGTTCGTCGCCCAGAATAGAAGCTTCAGAGCCAGTTGCGCCGAGTGGGGGCCCGCCGATTTGATAGAGGGGGTTGAGGCCGCCATTCTGGCCGCCGCTGCCGAGGGAGACTCCGAGCATCCGAGTCGATTGGCCGAGGAGAGGACAAGTCATGTAGTTGGTCGGCAGGCCGAAGTTGGGGTGGTTGGAGATGTTAAAGAAGTCGGCGCGGGCCTGAAGCGAAAGCCGCTCCTGGAGTCGGAATTGCCTGCGCAGCGTCAGATCGACTTGCGCAGCGCCGAATCCGCGCACGGTATTGCGTCCCAGGCTTCCATGGACCGGCTCGGTAGATGTGATGAACGACGACTTCCTGATTCTCTTTCCGCCGGCTACTTTGGAATTTGAGAGCCAAGAGCGGCACTGCCGGAACGAGAATCGAAAAGAAGCGCACCGGAAATGGATTCATCACGGCACCCCTCAAAACGTCAGCTTCAACGCGAGCTGGATTTGGCGCGCGGTTCCAAAACCAATGGTGCGGCCGACCGTATTTTCAATCAGCCCGAAGGACGCCGCTCCGGTGGGCGTCCATACGTTGGCCCCATCACCGGCCAGCGTTGGAGCATCGAAGTTCGGGTGATTCAGTATGTTGAAAACTTCGCCGCGCAGTTGCGCTTTGAAGTTTTCGTGAATAGCCACATCCTTGATGAGTGAAAAATCGAGCTGCGCAAAACCAGGCCCGAAGAAGTCGCCGACCGGAGCCGCGCCGTACGCGCCAGGGATTCCCGGCTGGCCGTTGGCCGGTTTCACCGCCTGAGCTGGAAGCGAAAAGGCACTAAAATTCAAATACGGGACGGTGTTCGCGGGGGCAGGGCCGTTCGCCGGAACATAGACATTGACTCCGGGATTATAATTCGGCCGCTGGTTCGTGGTATTGCCATCTCCATAGGTGTTGGTGCCAAGGTACACAGTGTTGGCGACGCCGGTTCGAAACAGCCCCAGCAGGGCGATGCTCCATCCGCCCGCCAGGGCGTTCAAGGCTCCGGAAGATGACCCGAGCAACTTTTGGCCTCGTCCAACAGGCAGCGCATAGAGGATATTCATGCTCAAGTTGTGGCGGACATCGTTCCCTGAATTGCCCCATTCCGCTTTCAAATTGAAGGGCTGCTGCGGCGAAGTCGAAAACAGGCCGTCGTCGGGGACATCTGAACTCGTGTGCGAGTACGCGTATTCCGCCGTGAACTGAAGTCCCTGCGAAAGGCGCCGGCGTAAAGACACCTGAAGCGCTTCATACTTCGACTGGCCGGCCCAGGCGTTGATCGTGATGTTGGAATACTGCGGATAAGGCCGGATTCCCGTTACCGGATTGACGAAATTCACGCCTTGAGAAACGTCCAGATTGAAGGCATGATTGCCCACGTAGGAAATCAGCAGGCCAGTGTTCGCGGAAACCTGATAGCCCAGGCTGGCGGTCCACTGCTCCGTCTTGGGACTCCGCGTGAACTGGTCGAATCCGCTCAGGCTTGGCGGCGGTACGGTTCCTGAGGAGATAAATGGAGTGAGCGGATACGAGAGATTTGGAATATTAGCGCTCGAAAACGTGGCGCTTCCGGGCAGAGTGTTCGTCACCTTGTTATAGAAGTTGCCGATGGGCAGCGCCTCGATGAAGAAGCCATACCCCGCGCGGAACATGAGCTTCGACGACGGCATCCATGCCACGCCGATGCGAGGCGCGAAATTCTTGTAATACGGCTGGAAGTACGGCGCGCCGGGCGGAGTAAGGGCATTGATGGTGTTGCTCCAGACTTGCGTCTTGTAGTTGCTGTAGGGGACTTGATTCCAGTCCCATCGGAGACCCAGGTCGACGGTGAGCGCCGGCCGCACCTGCCATGTATCCGTGACATACGTGCCGACTTGCGTCATATAAGTTGTATTGCCCGGAACTCTCGACGAAATCGTCGCCGACGTGACTACGTCGTTCAGGAAATTCTGGATCGATGTAAACGTGACCGAGCTGCCGCCGAAATAACCGTAAAACGGCTCGTCGATGCGCCATGCGGTAACACCCGCCTTGACCGTGTGACTTCCTTTGACCAGTGTGATCGAGTCGCCGGCCTGAATATCGGTGGGCTCGCGGCCATAGAGACCGCGATCGCCGGGCGAAAAATTCAAGCCGCTGATATTGATCATCGGGAACGGCCCGGATTGGTCGACGAATGTGGCATACCTTTGCATTCCCACCAGGAGATTGTTCAGCAGTGTAGGCGAAAAGGCGTGGGTTTCGCTGAGCGCGAGGTTCGTCGTTTGCGTGTTTACCGCCTGGTGATCGTCCACCCCGAACGCCGTCGGAAAAACGCCGATCAAGGGCCCAGCTACCGACGAGTTGTTGATATTCACGCGGAAAAACGACGCATCGCTGGCGCCCCAATTGTTGTCAATCCGCGCGCTGCCGGTGTCTTCGTTTACGCGATTCACACCAAAGAAAGAAACCGCATTGACGAGGGCGTTGCTCGTCGGCGTCAGGACAATGTTGCTGATGAATTTCGACGTACTCGTGGGCGTCGGCATCAGAGCGACGATCGGCTGCACGGCGGCAACGGCTTGAGCCATTCCGCCAGCGCTCAACTCGGTCCCGCTTCCGACGATTCCAACGGATTGCCGCGAAGCCTCGTAGTTGGCAAAAAAGAACATCTTGTTGCGGAGGATGGGTCCGCCGAAATTTCCTCCGAAATTGTTAAAGCGAATCGGAGCCGGCGTTCCTGGCGGCTGAAAGAAATTCCGAGCATCGAGAGCGTCATTACGCAGAAATTCGAAGGCGGTTCCGTGAAAGCTGCTGGTTCCCGACTTGGTGACGATATTGATATAGGCGCCCGATGCCCGGCCGTATTCGGCGGAGTAGTCGCCCGATTGTACCTTGAATTCAGAAATCGTATCCAGGCTACCGGTCAACAGGCGCGCTCCACGCTCTGAACCATTCGACATGTAAGGTTCATCGACACGCGTCGCGTCGATGCCATCCATGGAAAAAGTGTTGTTGCTGGACTGAAGACCGTTAAAGGTCAGATCGGCAATCTCGCTGCTTCGCAGGACCGCGCCGGGAGTTAACAGACTGAACCGGGCATAGTCGCGTCCGTTGATCGGAAGATCCTCGATCTGCTGATTCTGCATCGTTCCACCCACGGTCGCTCCTGATGTATCGAAAACCGGAGCCTGCGAGGCCACTTCAAAGCGCTGCCCGATTTGCCCGATCGAAAGGCTAAAGTCCAGACGAACCGTGTTGCCGACGTTCACGGTCATGCTGTCGATAACTTGGCTGGAAAATCCGGAGTGCTCCACCGTAACTCTGTAGTTCCCAATGGGAAGATTCGGAAACGTGTACAGGCCGGTGCTGTTGGTGGTGGCCCAGAAGACTTGTCCGCTCGCCAAGTTGGTAGCGCTGACATTCACATGTGGGATGGCCGATCGGGATGGATCAAAAACCTCCCCTGTGACTCGGCCAGTCGTATTTTGCCCGTTTACGCTAGGCGTCAGTACGACCATAAACACAGCTGCTACAGCGCGAACGAGTGGTTTGCTCTCTCGATTCAACCCAGGAAACATCTTCATCTTATTTAACCCAGGGAACTTGCGTACAGACAAACCCGACTAAACGACGACGCCCCCAAGGCTAACCCGAAACCTGGTTGTTTATATTGCAGCGGCTCTGTCGTAAAGTCAATGCTTTTGTTTATCCATTCGAGGTCGCTCAGACGTTTGCGACAAGTGGCGATGGCGAACGACAGAGCACCTCGGGCGTAGAATGTATTTGACCATATGAAAGCGGGAGCGCGGACTCCGACCAGACTTCCGATTGCGCCGTTTGTGCTCGTTGGCGCAAGCATGTTGCTGTGCCCTCGCGCTTTCGCGTTAGGTCCCGCGCTCGACCTCACCCAGTACACACACATGGCGTGGACCGCTCGCGAAGGTGTGAAGAACGGCGCTCGGCCAATTGTACAGACGCCTGACGGCTATCTTTGGCTCGGCAGCACATGGGGCCTCATGCGCTTCGATGGCGTTCGATTTGTCCCATGGAGCCCCCCGGCAGGCCAGCATCTCCCGAGCAGGAATATCGTGGCACTCCTAGCCGCACGCGATGGCACTCTCTGGATCGGTACCTTTGCCGGGCTGGTAAGTTGGAAAAACGGCCGGCTGATCCAGTACTCCGAGCTTGCTGGAGAGCCTATCTTCGCTCTCCTGGAGGATCACCAGGGAACGGTGTGGGTTGGAGGCGTTGGCAATCCCGCCGGTAAGCTCTGCGCTATTCTGGGTGGACGAGCGGAGTGCCATTCGAGCGGCGGTAGTCTCGGCGAAGGCGTCGATTCCTTAATGGGTAATCTCGGAAGAGGTGTGTATTCTCTGTATGAGGACAGCGAACATCATCTGTGGGCCGGGACCGAGACGGGCCTTTGGCAGTGGAAGACTGGTCCTCCGCAACGTTACCTGCCGCAGCCAATCACTTCGCCCGAGGCCGTCGCTCCAGGGGATCACGGGCCAGGGTTGATTGTCATAAGCGCGGGTATTCTGCGGCAGATCGACGGCAACAAGGCCGAGGAGTACGCCCCGCCGGGCGTGCGGCGGCCCTTTATACCCAGTCGTCTGCTTCGGGCTCGCGACGGGGCTCTGTGGATCGGTACTGCAGGCCAGGGGCTTTTGCGTGTTTACGGCGGAAAGACAACTCAGTTTGCGCACAGCGATGGTCTGTCAGGCGATCTCGTCCTGGCTCTTTTTGAGGATCGCGAAGGTGCCATCTGGGTAGGCACGACAAACGGCCTCGACCGCTTTTGCGAACCGGCCATTTCTACGATCTCTGTGAATCAAGGATTGTCAGGCCCGACCGTTGTGTCCGTCCTATCAGCCCGCGACAGTAGCCTTTGGATTGGTACCCAGGACGGCGTAAACAGATGGAATCAAGGGCAGATGACGATCTATCGCTCAGCGAACACTTTGCGGACTCGCTTCCGCGCGGCTCAGGAAGCAAAGACCATGCTTGGGCGCGGCGGGGTAAGCGACGCGCTACGCGAAATAACGGATGCTGGATTACCGGGCGACGACATCGGGTCGCTCGGCGAAGATCAAGGCGGTCGCATTTGGGTCACGAGTCGTGACGGCGCTGCCTGGCTTGAGAATGGCAGGTATCATCACGCAAGGGGTGTCCCGATCGGACCTGCGATCGCGATCATCGCGGATAAGCACGGCGGTGTCTGGATGGCCTATCCCAGTGATGGTCTATTTCATGTGGTTGAAGGGCGAGTCATCGAATCAGTGCCATGGCCCAAGCTGGGGCCCGACCCGCGCGTTTCTGCAATCATGCCCGATCCGGTCACGGATGGACTTTGGCTTGGCTTCCTCAACGGAGGCATTGCCTATTTTAAGGACGGTCAAGTCGGCATATCCCTCGACAGCAAGAATGGCTTAGGCGGGGGCACGGTCTGGAGTCTTCAAATCGATCAGGAAGGTACACTTTGGGCCGCGACGGAGGGAGGCCTTAGCCGTGTAAAAGACGGACGCGTCGCGACGTTAACGACCAAAAATGGACTTCCATGCGATGCCGTTCACTGGGCTATGGAGGACGCTGGCTTTTCCTTGTGGCTGTCCACGCCCTGCGGCTTGGTGCGCGTCGCCCAAACCGAGTTAGCGGCGTGGTCAGCGGACTCAAGACGTGCGATCCAGACCACGATCTTCGACGCCGCCGACGGGGTCAGAATACATCCGATCACATACGGTTACAGTCCAGTTGTGACCAAGTCTGCAAATGGAAAAATATGGTTCGCGAATGTCGAGGGTGTCGGCGTCCTTGATCCGCTCCACGTTCCGCTGAACAAGCTTCCACCTCCTGTGCACATCGAACAAATCACCGCCGATCGCAAACCGTACGATCCGTCGCCCGGTTTGCACTTGCCTCCACGCGTCCGCGATCTCGCGATCGAGTACACGGCGCTCAGCTTGGTCGCGCCGGAGAAGGTGCATTTCCGATTCAAGCTCGAAGGACAGGACGAGGACTGGCGCGAGGTGGTGAATGTCCGTGAGGTACAGTATTCAAATCTGGATCCACGCCACTACCGCTTCCGCGTCATGGCCTCGAATAACACCGGGGTGTGGAACGAAACCGGCGACTCGTTCGATTTTTCTATTGCTCCGGCGTACTATCAGACCACATGGTTCCGTTTGTCGCTCACGGGAGCTTTTTTCGTGTCGTTGTGGGGACTGTACCGGTATCGGTTGTATCAGGTCGCGAGTGAGTTCAAGGCGAATCTGGAAGGTCGTGTCGACGAGCGGCTGCGTGTCGCTCGCGACTTGCACGATACGCTGTTGCAGAGCTTTCAGGGTTCTCTGCTGGTGATGCAGACAGCGCGAAACCTTCTTTCCCGGCGCCCGGAACAAGCCGGGAAAACTCTCGACGACGCGATCCACATGGCGTCGGGCGCAATCGGCGAAGGCCGGGAGGCGATTCAGAACTTACGTTCGCAGCCGACCGTTCAGAGCGATTTGGCGCAGTTGCTGACGGCCACGGGCCAAGAGCTGGTGCGCGCTCAGGATTGGGAGGGGAATCCGGTGATCTTCCGGGTGGCGGTAGGAGGGGAGCGGCAAGAGTTGGATCCGATGATGCAGGACGAGGCATACCGGATCGCGCGCGAATTGCTGCGAAATGCGTTCCGGCACGCACAGGCCAGCCAGATCGAAGCTGAGATCCGGTACGAGGATCGCCTGCTCCGCGTGCTCATTCGGGATGATGGAAAAGGCATCGAGCCGGAAATCGTCACGGCGGGCGGCCGCACCGGGCACTGGGGCTTGCAAGGGATGCGGGAACGCGCGAAGCGAATCGGGGCGCGGCTGGAATTTTGGAGCGAAGCAGGGGCGGGGACCGAGGTGGAGCTGAGCATTCCAGCGGGGATTGCGTATGGGACAGGGCGCGGGGGAGGGCGGTTTGCGCTATTTCGTAAGAAGAAGGCGAACCCGTGAGCAGCAACCTTAAGACGAAAATTGGGCCGATTCGGATTCTTACTACCGACGACCATCCGCCTTTTCGCTACGGCATAGCGACGCTGGTCGACGCCGAACCGGATATGGAGCTGGTGGCGACAGCATTGACCGGACGGGAAGCCATCCAGCAATTCCTATAGGGGCGACCGAAATCCGTCTCCCGCGCGCGAGGGACCAAGGATTACTCGCGCCTGTCGCGAGGGACCGATTCCCGTTTTTCCCTTCGCTGGCCGCGATCTGCGGCTGGCCGCAAACAATACCAGCCCCGGTTCAGATCGTCTCTATTGAGCCTTCTCAGCGCTCGAACAGTTGGATAGGGACCAGCAGGTAAGAACATAGGAGGCCGTCAGAATATGAGCAATATGGGGCGTGTGGTGGGGCCGGCGAGGCCTCGACCGGTTAAACCGATTTTGGCTTGTGCGTTGTCAGCGGTCCTGTTGATCCCGGCCTGGGCGCAGGACCCGACGCCCGACCCGGATACACAGGCTCCCACGAGGGCGGCGGCCGCGCCCC
>Ga0335081_10013838_pt1 | contig 13039 bp, 9 predicted proteins | sample Lox_Sample_35_FD_206713 | JGI IMG/M metagenome (GOLD analysis project Ga0335081, IMG submission 206713) | Soil microbial communities from Loxahatchee National Wildlife Refuge, Florida, United States - Lox_Sample_3.5 | ecosystem: Environmental > Terrestrial > Soil > Wetlands | place: USA: Florida...
GCGTGTCCCCTTCTCCCACGCCGAGGAAGAGGCGGGCCGGCAGGACCGCGCCCGTGCGCTGCAGCCGGCTGGCGTGGCAGAGCAGCGCGCGGTCGTCCCAGAACAGCGACGGCGCGCTCGCCAGAATCCGGTTGAAAAACGGGCGCCGCTGAAACAGCGCGTGCAAAGCGAGCAGCGAACCGAGGGAATGGCCGGCGATGCCGCGCAGATCGTTCCGCAATGCCTGGCGCCGGGAGAGTTCCGGCCAGAGGGTCTCGGTGAGAAAGCCGAGAAACGCGTCCGCTCCGCCGCTCTCCGGTTCGGTGGCGATCGCCGTCGGCGTGTAATCGCGGATGCGCCAGTTGCCGGGTTGGGTGTAGCTCGCCCCGTAACCCACCCCCACCAGCAGGAGCGGTGGCACCTTGTTTTCCCGCCGCAGCGCCCGGTACGCCTCAACTGCGAAACGAAACTGGTCGTCGCCGTCCATGAACAGCACCGCTGGCCACGGGCCGCGTTCTCGTCCTGTATCCGACACGGCGGGGCAGATGTGGTACTCTGCTCCCCTCCATGAAGGGTGAAATCCACGCACTCCGAAACTATGCTTCGCCACCGGCATGATGGGGATGGGGCGCCGTCACTGTGCGGCCCGTGCCCCCTCCGCAATCCTGCCCGGATCGCCGGCCGGCCGCCAAGGTCAATCGCGTCCCCTTTTTCGCGGGAAGTATTCTGCCGATTATGATCATCCTTTCTTCGCGTTGCTTCTTGCTTTCTTGCGGATGGTTTGCCGCGCGGCTCAGTTGCGCCGGCGGGTGGACCGCCTCGCGTGGCTTCAGGCGAATCCGCGGATCGTTCGCGTTCGGTCGTCATCACTGCCTCTTCTAGGCTTCACCTGTCTGGCTTTTTTCGAAGTCCGCGCCGCAACACGGCTCGCCTTGAGCGTGAAATATCGGAGAATCGGGCGTCCCTCCGCTATACCCCGCATGACCTCGCGCCGTTCCGCGCGGGCTGCGGCCTCCGGCCCCAGCCGCTTTCGGTTGTTCGAAGAATCCCATGGCTGCCCCATCTAATGTCGGCATCTGCGATCAGCCGGCCGGCGAGGCTGAACTCTTGGCGCGCCTCGACCAAGCCATCGCGGAATATCGTCTCATTCCCGGCGCCCTCATTCCCCTGCTGCAGGTGGCCCAAGGCCTTTTCGGCTACCTGCCGGAAAGAGCCCTCAAGCGCATCTGCGCCGGCCTCGGCAAATCCTACAGCGAGGTGGCCGGCGTTGTCAGTTTCTACAGTTTCTTCTCCACCACGCCGCGCGGTCGCCACACTGTCCGCGTTTGTCTTGGCACCGCCTGTTATGTTCGCGGGGGCAAGCGGGTACTTGAGAGCTTCAAGCATACCCTCGGCGTCGACGTGGGTCAGACCACCAGCAACCGGAAGTTCACGCTCGAGGTGGCCCGCTGCCTTGGCGCCTGCGGCATTGCCCCGGCCTGCCTGGTGGACGCCGCCGTCCACCAAAGCATCAAGCCGAGCAACGTCCCCGCGATCTTGCAGAAATACGAATAGGTCCTTTCCCACCCGGCTTTCTCCCCCCTGCAACACGATTCCATGGCCAAGGTCACCTGCATCCAGCTTTGTGCCGGCGCCGGCTGCGTCGCCTCGGGCTCAACCGCCCTCGGCGCGGCGTTCAAGGATGCCCTCGCCAAGCGCGGCTTGACCGCCGTGAGGATCGTGGAAACCGGCTGCCTCGGCCCGTGCGCGGGCGGCCCGGTACTCATCTGCCAGCCCGAGGGCGTCCTTTACCAGAAGGTGGCGCCGGCGGACGTCGACGACATCGTCGAGCAGACGGTGCGGCACGGCGACCTAGTCGACCGCCTCGTGTGGCGCAGGGCGGAGACCGGCGAACCCTTGGCGCGCGTGCGGGAAAACCCCTTCTTCAGCCGCCAGGTGAAAATCGCCCTGCGCCATTGCGGCATCATCGATCCGCTCAGCATTGACGACTACCTCGCCCACGACGGCTACGCGGCCCTGCGCAAGGCCCTCACCACCCTGACGCCGGAGCAGGTGATCGAGGAGGTCAAGGATTCGGGCCTGCGCGGCCGCGGCGGCGCAGGCTTTCCCACCGGCCTCAAATGGGAACTCTGCCGCAAGGCCCGGGGCGATGTGAAATACGTGCTGTGCAACGGCGACGAGGGCGATCCGGGCGCGTTCATGGACCGCAGCCTGCTTGAGGGCGACCCGCACAGCGTGATCGAGGCCATGATCATTGCCGGCTACGCCATCGGCGGCACGGAGGGCTACGCGTACGTCCGCGCCGAATACCCCCTGGCCGTGGAGCGCCTCGGGATCGCGATCGGGCAGGCGCGCCAGCGCGGCTTTCTCGGCCGGAATATTCTCGGCAGCGGCCATTCCTTCGACCTCGACATCCGTATGGGTTCGGGGGCCTTCGTCTGTGGGGAGGAGACGGCCTTGATGACCTCGGTCGAAGGCAAGCGCGGCGAACCCCGCCCGCGGCCGCCGTTTCCGGCCCAAGCCGGCCTCTGGGGCCGGCCGAGCCTGCTCAACAATGTCGAAACCTACGCCAACATTCCGATCATTCTTACCCGCGGCGCCGCCTGGTACGCCTCCCATGGCACCGAACGGTCCAAGGGGACCAAGGTCTTCGCGCTCGCCGGAGCGGTGCGTAACACCGGCCTGGTGGAAATTCCCATCGGCACGCCGTTGGGCGACATCATCTACGAACTCGGTGGAGGCATTCCCCACGGCAAACGCTTCAAGGCGGCGCAACTCGGCGGCCCCTCGGGCGGCTGCATTCCGCGCCAGCACCTCAACGTTCCGGTCGACTACGAATCGCTGCAGGAACTCGGCGCCATCATGGGCTCGGGCGGGCTCATCGTCATGGATGAGGACACCTGCATGGTGGACATCGCGCGGTTCTTCCTCGACTTCGTGCAGGACGAATCCTGCGGCAAATGCCCGCCGTGCCGCATCGGCACGAAACGCATGCTGGAGATCGTCACTCGTATTTGCGAGGGCCGGGGTGAGGAAGGCGACATCGAACGCCTGGAGGCACTTGGGCGCATCATTCGCGAGACCTCTCTGTGCGGCCTGGGGCAGACAGCACCCAACCCGGTCCTTTCCACCATCCGCTATTTCCGTGCCGAGTACGAGGCGCACATCCGCGAAAAGCGCTGTCCCGCCGGTGTCTGTCCCAACCTCGTGCGGGCACCCTGCCAGAGCGCCTGCCCCGCCAACGTGGACGTCCCCGGGTTCATCGCGTTGGTCAGCGAGAAACGGATCGCCGAGGCCTTGCGCCTGCACCGCGAGCGCAACCCCTTTGCCGCCGTCTGCGCGCGCGTCTGTTTCCACACGTGCGAGGAGAAGTGCCGCCGCGCCATGGTCGATGAGCCGTTGTCCATCCGGGGCGTGAAGCGCTTCATGGTTGACGAGGAGGTCACGGTCCAATTGCCGGAGGTGCGGCCGAATGAGCGCAACGCCCGGCGCAAGATCGCGATCATCGGGGCGGGGCCCGCCGGCCTGTCCTGCGCGTATTTTCTGGCCCGCCTGGGCTACCGGCCGCAGGTGTTCGAGGGGGAATCGCGGCCGGGTGGCATGCCGGTGCAGACCATTCCCGCCTACCGCCTGCCACGCGAGATTCTCTCGCTCGAAGTTCGTATGATCGAGCGCATGGGCGTCGCCATCGAGACCAACCGGCGCTTGGGCCGCGATTTCAGCCTCCAAAACCTGCGGGATCAAGGCTTCGAGGCGATCTTCCTCGGCGTGGGCGCTCCCGTCGGCCTGCGCCTGGGGGTGCCCGGCGACGGCCTTGCCGGCGTGGATGACGCCATCCGTTTTCTGCGCGAGTACAATATTCGCGGTTCGGCGCCGATCGGCCGCCACGTCGTGGTGGTCGGGGGCGGCAACGCCGCGATCGACACCGCCCGCTCTGCCATCCGCCTCGGCGCGGAGGCGGTGACCGTGCTCTACCGCCGCACGCGGGAGGAAATGCCCGCCTACGCGGAGGAGATTGAGGAAGCCGAGCACGAGGGCGTGATCATCAAGATCCTGACCGCGCCGGTCGAGATCGTGGCCCGCAACGGCCGGGTCGGCGGGCTCAAGTGCCAGACCATGACTTTGGGTGAATTCGACCGCAGCGGCCGCCGCCGGCCGACCGCAGCGGCTGAGGAGCCGTTCGTGCTGCCCGCCGATCAGATCATCACCGCCATCGGCCAGATGCTTGCGCCGGCGGAGATCCTCGACGGCACCCCCCTGACGTTGAGTCCCGCCGGCTTTATCGCCGTGGATCCTCTCACCGGCCGCACCTCGCTCGATTGGCTGTACAGTGGCGGCGACGCCGCGCTCGGGCCCTCGTCGGTCGTCGAGGCTGTGGCCGGCGGTGAGCGCGCCGCTGTGGCCATCGACGTCCAGCTCACCGGCGCCGAGCATGCGTTCTGGCGCAAGGACCGGGAGTGCGACGTCCGCTTCGACCCGGCCGCTGATCCCGTCCGCTACCCCCGCGCGAAGCTGGGCCTGCTGCCGGTCGAAAAGCGCCGCCACAACTTCAACGAAGTCGAACTGCCCTGGACGGAGGCGGTGGCCCTTTGCGAGGCTCGGCGCTGCCTGCGCTGCGATTTTCGCGAAAAGAGCTGACCGCGACCACCGAATCCGATGCCCACGCTGACGATCGACAACATGCCGGTGGAGGCGCCCCGGGGCACTTCGGTCCTCAACGCCGCGCGGACGGTCGGCATCCGGATTCCGTCCCTGTGCTATCTGGAAGGCGTTCATGTCGTCGGTGGGTGCCGCGTGTGCCTCATCGAGGTCGAGGGTAGCCGGACGCTCGTGGCCTCCTGTTCCCTGCCAGTGGCGGAGGGCATGAAAGTTCACACCAACACCCCGCGTGTGCGTGCGGCCCGCCGCACGGTGGTCGAACTCCTGCTCTCGGACCATGGCGGCGACTGCCAAACCTGCGTGCGCTCAAATGACTGCGAACTGCAGGCTGTGGCCCGCGGCCTCGACGTACGCGAATTGCCTTTCCCGGGCGCGCATCACCCGCGTCTCGTCGACACCAGCACTCCGGCCCTCGATCGCGATTCGTCCAAATGTATCATGTGCCGGCGGTGCATCACCGTGTGCAGCGAGATCCAGGCCACCCACGCTCTCTGGGCACAGGACCGCGGATTCGAATGCGTCGCCGCACCCGCCTTCGGCCAGGATCTCGCCACCGTCGCCTGCGTGCAATGCGGCCAGTGCGCCGCCGTCTGCCCCACCGCGGCCATCACTGAGAAGGATCATATTGACCGGGTGTGGGCGGCACTCAGCGACAAATCCAAGCACGTGGTGGTGCAGACCGCGCCCGCGATTCGTGCCGGCCTCGGCGAATGCTTCGGGCTACCGCCGGGCACTCTCGTCACGGGCAAGATGGTGGCGGCGCTGCGGCGGCTCGGCTTCCACCGCGTCTTCGACACCAATTTAACCGCCGATCTGACAATCCTCGAAGAAGGCACCGAACTGCTCATGCGCCTCAAGGCGGCTTTGGTCGACCGGCAGCCGGCGGCCCTGCCGCAATTCACGAGCTGCTGTCCAGCCTGGATCAAGTTCGCCGAGTATTTCCATCCGGATCTCCTGCCCAATCTCTCCAGCGCCAAATCCCCGCAGCAGATGTTCGGCGCGGTCGCCAAGACCTACTACGCGCAAACGCTCGGCCGAAAGCCGGAAGAGCTCTTCGTGGTGTCGGTCATGCCCTGCACCGCGAAGAAGTTCGAAGCGCAACGTCCCGAAATGACGGCCAGCGGCTCGCCCGACATCGATGCGGTCCTGACGACGCGCGAATTGGGCCGGATGATCACGCAGGCCGGTGTCGACTTCATGGCCCTGAAGGATGAAGTCATGGATCAGCCCCTTGGCCTCAGTTCCGGTGCGGCGGATATCTTCGCCAACACCGGCGGCGTGATGGAGGCGGCCCTGCGCACGGTGTGGTTCTTGGTCACGGGGCAGCCCCTGCCCTTTGAGAAACTGCATGTCGCGCCCATCGCGGGTTTGGCGGGACTGAAAGAGGTTTCGGTCACCATCCCCCGCGCGGTGCCGGCGTGGAAATTCCTCGAGGGCGCGGTGCTCAAGCTCGCCGTCGCCCACGGCTTGGCCAACGCGGAGCATCTCATCCAACGTGTGAAATCGGGCGAGGACCGCTATCACTTCATCGAGGTAATGTCCTGCCCCGGCGGCTGCATCGGCGGCGGCGGCCAGCCCCGCTTTACCACCAACGCCGTGCGCCTGGCCCGCATGCAGGCCATCTTTGCCGAGGACGAGGGCAAGCAGATCCGCGCGTCCCATGAGAACCCGACCGTCGTGTCGCTCTACCGTGAATTCTTGGGCGCTCCCCTAAGCGAAAAATCACACGCTTTGCTGCATACCCACTACCACGCGCGGTGCCTGAACTGACCGCCTTGTCGCCCGAGTCCGCGCTCTGTCGTTGCACCGGCCCGGGAGCGCCGCCACTGTCCGCAACATCCCGTGGCTTCGCCGAGTCATCCGTCCGCCGCGCCGAACCCGTGGCGCTGGGTTCCGACGCTCTATTTCTGTGAGGGCCTTCCTTATGTGGTCGTCACAACCCTGTCGGTCATTCTGTACAAGAACTTGGGCCTCTCCAACACCGACATCGCCTTTTACACGAGCTGGTTGTATCTGCCCTGGGTCATCAAGCCGCTCTGGTCGCCGCTGGTCGACCTGATCCGCACGAAGCGCGTCTGGGTCGTCTGCCTGCAATTGATCCTCGGCGCCGTGCTCGGCCTGCTCGCGCTGCTGGTCCCGGGACCTTTCGTTCTCCGCGCCACGCTCGCCCTCTTCTGGTTGCTGGCGTTCAGTTCGGCCACCCACGATATCGCTGCGGACGGGTTTTACCTGCTGGCGTTACCGCCTCATCGGCAGGCGGGCTTCGTCGGGGTGCGCAGCACGTTCTACCAGTTGTCGATGATCGCCGGACAAGGGGGCTTGGTCTATTTGACGGGCTCCCTCACCGAGCGCCTCGGTGCGCCGCGCCCCGCTTGGGCCTGCGTATTCGCCTTGGTCGGCGTGTGTCTCGCGGCCGCGGCGGTCTATCATTGGACAGTCCTGCCCCGCCCTGCCGCCGACCAGCCCGGCCGCCGCTCGCGGCGCTTTGTCGTGGAATACCTCTCCGTGTTCGCCACTTTCTTCCAGAAAGAGGGCATCGTGAGGATCCTCGCGTTCCTGCTCCTCTACCGGCTGGCGCAGGCCCAGTTGCTCAAGCTCGTAATCCCCTTCCTCCTAGACCAGCGCGCGGCAGGCGGCTTGGGCCTGACCATGCAACAGGAGGGCGTTCTCTACGGCACCCTCGGCGTCGCTGCGCTGATCCTCGGGGGCCTCGCGGGCGGCTTCGCTGTCTCCCGGTCCGGCCTCAAGCGAATGTTGTGGCCGATGCTCGTCGTCATGTACCTGCCTGCGGCGGTTTTTGTCGTCCTCGCCTTGAGACAACCCCATAACCTCGCGGTGATCGGCGCGGCGCTCATGGTCGAACAGTTCGGCTATGGCTTCGGATTCACCGCCTACATGGTTTATATGATGCTGGTCGCCGCCGGTGAGCATCGCACCGCCCACTACGCCCTCTGCACCGGTTTCATGGCGTTGGGCATGATGTTGCCCGGACTGCCGGCTGGCTGGATTCAGGATCATCTTGGCTATCTCAGATTCTTCATCTGGGTCTGTGTGGCGACGATTCCCTCGTTCGCCGCCACGGCCTTGATCAAGGTTGATCCTGGCTATGGTCGGAGACCCTAGCTGCGCCTCCACCCCGTCCACAAGCCGCCCTCGCGCTGCTGCCCGGCCATTGTGAACTTGCTGAATAGCCCGACAACGAGGTATCCCTAGCCACTGCATCCGCCTTCCGCGTGGCCCTCCGCGCGCGGATCCGGCGCCTGAGACCATGTACCAAGTCACCTTTTCGGAGCAGAGCATTCGCGAGCTCAACAAGCTCGATACGCTGGCACAGCTCAGCGCCATCGACCCCATCAGCCGCCTGACTCCCGCCGACCTCGCCCACCCCCGCGAACCGCTGGGCCGCTTCACCCGCCGCGGAAAGGTGTTCTACCGCCTGCGCGCGGGCGCCTTTCGCTTCTACTTCTCTGCGCGTGCGGACACCCTGCACACCCATTACATCCTGCACAAGGACTCGCTCGAGGATTTCCTCTTTCGCACCAAAATGCCGGTATCCGAACAGCAATTGTTTGAACAGCACTCCAAGTTCTGGAGGTATCTCGAGAGCCTGACCACCAGCAAGAAGTAGTCGCTGGCGCGCTCGCGCTCCTTCCCATCATGCCCGATCTGGAATCCCGGGAGAATCCTTACAACGTCACGCAGGCCAGCCGTATCTATTTCCTGCCGAATTTGATGACGGCCGGCAATCTCTTCTGCGGCTTTGTCGCGGTCATTAAATGCATTCAGGCCCGCTTGGAAACGCTTGCGCCGGGCACCTACGTGCAGACCTCGGCGGACCTCTACACTCAAGCTGTCTGGTTTCTGCTCGCTGCTGTGATCTTCGATTCCCTGGACGGCCGCCTCGCGCGGCTGGGGGGTCGTGAGTCTCTCTTTGGCGCGGAGTTCGATTCCTTGGCCGACGTGGTCTCGTTCGGAGTCACCCCGGCGTTGATGATGTTCTTTCTGATTCTCTCGCCGACCCAAGGATACCCGGCCTTTCGGCAAATCGGTTGGTTCATCGGCTTCGTGTATCTGCTGTGCGCCGCGGTCCGTCTTGCGCGATTCAATGTCATCACGAACCCGTACCTCCATAAACCGAAAGACAGCACGAAGGATTTTGTCGGTCTGCCAGTGCCGGCTGCGGCGGGCACCGTCGGCTCACTCGTGCTGTTGTTGTTGCATCTCGCCCGGGATAACCGCGAACTTCACCGCCTTGCCCTTGTGCTGCCTGTTCTCCTTCTGCTGATCGCAGTTCTTATGGTCAGCACCATCCGTTATCCAAGCCTCAAGCAGGTGGACTGGCAGACAAGAACCCGATTCCGCACCTTTATTTACCTTACCATCGTCGCAGGCTTCATCTTCTGGCTGCAAGAGGTCGCCCTCGTCACCCTCTTCTTAAGCTACATCGTGTGGGGCCTCGTGCGCCAGATCCGCCGCGGGCTGCTCGTACATCGCCTCCGACTACAGCGCCAAGAAGCCGTGAACAAACCGCCGACATCCTCTCAATAACCGTCGCGAGTTCCGCCCTTGGTGAACAACGCTGCTTTTCCGCCCCTCTTTTTCCATGCTTATCCACAGCCAGCTCCCGACTCTCGCCTCCTCTGGCAGATCTCCCCGCAACCATGGTTATTGGGCAACTTCACCGAGCATAATAAGATGGAATAATTCCTGATTGAATCCGACTCTGATTACCCTTTGTTAGTTACTTAACGCTTCGGTCGAACCGCCCCTTCCCGTCATGAAGTTCAAAATCAACCGCGACCATTATAGCAACGGTCTGCAGCAGGTTCTCAATGTCGTCGGCTCCAAGGCGACGATGCCGATCCTGAGCAACGTCCTCATTGAAGCGGAAAAGGATCAAATCTCTCTGACAACCACCAATCTTGATCTGGGCATTCGCTGTCGGATCAAAGCCGAAGTAAAAGAGACGGGCTCCGTGACGCTCCCGGTAAAACGCCTCGCCACGATCGTACGAGAGCTGCCCAACATTGACGTCACGCTGGATTCCAGCCCCGCGCATCAGGTCAAACTCGCGTCTGGCGGTTCGCAGTTCCGGATTATGGGGATTGGCAAGGAGGAGTTTCCGCCGTTGCCGGAATTCGGTGACGACAAGTCCTTTTCGTTGGAGCAGAGCGAGCTCCTGAACATGCTCAAGTGCGTGGCTTACGCGCAGTCCGCCGACGAGACGCGCTATATTCTCAACGGCGTCTATTTCAATTTTCGGGACGGCAAGCTCTCGCTGGTGGCCACCGATGGCCGGCGCCTCGCCCTCATCAGCAAGGAGCTGGAGTTTCCGGCGGCCAGTGCGGGAAGCATCATTCTTCCCGCGAAGACCGTGAGTGAACTGCTGCGGCTCCTGGACAAGGGCGCGAAGGTCAAGATCTCGTTCAACGAGCGGCGCGCGTCGTTCCAGATTGCGACCGAAAAGGATGCGAGCGGCTTGGTGGAGAACATCTACCTCTTTTCGAAAGTCGTCGAGGGAAACTATCCGAACTATCAGCAGGTCATTCCGAAGGAAACCCATCAACGCATCAAACTCGAGCGGGAGCTTTTCCTGCAGTGTGTACACCGCGCGGCGCTCGTCTGCAGTGAGAAGGCGAACTCGGTCAAGATCAGGCTTACGAGCAACCTCTTGGAGATTACTGCGGCGAGCCCCGATTTCGGTGAATCCCATGAGTCGATGGCCATTTCCTACAGCGGCCCCGACCTGCAGGTGGCGTTCAACCCGCAGTACATCATGGATCCGCTCCGGGCGCTCACGAAGGATGAGGTATTCTTCGAATTGAAGGATGAAGTCAGCCCGGGTGTGTTCAAGACGCTGGAGAGCTTTATCTGTGTCATCATGCCGGTGCGGCTGAGTTAGGCCGCCGGCGCGGCGGCATGGCGCCGCGCGCGTTCATTGTCGTGGCTTCCACCGTGCGATTCGATCCTGTCTATCTGCTTCTCGCGACCGCCCTTGCGTCGTTGGTGCTGTTCTCGCTCAACCAGCGGCTCGCTTCGCCGGTAATCGCGATTTTCGTGCGCTGGCTGCGGTGGATGTTGTTTGCCTTCGGAGGCGCGTTTCTCGTGGTTGAGTGGGGCTGGAGCAGCCGGCCGTTTTGGGTCCTGAGCGTCGCGCTGTTTCTGTGCTGGTTCTTGCTGGAAACGGGGTATAACTGGATGGCCATATCGGCGCTGAGTCAGAGTCCGCTGCCGCTTTTCCCACGGTACGCCGTCAACACCAGCGGCGAAGAGTGGCCGACGCATCCGCGGCTACTGCGGGTGCGGGAATGGCTCCGGGCCAACAAATGTACCCAGATCCAGGCATTGAAGGCCGAGATTGGCGGCGGGATTTATCTGCGGCTGTCCGTCTATCAGGACCAACCGGCGCAAACGCGGATTCAGGTCACGTTCGTGCCGCAGGCCAACGGCGCGATCTCAGTGTGCTATACCCTCAGCTCCCGGACAACCGATGACCTGCGCTATGTGACCGACAATCTTTACCTTCCGTTCGGCGGCTTCTATCCCGAAAACTGGCTGGTCGAAAGAAATCCTTGGTGCCGCAGCCTGCCACGGTTACTGACGCGGCATCAGCGGCGGCTCGCCGCCGCGGGCGAAATCGCGGAGCCCTGGAGCGGGGAGCCGGTGGAGGATCTCAATCAGCAACAGTTCGAACTTGAGCGGCTCAATACCGAGCTTGGTTTCCTCCTGCCGCATGGGCAGCGGGAGGAGTTTGGCAAGATGACCTACGAGGGCCGGTTCCGCGTTTGGCGGGAGGTCTGGATGCTCGACTACTTCGGCCGGCCAACGCGCTATCAGTGAGAACCGCGCGCGGGCCAAGGGCCCCGGCTGGCTGCCTCAACCGCCGATGTAGCTCATTTCAATCTTCTGCCGCGTTTCGTGGCGCAGGAGTAAGTCCGCGCGTTCGTCCGAATACCGGTCGAGCCGACCGAGCCATACGCGGCTGAGGAACGAAAAGATCTCCTCGTCATCTGCGCCGGCCCGGAGGGCCCCGAGCACATTCCAACCGGCGGAGGCGAAGAGGCAGGTATAGAGTTTGCCGTCGGCAGAGAGCCGGGCGCGATGGCAATCGCGACAGAAAGGCTCGGTGACGCTACTGATCAACCCGATCTCGCCGGCTCCATCCCGATAGCGATAGCGGGCCGCCACTTCACCCCGGTAAGCGGGGCTGCAGGGTTCCAGCGGCCACCGGGCGGAAAGCTGCTCCACGATCTCACGCGCGGGCACGACGAGCGCGCGCTGCCAGCCGTTGACGTTGCCGACGTCCATGAATTCGATGAAGCGCAGGGTGAAGCCCTGTGCCCGCGCCCACGCCGCCATTTCGGGAATGTCACCGGCATTGACGCCGCGCTGCACAACCATGTTGATTTTGACCCGGAGACCGGCGGCGCTGGCGGCGGCAATGCCCTCCAGAATGCGCTCGACCCCCAAACCCGGGCCGCCGCCGCTCATGCGCGCGAAGGTTTCGGGGCGGAGGCTATCCAAGCTTACATTCACGCGATCCAGTCCGGCGGCATGCAGGGCAGCGGCGTTGCGTGCCAAGAGCCAGCCGTTGGTGGTCAAGGCGACATCCGGAATGTTCAGCTCCTGCTTGAGCAGGCGGACAAGCTCCGGGACGTCGGGCCGCAGCAGGGGTTCGCCGCCGGTAATGCGGACTTTCTCCACCCCGAGGCGCTTGAACTGGCGCAGCAACCGGCGGAGTTCTGCGAGCGAGATGAAATCCGTGTCTCCCAGAAAGGCGTGCCCGGGGCCGAAGACGGCGGCGGGCATGCAGTAGGGACAGCGGAAGTTGCAGCGGTCCGTCACTGAAAGGCGAAGGTCGCGCAGCGGTCGGCCCAACTGGTCGCGGGGGGAGGACATGAGCGGAAAAGGTTAGACGTAATCCCAGCGAAAGGCAAAGAAGCGAACAAAGGCGGTCCGCGCACGGGGCCGGAACCGCGGGCGGGGATTGGGTCCGAGAGGCCGCCGGCAAAGGCGGGCCTCGAGATTTGCGGTGGGCGTCGCGGCGAAGGCGTGCTAGGGTCTTGTCATGCTTTCTGTTGCAGAAGCCGAGAAACAGGTGCTTGACGCCGTCTCTGTGCTCCCAGCCGAGGACTGCCCCTTGGTGAATGCGCACGGCCGCGTGTTACGACAGACGATCAGCGCCGATCGGGACCTGCCGCCGTTTGATCGGGTGGCGATGGATGGATATGCCCTCCGGCACAAGGCGTGGCAGGCCGGCCGCCGGCGGTTCCACGTGGCGGGAGTACAGGCGGCGGGAACCCGGCCGCTGTCGCTTCAGGGAGATGACACGTGCATCGAAGTGATGACCGGGGCGGTCCTGCCGACGGGGACCGACACGGTCATTCCCTATGAAGACGCG